>JYMV01002986.1_pt1 | contig 11459 bp, 10 predicted proteins | sample 338911 | NCBI WGS metagenome assembly JYMV01 (sample SAMN03354496, study PRJNA234377) | hydrothermal vent metagenome | biome: Deep sea; feature: Hydrothermal plumes at the Eastern Lau Spreading Center, Western Pacific Ocean; material: Seawater | place: Tonga | collected 2009 | depth 2000 m m
AACTGTCCTATCAATCGACCTGGTGCTACTGTCCCATTAAATACGTTATTAGTTGCATCGATCACAGCATTTGCGGGTATCCCATTTGGTGTATTTAACGGACCAACATTCGCAGTTGCAGTTATGTCTCCACCGGTTGTAATGTTAGTAACTGAGTTGGTTGGATCAAATTCTATAGCGGCATATGTGGCATTAGAAGCAGTTCCAATTAAATTGACATTTCCAGAAGTTGAATTGATTGTAGCATCATTTCCGAAGACAATCCCCTGATTAAACAAGTTTGATGTATCGGTTGAAGTCCCTGTTACAGTTATATTTCCGGTAGAAGTGACAACATTAGTGGTGCTTGTATTGAACCACACACCAGGTGCAATGTCTCCCCCAGTGGTGCCTCCTGTACCAGAAATTGAAAAATCACCGCCATTTAGGTCTTGTACGGTTAATTGTAGTATATAGGTTCCTACGGCAAAATCACCTGTTGCAGCTCCACCTTGACCATTAATAGTTATACCTCCTCCATTAGATGAAAGTTGTGTGCCGGCCGTCTGTAATAATACACCATACGATGCTACGGCTCCAGAACCACCTGTTCCATTTATCTGAATTGCTCCAGCTCCGGTTGTCGTTACAATAGCGTTGAAACCAATTAGTGTTCCAATATTAAAGTTCCCCGTTCCGGTACCGCCTTGTCCTACGAACGAGACATTACCAGATCCTGAAGTGGTTATAGTTGCAAAATTATCTATAAATACACCATAATTTGAATTCCCATCTGAAGTAGCCCCTGTTCCATCTAAAAGAATGTTTCCGTTGGTCGACTGAACCACAGTCGCACCACCTGTAACACGAATTCCCATATTTGCTCCGGTTCCAGTGGCTATGGAAGAAGTTCCCGTAATGTCAATAATTCCATTATTAGTAATAGTTTGTGAGTCACCAAATATGACTACTCCATAATTACCATTACCCGTTGCAGAGACAGAATCTCCAATTAGCGTTATATCTCCGTTATTGGTGCTTTGAATTATTGACCCACCTTCAAAACTAATACCAGGGTTAAAATTATTTGATCCACCTCCGGAACCATTCATGACTATATTTCCATCTGAAGTGGTAACATCTCCATCAAAAAAGACAATCCCCTTATTATTATTAACTCCATTAGGAGCAGACCCTGTTATATCTATATTTCCTGTGCCTGTTGTTTGAATGAGCGCCTCTAGAATTATGGTAACACCTTCATTATTATTTCCCGTACCCAAACCTGCAGTTCCGTTTAGCGTAATAGTTCCATCGACTGTAGAAACCACAGTTCCGGCACTTTCTATACGCATTCCTTGATTGGCATTTACTCCAGGACCACCGGTTCCGGTAATATCAATTGCTCCAGTGCCTGTTGTTTGCACAACAGCAGCGTTCAACAGTCTAATTCCTATATGAAAATCCCCGGTCCCATCACTATGACCAACACCAGTAAGGCTGATGTTTCCTCCTAGTGAGCTTATACTTCCACCATCGACTGTGATACCATCAAATGCTCCTCCCGTTGCTGTAGCAGCACTATTCGAATCGATAGTAATAGCACCTGTCTGTGTGGATAACGCTCCTGCGCCCACAATCGCCACCTCACGCTGACTTGTAAGTGACAAGGTTCCTACTCCTGTAGTAGTTACAGCTTGCGATACATTTATAGTAGCACCTTCAACTATTAGATCCCCAGATCCTATGTCGAATAAGGCCACTCCAAAATTTATTGTGTCTGTAGTATCGCCATTGATTATAACATCTGCATCAAAAGCAGCGTCGATCCCTTCAACATTTACCACATCACCTTCTGCTCCTGTATTAATCGTTAAAGATACGTTTGGGTTGGTAAAGTCTACCGATTCACCCAAGGTAGAATCAATTTGGTTATCTAGTGATCCTCCGGCATCTAATACTATTATTTCTGCACCTCCCGTAAAGGAGAAGACCCGGTTGTTGACATCTAAATTATCTACTACAGGCTCTAGCCCTGTATAAGTTATTGTGTTGTTTCCTGTTACCTCTACGCTCCCATCATTCTCATTAACAAATGTATGGGTAACCGTATCGAAAGTGCCGCCTCCGGTCATGGTCATAATGTCTCCCGGAGCGCTAAATTGTGTTTCTCCATTAAAGGATATAGGGAAATTAAAGTCACCACCGCCAAAATCGATCTCTGCGGTATCATTACCATCTCCGGCATTTATTGTAAGCGATAATGTGGGTACTGCCGGCTGTCTTAATACTTCAACTGTATTCTGTTCTACCACTACATCATTACCATCAATAAATACTTCAAAAAAGTCGCCTGCCCCAGTTCCTGCTATAACAGGATTTGGATCAAACGGTACAAAAGTAATGCAGTATTGATTTAGCTGTCCTACATCTCCTCCAAGGTTATCGAGAACATCCAATGTCCAATTTCCGGTTACCGGCTCGCCATTAAAAGCAGAGAGTAAAGTACCCCCTTGTGGTTCAAATGTACCACTATATGGTGGTGCACCACTGGTTATATTTGGGTTGCCATCTTCGAATATTGTGTCCGAAAAGTTACTGCCTGCTCCGCCTATCTGATCTGCCAAAATTAATGGCGTCCCATTAGGAGAAGTTAAAGTGATGGTTAGATCGCCATCGAAGGTGTGATTAATATCCATTTGGACGTTATCTATCAATGTATTTGTGCCTATAATGCCCGGTTGTACCACATTGGCAATCGAAGGGTTCATCGCTCCAGAGGTATTCCCCGGTGCTCCTGCAGGAATCGCTTCAGGAGCATTCCCACAAGTGGTTGTTTGTGCATTGATAGAAACCGAAAAGCAGATCAGAAACGACAGCAATGCGATGGTTTTATGTATAGATGATTTCATAATTGTATGGTGTTAGTATTTTAAACTGATAGTACTATATCAAGGGAGGTGATCACCTCTGTCGATGTTTTATTGTTTGGCCCCGTCTTCTCGAATAAATGCATCTTTTTCAGCTTGCGTTTTAATCGAGGTTTGAGTTTTCACAGTAGCTTCTGTTTGTACAGTCGTGTTTTTACGTTCTCGATCTGGAGATTGAACTTGTGTAAGCCGTTGTTTAACAGCCTCAGTTACTTTGTCTCGTTCTGCCTTTGCACGAAGCCGTTCTAATTCCCAATCTAAAATGGAAGAATTTGCTGAAGATTTGTTTTGATTGTAATATGTAGGATCAGAAGTAAGTGTGACCGAGTTGGATTCGATCACTGGAGATCCGTCTTTTGCTTCCATAGAAGCGTACGGATTTATTTTTCTTTTTGCTTCGGAAGCTTTTTTTAATTTGGCTACCTTGGTGTAACGATCTCGAAGTGCTCTTACTCGTTTAATTTCTTTCTTTTCTTCTAACGCATTGCTATTAGACACCGCCTTTTCTTTCAGCACTTCTGAATCGGCAGGCGTAATGGCATTAAAATAGTTTTGTTCGGTTTGTGCTGAAGCAGTAAGGCTCGAAAAGAGTAGTGCTACTAATAAGCAAGTGGAAATTTTCGTTTTCATAAAAAGTGGTATTTAGTTTTACATTTAGTTGCACCAAATAACTTTTCAGAAAAAACAACGCATAAAAAATCATGTGTATCTGTAAAAAATTACAGATTCACACGTTACAGTTAGTATCTATACAGTAATAGCGTAAAAGCTCTTTCATTAAAGAAATTTAATGGTTAATTAATCACAAAAAGTCAGCGTGATGTTGTTAGTTGCTATTTAAGATACGTATTGTTAATATTTTATGGTTTTAAAAACTATGTTAAAGTTTTATTGATAATTATACATGTTTTATCATGAAAGAATATCGACTTATCAATAAAAAAGCATATAATGTTGATAATCAATAATTTAATAAAAATTATTTTTGCTGAAAGGAGATCTAAAATTGTTAATAAGTTTGTGCCAGCCCTTCTAGAAAAACAGATGTCTCATCTACTTGATTGCCAAATAATTGTAGGAATTTTTACTTTGATGCACTTTCTCTTATATCGCCACCCAAAAAAATCGCTTGCTTTAATACTCATATTAAATAGTAGCCAAATACTGTTCGACATTGGATTCAATACGCGCTACTATATTGCTAAGATCGGCTTTCACAAATGGTTCACCGGTGATGTTCTCGTATAGTTCTATATATCGTTGCGAGACAGATTCGATATATTCATCGGTCATATGTGGTACTTGCTGACCTTCCAGTCCTTGAAAACCATTCCGGATGAGCCATTGTCTTACGAATTCTTTAGATAGTTGCTTTTGAGCCTCGCCTTTTTTTTGTCTTTCTGAATAGCCTTCAGCATAAAAATAACGGGATGAGTCGGGAGTGTGAATTTCATCTATTAAGACGATTTTACCGTCCTTTGTTTTTCCAAACTCATATTTGGTATCGACCAAAATCAACCCTCTTTTTAAAGCAATTTCACTACCTCGCTCAAATAATTTTCTAGTAAAGGATTCTAATTGAAGGTAATCGCTTTCAGAAACAATTCCACGACTTAAAATCTCTTCTCTCGAAATATCTTCGTCATGATCGCCCGCTTCTGCTTTAGTTGCCGGTGTGATTATAGGTTCAGGAAATTTATCATTCTCTTTCATACCCTCCGGCATGGCTACCCCACAAAGTATTCGTTTGCCCGCTTTGTATTCACGAGCTGCATGACCGCTTAAATAACCGCGAATTACCATTTCTACCTTAAAAGGATCACAAGCCTCACCGACGGCCACATTTGGATCGGGAGTCGCTGTTAGCCAATTTGGAACAATATCTTCGGTATCTCGCATCATCTTTGTCGCGATCTGATTTAAGATTTGTCCTTTATAAGGTATTCCCTTTGGCATGACAACATCGAAGGCGCTTAAGCGATCGGTTGCTATCATTACTAGGGTATTATTTGCCAGTGTATATACTTCTCTAACCTTGCCGTGATACACATTTATTTGACCCGGAAACTTAAAATCGGTGTGTGTTAAGGTGTTATTCATTTTCAATCTACATTTTCGATGGCCTTATAAGCCGATATCACTTTTTTAACGAGTCGGTGACGAATTACGTCCTTATCATCTAAGTAGATCATTCCTACACCATCTACATCTTTTAGCACTAACAAGGCTTCTTTGAGTCCAGAGATGACCCTTCTTGGCAGATCGATCTGACCAGGATCACCGGTAATCATAAATTTGGCGTTCTTACCCATACGAGTAAGGAACATTTTCATTTGGGCATGTGTCGTGTTTTGCGCTTCATCTAAAATCACAAAGGCATTGTCTAATGTACGTCCGCGCATAAAGGCCAAAGGTGCTATTTGAATCACTCCTTTTTCAATGTGCGATTCCAATTTTTCGTGAGGGATCATATCGCGTAAAGCGTCATATAAAGGTTGCATATACGGATCCAACTTTTCTTTGAGGTCACCCGGAAGAAACCCTAGATTTTCACCCGCTTCTACGGCAGGTCTTGTTAAAATAATTCGCTTGACCTCCTTGTTCTTTAACGCACGTACGGCTAAAGCAACTCCGGTATAGGTTTTTCCTGTACCCGCAGGGCCAACCGCAAAAACCATATCGTTCTTGTTCATAAGATTGACCAATTTTCGCTGATTGGCAGTTTGTGCCTTTATCAGTTTTCCACTTACACCGTGCACTAATATTTCATTACTACTTGCGGGAGTTTCGTATTCTTCCTTACTGTCGCTCTGCAATACGCGCTCGATAATATTTTCATCGATCTTATTGTATTTGGCAAAATGTTCTAACAGCATGGTAATTCGCTTGTCGAATTCTTCCAAAACCTCTTCGTCGCCATACACTTTAATCTTACTACCGCGTGCAACGATCTTTAATTTTGGAAAATATGTTTTTAATAGGTCAATATTAGCATTTTGGAGTCCGAAGAATTCTCGAGGGCTAATCTCTGTAAGTTCGATGATAAGTTCGTTCAAAAGCAGGAGGTTTTTTAGTGCGTCTAATTATGTTTAAAAATACAGCTTTTAATGAATAATTGTTTAGTTGAGTCCCTAGAAAAATAGGATTTTATAAAATGGTTATTAACACTCTTATCGTTATAATTTCTTTCTTTATAAGTTGCTCCACTTTGTTCTAAAATTTGTTTAAATAATTGCATAGCTTTGTTGTAGAAAAAATGCTGTGTAAATCAATATGCCTATAATCACCCTTACAACCGATTTTGGAGAGAAGGATCACTTCGCCGGCGCTGTAAAGGGAGCTATCTACAACGAATTAGAGAATATTCGCATTGTGGATATTTCGCACTCTATCGCACCGTTTCACAGTACTGAAGCTGCCTACATTATTCAAAATGCGTATCGCAGCTTTCCGCAGGGAACCATACATATTATAGGAATAGACAGTGAACTAAATCCGGAGAACCGGCATATAGCAGTTTTCTTGGACGGACATTATTTTATATGTGCCGATAATGGTATCATATCGATGCTGGCTTCAGAAATAAAACCAGAAAAGATCGTAGAGATCAATATTCATGATCGAATCGTTAGTAATTTTCCCGTGTTAGATGTGTTTGTTCAAGTTGCTTGTCATATAGCACGTGGCGGAACTCTTGAAGTTATTGGAAAACCCATTTCTGAAATCAAGGAACTCACAGGAATTCGCCCAGTGGTTAATCAACAATCCAACCAAATTATTGGAAATGTTATTTATATAGACAACTACGGGAACGTGGTGTGTAATGTAAGCAAGTCTTTATTCGAAGAAGTAGGAAAAGGGCGTCCTTTTAAGATCACCGCTCGTACAGCAAGTTTTTCCAATATCCATTTGCGCTATAGTGACGCAATTAATTTTGAGATACCACGCGAACGTCGCGAAGAAGATGGAAAAAAATTAGCCTTGTGGAATTCATCCGGTTATTTGGAGCTCGCTATCTATAAAAGTAATCCGTCTACAGTTGGAAGTGCTTCGAGTTTGTTCGGACTCGAATACCGAGATACGATCACCGTAAATTTTGAATAATAATCGCAAGTACAAACCAAACAATACATGTTCACACGAATCGTAAAAATGGAGTTTCAAGAAGCAAAAGTTTCTACTTTTTTGGATAATTTTGAAACGGTAAAATCGAAAATTAGAAATTTTCCCGGTTGTGAATTTCTCGAGTTGTATCGTGATAAGAATAACAGGGCAATCTTTTTCACCTACAGTCGTTGGAAAGAGGAACAAGATCTTGAAAATTATCGAAACAGCGATCTATTTAAAGGCGTGTGGGCAACCACCAAACCAATGTTCAAAAGTAAAGCGCAAGCGTGGAGCGTCGATACATTAAGTAGTGAATAATTTAGCACTTGTTAAAACTTATAATCGCATAGAAGACAACAGTTAATGATAGCCTTAATAAAAAAAGAAATAAATTCATTTTTTGCCAGTCCGATCGCCTATTTGGTAATTGGGGTCTTCTTGCTGATCAACGGTCTGTTCTTGTGGGTGTTCGCCGGTGACTTTAATATCCTAGATGCAGGCTTTGCCGATCTCAACGCGTTCTTCGAACTCGCACCGTGGGTACTGTTATTTTTAATTCCGGCGGTGACCATGCGCGCTCTTAGCGACGAAAAAAAAATGGGAACCTTAGAATTACTGCTCACCAAACCAATATCGCTACGTACTATTGTATTGGGCAAATATTTTGGAGCTATTTTTCTAGTAATGTTGGCATTACTACCTACACTACTTTACATAGTAACCATTTCAGAATTAGGGAATCCACCGGGAAATTGGGACGTGGGAAGTACCGTGGGTTCGTATATCGGACTCTCATTTTTGGTTTTTGCCTATGCGGCAATCGGAATATTCGCTTCTACCCTATCTCAAAACCAGATCGTGGCCTTTATTAGTGCCGTTTTTTTGTGTTTTATATTTTATTACGGCTTCGATGCCCTCGACCAATTATTTCCGGATGCGTCTTTAGGGGTCTTCGGAATGAAATACCATTTCGACAGTGTGTCTAGAGGTGTGTTAGATACTAGAGATCTACTTTATTTTTTAAGTGTTTCGGTGTTTTTTCTTGTATTAACCATCTTCAACCTCAGAAAAAAATGATAGTAGAATACAGTGTGCGTACCATCAATTTTTATATAAAGCAATTATAACACGGCAACTTTGAAGCTTTCAAAAAAACATATTCGAAATTTGATCCTTGTAGTAATTGGTCTAGTGCTTCTGAATCTCTTCGGAAGTAATTTCTATCACCGATTCGACCTTACGCAAGACAATCGGTATACCCTGTCTGAAGCTGCCAAAGAGACCATAGCAACCGCTAGTTCACCTATTGTCATCGAAGTGTTTCTGAAGGGCTCGTATCCTCCCGAGTTTAGACGATTGGCCGCAGAAACTCGTCAGTTGCTAGAGGAATTCAAGGCGTATAATCCCAATATAAGCTACGAATTTATCAATCCGTTAGAAGATGAGGACGATCCTCAAGCGATACAGCAACAGTTGTTTCAAATGGGATTAAAGCCTGCACAAGTAGAAGTAAAAGAAAGCGGCAAACTTAGCACCGAATTGGTCTATCCCTGGGCACTAGCCTATTACAACGAAAAGGCGGTTAAGATATCCCTACTACAAAATCAGTTAGGAGCCACTTCCGAAGAACGCGTGAACAGTTCTATACAAAACCTAGAGTACGCCTTCGCCGATGGCTTTAATAAACTTACTAACCCTAAATCGAAAAAAGTGGCCGTGCTTAAAGGTAACGGACAACTAGACGATCGTTATATAGCCGATTTTTTTAGCACGCTTAGAGAATACTATTATATTGCGCCTTTTACCTTAGATTCTGCTGCGGTAGCTCCAAAGAGGACCTTGGAACAGCTTAACACCTTCGATCTAATTGTGGCTGCTAGACCAACAGAAGCCTTTTCCGATTCAGAAAAATACATTTTAGATCAATATACCATGAACGGTGGTGCCTCCCTTTGGTTGGTGGATGCTACCGAAACGCAACGCGACAGTATTAGCGACAAGACCTTTGCTTTTGGAAAAGACCTTAATCTCACCGATTTCTTTTTTAAGTACGGTGTGCGTATCAATCCGAATTTGGTAAAAGATGTGTTCTCTGCTCCTATTGTCTTAGCAACGGGCCGAGAAAATGAATCTCAGTATAACCGATATCCCTGGTTCTTTAGTCCGTTAAGCACCAGTGGCAACAACCATCCAATTGTAACCAACATAGAAGCTGTGAAGTTTGGAAATGCTTCTGCAATCGATACGCTTCCAAATGCTTTAGATAAGACGATTCTATTAAGTACGTCTCCTATGTCAAAGATCGTTGGATTACCTTACGAGATCGATCTGGACAAGGAGATCCCGGAAAATTTAAAGGTGGTAAACGAAGGCCCGGATCCTTCAGAATATTCTGCGGGAGAACTGCCCTTGGCCGTATTGTTGGAAGGTGAATTTCCCTCTGTATTTGCCAATAGGATTAAACCCTTTTCACTTTCCGAAGACAAAACTAAGAGCAGTCCAACCAAAATGGTGGTTATAAGCGATGGAGATATCATTGCTAATCAAATGGATGGTAATAGGCCGCTCGAATTAGGATTTGATAAGATGACCAATACTTTCTACGGAAACAAAGAATTTTTGTTGAATACTGTGAATTATTTGTTGGACGATAGCGGACTTATAAACATTCGCACCAAAGAAATCGCGGTACCTTTTCTGGATCCGCAGCGTACTTCCGAAGAACGCAGCAAATGGCAACTTATAAACATCCTGCTACCGCTAGGATTATTGGCGCTCTTCGGAATCGTTTTCACCTATCTTCGTCGCCGCAAATATGCACGGTAAATGTTAATAAGTTTGTTTTAACATACGTGCTAATTGAAATATATTTGTAGTTAGGCTGCTGATGATTCAGCAAGTGAAAAATTCAATATTTAGAAAAAATAACCTTACATGAAGTTCATCGTATCGAGTTCGTATCTGCTAAAACAACTACAAGTGCTGGGAGGCATTATAAACACTAACAACACCTTACCAATTTTAGATAATTTCTTGTTTAATTTAGATGGTAATTCTCTTACTGTTTCTGCCTCTGATCTAGAAACGACGATTTCTTCAAAATTAGATGTGGAAAGTAGTGAAAAAGGTGCGGTTTGCATTCCTGCACGTTTGCTCTTAGATACCCTTAAAACGTTTCCTGAGCAGCCACTAACCTTTACAGTTGAGGATAATAATACGGTTGAAATTAGCAGTAATCACGGTAAATATGCGTTGGCCTACGCCGATGGAGAAGAATTTCCAACCCCGGTCGAACTTAAGGATCCGTCTTCTACAGTGGTGCAAGGAGATATTTTGGCCACTGCAATTAGCAAGACGATCTTTGCCAGTGGAAATGACGACCTGCGTCCGGTGATGAGTGGTGTTTTCTTTCAGTTTTCTTCGGAAGGCTTGACCTTTGTGGCTACCGATGCCCATAAATTGGTAAAATATACTCGGGAAGATATAACAGCTCCCGAAACTGCCGAATTCATCATGCCGAAAAAACCGTTGACGCTTTTAAAAGGTATCCTTGCCGGGACTGAAGAAGATGTAGCAATTGAGTACAATGAGAGCAATGCAAAGTTCACTTTTGAGAACACGCAGTTGGTATGTCGTTTGATCGATGGTAAATATCCAAATTATGAAGCCGTGATCCCTAAAGAGAATCCGAACAAGCTTCAAATAGAACGAAATCAATTTTTAAACTCAGTTCGTCGTGTTTCGATCTTCTCGAACAAGACCACGCACCAAATTCGATTAAAGATCGCCGGTGCCGAACTGAATATTTCTGCCGAAGACGTAGATTACAGCAATAAGGCAGAAGAACGCCTTACCTGTGATTACCAAGGAGACGATATGCAAATTGGATTTAACTCTCGTTTCTTAACCGAAATGCTGAACAATCTTAACTGCGATGAAGTTTCATTAGAAATGTCATTGCCTAACCGAGCCGGTATCCTCACTCCTATTGATGGGTTGGATGAAGGAGAGCAAGTTACCATGTTGGTAATGCCGGTAATGTTAAACAACTAATTCTCATCTAACTCTTTTAAAAAAATCCCATCGTACGATGGGATTTTTAGTTTAGACTGGCATCATTTATAGGCTTTTTCCGCTAACGCATTGTTCTCAACCAAACGAATCCTTTTGTCATTTTAGTTGTGCCAATAGATTGGATGTCGTAACTTGGTACAACTAACAAAAAATTCAACTATGGGAAATCACTACGTTCCCAATGCTCTAGGCAAATTCAATCTCCATATATACGGGGTTGGTTCTTCACCTATTTTATTTGCTCATGGATACGGATGCGATCAAAATATGTGGCGATTAGTGGCTCCAGAGTTTGAAGCAGATTACCAAACCATCCTGTTCGATTATATAGGTGCAGGTAAGTCAGATACTTCTTTGTACTCTAAGCAA
>JYMV01000074.1_pt1 | contig 11458 bp, 13 predicted proteins | sample 338911 | NCBI WGS metagenome assembly JYMV01 (sample SAMN03354496, study PRJNA234377) | hydrothermal vent metagenome | biome: Deep sea; feature: Hydrothermal plumes at the Eastern Lau Spreading Center, Western Pacific Ocean; material: Seawater | place: Tonga | collected 2009 | depth 2000 m m
AAAAAAAGGGGGGGGTTACTTCGGCAGGCGTAATCGCTCGACTATTCGGCCGTTTTGCAGGTGTTCGGTGAATATCTCGTCGATGTCTTCCTCATCGATGTAGGTGTACCAGACCGCTTCGGGGTAAATGACCAGCACCGGACCGAGGTCACAGCGATCAAGACAACCGGCGGAGTTGATGCGGACCCGTCCGGCACCCGCCACGCCTAGTGCTTTGGCCTTTTTCTTGGCGTAACCACGCATTGCTTTGGCTCCGCAATCCTCACAGCAGGCACGCCCGTCGCTGCGCTGGTTGGTACAGAAAAATACGTGGTGCTGATAGTAAGAATCATCGGCTTGGCTCATGGGTATATTAGAACCGGGATCACACCGGAAGAAAAGATGCGCTTGTCCCCAACCCCGCTGGCCTAGTATCGTGCGCCTATGGATATCGACTCTCTGATTCTTGGCTTTGATCGCGCACTGCGCACCATTGTCGGCCAGCCACAGACCACCGGTCGCAATAATCCCGCTACCGACGCGAACCCCAGCGACCTGTCCGAGGCTGAGGCGAATATCTCTGCCGGGCTGATGCGGGTCAACCACAGTGGTGAGGTGTGCGCTCAGGCCCTGTATCAGGGTCAGGCGCTGACCGCCCGCAACAAAAAAATCAAAGCCGCGCTCGAACACGCCGCCGACGAAGAAAATGATCACCTCGAGTGGTGTGAGCAACGCGTACGCGAACTCGGCAGTCACACCAGTTATCTGAACCCGCTGTTGTATGCCGGGTCATTTGCACTGGGCGCGGCATCCGGCCTGGTCGGTGACCGCTGGAGTCTGGGCTTTCTCGCCGAGACCGAGCGTCAGGTGGGGCGCCATCTCGACAGCCACCTGCAACAGATACCCGAACATGACGATCAAAGTCGCGCGGTATTGATCCAAATGCAAGAGGACGAGGCAAGGCATGCGACGACGGCGGTCGAGCACGGCGCGGTCGAACTGCCCGAGCCGATACGCCAGGCCATGACGCTCAGCGCAAAGGTAATGACCACCCTTACCCGGATCATCTAGTGCGTTTGTGCGTGTGGGTCATTGCCGATGGTAAAGCCGGCCATGAAAACCAATCGCTGGGTCTGGTGCAGGCACTTGAGTCGCAATGTGATGTCGACCGACATGTGCTGCCATCCCTGTCATTGGCTAGCTGTGTGCTGCATTATCTGTGCAGCCGTTTTCCTGACAGCCGTGATCTACCCCATCCCGACCTGATCATCGGTGCCGGCCACGGCACCCACGCAACTATGCTGACCGCGCGTCATGCCCGCGGTGGCCGATGTGTCACGTTGATGAAACCGAGCTTACCGATTGGTTGGTTTGATTATTGTATCTGTCCACAACATGACGAGGTTGTCGATAGTGATCGCGTCCTCAGGTCACGCGGTGTGCTTAATCGTATCCGAGCGGGGGAAAAGGATCCCAGCCTTGGCTTGATTTTGATCGGTGGGCCGTCACGACACCATGACTGGAATAACAATGCGGTCATCGCACAACTCAAGGCCGTGATCAATGCCAATCCTGACATGCAGTGGTCTCTAACCACATCACGCCGAACGCCGCATGGCTTTTTGTCTCTGTTACGCGAACAGCATAGCCAGCGACTCACTATTTTCCCGGTTGACAATACCCATGCCGACTGGTTGCCACAGGTACTCGAATCCGCCTCACAGGTCTGGGTCAGCGAAGACAGTGTGTCGATGGTTTACGAGGCATTGAGCAGTGGTGCGGGGGTCGGGGTGTTTAGCGTGCCAAGAAAAGATCAAGGGCGTATTACCCGAGGACTCGACGCGTTGATCGACGATCAGTTGGTGCGCAGTTATTCGCAATGGCAAACCTCACGCCAACTGAACCCCCCGGCGGAGGCTTTTAACGAGGCCGAACGCGCCGCACGCTGGCTGCTGCAACAATGCCCCAACACGCGCTAACGGTTCTGCAGGTATTACCGGCGCTGCAAAGCGGCGGTGTTGAACGCGGTACGTTGGAGGTGGCGGCCGAGTTGGTCAGACAGGGACACCGTTCGTTGGTGATATCGGCGGGTGGTCGCATGCAGACCGAACTGGTCGAACAAGGCAGCGAACACATCACCCTGCCCATCGGCAAGAAATCACTGACCACCCTAGGCCTGATTCCAACGCTGCGGCGGATTCTTGTTGAACAAGAAATCGATATCCTGCATGCCCGCTCGCGGCTACCGGCATGGATCGCATGGCGCGCGTGGCGCAAACTGGCCGGGAACACAAATCCACCCCATTTTGTTACTACCTTTCATGGCTTCTACAGCCCCGGTTGGTACAGCTCAGTCATGGCACGCGGCGAGCGCGTGATTGCGGTGTCGGATTCGATCCATGATTACATTCGCCAACACTATGCGCGGACACCGGAACCGGCACTGCACACCATCTACCGCGGCGTCGATCCACAACACTACCCACTGGGTTATCAGCCATCACAACAATGGCTGGATCGCTGGGCCGCTGAATATCCGTCACTGCAAAACAAGTTCATCGTCACCTTGCCGGGGCGAATTACCCGACTTAAGGGCTGCGAGGATCTGATTGAGATATTAGCCTTGCTAAAGCAAAAAAATGTTGAGACACACGCGTTGGTGGTTGGCGACGTGCAGGCAGGTAAACAGGCCTTTCTACAAGAACTGCAAGACAAGGCGCGTCATGCCGGAGTCGATAACATTACGTTTTGTGGGCATCGTGCCGACGTGCAGGAGATAATGGCGGTATCCAACATCGTGTTGTCGCTGTCAAACAAACCCGAATCGTTTGGCCGGACTACGCTTGAGGCGTTAACCATGGGTGTGCCGGTTCTCGGCTATGATCATGGTGGCGTGGGCGAACAACTGGCGACGTTGCTGCCACCGGGACGTATTGCGGTGGGTGATATTAATGCGGCGGCGAACACGATTGAGGCATGGATGACGCAAGCGCCCGTGGTGAAGCGGAACGAAGTATATACGTTGGATAAAATGCTGGAACAGACGCTGGCGTTGTATCGGGATGTTGTGGGGATCTAATCCCCCTCATCCTAGCCTGCTCCCGGAAAGAGAAGGGACTAAAACCCGGGGACTTAAGACTTAAGAATATAGTTTGCACCGCAATACGGACAGGCCACCTTACCGGTGTCTTCAACCGGCAAATACACGCGTGGATGCGAATCCCATAACGTCATGCCGTCCATCGGGCAATGCAGTGGCAAGTCTTCCTCACGCACTTCATAGGTCTTCTTGGAACACGCTACGGTGTCACCCGTTACTGGTATCGGATTTTTTGGCTGATATATTTTTGCTGTCATCGCACTAACTCCTCGAACCCTATTCTAGACCAGATCCAGCCACTCAGAATGGACGTCACGTCGACCATGAACCTGATCAAAATACAGGGTCTGTAATTTTTCGGTCATCGGGCCACGTCCACCATCACCAATCATGCGGCCATCCACTTCACGCACCGGCGTTACTTCCGCGGCGGTACCGGTCATGAACACCTCATCGGCAACATATACCTCATCACGGGTGATGCGTTTTTCCTTGATGGCATAACCGCACTCATCGGCGAGCTGAAAAATCGTATCGCGGGTAATACCTTCCAACGCAGAAGTCAGATCTGGCGTATAAATAGTACCCTTGCGTACAACGAAGATATTCTCACCACTGCCTTCTGCAACATAACCTTCATTGTCCAGCATCATGGCTTCATCATAACCGCAGGAGATCGCCTCTTGCAGGGCCAGCATCGAGTTCAAATAGTTACCGTTGGCCTTGGCCTTGCACATGGTGATGTTGACATGATGACGCGTAAACGACGAGGTCTTGATACGCATGCCTTTCTCAAGATTCTCGGCACCGAGATACGCGCCCCACTCCCAAGCGGCCACCATGCAATGCACCTTCAGGTTGTCTGCGCGCAGACCCATGCCCTCAGAACCATAGAAGCACATCGGGCGGATGTAGGCACTTTCCAGATTGTTTTCGCGCACCGAGGCACGTTGCGCCTCGTTCAGCGTAGCGGCATCGAATGGCATTGGCATATTCATAATATGGGCCGAACGAAACAAACGATCGGTATGTTCCGACAAACGAAAAATCGCCGTACCCTGCTCCGCTTTGTACGCGCGCACGCCTTCAAACACACCCATGCCGTAATGCAGGGTATGCGTCAGCACATGGACCTTGGCCTCACGCCAGGGCACCATTTCGCCATCCAGCCAGATGACTCCGTCGCGGTCATCCATCGACATTGTTATTTCTCCAAACCATTATTCAGTTCCAATCATTGTCTTGTTCCAAACCTGCTCTGCGGCGACGCAATAGTCCGGTAACGCTACATCGTCGAGCAGCGCAGGCCGCTCTAACAGGGCCAAACGATGAACCTGCCCTCGCGCACTCAAATACGCCTTTGCCAGCGTATCCGCTTGCCGCTTTTGCATCACACCGACCTCCCGCAACATGGACATCAAGGGTAAATTGCCCGTTGCGTCACATAACTGCGAGTACTTATTGGCGGACAACAGAACGGCATATTGGATCATAAACTCGATATCAGCGATACCTCCAGGCCCCTGTTTCAGGTCAAAAACCCCCTTTTTTGTCGACATGAACTCATCACGCATACGTCCGCGCATGGTGCTGATCTCGGCACGCAAGGCCTTCTTTTTGCGTGGCTGCGACAATACCCGACAACGAATCTTCACGAATGCGTCGCCCACGCTTTGATCACCCGCCACAAATCGGGCTCGCACCAAGGCCTGATGCTCCCAAGTCCATGCGTCGTCATATTGATAGGCTTCAAACCCTTCGAGGTCGGCAACCAACACGCCCGACGCACCATTGGGTCGCAGTCGCATATCAATCTCGTACAGCGATCCAGTCAGCGTCAGCGTACTCAACACATGGATAACGCGCTGACCAAGACGCGCGAAATACACGCCACAGCTAATCTTGTCTGGCCCCGGGGTGTGGCAATCCTCGGCATAGGTCTCATGCAGGAATACCAAATCAAGATCAGAGCTATACGAAAGCTCGCGCCCACCGAGCTTGCCGTAGGCAATTACCCCAAATCCCAGTGGGTGTTTGTTTTTGCCTTTACCCGTGGTGGGACTGCCATAGCGTTGCTCAAACTGGCGGCGAACCAACTCGACGGCCTTGTCCACCACCAACTCGGCAATGGTCGACAACCCTTCGCTGACTTGCTCCACATCGATCACCGCAGAAATATCGGCGGCGGCGAGACGCAGCTTGGCCGCATGTGAAAATACCCGCAGCGCCTCCATTTGTTGTTCGAGGTCGTCGATGTCGAGATGCCGGGTTAATGCCTCCAATTCGGCAGATAGCCCCTCGCGTGTCTGTGGCGCATACAACACTCCAGGGTCAAGCAACTCATCCAGCAGAATAGGATAACGCGATAACTGATTAACCACCCACGGACTGGCGCCACACAGTTTAACCAACTGCGATAACGCCATCGGGTTCTCAACCAGCAACGACAGATACGCCATGCGCCCACCGATGCGCTCAAGAATCGTGAGCAGGCTGGACAGCAGGGCGACACTGCACTCAGCCAAACCGGCGGCCGCGATCAACAGCGGCATCAACTGTTCGAGCAACACCACTCCACGTTGGGACAAGCTGCGCACGGTATAACCGTCGCGAAAATCTGCGATGAGCTTGAGCGCCTCCGCGCAATCAGCGTCTTCGCCATAACCGGCGGCCGCCAACAAGGTCAACTGCTGCGACTCGACTCCCTCCGCCCACAGCGCATGTAGCGACTCCTGATTGGGCTCACTTTTAGGTACTTCAAAGACCTGATCAAAGTGCCGACTGACCACGGCTCGATGCAGATTCAACACCTTGATGAAATGATCCCAACTGGAATAACCCAAATTACGGCCCAGCAACAAACGCTGCTGTTCGTCTCTCGGCAATTGATGCACCTGACGATCCTGATAGGCCTGCAAGCGATTCTCGACCCGCCGCAGCAAGGTATAGGCATCGATCAAATCCGTGACCACATACTCGGGCAGTAGTTGCTTGTCTGCCAACATGCGCAGCGTGGGCAACAGGCGTCGATCCTGGAGATCGGGATCTCTGCCACCGCGAATCAGCTGAAACGCCTGCGCGATAAACTCGACCTCGCGAATCCCGCCCGCGCCGAGCTTGATGTTATCGTCCATGCCCTTACGCTCAACTTCGCGCATGATCATCGCCTTCATTGAGCGCAGGGCATCAAAGCTGCCGAAATCCAAATAACGTCTGTAAACGAATGGCCGCAGCATCGCCAGCAAGGCCGCACCGGCCTTAAGGTCACCCGCGATCGGTCGCGCCTTGACCCAGGCATAGCGCTCCCACTCTCGCGCCTGCATCTGGTAATACTCTTCCAATGCGTCGAAACTCAGCGCCAACGGTCCACTGTCACCGTAGGGTCGCAGGCGCATGTCGACTCTGAACACCATGCCCTCTGCAGTCACCTCATCGAGTACCTTGATCAGGCGACGACCCAGATCGGTAAAAAACTGGTCGTTCTCGATGCGCCGTCCGCCGCGCGTGGTGCCGTCTTCGGGAAAGGCGAAAATCAGATCAATATCGGATGAGAAATTTAACTCATGGGCGCCGAGTTTGCCCATGCCGATCACCACCAAGCGCTGACGCTTGCCCTTGGCCGAACGCGGATCGCCCCATTGCTTAACATGCCAGTCGTGCAATAAATCCAGCGCCAGCGAGACGCAACAATCAGCCAGTTCGCTCAGTTCCGACAGGGTTTCTGCTAAATCCGACCACGACGCCAAATCTCGCCATGCGATACGCACCATTTGCTCGCGGCGAAACTGTCGCAAGCAGGTGGCCAGTTGGGTATCCGTCGTAATAGTGGCGAGTTGGCCTACCAGTTTCTGCCGCAGCTCACCTGATGCATAGGCACGATGCAATTCGCCGCGTTCAAGCCAGCCACTCAACAACGCGGGATCCTGTTGCATATGTTGGGCGACGAACGGGCTGGCCTCCCAGACGCGCAGCAACACGGTCTGAAATTCGTTGTCCGATGGGATATTCAACCCACGCTCGGTGGCCAACAGACAAAAAGCGTGCAACTGATCCAGTAGTCGATCACGCGTTGCCGGTGACAAACCCTCAAGACTGGGGAACAAATCAGGTGACGGTGCGGTCATGAGTGATTAGAGTAGGTCACGGAATCAATGGGTAAAGCCTAGCTCAAAGTTCCACAAAACCCCATATTGGCCGAGAAACACAGGTATGGCTACCGCTCACACCACCGGTATCATCGCATTAATGAAAGCTGCCAGGCCTACGCTGCCACCCACCGTATTAAGAGTTCTGTTAATGGATAGTACACGCCCATTCCCAGATCTGAGTTGTAACACCGCCCTCTGTGGAAGTGGAATCGTTGACGCATTTCTGGCCATTCAGGCAACCCTAGATGCACCCGAACCGAAAACCGCAGGAGGCGGCTGCTCCATTAACCTCGCACAAAAACCTGATATCAGTCTGCTGTTGTTGCTCAGTGGTATCTTCCTGTTCCGAAACGGTTGCCTATCTAGGTTATGACCGACGTCATACGTTGCGCCGAACTGACCGAAGGGTTACTAGACCAACTGCTGACTCGGTTCGGCATGGCGGTAGATACGATAGGCAACGACTCTGAAATTCCAGGTAGCTACTGGAAAGACTCGGAGGCAGGACTGATTGGCAACAGCCTTTACCTGCGCCCGGACACCCCCGTGCACTCCGCATTGCACGAAGCCTGTCACTACATTTGCATGGACACCCAACGACGCGAGAGTCTGGACACGGACAGTGGCGGTGACTACCTCGAGGAATCGGCGGTGTGTTATTTGCAGATCATTCTCGCCGATCAACTACCGGACATCGGTAAACAACGCATGTTCGACGATATGGATCGTTGGGGTTATAGCTTCCGCCTAGGTTCGACGCAGCGGTGGTTTGAAGAAGATGCAGAGGACGCACGTGAGTGGCTTGAGCAGCAGGGCTTGATCACTGCCGACAATAAGCCTACTTGGCAGGTACGTGCATAAGTACGACAGGAGCCACTTCCCTTTCAATATCGGGCAGAGCATCGGTGCCATTAGAGGGGCGTCGCTCTTTCGCATCCCTGTGACCACGACGTATCTACATCCTGTAGGCAAAAAAAAGGCCGCACTGAGATCAGTGCGGCCTTTGGCTTTATCGCTAAAGAACAGCGGGGTATTACATCATGCCGCCCATACCACCCATGCCGCCCATACCGCCCATATCACCCATACCACCACCAGCATCCGAGTCATCGGAAGGTGAATCAGCAACCATGCACTCGGTCGTGATCATCAGGCCAGAGATAGAGGCTGCATTCTGCAATGCGGTACGCGTTACCTTGGTGGGATCCAAAATACCCATCTCCACCATGTCACCGTACTCACCGGTGTAGGCGTTGTAACCGAAGTTGCCTTCACCCTCTGCGATCTTGCTCAGGATCACTGAGGCTTCTTCGCCCGCATTGATCACGATCTGACGCAGTGGCTCTTCCAAGGCGCGACGGGCAATGGCAATACCCATATCCTGGTCGCTATTGGCGCCCTTGATATCGCCCATGGCACTCAGTGCGCGAACCAGCGCCACACCACCACCCGGAACGACACCTTCTTCAACGGCGGCGCGGGTTGCATGCAAGGCATCTTCAACGCGTGCCTTCTTTTCTTTCATTTCGATCTCAGTCGCGGCACCCACCTTGATCACGGCAACACCGCCAGCCAGCTTGGCTAGACGCTCTTGCATCTTTTCACGATCGTAGTCAGAGGTTGCTTCTTCGGACTGGGTGCGAATCTGCTCAACACGATCCTTGATTTCGTCTTCCGCGCCCGAGCCATCAATAATGGTGGTGGCTTCCTTGGTGATCTGAATCTTTTTCGCGGTACCCAGATCTTCAATCGTTGCCTTCTCCAGCGTCAGACCAACTTCTTCTGAGATAACGGTGCCGCCGGTCAGGATTGCGATGTCTTGCATCATGGCCTTACGACGATCGCCAAAACCTGGGGCCTTGACCGCAGCAACCTTGACGATGCCACGAATGGTGTTAACCACCAAAGTCGCGAGCGCCTCACCTTCGATGTCTTCTGCGATAATCATCAACGGACGACTGGACTTGGCTACACCTTCCAGAATCGGCAGCAAATCACGGATGTTGGCGATCTTCTTGTCGTGGATAAGAATCAGAGGATCATCCAACTCACAGGTCATGGTGGCCTGATCGTTAACAAAGTACGGTGACAGATAACCACGATCAAACTGCATGCCTTCAACAACATCCAGCTCGTTTTCAAGGGTTGAACCCTCTTCAACGGTGATCACGCCTTCCTTGCCGACTTTCTGCATGGCGTCGGCGATGATGCTACCGATGCTCTCGTCAGAGTTCGCAGAAATGGTGCCCACCTGTGCGATGGCCTTGTCATCAGTACATGGCTTGGACATGCCCTTCAGTTCGGTCACAACATGGGTTACGGCCAAATCAATACCGCGCTTCAGATCCATTGGGTTCATGCCAGCCGCAACCGACTTCACGCCTTCACGCAACATGGCCTGCGCCAGTACGGTTGCCGTGGTGGTACCGTCACCGGCGGTGTCAGAGGTCTGTGAAGCAACTTCCTTCACCATCTGTGCGCCCATGTTCTCAAACTTGTCACTCAGCTCAATTTCCTTGGCTACCGAAACACCATCTTTGGTGATGGTTGGCGCGCCGAAGGCCTTGTCCAGAATCACGTTGCGGCCTTTTGGACCCAAGGTAACTCTCACTGCGTTAGCCAGCACATTAACGCCGCTGATCATACGATTGCGAGCGTCTTCGCTAAATCTTACGTCTTTTGCACTCATTGTCTTGTTCCTCTATATATAGTTTTATCGGGTATCGGTAACGAGCGATTTATTGCTCGATGATGCCCATGATGTCTTCTTCGCGCATAACCAACAGGTCTTCGCCCTCGACTTTGACTTCAGTACCGGAGTACTTGCCAAACAGCACGGTGTCGCCAACGCTGACATCCAACGGACGCAGATCACCGGCTTCCAGTAGCTTGCCTTTACCAATTGCCAGAATTTCACCCTGTGCAGGCTTTTCGGTGGCATTATCTGGAATGACGATGCCGCCAGGGCTGGTACGCTCTTCTTCAAGACGGCGCACAATAACTCGATCGTGTAATGGACGTATATTCATGGAGTCCCTCCTAATAGTTGGAAAGTGAATGGCCGACCGGTCGAGACCGAATCGACAAATAATCGGCTCCGGGACAAGTCGCAATTAGCACTCACCCCGGGGGAGTGCTAATAATAGGGCCAAAAAACCACAGGTCAAGGGCTTGCGGCGATTTTTTCGGGTTTTTTTGGCTGCAGAGGGCCAGTCGGTCAGTTTGACTGCTTATCCATCCAGACTCACAAATAATCAATATTAATCAATGACTTATTGTTTTTTGTCGCCGCTATCGTCGCGCCAGAACTCACCTTCCAAGGTACGACCCTGACCGCCTTGCTCGTCGCCGGGCGGCGACGAACTGCCCGAAACATCGGATGCGACCACCACATTGGCGATTATCTTACTCAACGCCACACGCCGAATACTTGGAGTCAACAGTAAAAAACCGACCGCATCGGTCATAAATCCCGGGGTCAGCAGCAACAACCCCGCGACCAGCAGCGCCATACCTTCCAGCATCGCCTCGGCCGGCATCCGTCCTTCGGCCAGTTCCAGTTGCAGTTTTTGCATCGCCGAAAAGCCCTGCAATCGCACCAACTGGGCGCCCAACACTGCGGTAAACACCACCAGTGCGATAGTGAAAATACCGCCAATATGGCTGCCCACCTCAATCAGCAGGTACATTTCCACCAGCGGTACGCCAATGAATAGCAGAAATAGTTTTTGACCCGTTGACATGACCCTTCTCTCAATCGATATAGACTTGCTCGGTGGTTCCCTAGTATCGTCACGCCATGGCGACCGATACCCTGCTTGTACTGTGCACAACAACGGCAGACAGTGCCGCCGAACTCGCCGCCGGCATTGTTGATGCCCGACTCGCCGCCTGCGTCAACATCCTCCCCGCCGTAAGCTCCGTTTACCGCTGGGAAGGTGCGGTCGAGACTGCCAATGAGGCGTTAATGCTGATCAAAACCACGAATGAGGCCTATATTGGTCCGGAAAATCACATAAAACAAGCGCACCCCTACGAACTTCCTGAGATCATCGCAGTCTCTATAGAAACCGGATCTCACGACTATCTGCAATGGCTTGCCCGTAGTACGGGCAAAGTTGAAGCATCAAACCCAAACCGCCGATAAAACTATATATAGAGGAACAAGACAATGAGTGCAAAAGACGTAAGATTTAGCGAAGACGCTCGCAATCGTATGATCAGCGGCGTT
>JYMV01035458.1_pt1 | contig 11458 bp, 10 predicted proteins | sample 338911 | NCBI WGS metagenome assembly JYMV01 (sample SAMN03354496, study PRJNA234377) | hydrothermal vent metagenome | biome: Deep sea; feature: Hydrothermal plumes at the Eastern Lau Spreading Center, Western Pacific Ocean; material: Seawater | place: Tonga | collected 2009 | depth 2000 m m
GTAATTTTTTGAGCCATTTGTATATCGGCTAGAGTTACACCCCCCGATGTATGGGTCCAATACTTGACTGATATACGTTTGTAGTTGATATGAATGTCTGGGTGGTGGTTGTTTGCTTCCGCAGCCTCTGCCACTTTTGTGACGAAATCAATTCCCTCCATATAGGTAGAAGCGTGCTTGACTCTTTCAATATAGGGAACGCCGCGCTCATTTTCTCCTGATTTCCAATCGGGCACTAGTTCTTTGATTTTTGCCTGAAGCTCCTCTTGGGTTAATGATTTTTTTTCAACCATTGTTCCGCTCCTAAGTTTGCTGCGTTAAAAAATAGCTGACGGTTTTATAAAATTTCTTGTTTTAATCGATCCAGTTTGTGGCGCAAAGTGGTTTCATTTGTTTTATATACAAAACTTTCTATTCCATTGATCTTCAATACAGGGATTCGTTCCTTGAATTTTTCATATAACGTTGGATCGGATTCAATGTCGGTCATCACCAATTTTGCAGGGTAGTCCGGGAGCACTCTGTTTACAACTTCTTTAATATCGTCACAGAGGCAACAGTCTCTTTTTGTCAGAATTTCTATAACTATTGTAGCAGACATAGTTAAATTCAATTGGTGGATTACATTGTGTGGGTCATCGTAGTGAACTTTCCCCAGAGTGTCAGACCGGCAAACAACAAGATAGTACTCCACAGAATCATCATTGCAATGGGCCGTTTTTTAGGGTCGGTTTCAGCGCTTCGGTCTATGAATGGTACGCTGACCAGACAAAAACCAATCAAAATTGGGGCGACAATTAAAGACGGGACCCAAAGGTTTTCTAGAGCATAAATCCAAACGAATTGCCATGGAGGCTTAGTGACTTCAAGACCCATGATCGGTGCGTTTCCCAATGGTGGAGAAACGGTTGACGCTAATAGACAGATGAGAGTAAAGATACCGACTCCGGCTCGACGAAGGTACGCCATATGTTGAGTGAAAGGGATCATTTGGCCAGTATCTGTCTCGTCAGGCTTTGCGGAAAGTTTGTGATATTTAATATAAAATATGTGAAGCCCGAGTAAGCCCACCGTAACAATGGGTAGGAAAGATATATGGGCCATATATATTCGGCTTAGTAATGGTACGCCCGGAGAAAATTTTTCTGTCAGTGGTACACCTAAAATGCCAAACTTCTCAGCAACCCAGAGAAAGTGATCTAATGCTTCATAGCCTTCCTGGTCCCATTTTAGAACAGTTCCTGTAAACATCAGGGCGGTCATGAGTCCCAGTAGACCGATACCGATTAACCAGTTGACCTCTCTTGGATTTTTATAGGATGCGGTGTAAAACACTCGAATCATATGAAGGATAATTGTGATTGTGAGGATCTCCCCTGCCCAGAAATGAATACCGCGAAGAAACCACCCAAGATATACCTGGTCCATAAGAAAATGCACACTGCTATTGGCTCTTTCAGGGGTTGGATTAAAGAACTGAGCCAGTAGGATTCCGCTTATGACAAGCACCCCGAATGAGGTTATCGTCATCCCGCCCAAAGAGTATTTTATTGAGTTGGAGTGTTCGGGAATTTCGTATTCGAGAGTATCTAGACCCAATCGTTGTTTAAGGAGGTTTTGAAGTTTGCTCATAGGTTTGTTCGGTAACAATTCTATAGATGATTGTCTAGTTTTTTTCTCCAAACCGGAAAAAACTTAACCCTATAAAACTCAGTCCGGCAATAATAGTGATACTTATAGCGACTTTGTGCCCTTTTGCATCCGGAGAAACCCACTCGTGCAATGATTCTTCTACATGTTGTTTTTTGTGTTGGTCATGTTGTTCTGGAGAATTTATTTTTTCTTTGAAACGTTTCATTGGCTCCCTAGTTTTCATATCATCCACTAACGGGATATCGCCATCTAAAGTATTGATACTTGAAAACGGAGAATCTAGCAGTACCCCTTCTATGGAAGGGCGTTCTGTGTCTTCTTCACTACCAATAGAATAAATCGAGTCACTAAAGGAGGTGGTTTCTTCCATTAGTGAGGGTGTGAGTTTTTCTTCTGCGTGACCGCCCCCATGGGCAAATATTAATTTTGGGGTCATTAGCAGAAAAACAGACAATATAAGAATTGTTTTAGAGGTCATTTCGTTAGCCTCGCTGAATGAGTTGAGCGAATGCTTCCATCGTTTCGTCAGTGGCCCAGTCTCGGGGGCCGATGGCTTTGTGAACTATAATCCCATGTTTGTCGACGACGAAGGTTTCGGGAACGCCTGTTGTTTTGTAATCTTGTTTAGCCAACTTGCTGTCGGGATCAAGCAGGACAGGAAAAGTCAAATTATATTCCTTTACAAATGGAGCGATGAGTGACAGGTCTTTATCGACACTGATCGTCAGCATCTCAAAGTCATATTCTCGAAACCGCTGGTACAGTTTTTCCATAGACGGCATCTCCACTTTGCAAGTGGCGCACCAAGTTGCCCAGAAGTTGATAAACAACACCTTGCCTCGGTAGTCCGAGAGCCTTATTTTCCCACCCTGAAGTGTTTGTAATTCAAATTCCGGCGCTAGAAATGCTTCCGCTGGATATTCTACTTCCCCCGGTTTGAGATCAACCTTGTTTAGGGCAACAATATAAACTGAAAGCAACGCAGTTACCAAAAAGGCATAGGGGATATAGATACTGGTTGGTTTTTGTTCGGCAACCATATTCATAATTAATGCTTAAAGTTGTTGTGGTTGGTAGGGACGATAAAACTTTTTGTCGACCGAGACAATTATTTCGTCCAGTGTTTTTCCTTGTTTGTACAATTCGTAGGCGTAAAGAACCTCATTGATACAGGTATCGCATTTAGACCCGTGTTTATTGGTAAAGCATGTAAGTAAGGTTTTATGTTGGTGGTTTTTTTTGCAGTAACAATAGCAAAATTGGCTATCGATGACTTTTGGGATTTCAGCAGCGATGCGGTATGCTTCCGCCGCTTTTCCAGTATAAAAAGCTGAAGACATCACAGGCCGAGTTTCAATCAATTTCCCCATTGCCGGAGCTATAGGAGTTCCATATTCAGCTGGTTTTGTTGCTGAATATACGACGCTCAGGATTAATGTGATGACGCTGATAAAAATAAAAGGTCTTAGATTGCGCTTTGTTTTTTTGTTTTTTTTGTTCACAGGAACTCCAAGTTAAACTTTATAACTGGGCTAGGAAGATTCGTCGATAATGTGATTATATTTAGATTATATGGAGTGCTGGTAGCCAATTCAAGAAGAAGTTGAAAGAGGATTGTGGCAAATAGTGGTACTAAAGAACTTTTTAGGCAGGCTGAGGATTGCACAAGCGTCTCGATATTTTACGTAGACTGAAAATTAACGAATTGCAGAGTACCATTTGCTCAAAGTTTGCGGTGAAAACCCGAGCAAAAATAGGCTTCCAATGGCGATGTTGCGTAGTGTTGTATATAAAATTCCTTCAGCCTTCCATCTACGCGCTGAGGCATGGGTTTTTTCTTTGAGAAGTAAAATCTTCCCTTGTTGACTGAGGCGGCGAAAAAAGTCGAGGTCTTCACAAATTGGGAGTGGAGAAAACCCACCCATTTTCTGAAATACATCAGTGCGGACAAAGATGGTTTGGTCCCCGTATACAAGGTTGAGATATTTTGCACGCCAAGTAGCTAGTAAAGAGATGACCTTGAGGGAAGTTTTTTTAGATTCGATTTGCAGGCTAAATGCTCCACCTGCAATCCCGGTTGGCGTCATTGTTTTTTTCATCCTTCGGAAGCTTCCCCAGGTCAATTTACTATCGGCATGCATGAATAGGAGAATGTCGCCTGTTGCTTTTTCTGCGCCCGCATTCATTTGGTGGGCTCTCCCGGGCTTGCTCGTGATAACCCGAGTGGCTATGTTGTGAGCGACTGAAACGGTCGTGTCAGTGCTCCCTCCATCTGCAACAATAATTTCATGCGGATTTAGGTCAGAGATAGCGCGCAGACTATCTTCTAAGATCAAAGCTTCGTTAAGAGTTGGAATAACGATAGATATTTTCAATGTGTCAAGTTGCCGTAGAGCAGGTTTCTGCGTGGAATAAAGCTTGGTAAGGTGAATCACGAGACATGATATGTCCAGCCTCGCACTGAATTTAATCACAATTGTTAAGCGATTGCAACGTTTTGCAAGTTGTTATGGGATAATTAGACTTGTCCCCCTACACTTATAGGTTTAGATGATATATAATTTGCACAGAACTTTATTACATTAATACTCTTTGTCATTTAGGTTATGTTGGCACATTTTATAGAGTCAAAGTCGTTTCAATGCGGATATTTTAAAGATCAAAAATCTTTATTTGAAGAATACCTATTGGAGGATATTTCAGAAGTAGAATTTGAGTACTTATTGGCCCATGGAATGAGACACTTTGGTGATTACTATTTTCGCCCGCGTTGCCTTGATTGTCACCAATGTATCCCTATTCGGGTTAGGGCGGAAGACTTTAAGATGACGAGAAGGCAGGAGCGGGCTCTAAAATCTTGCCACAGAGTAATGGTTAAGATTGGTGCTCCCCGATACACAGATGACAAGTTCGATCTATATATTGGACATAAGAAAAAATTTTGTACGTTGCAAGATGATGTAGAAGATGAACAGAATTTTCGCCTATCGTTTTATGTCAACACGACTTTCGGGGTTGAGTTTGAGTATTATATTGACGAAAAGCTTGTTGGCATTGCTTTAGGGGATCATACTTCAAACACATTTTCCGCGATTTACACTTTTTACGATACTAGCGACCCTAAACTAAGCTTGGGTACTTTTAGCATTCTGAAACAATTAGAATTTTGTCGACAGCGGGGCGTGAAGTTTTTTTACCTTGGATACTATATAGGCGATAACCAATCACTAAAATATAAGGGAGATTTCAGACCTAATGAGATTTATATTGACCACTCGTGGCAACCCTTTAGGAACTCTAAAGGAGAATACCTGATCCCCAAAAATAATGTCTTGTGGCGAAATACAGACTTTTTGATTAAAGCCAAGGTGGACCAATCTGAGGAGAAGGTTGAAGTCCCGAAGGTAAAGGAAAATCTCTTTTTTTGAAGTGTGGTGAGTTTGCTTAGATTACTTTGAAAAACAAAAGATACAGCCATATTACCAGTAGGACATTGAATATCACACCGATATGAAAAACCACGTTAAAAAGTTTTGAGTAGGTGAATTTGTACTTCACTAGCGATCTCCCGTTAATCAAGCCTCTTTTAGTCCATAACCAGGGTTTTTAATCTAGAAGCCAGATCCGAACTGCGAATCACTTTACGAGTTGGTTTATCTATTAGGTTTAGACTCATATATAATCGTTCCAGTTTTAAAAAATAATTTGATTCGGCTATGGCTTTACCACCCGCATCTCTTATTTCATTTCGCCAAATACTTAAACAATTTAAATGACTCAAGTTGGATGATTGAGACAGTGCAATCGCTCCTTCATCACCTATTTTATTAGAGCACAGGTACAGTTTTTCGAGTTTGGTTAGCGTCTGTGAGGTGGCAATCGCCTTAACCCCTTGATCTCCTATTCCTGTGCTATCCATGTGGAGAGCGGAAAGGGAAGGTAAATACTTGGACTTCGCCAATGCCTCTGCTCCTTCAGGTCCGATAGGATTTGAATCTAGAAACAGAGTTTCTAGGTTTTTTAAATTCAATGAAGTAGCGAACGATTTTACTCCATTCATTCCGATTTGGTTAGCCTCCAGCATAAGATAACTAACATTTTGAACGAATCTTGACTCTGCTAATGCTTTTGCTCCTGCATCGCTTATTTTGTTATGGTTTAAAAATAGTTTATCTAGGTTTGGGAGGCACCGACTTTTAGATAAAAATTCAATTTCAGCATCGCCTAACCCGTTGTTGCTTAGATAAAGCTGTTTAACTCCTTTGAGTGTTTCGCCTGCTTGACACAAAAGGCGCATGTGTTCAGGGGTGACACTTTTATCTTCTAGATCTAGCAGGTCTCCCTCTGGAGTCAGATGAGCAAGTATGCATTCTTCCAACTTAGATTTGGTTTTTGTTTTCAATAAGGATTCTTTCCTTGGTAGAAATAGACAAAGTGTCAACCACTAATCTATATAATTTTCACATAAATTACAAACAGTGTTATGCGGAATTAAACCTAATTATTGTGGTGTAAGAGAGAGCTAAATTCGGTATAAAGGTAAGATACCTTAGTTATATTTTCGAGTTTAGAATTATTGGAAATTGAATTGGCAAAAATTGTATTGATGTGAAGAAAATGAGTTTTTCTGGAGAATTTTATGATAGTCGGAGTTCCTAAAGAGATCAAAGAAGATGAGTACCGTGTTTCATTGACCCCGGCAGGAGCACATGACTTGACCACCGATGGGCATACAGTCCTCGTAGAAGACGGTGCCGGTGAAGGTAGCGGACTTTCTAATCAATCATATGAAGAGCAGGGCGCCAAAATTGTTGATAGAAGTAATATTTTTTCCCATTCGGAAATGATCATTAAGGTTAAAGAACCTTTGCCAGAAGAGTTCGACCTTTTGAGAGAAGGTCAAATTCTTTATACATACCTTCATCTTGCCCCAGCTCCTGATTTAACTCGCGGACTTCTCGATTGTAAGGTGACTGGTATAGCTTATGAGACTGTTCAATTGCCAGATAACTCCCTTCCACTATTGATTCCGATGAGTGAGGTCGCGGGGAGGATGTCAATCCACGAGGGTTCAAAATATCTTGAAAGAGAAAATAAAGGGCGAGGTATTCTTCTAGGTGGTGTCCCGGGTGTAGATCCTGGGCATGTGGTAATTATTGGGGGCGGGGTTGTAGGTGCTAATGCTGCTAAGATGGCCATCGGTACGGGAGCTTCTGTGACGTTATTGGATGTTAATTTAAACCGGTTGCGTTATTTGGATGATATCTACGGTGGGCGTCTGAAAACGCTAATGTCAAACAGTGTGAATCTTACCGAATCACTTCGTACCGCTGATTTGGTTATTGGAGCGATACTCATTCCTGGCGCACGCGCTCCAAAACTTATCAAGCGGGAAATGCTTTCATTGATGATGCCTGGTTCGGTAATTGTTGATGTGGGAATTGACCAGGGAGGAGTAATAGAAACCTCTCGTCCCACTACCCACAGCGACCCCATATACATAGTGGATGATGTTGTGCACTATTGCGTAGCTAATATGCCTGGTGCAGTAGCACGAACATCAACATTTGCGTTAACAAATGCAACTTTCCCTTATGCTTTAGAGTTAGCTCGTAAGGGATTTCGTAAAGCATTCCAAGATAATCCAGCACTAGCGAAGGGCTTGAATGTGTTTAATGGTTACGTAACCTATCCGGCGGTTGCAGATGCTCTTGATATGGAGTGTGTTTCTCTAAATAAAATTCTCAATTAGTATATTAATTCAACTTAACTTTGAAAAGAACTAATGAAGCCGTCTAATTTTGTTCATCTTCATTTGCACACTTCTTTTAGTTTGCTTGATTCTTCTCTGAGGCATGATGCTTTATTCAGGCGTGCGGCAGAGTTCAAGATGCCTGCTGTTGCTATGACTGATCATGGCAATATGTTTGGTGCAGTTGAATTTTTTAATAGGGCAAAAAAATATGGGCTGAAACCCATCATCGGTTGTGAGGTGTATGTGGCACCCGAAAGTCGTCATGACAAAAAAGACAAACATGATCTTCGAGATGCGTCCTACCACCTCATTCTTTTAGCCCAAAATGAAAAAGGGTACAAAAATCTTCTTAAGCTGGTAACGCTTGGGTATATGGAGGGATTTTATTACAAACCTCGTATTGACAAAGAAGTGTTGGCTGAGCATGCGGAAGGTTTAATTGCTCTGAGTTCATGTGGACGCGGTGAGGTTGCTTATAATGTTAATAAGGAAAATATACCACGCGCCATTAAAATTGCAGACCAATACAGAGACATTATGGGGGAGGGTAATTTTTTTCTTGAACTCCAGAACCATAAAATGGAGTACCAAGAAAAAATCAATAATGAACTGGTCAAGATTGGAGATAAGCTTTCCTTGCCTGTGGTTGCAACGAATAATTGCCATTATTTGAACCGTGAAGATTTTCATGCCCATGAAATCCTGCTCTGCTTGCAGACTGGCAAGACCATGAGCGATCAGTATCGTATGCGTTATCCCTCAGATGAATACTACTTCAAATCTCCTGCGGAAATGATAGAACTGTTTCGAGATATTCCGGAAGCGATAGAAAATACTTTGAAGATTGCAGAACGGTGTGAGTTGGAAATGGATTTTGATAAGCTTAATTTTCCAGATTACCCAGTTCCAGAAAGTTATACTCTTGAATCTTACTTGATGGAACAGACAAATAAAGGGTTGGAGGAACGATTCCAGGAGATGACCAAACTGGGAAAAACTTATGAGCAATCGCTTTATAGACAAAGGTTGCAAGAGGAGCTTGGTATTATTGAACGGATGGGATATCCCGGGTACTTTTTAATTGTATGGGACTTTATAGATTATGCTCGAAGAAATGGTGTTCCGGTAGGTCCTGGTCGCGGTTCCGCTGCAGGAAGTCTGGTAGCCTATTCTCTTCGTATAACGGATATTGATCCACTGAAATACGGCCTCCTTTTTGAACGGTTTTTAAATCCTGAACGAGTCAGTATGCCTGATATCGATATCGACTTTTGCATGACTAAGCGTGATGATGTTATTAAATATGTTAGTGAAAAATATGGAGGTAGCCAGAACGTGGCACAGATAATCACGTTCGGAAGCATGAATGCCAAGGGAGTCATAAGAGATGTGGGGCGTGTCTTAGACATGTCTTATGGGGAAGTTGACAAAATAGCAAAGTTGGTTCCTAACCGGTTAAATATCTCTCTCAAGGATGCTTTTAGAGAAGAGCTACGCTTTGAGAGTATGAAAAGAGATAGTGAAAAAGTAACAGAACTTCTTGAGATCGCTTTAAATTTAGAAGGTCTTCCTCGTCATTGCTCTACTCATGCAGCTGGTGTTGTTATTTCATCAAAACCTCTGACAAACTTTCTACCCTTGTATAAATTCCCAAGTAAAGGTAAGGGAGATCAGGATGAAGTAGTGACTCAGTATTCGATGGGGAGTGTGGAAAAATTAGGCCTATTAAAAATGGATTTTCTAGGGCTTAAAACTCTTACTGTAATAGATAATGCTCTCGGTCTTATCAAAGAGTCGCTTGCGGAGGACCTTGATATTGCGTCGATCCCGATGGCTGACCCCGAGACCTATAAACTTCTTTGTAGTACTCGTACACTAGGTATTTTTCAATTGGAAAGTTCGGGCATGCGCGATTTGCTTAAAAAAATGAAACCAGACTGCTTTGAAGATATCATTGCTCTTCTTGCTCTATACAGACCGGGCCCGCTAGAGAGTGGAATGGTGGATGACTATATTAAGCGAAAACATGGCAAGCTTAAGGAAAAATATGAACTTCCTCAATTAAAAGATATTCTTAAGGAAACTCACGGAGTCATTCTTTACCAAGAACAAGTGATGAGGATTGCCAGTGTTTTAGCAGGTTTTAGCCTCGGGGACGCTGATCTTTTACGTCGAGCTATGGGAAAAAAGAAACCTGAAGAAATGGAAGCTCAGAGAGAAAAATTTATTGCTGGTGCTGAGAAAAAAAATATCGATATCAAAAAAGCTACAAAGGTATTCGATCTTATGGAGAAATTTGCTGGATATGGGTTTAATAAGTCGCATAGCACTGCCTATGCACTAGTTTCATATCAAACGGCGTACCTAAAAACTCATTATCCACTCCAGTTTTTTGGCGCGCTTATTACGGCCGATATGGATAATACTGATAAGGTTATTCGATATATCAATGATTGTCGCGATATGAAAATTAAGGTTATTCCGCCGGAGGTGAATGAGAGTATGAAAGATTTTACTATCGTACGCGACCATTTGATTTTTGGACTTGGCGCAATTAAAAATGTTGGATCAAGTGCGATTGACTCTATTATAGAAGCTCGTAAAGAGAAAGGGCACTTTTCATCATTAAGAGAATTATGCGAGAATGTCGACTTACGTCTTGTCAATAAGCGAGTGGTAGAAAGCCTTATTAAAAGTGGTGCATGCGATTCATTAAACCAAAATCGTGCAGCAATGATTAACGATCTTCCTTCTGCGATAGAAATGGGGCAGGCAAAACAAAGAGATTACCAACTGGGTCAGAGTAGTATGTTTGAAGTATTTGAGGGAGTAAAGGAGGAGATAGGAAATGCGAGTAAGATTGAGGACTGGAGTGACCGCGAGCGTTTGAAGTACGAAAAGGAAACTATAGGGTTCTATATTTCAGGTCATCCACTTGAACAATTCTCTAACGAACTGGCATGGTTTGCCGATGCATCTTCGGCGAGTATTTTGGAAGATAATACTGGCAGCGAAGTGAGCATCGCAGGTATTCCAAGCAAGATTTCACTTAAGACTACTAGGAAAGGTGACAAGATGGCTATTGTTACCTTGGAGGATTTAAGAGGGTCAATAGAGCTTATCTTGTGGCCTGAAATTTACGCTGCCATCGAAAATATTTTATCCGATGATGAACCAATTTTGGTGCAGGGTAAGGTTGATTCTGATGGAAATCAACCCAAAGTGATCGCTAAAAAAGTTTGTCTATTAAAAGAAGCAAAAGAACATTGGCAAGGAAAGGTTCATATACGTTTTCGCACGCCCGGATTAGAAAAAGATACGCTGGTTTCTATTAAAGAAATTCTTGGGAAATACCAAGGTGGTAATGAGGCTTTCCTAGAGTTTTTGTTCCCTGACAATAAAGTAAGAAAACTATCCGTTGGTGAGAACCTTAAGATTAAGCCCTGTGATGAGATTATTCAGGAAATCGAGGCGGTTCTTGGGGAAGATTCAATAAGGTTCGGGTAGTTCTTTCACGATTGAGAGTTTTTAAAATAATGATAAAAATTGAATAATTTTTCCACTGTTTTTTAGCAAACGAGTGAGTTTGGTTTTAGAGGCAATAATTTTTTTATGTGTTTAATTTAATTTTATGATTTGAAAATATGAATTTAGTAATTTCAGAAAATGAAGAAAAAATAAAGGTTTTTAAGGATTACTTGGCCAATGGTCTGACTGTGGTTGCAGTTGAACAATCTCATATCCATAGCATTGAATTGGCTATGTTTGTTCGTTCTGGCTTGAGATTTGAGAATATAACAAATAATGGGATCTCTCATTTCATTGAACATATGCTATTTAGAGGTAATTCGGCATTCCGAAACTCATATTTACTTAATCGGGAATTTGAACGTATTGGGCGAGATCTTAGGGCTTCCACTATGAGCGATCATACATACTATGGTTTCAGTCCGCATGCCTCCAATCTAAACCGTGCGATGGATCTGTTTTCCGAGTTTTTTCTAGAGCCTACATTTCCAGAGATAGAATTGGAGCGTGGAATTATTCTTG
>JYMV01053397.1_pt1 | contig 11457 bp, 11 predicted proteins | sample 338911 | NCBI WGS metagenome assembly JYMV01 (sample SAMN03354496, study PRJNA234377) | hydrothermal vent metagenome | biome: Deep sea; feature: Hydrothermal plumes at the Eastern Lau Spreading Center, Western Pacific Ocean; material: Seawater | place: Tonga | collected 2009 | depth 2000 m m
TTTTCTATCTCCCCTTTGTTTATCAATTCGGCAACCTCTTTTGCGAAATAGGTTAGGATTAAGTCGGCACCCGCCCGCTTTATGGAGTATAGGATTTCGACCATTGTCCGCTTTCCGTCGAGCCACCCCATTCTTTCGGCGGCTTTGACCATAGAGTATTCGCCGCTGACGTTGTAGGCGGCTATCGGCACGGGAAAGCTCTCCTTAGCCATTCTTATAACGTCCAGGTAGGCGAGGGCGGGTTTTACCATTACGATATCGGCGCCCTCCAGTATATCGAGGTATATCTCCTTAAATGCCTCGCGGGCATTTCCCACATCCATTTGGTAGGTGCGGCGGTCTCCGAAAGAAGGGGCGCTCTCCGCGGCATCTCTGAAGGGTCCGTAAAACGCCGAAGCGTATTTCGCGGAATAAGCCATTATCGGGATATGCTTAAACCCCGCCTCGTCGAGGGCTTCCCTTATAGCCTTTACCATTCCGTCCATCATCCCCGAAGGGGCTACCATATCCGCCCCGTGCTCGGCGTGGGAAACCGCCTGTTTTTTTAGGTTTTCCAGGGTTAGGTCGTTATCTACGTCGCCGCCAACCACCACACCGCAATGTCCGTGCGATGTATACTCGCAAAAACAAACATCGGTGATAACGAACATTTCGGGAACTTCCCTTTTTATCCTCTCGAGGGTTCTCTGAATGATGCCGGTATCGCTCCAGCTGTCGCTTCCCACTTCATCCTTGTGCGCCGGTATACCGAAGAGGATTACCGCCTTTATACCCAAATCGCGGGCTTCTTTTATTTCGTCGACCACCGTATCGGGGGAAAACCTGTAAATACCCGGCATGGAAGGGATTTCAACCTTTATCCCTTCCCCCTCTTGGACAAAGACGGGATATATCAAGTCCTCCAAGTGGAGGTGGGTTTCTCTGACCAAATCCCTAAGGGGTTTGGATTTTCTCAAACGTCGGGGTCTCTGAACGGGAAAATCGCTGTCGGGAAAGATGAATGCCATAAAGGAAGAAAGATAAAGGGGTTTGAAAGGGAAGAAAAGGATTAGAATTCGGGCATATCCATGCCGGCGCCGCCTTTATCCTCTTTCTTTTCGGGGATATTGGCGACTATAGCCTCTGCGGTGAGGAGAACTCCGCTTGCAGATACGGCGTTTTCGAGGGCGGTCCTTTCAACTTTGGTGGGGTCGATGATACCCTCTTTGAGCATATCTACGTATTCGCCTTTTGCGGCGTTGAAACCGATGTTGGGGTTCTGTTCGCCGAGTTCGATAACTTTGGCGAGTACCATGCCACCCTCATATCCGGCGTTGTAGGCGATTTGCTTGAGCGGTGCGGTGCACGCCCTTGCGATAATCCTTACGCCGAGTTTTTGGTCTTCGTTTTCGACCTCAACCTCGTTTTCGATGTTTTGGGATGCCCTTACAAGTGCGGTTCCACCACCGGGAACGATACCCTCTTCGAGTGCCGCTTTGGTAGCGTTAACGGCGTCCTCGACCCTGTATTTCTTCTCTTTGAGGTCTGCTTCGGTGGGTGCACCGACTTTGATTATTGCGACACCACCGGTGAGTTTAGCCAAGCGCTCTTGGAGTTTTTCCCTGTCGTAGTCGGAAGTGGTTTCTTCGATTTGACGCTTGATTTGCTCGATACGTTTCTTGATTTCTTCGGGGTCACCCTTACCGCCGATAATGGTGAAGGTTTCCTTATCGACTACAACTTTGTCGGCTTGTCCGAGCATATCGAGGGTTACGTGTTCGAGTTTGATACCGAGGTCTTCGGTAATGGCGGTTCCGCCGGTAACAACCGCAATGTCCTGTAGGTATTCCTTCCTCCTTTGACCGAAGCCGGGAGCCTTAACCGCGCAAGTCCTTAGAACGCCCTTGAGGTGGTTTACAACCAAGGTTGCGAGCGCTTCGCCTTCAACGTCTTCGGCTATGATGAACAGAGGTCTGCCAGCCCTTGCAACCTGCTCGAGAACGGGGAGCAGTTCCTTGATGTTGTTAATCTTCTTCTCGTATATGAGGATGTAGGGGTTTTCCAATTCACAGGTCATTTTCTCGGGGTTGGTTATGAAGTACGGAGATAGGTAACCCCTGTCGAATTGCATACCCTTAACGACTTCGAGGGTGGTTTCGGCGGTCTTGCCCTCTTCTACGGTGATAACCCCGTCCTTACCGACCTTTTCAATAGCGTCGGCGATGAGCTTACCGATTTCGGGGTCGTTGTTTGCGGAAACGGTTGCAACCTGTTCGATTTCCTCCCTGGTTTCAACCTTCTTGGACAGTTTCTTGAGGTTTTCGATTACCTTTTTGGCGGCTTTTTCCATACCCCTCCTGATGTCCATGGGGTTGGCGCCGCCGGTTATAGCCTTGATACCCTCGTTGAAGATAGCCTGTGCCAATACGGTTGCGGTGGTGGTTCCGTCACCGGCTTTGTCGTTGGTTTGGGATGCAACCTCTTTAACGAGTTGTGCACCGACGTTTTCCAAGGGGTCGGGCAACTCTATTTCTTTGGCAACGGTAACACCGTCTTTGGTTACGATGGGGGAACCCCACTGCTTTTCAATAATAACTTCCCTACCTTTGGGACCCAAGGTAACCTTAACGGCGTTTGCAAGCTTATCTACACCAGCCTTTAGTTTAGCCCTAGCCTCTTCGCCATATACGATTTTTTTAGCACCCATCTTCACACCTCCCTCCTTTGTTTATTAATTACTTCTCGAGAACCGCCAAAACTTCGTCCTCGGAAAGGATTAGATATTTCTCACCTTCGAGCTCAACCTCGGTTCCGGCGTATTTGTTGAAAACAACGTAATCGCCCACTTTAACGCAGAGAGGTTTTATTTCACCGTTTTGAAGAAGCCTTCCCTCTCCAACGGCGATAACCTCACCCACTTGGGGTTTCTCTTGAGCGGTATCGGGGATGATAATTCCGCTGGGAGTCCTCTGCTCTTGAGGTTCCTCAACCTTAACAACTATCTTGTCGTATAGGGGTTTGAGTTTTGCCATCGCCCGCCTCCTCCTTTTGGTTTCTACCATTTAAATATAGCAAGCTCACATTTTTTTGTCAACGTGTATTTCACATTTTTTGAGTCGATTAAACTTAAGTCCTCTTATCGGATAAATCTAATCCCGTTCCCCAAAGGGGGTTACAAACGGGAACGACCCTGTGGGAACCCAAAAGGCTATCCCTATAGAGGTAAAAGCGACATTTCCCCTCCGTGAGGAGCAAAAGAAATTTCTCTCACCCAAGAGGTTACCAATATCCAACCCCTTTGGAGGGAAGGTTTAACAAAGCTCCCAAAATAGGTTTTTTCCCCGAAGGGGCTTACCCCTTGAAATTTGAAAGGATTTTCGGTATATTTATTTTCTTGGCAAGGCTGGGTAGCTCAGTTGGCTAGAGCGGGGATCTCATAAGTCCCAGGTCCGGGGTTCGATTCCCCGCCCAGCCACCTCTTCGCTAAAATTCCCCCTATGTCCAAAGTAGCCGTCATAACCGGTGTCCGTCGGATAGGTTTCTACGTAGCCCAATATCTGTTAAACAGCGGATACCACCTCGCCGTTCTCTACAAAAGTTCCGCCCAAAGGGTGGAGGAGTTGAAATTCTACGCCGAGAGTTTGGGGAAGGAGCTTCTCCCCTTCGAGGTCGATTTAACGAAACCGGAAACCTACAGGGGTGTTCCCCAAAGGGTTTTTGAACACTTCGGGAGGATAGATGCCCTTTTAAACGTAGCCTCCCCCTTTGGGAGAAGGGAGTTTTTCGAAGTCCGCGAGGAGGACTTAAAGTTTTACTTTTCCGCCATAGTGGAGAGCGCCTTTATCCTCTCCCAGAGGTGTGCCGAATTTATGCTGAAAAATAGCGCCCCCGTAAAGGGGAGAATTGTTAACTTCGGCGATTGGTCGACCGCCGAGGGGAAACCCTACAAAAACTTTTCCCCCTATTTGGTGGCTAAAGGGGCTTTGGATACCCTAACGAAGGTTTTGGCGGTGGAGCTTGCACCCCACATATTGGTTAACGAAATAGCCTTGGGTCCCGTTTTACCCCCCATGTTGGAAAACGGTGAAAAAACCGACCACTGGGAGGGGTATATAAGGGAAAAAACCCTTTTGGGGAGACCGGTAGGTTTGGACGATATCCTCTCGGCGGTCGGATTTCTCCTAAGGGCGAAATCCCTGACGGGGGAAATTATCACCCTCGACAGCGGACAGAGGTTTGTGGGAACTTTAAAGGGGTATCTAAAAGATTAGACTATATTTACTTGCATGGGACATATTATTGAATTGTTAGACCAATTGGAGGAAACCTTAAAAGGAGCCCTTCCCGAGGATAAGGCTAAAAAAGTAAAAAAACTTATATCGGAAATAGGAGAAGAAATTTCCAAAGAGACCCTGGAAAAACAAATCCCCCTATTGGAGGAACGGTTATCCTCCACTTTGGCAACTAAAGAGGATATACGAAACCTCGAAAAAGATATACACAAGCTTGAAAAAGAAATTCTTACTTTAAAGCTTCTGTTGTGGATAGTAATAATTCTGACGGGATTATCATCTTTTCCGCAAATATTAAACCTTTTAAAACTTATGAAATAACTTTGGCTGGAAAATTACACCTTCCAATCCAACTTTAGGGGAATTTCGACCTTACACCTCTCGGAGATTTCCAGAACGAATTCATTCCCTTTAGGGTTTAGGGGCACGTATTCACTCCCCTTGAGGGAAAACCCCTTTATCTCTCCACTTTCGGGATAGGCTAGAAGGTAGTATTCCACACCTTCGGAGGAATATATTTTCGGTTTAATCTCTTCATCCATTTTTTTGGAGGATGGGGAAACCACTTCAATAACCACTTTGGGAGTCTTCGTTATCTTTTCCCCCTCTTCGTTGCAAACAACGGCTATATTGGGGCGTAAAACGGTGTATTCGTTTACGATGTAATCGGTGTCTATGGTGGCGATGCAATCTTTACACCCATCTTCTTCCCGCAACTGCCGTTCTATTAAATAGGCGAGGTATAGAATAAGCCGCTGGTGTTTAAGTGAAGGAGAGGCTAGGGCGTAGGGAATACCGTCGATAAGCTCCCAATCCCCTTTCCACTTTTCGTAATCCTCCACCGTGTAGCGGGGAAGGGGTATGTTGTATCCCCTTACGGGTTTTGAAGAACTCTTAATACCCATCTAAAGGTTATTTAAGAATTTTTCCGCAAGGTGGTAAACCCATTTCAGTAAGGCTAAAGCAAATCCTCCGAGGACTGCAAAAAATAAAATAACCAACGCCGGAAATAGGAGATTTTCTTTAATTTTCTCCCAAAGGGTTTGGTTTTCGCTATGGGGTTCCCTTTTGGTGTAGATTTTAACCCCCTCCAAATCCTCGATACCGAAATAGTAGTAGTCGGCTAACATTTCCAACCAGGCTTTTGCCGCATCTTTGTCCCGGAAAGGTTTTGAATAAATGGGTTTGTCGATACCGTCCAGGTGAAATTCCCACCTATAACCTTCTTCGGTTTCGGTCAGTTTCAACCATTTAACGCTGTATAAATCTATGTAAATGTCGCCGTCTATCTCGCCAAAGTAGGGGGCGCAGTCCATTAGAAATATTGCTATAGCAAAATCAAAAGCCCGCCTCCGGCGGGGATTTATATTCCATTCAAATGGCAAAGCCTAAAGTTTATCTGGTGAGCCTGGGCTGTTCGAAAAATACGGTCGACAGCGAGAGGGTGTTAAAACTCTTGGAGGAGAAATACGAACCTACCGCCGACCCGTCGGAGGCAGACCTATTACTGGTAAACACCTGCGGTTTTATAACCCCCGCAAAGGAGGAGAGTATAGAAACGATTCTCCAACTGGCGGACGTTAAGAAAAAGGATGCAAAACTCGTAGCGTTCGGATGTTTTGTAAAACGCTATATGGAGGAACTAAAGAGGGAACTCCACGAGGTGGATATCCTCTTACCCACCGAACCCTATAAGGAAATATGCGCTCTTTTCGACCTCAAGCAAACACTCGAGGCGGTTCAAAGTTATATCTCCGAAGGGTGCAACCGAACCTGCGCTTTTTGCGCCATTCCCAAGATTAGGGGAAAGTTTCGTTCCAAATCCATAGGGGAATTGGTCGACGAAGCCAAATACCTAATAGATACCTACGGAATTAAGGAACTCGTTTTGGTCTCTCAAGATACCTCCTATTACGGGAAGGATATTTACGGAAAGTTTGCCCTTCCGAGGCTTTTGGACGAACTACAAAAACTACCCTTAAAGTGGATAAGGCTTCACTACCTATACCCCGCAAAGGAAGTTTACGAAATAGTCGATTACCTCGAAAGGTCTTCGGAAAAGGTTCTCCCCTATGTGGATATGCCCATTCAACACATCTCCGATAGGGTGCTCAAATCTATGCGGAGGGGACACTCGGCGGGGTTTTTAAAGAAATTGCTCTCCCACATAAGGGAACGGCTCGGTGAAAACTCCATTTTGAGGACTACCGTTATAGTCGGTTTTCCCACCGAGGGGGAAGAGGAATTTAAAGAACTTCTCCGCTTTGTGGAGGAATTCGGTTTCGACTACCTCGGTGTGTTTAAGTATTACCACGAGGAGGACACCCCCGCCTGGGAGCAATTTGAGGATACAGTCCCCGAAGAGGTCAAGGAGGAGAGAAAGCAAACACTCGAGGCGGTTCAAAGTTATATCTCCGAAGCCGAGCAGGAGGTTTTGGTCGACGGGTATGAGGAGGAAACCGGTTTGGTGCCGGTGGGAAGGGCTTGGTTCCAATCCCCCGAGGTGGACGGACAGGTCTATATAGAACCCTCTTTGGAGGTGGAAAATTTCAAACCCCGCGAGGGGGATATTTTGAAGGTCTTTCTAACCGAACAGGTGGGGGTCGACTTTAAGGGGAAAGTCCTTTAAGAGGTTGCCCTTTTCCCCTCCTCCAAATGTGGGGTTTGGCAGGCAACCCTCTCAAGGGTTTTGGAAAATATAACCACCTATGGCGAACGGACTTTTGAAGGAGTATTCCCCCTATTTGGAGTATAAAGACGGCGTTTTGCACTTCGACGGCGTGAACTTGGAGGAGCTTGCAAGAGAGTTGGGGACACCCCTATACGTCTATTCCGCCAACCACATAAGGGACAAAATTAGAGCTTACAAGGAGGCTTTTCCCGGGGCGCTCATAGCTTACGCGGTCAAGGCTAACTTCAACCTCGGGGTTATAAAGATTGCCGCCGAAGAGGGTTGCGGTGCCGATACCGTTTCCGGGGGGGAGATTTACAGGGCTATTAAGGGTGGTATTCCCGCCGACAAAATAGTTTACGCCGGTGTTGGGAAAACCGACGAGGAGCTCAACTACGCCCTCGAGCAGGACATTCTGATGTTCAACGCCGAGAGCGAAATGGAAATAGAGGTTCTAAACGAACTGGCGGGTAAAAAGGGGAAAAAGGCGCGCATAGCGGTTAGGGTTAACCCCGACGTCGACCCCAAAACCCACCCCAAAATAGCGACCGGTATGAAAAAGTCCAAATTCGGGATAGATATAAATAAGGCTTTGGACGTCTACAGGTGGGCTTCCAAACTGCCGAACATAGAGGTGGTCGGTATCCACTGCCACATAGGTAGCCAACTTTTAGACCTATCCCCCTTCAGGGAGGCGGTAGAAAAGGTCGCCGACCTCTACAGGAAGTTGGAAAAAGAGGGTATTCACATTAAGTATTTGGATATAGGCGGTGGTCTCGGTATCAAATACAAACCGGAAGACCGCGAGCCCTCTCCCAAGGAGCTCGCCGACATCGTTACACCCATTGTGAAAGACCTCGACGTTCAACTTATCTTGGAACCGGGAAGGTCTATAGCCGGAAATGGCGGGATTTTGATAACCCAGGTTCAATTTCTAAAGGAAAAGGACGACAAGCTCTTCGTTATGGTTGACGCCGGTTTCAACGACCTCCTGCGCCCGGCGATGTACGGCTCCTACCACCACATCGTCGCCGTAAGGGAAAAGCCCCAAAAGATGGTCTGCGATGTGGTGGGTCCCATCTGCGAAACCGGCGATATTCTCGGGGAAAATAGGGAGATTTGCGAGGTCGGAAGGAAGGACTACCTCGCCGTTTTGAGCGCGGGCGCTTACGGTTTCGTTATGTCCTCCCACTACAACATGCGTCCAAGGGCGGCGGAGGTTATCGTCGAAAACGGTTCCTACAGGGTAACCCGTCCACGCGAAAATTGGGATTACATTATCTGGAAGGAGGAGGTTTAAAATATCCCCGCGCTCCGCGCGGGCTTTTCTTTTTCAAATCAAATCCAATAGATTCTTTTCGCTTTCCCCTAAAACCTCCAAAGGTATTTGAAATACCTCCTCCCCTTTGAGGACTTTAACGGCGTCCTTTTCCACCACGAGGATGGTTTCAAAGCCCTTTTCCCTCGCGTGGGAGACCGATTTTTCACCCTCTCTGGGGACTATATCCCTTTCGGCGATAATTCCCCCCTTTCGGAGGAGCTTGGCGATTTTCCAACCCCACACCTTGTCGGGTGTGGTGTCTATTATGTAGACCCTCTTTGGGGTCTCCCTTTCGTCCCCTACCAGTTCGAGGAGGGTGTTTATCTTTATCCCACCACCCGTGGCGGGTATCTCTTCGCCAAAGAGCTCAAAGAGGCGGTCGTATCTTCCCCCCCTTGCGAGGACGCCCTTCTTGCAGACCACTTTGAAGAACAATCCCGAGTAGTAATCCCTCTCCGGTTCGAGGGAGGGGTTAAACACAACCTTTTCACCTATGCGGTAGCTTTTGAACAATTCCCTCAAAGTGGAAAGTTCCCTTTTAACCCTTTGGGGTAAATCCAGTTTTTCCCATTCCTCCGCAAGGAGGGGGTAATTTTTTAGGTATTCCGCCATTTGGGGTGAGTAATTCTTTTTACCGACGGCGGAGGGTGAAAACCTTTCCACAAGTCGGTCGAAGGCTTCCCTGTGTCCCACGACGAGGGTGTAATCCTCCAAACCCAGGGAGGAGAGGATATTTTCTATTACCGCCATAACCTCGGCGTCAGCCTCGACCGAGGGCGCGCCCACGAGTTCGAAACCGACCGATATCTCCTCCCAAAGTTCTCCGCTACCTTTAAAGGTTTCGCCTTTGTAAAAGACCCTTAAGGGGTAACTCCTGTCCTTTCGGTGGAGGACAAAGCGCAGTATTTGGGGTGTAAAGTCGTATCGGAGCGCCAGAACATCCCCTCCCTCGCAATCCTTTAGGAGGAAGCCATCGGTGAGTTTCTTCCCCAAGGCGGTTTCGAACAATTCCTTATATTCCAAAGTGGGGAGTTTTATCTCCTCATACCCCCAAAGGGTGAGCTCCCTCTCGACCTCGCGCAGGATGCGGTTTAAAACTTTGACCTCTTTGGGATAGTAGTCCTTTACCCCGTATGGGAGGAGTTTCCTTACAGCCATTTTTAGGATTTATTTTGACCACCCCACACTTTTTGGGACTATCGATTTCATCCCGCCCTTTCGGGGATACCCTTAATTTCTTTAACCGATGGAGTTGTTAATCGGAAAGACTTTGAACGAGCTCAGGGAGTGGGCTTTAAAGCACAACCTCGAGAGGTATAGGGCAGACCAGATATACCAATGGGTGTATAAAAAGTGGGAGGATAACCCCGAAAGGTTTACGAATATCTCCAAAGAACTCCGAAAGTGGTTGAAGGAAAACGCGAAGTTCCACACTTTGGAAAAAATAGAGAGGGTTGAAGCCCCCGATAGCGTCAAATATCTCTTCAAAACCGAAGACGGTCACCTGGTGGAAACAGTCCTCATAAGGGAGAAAGACCACTGGACTCTGTGCGTATCGACCCAAATAGGGTGCAACGTGGGGTGTAAGTTCTGCGCCACCGCGAGGGACGGGCTAATTAGAAACCTAACGGCGGCGGAGATTGTAGACCAACTCCTGTGGGTGCAAAAGGATATAAGAGACCTCGACAAGCCGTGGAATAAGGTTAGGAACATCGTCTTTATGGGTATGGGCGAACCCCTCGCAAACTTTAACAACCTAAAGAAGGCGGTTGAAATATTTGTCGACCAAAAGGGGGTGGATATATCCAAGAGACGGCTTACGATTTCCTCGAGCGGGATACTCTACCAGCTTAGAAAGATGGCTCAAGACCCCCTTTTGAGAAACGTAAACCTCGCGATTTCGCTAAACGCACCCAACCAGGAGATTCGCGAGGAGATTATGCCGATTACGAAGACCAACCCCTTCGACGAGCTCTGGGATTTGCTCGTCAATTACCCCTTGCCCGAAGGTAGGAAAATTACGCTCGAATACGTCCTCATAAAGGATATAAACGACCAAAGGGAACACGCCGAGGAACTCGCAAGGCTGATAAAACCCCACCGAAAGCGGTTTAAGGTGAACTTAATTCCCTACAATCCGTCTCCGATACTCCCCTACGAGAGACCTCCCGAAGGGCGTATTTACGAATTTCAAAAGGTTTTGCTCGATAGCGCGATAATAACCACCATCCGTTGGAGTAAGGGTCAAGACGTCTTCGGCGCCTGCGGACAGCTCAGGGCTAAAAGGGAAATTCCCCTCCTCAATAGGGGTGAATTTGTTAAGAACTAACCCTTAAGGGTGTCTTTTCTCCCCTTTACCCCTTAAGGGCTTTTATAAGCGTGAAAACTAAACCAACTATAAAGGTAGCCTGACCGATAAATAGGACTATTAGCCACTTTAAAAGGTCATTTTTTACCTTTTGTATTTCCGCCTTTAGTTCTCCTCTAACCTGTTCTATTTCCGCTTTTAGTTCTCCCTTTACCTGTTCTATTTCCGCACGGAGGCGGTATTCGAGCATTTCCAAGTCCTGTTTGGTAGCCAGTTCCCCCTTCAGTTCCTCCTTTGCTTTGTTTTTAACTTCCGTTGTATTTTCCTTTATAAGTTCCTCAACCGCCTCGGTTAGGATTTTAGCCTCTTTCTCCCCAAAGTGTTTTTCAAAAATTTTATAAATCTCCAAAACCTTTGCCATTACCTCACCCCTTAAGCGCCTTTATAAGTGTAAAAACTAGACCAACTATAAAAGTAGCCTGACCTATAAATAGGACTATTAGCCACTTTAAAAGGTCGTTTTTCACCTTTTGTATTTCCGCTTTTAGTTCTCCTCTAACCTGTTCTATTTCCGTCTTTAGTTCACCCTTTACTTGTTCTATTTCCGCCTTTAACTCTCCTCTTACCTGCTCAATTTCCGCCTTCAGTTCACCTTTTACCTCTTCTATCTCCCTTTGCAGTTCTCCCCTGCATTGCTCTATCAACGCCCGGAGAGATTGTTCCACAATTTTTAGGTCGTGTTTGGTAGCCAATTCTTTTGTCAGTTCCTCCTTGAGTTCCACTTTTAAAGTTTCTCTCCTTTCCTCGACAAGTTTCTCTATAGCCTCCGCCACCTTTAGGGCTTTCTCCTTTCCCAAAACCCCTTCAAGGGTTTCAAAAATCTTCA
>JYMV01032054.1_pt1 | contig 11452 bp, 10 predicted proteins | sample 338911 | NCBI WGS metagenome assembly JYMV01 (sample SAMN03354496, study PRJNA234377) | hydrothermal vent metagenome | biome: Deep sea; feature: Hydrothermal plumes at the Eastern Lau Spreading Center, Western Pacific Ocean; material: Seawater | place: Tonga | collected 2009 | depth 2000 m m
GCGTGCGGCGACTTCTTTAACCTGCCCATCTTAGAGGCTGGGCAATGTTGAATTAATCAAATCTTTGAGGCTGATGACCGATTTGATCGGAATTGTTGACCGAACTGGCGACAGTATCCGCTTTTTTATTCATGTGCTGCTGTCTTCGGTTTCGGAGCTTGGCACTTGATTACTCGAGGACGTTGTTGTATCTCGCGAGGCGATGGCCGGTATTGCCCGTTCCGTTAAACTGGAACAATCAGGATGATCGTTCCTCCAACGCTGCCCGCTGGCAAAAGAGGGTGTCTGTGACAAGAAAACGCCCCCATTACTGCAACCGGCCAACGAACACGACATTGCCTGTCACAGGGAGGTTGGCGAACTGTCTTCGGGTATGCACCACAGCTGAAACTTATGGAAAAGTGCCAGGGAGGAGAAAAAGATGAAGGCAGCGGTGGTCGACCAGCCGGGCGGCCTAGACACTATATTGATAAGGGAGGTCGATATTCCCCAGCCAGGCCCTGGGCAAGTGCTGATCAAAGTCAGCTACTGTGGGTGTAACTGGGCTGACACCCAAATGCGGGAAGGCATATATCCGCACAAAACAACGTATCCACTCATACTCGGCATGGAAGTGGCAGGGGAAGTGGTCGATGTCGGGCCGAACGTCAGTCACCCGCAACCCGGGCAGCGCATAACAGCAATGGTTGAAGGTGGCGGCTATGCGAATTTTTGTGTTGCCAGTGCTGGTCTTGCGACCGTCGTTCCAGAAGGGTTGCCTATGGCATCTGCGGCAGCGTATCCCGTTCAGGGTCTGACGGCGTATCACATGTTATATACCGTCGGCCGGATTTCTGATGGAGATACAGTACTTGTTCACGCCTCTGGCGGCGGCGTCGGGCTGTTCGTGACGCAACTTGCGGTTCGAGCCGGGGCGACGGTCATCGGCACGGTTGGCACATCGGGAAAAGAAGAAAAGCCGCTGGCATACGGGGCAACGCAGGTCATCAACCTCAAGGAAGGCAACTTCGCTGAACAGGTGCTCGATCTGACGCAGGGGAAAGGCGTTGACCTGGCGATTGACTCCCTGGGGGCCACTACGCTCGATAAAACCTTCAGCGCAGTCAGAATGCTGGGCCATCTTATTAACATCGGTGAGGCCGAGGGCCAGCCGATAGAAAATATCCGGCAACGGTGCCTGGTTCGATCGCAGACGTTCACCCGATTTCATCTCGGCCATGTGATGGAGATTCCTTCTCTATGGAAAGACGGCAACGACTTCGTTCTGGACGCGTTAATCGCCGGATGGCTGGATCCGACTATCGTTGAAATCTTTCCCCTTGAGCAGGCTCGCCAAATGCATGAGCGAATCGAGGATCGGTCGAATTCAGGAAAACTCTTGCTGCAAGCAGATCCGAGTGCTGCTATCGGGTGATTTGTGAGCCAGCAGGGTACGTTGTTAACCAGCGCAAAATCATCGGCTGGTTTCGAAGCAGGGTGGATACGATCAGCTCTGGATCTCTAGGGTTGCCAACGCTGTAAGCAACCTAACGCCACGTTTAATGTGTCAGTCGGTGTCGTTGCTTGCCATGGCAAAGGCGTCAATCTCGATTACCATGGATTCATAGGCCAGTGCCGGTAGCGGGACGCCAGTCGTAGCAGGCCCTGGATCGCGGAAGTAGGAGGAGCGAATACCAAGGTTCTCGTGCAGCGCTTCGGCACCACAGCCAGCCTGGTAGACTGTCGTGATCTTGCACACGTCTTCGTAGTCAGCGTCCAGTTCTCTCAGAATGGTCCCGATATGCTGCATCGCCTGATGCGTCTGGGCCGATAGATCATCGGGATAGAGCGCCTCCCCGCGTTTGTTCAATGAAACCTGACCGCCGAGAAAAATCATTTCCTCGCATTTGAGACCATGTTTGTACGGCAGGTGGACATGCCAGTCCCAGAGTGATTCAGGCCAGACATGGCGCCTGGGCAGATACATTCCATCCTCGCCAAGCATTGCGACGACGCTGATTTTGATCGCGATATCCGGATCGGCGTGACGGGGCAGGGGAATACCTGTCGCGGCAGGTCCGGGCTCTTCAAAAAACTCGGCACAGGCCAGAGCGGCCGGCTCAAAATCTTCAATGCCCACAGTACCCGCATACCAGCGATTGAACTTGACCACATCCTGGCAGCCCGCGCCGAAGTGAGCGAGCAGCCCGATAACCTTTTCCATCACCTGTCTGCTCTGCGCCACGAGGTTGCCCGGATGACCAACAACCCCATCGGGCAAGCGTGGATATTGACCCGATACAAAGATCATCTTTCCGCTGCGAACGGCCTGGCTGAACGGGGCCGGCAGTGCACAGAGCGTTTCCCCCGGCGCAACGGATTTCTCCATACGCCGGCCGTCTTCCCGGCGCATCGCGTAGCCTTCAATCTCGACCACGAGTCCCGTATAGGCCAGGTAGGGCATGGGTACGGCGTTAACAGCGGGAACTGAATCTTCAGGCAGGCAGGAGCCAACAAGTTCAAGGAACGCATGTTCGTCGACTGAACCATCGTTCACGTAGAAACACAGTAAAAAGACCAAGTCAACCAGGTCACAGTCCAGGGCTTCCAGTGCTCGCGAAAGGTTGGCCATGGCATGGCGAGTCTGCGATTCGAGATCACCCTCGTTACGTACCGCTCCAGAGGGTGTGAGATCGACCTGGCCGCCAACCCAGATCATCTCGCCGCAGCGAACTGCGTGCTTGTGGCTGATGTCAATCGGCCAGTCCCAACAACCGTCGGGCCAGGCGTGTATTTTGTTCAAGAGTCGTTCAAAGTGGTGTTACCCGTCAATAAAATAGGTGTGTATTGGACCTTTGTTCTTGAGATCGGTCATTCCTCGATCAACAATTTTCTCCGAGTGTTCCACGAATGCGCGAGTCATCTCTGAAATATGAACTTTGCCTGCTTCGCCACTGCTCTCCATGCGGGCTGCGATATTCACAGTATCTCCCCAAACATCAAAAGAGCCACCTGAGTATCCAGCAATGACCGGGCCAGTATGGATACCGACTCTGATCGGCCAGTCCGACTTGCCCAGCGCTCGGTGCTGCATGTTCGTCCCTTCCACAAACCGAACGAGATCGATACCAGCTGAACAGGTATCCTGTGGATGGGAATTCCGCCCTTCCGGTACGCCGCCAACACACATATAAGCATCTCCGATGGTTTTTACTTTTTTCAAACCGTGCTTGGCTATGATCTGATCAAACCCGGTGAAAAACCTATTCAATGTCTCAAGCAGTTCACCTGGCTGAATCTCCTCGACAAGTCGCGTAAACCCAACAAAATCCGAAAACAAAATCGTGGCCGATGAATAATATTCACCTTTCCAGCCCTCTGTGGGCTCCAGTACATCGACTTTTTCTTCGAGGTCATAGTCAGTAATTCGACTGTCCTGCTCAAGCAGTGTAGTGACCTGGTCTGATAACAGCCGCAGCGCCTCTTTCTGACTATGATTTAACGTGGTCGGTTCGAGTGCGGCAACACATAGGGTACCCAACGCATACCCCTGACTGCTGACCAGCGGTGAACCTGCGTAGAATTTGATACCAGAACTCCCTGGCATGTTCTTGAAATTTCGAGTTCGGTCATCTTCATCGATATTTTCTATGATCAGCTGCTCCTCGGGTGCGGCCAAAACGTATTGGCAGATGCTGACATCTCTTGGTATTTCTTGCTGAAGCAGCAGATTGGCAATCGGTATACCACTACTCAACTTACAATATTGACTATCTTTCCCCAGAATGTTCACGACACTGAACGGGCAATCAGTAAGGTATCTGGCAATCTGAGTAATGTTGTTGAAACGCCGATCGCTTTCAAAATCTTTGTCCAGAATGCCAAGTCTCTCAAGCTCCATGAGACGCTTTTCTTCGTCTGGCGGCGTTGGTACTGGAACGATACCGGCTTTCAGACCCTGTTCCTTGCGAAGCGCGAAATACTCTTTGTTCATCGTATTCATGGACGCCACATTAAGCCCTTAGCCGAAAACCGTAAAGGGGTAAACAGTGCTGGGATTAATGGATTTAATCCATCAAAGGTTCAGTATCCCCGACAGATATAATGACGCTGAGTACAAGTCATGAAATCGCCCCATCTTATGAAAGCGAAATGAAAAAATTTGCAAATAGCGGTTCAGATTGTCTTGGCGATGCCTTTTGAAACCATTAAGACTAATAGTCTAGAAGACTACTCACCAACACCTAAATGACAAAAAGCCCGTTATTGTCGTTAACGCCTGAACAATGGGAGTCCCTCTGTGATGGATGCGGGCGCTGCTGTCTGGTTAAACTCGAAGACGAAGATACCGGTGAACTTCACTACACCAACGTCACCTGCCGTTATCTCGATACTGAAACCTGTCGCTGCACTGACTACAAGAACAGAACCACAATCAACCCCCGGTGCATGAAACTTTCCCCGGAGAAGCTGGAAATTCTCGAACTGATGCCCACTACTTGCGCCTATCGCCTTGTCCATGAAGGTAAAGAACCGAGCGCAGACCTCGACACGCTATCGGTACGTGGCCGCGTGTTCTGTGAAGATCTTGTTCACGATGATGCGCTACCAGGGCATGTCGTCGACTGGATCAAAACCTGAATTCAACCCAGTACTGCCTACGAGCCTGGGTGATGACACCTGTTTGATGACGAATTCTCCTGTGTCTCTTCAGTTGAATCCTTGAGCAATGTAGGGAATTTCAAAATTCTGAGTCCGCGAACAGAACCCCAAGTTGGTATGATTTCTACCATTGTGGTTCACAGTGACATCCGGTGGTGATACAACCCATCTGAACCTTTGGAGACAGCATCATGGATCTAGGCATAAACGGCCGTAAAGCCATTGTCTGTGCCTCAAGCAGAGGCCTGGGTAAAGCCTGTGCCATTTCACTGGCGAGGAACGGCGTACACGTGACATTGAACGGTCGTGACGAAAGCGTACTGGCCACCACGGCAGAAGAGATCCGACGCCTCGCACCGAATATTGATGTGATCACCGTTGCCGGTAATGTCTCCGATCCACAATGCCAGCAGGCGCTGCTCGACGCAACGCCGGGTGCAGACATTCTGATCAACAACAATGGCGGGCCCCCTTTTCGTGATTTTCGTGAACTCGACCGCAAAGCCATGACTGAGGGGATCACGATGAACATGATCACACCAATAGAAATGATCAACGGTGTCATCGACGACATGTCAGCGCGAGGCTTTGGGCGGATTGTGAATATCACATCGATCTCAGTCAAAAAACCAGTACTTGGACTTGACCTCTCCAGTGGTGCACGTGCCGGACTAACGGCTTTTCTGGCTGGCGTCTGTCGATCGGTCGCACACAACAACGTTACGATCAACAACATCCTGCCGGGGTTTTTTAACACGGATCGACTGCAGGGTAGTTTTAAGGCGAGCGCTTCGGCGCTGGGAATCACAGTCGAAGACGCGGCTGAACAGCGCTCTGCGCAGATTCCCGCAAAACGCTTCGGAGAACCCGAAGAGTTTGGTGAAGCCTGTGCCTTTTTATGTAGCAACCAGGCCGGCTACATCACCGGTCAGAACCTCTTGCTCGATGGTGGGGTATTTGAAAGCGCGTTCTGAGTCGATTCACCCTCAGACCGTAAAACATCTCTGCCATGAATCTCGATCAGGTCAGGCTCGACGATAAATACGAGCGGGCCGACGGCGAGCCGTATCTCACCGGTACGCAGGCACTCGTCAAGGTCGCCATGCTACAGGGAATTTGTGATCGGCAAGCTGAAATGCTCGACAGCTGGCACAACCCGCTGTCTCGGGTTGCAGTCGTTTGATCAAACCGACTGCAACGCCGGCAGCAACTCGTTAGAGATCATCCGCAGGCTGTGCAACGCCGTTGACAGCGGCATGCCGGCCCAGTGGGTCCGAATCAGCAGGTGGTTAACACCAAACTCTTCCCAATACGGCCGTAGCTGCTCGTAACACTCGTCCGGTGAACCCAGAATAAAACGACCCGCAATCAGGTCGTCAAATTCCTGGTCAAAGGTCTCATTTGCAGGCATGACCTTGTCCTGACCCCATTTCGCGTAGTCCCTGTATTTTCCCATCAGATAGGGCCCTGCCATTTCAAGGGCTGTTGCCCGATCTTTGGCACAGAAGACCTCCTTGACCACTGGCAACTCCGCCGGACGTGATCTTCCGCTTGCAGCCAACGCGTTCTCATAAATGGTCATGTGACGCCGTATTGTCTCCAGGGTCGAATGGGGGTTGATCATCCAGGCATCACTCATCCGCGCCGCTCGTTCAATCGCCCGGTCGTTGTTTGCGGCAATCCAAATCGGGGGGTGCGGCTTTTGCACCGGACGCAGATTCATCGTCACGTTATCCAGCTGACAGGTCTCGCTGTGGTATGTCACGGCGTCCTCTGTCCACAGGCGGACAATAAGCTCGAGGTACTCCTCAAACCGTTTCACCCGTTGACCCTTGGGTACACCAAACGCATCGAATTCAACATCCCGGTATCCCAAACCCACACCAAATACAAAGTTCCCCCGAGACAACACGTCCAGCGTGGCGACAGTTTCGGCAGTATAGACAGGGTTGTGCAGGTTGAGCAGGAGGATGCCCAAGCCCACCTGCATTTCACCGGCTTCGGGGATCAGCCGGGCAAGCAGCGGGACAAGCTGAAGCTGCTGGTTATTGCCTTCGTTCAGATAGTGCTGGCCTGAAAACAACGAATCCCAGCCCTTGTCTCGGACAAGACGCACCATGGCGATCTGTTCGTCCAGAGCACTGACCATATCCGTGGTGAGATATTGCTGGTTTGTCACAAACAATCCGACTTTCATAATGCGGGGTATCCTTTGGATTAACCGGTACAGGAGAATATACATCCCGTAAGCTTTGAGCAATCATTCCATCACAACCGTACACTACAACCAATACCACACCTCTGACCTCTGCAAACATCCCAATATACTCGGGTCCTCCAAGGTCAGCTGGCACATACACCGACCATGACCCTACTCATCAACCATGCAACCGTCATCACGGTCGACCCGGACCGACGCATACTTGATAATAGCTCAATTGTAGTCGCGAACAACAAAATCACTGACCTGGGTCCCAGCCGCGAACTTGACACCCAGTATCGTGATGCCTCGACGGTGATCGATGCGACCGGCAAGGTGGTACTGCCCGGCTTTGTCAGTGCGCATAATCATGTCGGCTATGCCGTGTTCAGAGGTCGGGCCGAAGATGTGGGCTATGCGCCTACGCACAGACTCTATCTCCCGATGAGCGGCGTAATCACCAGTAGTGAACGCGAGGTGATCGGCGCTCTGGCGGTCACCGAGTTGCTCCGTGGGGGAGTCACCACCATTCTGGAGATGGAGGAAGACGCGGAATTGTTTGCACCATTTATCGAATCCAGCGGAATCCGCGCATTCATTGGCGTCATGGTGAACGATGTCAACCTCGATGCCTTGGCATCGGGTCAAACGGTCTTCGACGATACCATCCGCACCCAACAGCTGTCTCAAGCTGTCGGGCTTGCTGAACGCTGGCATGGCCGGTCAGATGGTCGAATCCAGGCGGTGATGGCTGCCAATGGTCTGTCGATGTCGTCGCCGGCGCTTCTTAAGGGACTGCGCGCTGCAGCGGATGATCTCGGCTTGCGCCTTTCAATCCACCTGGGTTTTGGCGAACGGGAACTGGTTGAATCCGTACATCACCGCGCTCAGTTCGACTATGCACTCGATTGCGGCATGCTGGGTACCGATGTCATCGCCGTGCACTGCTACGATGTTGATGAGGCAGAAATCGACATGCTCGCAAAGTCCGGGACAAGCCTCGCCCACTGTCCCCACATGAACCAGTTTCGAGGTGAGGTCGCACCGATACAGGCCATGCGATCCAGGGGGATGAAAATCGGCCTTGGCATAGACAACTATTTTTCGGACTACTTTGAAGTGCTGCGCTCGTGTATTGCCAGCGCCCGCATTCAGGCACACGACCCGGAAGTGCTCTCCGCCCACGATGCGCTGGCCCTGGGCACCATCGATGCGGCCGTGGTGATGGGACTCGATCATGAGATCGGCTCGATCGAGATTGGCAAGAAAGCAGACCTACAGATCATCGATATGCGTCGACTGGGTCTGACGCCGACGAACGACCCCGTGGCGACGCTGGTGTACCACGGGCATGGCAAAGATGTCGACACAGTGATTGTTGATGGTCAGGTCGTTGTCTCAGACGGTCACGTCAGGACCACCGATGAAGATGCCCTGATAACCCAGGCAAGTCAGGCTGCAACCGCAGCCTGGAATCGATTTGCCCAACGCTACGGCAGTTTTGTTGCGCCAGCACCCAACTAATCTCATGCGTGTTAGACAAAACCTGCTGTCTTAGCACCTGACCGCTAGTCAGTCGCTGGGTGAAGTTCTGCTCTAGAGAAGCTCTACGCTAACAGGCCACCGTCTGGTGCGGGCCGGGCTCGTTGGTTGTACATAATTTTTGCGCGCCGCTGACTTTCTGCCTCCGACAGCGTCGAGGCGTCCACACTGAGGTCTGCACCCACTGCCATACCCCGTTTGACGGCCGGACGCTCTGACAGAGCCTCATACCAGCGCTTGAAGTACACAAACTCGTCGATGTCCTGACCCTGGTTGGCAATACCCGCACACCAGGGATAACAGATCATATCGGCGATCGTATACTCATCTCCGACGAGATAACGTCGGTCATATAGACAGTTGTTCATAACGCCGTAGAGCCGGTTTGCTTCATCAGTGAAACGGCGCACCGCGTAAGACTGATCGCCCTCACGATCGCCCAGTCGCCGGAAATGCCCGCATTCACCCAGCTTCGGGCCCTGATTGGCCATCTGCCACATCACCCATTGCGTGACCTCGGCCTTGGTCGCAGGATCCTGCGGAAAGAATCGACCTTCTTTTTCTGCGATATACATCATCATCGCACCGGATTCGAAAATGGCTATCGAGTCACCGCCACCAACCGGGTCATGGTCGACCATGGCCGGCATCCGGTTGTTCGGGCTTATGTCAAGAAACCCATCTGAAAACTGGTCACCGCGACCGATGTCACACGGCACAATCTGGTAATCGATGCCCAGTTCTTCAAGCAGAATCGTGACCTTTTTGCCGTTGGGCGTGGGCCAGTAATAACAATCAATCATACAGTCGCTCCTGTGGTGGAAAGTGGGTCGTGAAGATGATCAGCACGGTGTTACTCAATTCGTTGCTTTTTCGGAAAGCACAGTGTGCTGGTCGATGTAGTTGTGAAAATGCACGGTAACAGATGCCTCATCAGCCAGTACGACCGCGTACTGCGCGGGGCCTTCGAGTTTTTTCACTTCTTTCCGACTGTCTGAACCAAGCGACACCGAGAAAGTGTAGTGACCACCGGCCACTGTGGTAAACGGGATACCCCGGATAACACCAGTGGTCGAAATATGCACGTGACCGGAAATGACGTGACGCACGTCCGGGTGGATGTGCAACACGTCTAACAACTCGTTGGGATTCTCTAACAGGTATTCATCCATAAAAAACCGGACTTTGTTGACATGATGATGGATGATGACAATCACCGGACGATCTAATGCTCCGCTCAGCTGGTCACGCAGCCACGCCAACCGTTTGTCACATAACACACCGGTGTGCCGACCCGCTTCCACACTGTCGAGGACAATGACCCGATAACCTTTTTGATCGATCACACGCTGTACATAACCGTTGCTGTCACAGTGCGCCCTGCCAAAAACCGATAGAAAGGTCTCGCGGTCATCATGATTACCCAGTGCAAGATAGTAGGGAATTTTCAGCGGCTGCATAATTGCTTTTAAGCACTGATAGGCTTCTTGGTCTCCACGCTCGACAAGATCTCCGGCAAGTACACAGAAATCGGCATCTGGGTATTCCTGGTTGATACTCTCAACACCGCGCACCAACCTTTCGGCAGTGTCCAGACCATGAGCCAGCTCTGGGCTAGGCACCAGGTGCAAATCCGACATGACCAGAAACTTCAGAATGATCGACTTCTCCTTTGTCCCTTAGTTAATCAATACCTGTTAAACAGTTTGTTAGGCTTTATAGCGGCCCTGAATCGATTGTGACATTATCCCTCGCACACGGGCAAACAGAAGCTCGTGATCCGTTATACTTGCTCGGTCTTTTCGTTTTACTGGAGACTTTTGACATGACTAAATCGATGATTGTTCTGATTGCTGCTACCTTGTTCTTAACCGGCTGCGCAACAATGCAAGGTACCGTTGACCAAGCCTGTGGATCCGTGGTCCTGAGTTGGTTGTGTGGATAGCAGATAGACCCGAATCCAGACGATAGCGCTTTATCGAATACCCGGCTACGGCTGGATTTCGTTGGGTAAAGAACAGTTTTTCTGTGTTAGTTACAGTCCATACCGTTCTGACTAAATCTGCATGAAGTCTTTTCTACGCCCCCGTATACACAAACAGATCGCCTGAGACCAATTCGCCGGCGCGACAACGCAGTTCAAACGAACCACTCTAACCTGCTCACCTGGGTCTAGTCGTCCACTGGTTGATCTGGCTGTTGTAGGCTATTACCTGAATCGTGATAGGATCATGGTGGTGAACGCGTCCAATAGCTATAGGGGAAATGGAGCCAGATCATGAAATTGCACATATCAATGACAACACAACGTTTTGATGATGCGATCCACTTCTACTCAGGTCTTTTCAATCAGCCACCGACGATACTCAAAGACGATTATGCCAAGTGGGATGTCTCAGATCCGGCTGTCAATTTCGTGATCGAGCCGGGTGAAGATCAACTCTCGCACCTGGGGATTCAGGCCGATACCGCGGATGAACTGGGGGTACTCGCTGAACGCATCCGGTCATCCGGCCGACCTGCTCTGGACCTGGCTGAAGCCCATTGCTGCTATGCAAGATCCGAAAAAGCCTGGGTCACAGGAATCGCCGGTGAAAGGTGGGAGGCATTTCTCACCCACAGCCATGACGAGCCAGATTTCGGCAACGACCGTGAGATGTCCCCCGACAAAAACCAGCCGGAAGGCTCCTAAGCCCCTTAAAACCTTCGGTAACTAGTCACAGGCCGGGTCCGCCCGCGTAATGTCGGCACTTAGATTGGCTGGATTTTCTAATCTAATAGTGAACAACTCTCTGTTGCCCTTCATTCAGCATAAGGCAAAATAGGTGTGGGGTTCGATCGAAAATTTCAATGAATCCTCCTCCTTCTTCGTGACCTCGCCTCCTCTGCGGGGCTTTTTTTTATTAGTTCCATTCAGTATTTTTCCAAAAACAGTAGTCTGTAACTTGCCGCTCATGCTATCGAGTCCACTCTGCTTTACTTCATTTGTACCCTGTCGACGCTGAGCGACTCGTGCTGATCATGCCCGATGACCGATCACCCTGGTCTACAATCAACAGTAAAATCGCC
>JYMV01002167.1_pt1 | contig 11448 bp, 8 predicted proteins | sample 338911 | NCBI WGS metagenome assembly JYMV01 (sample SAMN03354496, study PRJNA234377) | hydrothermal vent metagenome | biome: Deep sea; feature: Hydrothermal plumes at the Eastern Lau Spreading Center, Western Pacific Ocean; material: Seawater | place: Tonga | collected 2009 | depth 2000 m m
AACAAACTCAGGAGCATGCTTCACTCTTTCCCAGGCGTCGGGATGCCACTCAACATTATTTTCACGGGCATAGGGGTGGTCTATAATTTCTGTTGATGGTACCTTTTCGTTCATATGTCAATCCGCAGGTGGATATATCTGCTATATTATTTTTTTAAATCCAAAGTATGTTCATGCTTCAAAATTACTTGAAGCAGATTTGAATGTCAATTATTTTGGGTGTTTTCTTGACTGGTTTGCCTTAAGAGATAACCGTACATAAAAATGACACGTTCCCCAATTGTATATTTTTTATTCCTATTTTCTGGAATCACTGCGTTGATCTATGAGGTTGTTTGGACTCGAATGCTTACTCTCGCATTTGGGCACACCGTATTTTCGGTATCCATTGTTTTAGCTGCATTTATGGCTGGGTTGGGTCTGGGTAGTTATTTTTCTGGCCATGCAATCGACCATCCTGGTGGTGAAAAGACATATTTAGGTGGCAACAAGTCAGATGAGGGTTTGTCGGAAGATTTGGGGACATCTTCCCTGCTCTTAGTCTATGGATGGATTGAGATCCTGTTATTTTTTGCGTGTTCCATTGTTTCTCTCATCCTTTTCAAGTTTTCAACTGTTTACTCTTGGTTGAGTTTTTTTATTCCAGACTTTTGGGCTATTCAAAACGTAGTTAAGTTTTTGTTGGCTTTTGTTTTGATGTCTGTCCCCGCATTTTTGATGGGCGCGACTTTACCGGTAATCAGTAAATACTACATTACAGGTAACACCACACTGGATAGTCGACTGGGGTTCATTTACGGCATCAACACCCTTGGTGCGGCATTTGGTTGTTTACTAGCTGGTTTTTTTCTAATTGCTAATTTCGGAGTTTTACAAACAGTACTGGGTGCGGCGCTCCTGAATCTTTTTGTTGGTGTTAGTGCAATTCGAATTTATCAGGAGGTAAGAAAAACTAATCAGGGGTTGCGCTTCCCGCATTTTACCATGCCTACATTAGCATGGGGACAGAAGCAAAGAATATGGATGATCGTAAGTTTTATATGCGGTTTTACCGCCTTAGCTTATGAGGTTTTATGGACAAGGCTGCTGATTTTCAGTACTTCCAGCACAGTTTATTCTTTCAGCATGATGCTGGGAGTATTTCTCATAGGAATCGCTCTGGGAAGTTTTCTAGTCGTGCGAGCCTAAATTTGAGAACGGTATTGATATTACTACAGGCAGTCATTGGGCTCTACGTGATTGGTTCCTTGTATAACATGGAGCTACTACTTTCAACTCCATGGAATAGTTACAACTTGCAAAAGCCGGTTTTTGTATTTAGTCGGTATTTTGCGGATTCGTCGGCCTTAATGTTACTACCTACGATCGCATTGGGTATGAGTTTTCCTATTTTAATAAAAATGATTTCTGGTGGCCATGAACATGTAGGGACAGGAACAGGCCAAATCTATGGAGCGAATACTTTTGGAGCAATTTTAGGGTCACTTATTACTGGCTTTCTGTTTTTACCCAGGTTGGGGGTGCAACAGAGCTTACTCCTTGTTGCGACATTAAACCTATTAATGATGATGTACTTGTTTCGCACGGGAGATTATTTTACGAAAACGTTACGTAAAATGATGACAGTGGTTTTGGCAGGGGTAATTCTTGTAGTGAATATGGGTTTTCCTTCAGACTTGCTTGACCGGTTTTTCATGCGTGACAGTACCGGTCAAAAAGACATTCGAAAATTGCTGTACTTTGAGGAAGGGCTTACTGATACCGTTGCCGTTTTTAAGGATAATTACGGTGCTTTGGATCCAGATGCAAAGCGGCTGGTCACAAATGGTGTTTCCATGTCTGCAGTTAATTTTATTGCTTCGAGGTATATGAAGCTTTTGGCGCATTTACCTATAATGTTGGTAGATAACCCAGAAGAGGTTTTGGTCGTGTGTTTTGGTACTGGGCAAACTACAGGAGCTGCGGCTATTCATCCGAAAGTAAAAGCCGTCGACAGCGTGGACTTGTCGGGGAGTGTTGTGAGAGCAGGTAATGTGTTTTCATCACAGAATTACAACGCGTTGAAAAACGAGAAGGTCAACATTATCCTACAGGATGGAAGGAATCATTTACTGACGACTCAAAAAATGTACGATGTTATAACCTCGGAACCTCCTCCTCCACGCACCGCGTTTACGGTAAATCTTTATACTAAAGAATATTATGAAGTAGCCCAAAAGCATCTCAATCCAGGGGGAATTATGGCGCAATGGATTCCGTTGCATAGCCAGGGGAAGCAAGAAGTATTTATGCACTTCAAAACCTTTCTTTCGGTGTTTCCTCACGCAATAGCTTGGATGCCGGTTGCGAATGAAATCCTTGTCATCGGGTCAGATCGCCCCATTAAGATTGATTTTGAAAAATTAAAGGGGCGGTTTTTAGATCCGGTTGTGAACCGTGTTATGCAGGAAATTAAGGTTCCAGATGCTTTTTCATTTCTCAGCAATATCTGGTTTGTGGAAGATCAAATGAATCATTTAGCAAGAAACCACACCATGATAACTGACAATAGACCTATTGTTGAATTCTATCTCGACCTAGGAGACGTAATAGGTGTTTATGGTCGCGAAGACTTTTTGTTTGCAAGAATTCCGTTTAAAGAAATTATTAATCGCATATCCAACATTACTTACGAGGAGCAAAAACAACTTGAAAGTATTTATAGAGGAATGGATCTTTACCAACGAGGGGTCATGTACGGAAACCGGGAGCTGCTTTTGGAATCTTTGGTTCAGTTAGGAGGAAGTGATCTGGTCCGGTACCACTTGCAGGCAAGTTCAAGGCAGGTGTCCATTTTGATGCAGGAAGTAAGATCCAATCCTTCCAACTTAGAAGCTTTGCTAAATTTAGGTCATGCTTATTATCAGATTGGCGAGTACGAGAAAAGTTTTGGAATTATGAAAATAATACTTGCCAAAGACACGGCGCATTCATATGCCAACCTGTACGCAGGTTATAACTTGATGGAACTGGAAAGACGCGAAGAGGCTAAGGTGTTTTTTAAAGCATCTATCCAGAACAACCGAGCCGGGTTTGGTTCTGTTATGCGGGAAATCGCATTGGTTGATTTACACGCTCAATTAGACGCTGACCCAGAAAACCTTGGCCTGCTAAATGCGGTAGCGTCATTTTATAATATTAAAAAAGAGTATAAAAAGGCGTTGAATTATTCCGCCCAAGTTTTAGAAAGAGACTCTCTCAATAAACAGGCACTAAAAAATATTATTTTTGGGTATCGTGGAAGGGGAGAACCTGGAGATGTGCTGGACTATGGCAACCGATATGCCATGGTTGATCCAGATGAAATAAATCTGCAGTATGTTCTTGGGGAGGTATTCGCAAAAACCATGCGCTGCCAACAAGCAATCCCCTATTTGCAGCAGGTAATAAAGAAGGACGATACTTACCGTAATGCTGAGTCCTTGCTAAGTGGATGTTTGTCTTATCAAACAGGAGGCGGCGGTACTGGTAGCTAAAACGATACAGTACTTTTCTGATGTTTTTTTTAAATTAGTATTTAATTTAGGCTTCGAGAATTCTTAATCAAAAATAAATTTCCAGATTTTCAAGGCTTTAAGGGTGGATTTTATAATGGATAATAGTTTGCTTTTTAAATACTTAGGTTTGCTAAATAATTTTTTATGCGTTTCCATTAGTAGGGTTGGAATGTTTAAATTCTCTGGGCAACGAGGAAGACAATCCCCACACTCTGTGCAATGAAAAGAAAAGGTTCCGGGAAACCAATGCCCTTGCCCTTCGAGCATGTTGTAACGAAAGCGGCCGTAATCTTTCATTTCGTAGGCCTCGACAAGATTTCTAAATCGTAGAATTTCTGGGATATTTATATTCTCAGGACAAGGTAGACATTGATTGCACAGAGTACATAAACTCGAGATTTTTGCTAAAGGAGCATCCACTTCAGCCTTAACCTTAGAAAGCTCACTATTCGAGTAGTTTCCTCTATTCAGAATGGCTAGGTTTTGAGGGAAATGTTTTGGTTCGTGTATGCCCATACTTAGAGTGGTGACTTGGGGGTGAGATAAACAGAATCTTCCATTAAACACGATGGGTGTAAGAGGTTTGCAAAGATTTTGTACTTTTGTGGAGGGTCTAAATAGCATCCCGCCTTTTTCGTTGGGTGAAATTATAAAAACACCCATATCCATTTTTTCTGCCAATTGTACAGCTGGAAGATTACGTTGAAAAAAATAATAATAATGAAGGTTGATAAAACTAAACAGACCAGTTTGCATAGCATCCAGTATGGTGTCAAGTGGGGCGTGTGTTGAAAACCCAACATGTCGGATCAACCCTTCATCTTTTAACCGGTGTAAGGTTTCTACAGGCCCATTTTTTTCTACAGCTATTTTTAATAGTTCTTTGTTGTTAATGCCATGCCACCCATAAAAATCGACGTGGTCTAATCCAAGAGCCTCGAGTTGCTCTTCTACAAGGCTTCGAGTCTCGTCGCCAGACATCGGTGCTCCTTTTGTCATCATCTTGAACTGTTTTCTCGGGACACCTAGTTCTTTTAGGGCATGACCAAACAAGAGTTCACTTTTCATATACCCGTGGGCGGTTTCAATATGATTGATTCCCAGGTCTAACGCCATACGGGTTGTAGAAATACAGTGTTCAATAGAATCGTTGGGTAAGTGGTTTCTGGGAGGAGTCCACCCATGTTTGAATCTCATACCTCCAAGAGTGATGACAGAAATCTGTTCTTCGGTTTTACCAAACCGCCTGTATTCCATTGGAAGGGTCATGATTTATGACATTTTTAGTTGTAAAATCTTAAGCGTATAAGATGAGCTTTAGTGCAGGCAGTTTCAAGTAAATTTATAAGTAGTTTTTTTCGAATGGCGATAAAGCATTCAAAAATTGCCATATCAATATTTAAGGAATCTGAGTAAAAAAAAGTGACGTCGTATATAATGTCTGAATTAAAGGTTTTGATCTTATATTGATATTTTTACATTTTTTGAACTACGTTACGATGACATTTAAATTCATACATTGTTCTGATCTACACATTGATAGTCCCTTCAAAGGATTTTCTTTTGTGGAAAATTCACTAGTCGAGACTCTCCGTAAATCAACTTACCAGGCATTTCAAAATATTGTTGAACTTGCATTGAAAGAAAAAGTCGAAGCAGTTTTGATTGCTGGTGACATATATGACGGAGCTGAGAAAAGTTTGGAGGCCCAGCTCAAATTTCGTCGTGGGTTGCAGAAGCTTTCTGATAAAGGAATTGATACTTTCATTGTTCACGGTAATCACGACCCCCTTGATGGTTGGTCAGCTTCACTCGAGTGGCCTGAACGAGTTCACGTATTTTCTGGCACCCAGATGGAATGCCTCCCGGTTGAAAGAAATGGAGTAGTGAAGGCATATGTTCATGGAATAAGTTACCCCAAACGTGATGTGACGGAAAATTTAGCTCAAAAATTTTCTCGAGGTAATGGCGAAGGTTTTGCTATTGGTTTACTGCATTCGAATGTTGGGCATCAGTCCGGCCATGATAATTATGCACCCTGCTCTATGGACGATCTAATCGCTGCGAAAATGGATTATTGGGCTTTAGGTCATATTCATAGGTTTCGCGTATTGCGTGAAAGCAATCCGGCCGTAGTTTATTCCGGGAATAGCCAGGCTCGACATATGAGAGAGTCTGGCGAAAAGGGCTGTTGCCTGATTACCTTAAATAAAAATACGGATCCATTAATTCAATTTATACCTGTTGACGCAGTTCGATACATTCAAGGTGAGGTAGACCTTTCAGGAACGATCACGTTAGAGGAAGTGATACATGCCGTACGGTCAAAGTGCGAATATTTTGCAGATCAAACCAAACAGAGAGATGTGTTTATTGATTTATCGTTAAATGGGAGGACGCAGGTTCACTCTGAGTTACAAAGAGGGGATACTCTAAAAGGACTTCAAGGAGAAATCAGAACTTATTTTCAAGGAAGAACACCTTCGGTTTGGCTGAACCTGAAATTAGATACCGCTGGTATATACGATGTTGAGTCCCTGCGAGAGGGAAAGGATTTTATTGCTGACCTTGTCAATCTCTTTGACGTAGAGGGAAAGAGAGAATCTTTCGAAGACTTGAAAGAGGTACTTAAGCCGGCATTCGAAACCTGGCAAGGTAAAAAGTATTTACACGACCTGTCTGACGAAGAAATGAAAGATTTCTTAGTTCAAGCCAAGTCATTATGCTTGGATAAACTGTTGAAATAAAATTCGTCTTAAAACAATGCTACAGATAACTTTTAATCGTTGGGGAATAGATGGAAATTAGAGAAATAAAAATTGACGGATTCGGGATTTTTTCTGCTAAAAAATTAAAAGGAGTGTCTTCGGGTCTAAATATCATCTATGGTCCCAATGAATTTGGCAAGACAACGTTGCTTGAGTTTATCCGATGCATGTTGTTTGGCTTTCCTGGGAAGAACCAAAAGATCAATCAGTACACACCAGTTAATGGAGGTTGTTTGGGTGGGGTTTTGAAATGCGCTTTAGCATCGGGGCAATTAATTTCAGTTGATAGGCAAGCAGGCAAAAAAGATGGTCCTGTGATCCGCACGGAATCGACAGAAAATCAGGGGCAATCTTACCTTGATTCTCTCTTAGGATACGCGACTAAAGATGTTTTTAAAAATCTTTATGCATTTACTATCGATGAACTACATGACATACAAAGTTTGCGGGGTGAAGAAATTAAGAACCGTATCTATGGTGTGGGGATGGGGTTAGGGGAAGTATCTTTAGGGGAAATAGAACAAGGGATAGATAAATCTTGCGTAGAGATATTTAGGCCAAGGGGGCAGTCTCGAATGAGGGAGGCCCTTGGTGAAATAAGTGAAGTTGAAAAAGAAGTAATGCAAATTCAAGAAAACCTTGGCAAGTTCAATGAATTAACTAATTCGTTATCCCAGATGAATGGTGAGAAATCCTCAAAAATCAAAGCAATAGATGATCTGGAATTAACAAAGAAGTTGCTTGAAACCCAACAAGAACTATTCCCGGTGGTTATAGAAATACTAAGCGCCGTAAAAGAAGTTAATCAAATGGAAACTATTTCGAAGTTTCCTGAAGATGGGGTGCGTAGATTGTCTTCTATCCAAATAGATAGGAAAAACTTGCTTGAACAAATCAAGGAAGAGGAACGAATCCATGACGAATTAAAAGTTAGCCTAAGCGAGATAGTGGTAAATGATGCTTTGTTGGAATGTGAAGGGGATGTTTTGTTTCTTCAACAATCTCTTACGGAGATACAGTCGATCATAAAAGACGAGTTAAAAGTAAAGAATGAAAGAGAACATGTAAGTGCGCAGATTATAGTGGATCTTAATTCTTTAGGGCAAGGATGGACCGAAGAACGAATAAATGAATTTGAATTGTCAGAGTTGGAAAAAAAAGAAATCCAAGAGTTTTATAATCGGTTGTCTGAATCAAGACAAAATGAAAATACCTCTAAAGACAAACTGAGTTTGCATCGAGAACAGAAAGAAACTAATAAACCAGACCCAAAACCACCTCCTTCTCCATTGAAGCATGCTTTGCCATACGGGTTAATCGGGGTTGGTGTTTCTGGAATGGCGGTTGGGAGTATTTGGGTCGATTACGTTATTGTTAGCGTAGGGATAGTTATGGTTAGTTTGGGGGCGCTACTTCGAAACAAAATTTTAGTTGAAATAAAACCAGAAAAGGAGCCTGTGGATAACTTAGAAGTTTCCCTTGTGAAACTTCTGGAGAATGCCACAAAAAAAAGAGAGGAAATTTTTAATGAATGGTCTTCATGGCTTGGTGAAAGAGGCCTTGATCAGCACTTAAGTCCGCTAGCCACAGAGAAATTAGGTGATAAGGCGTGTGGTGTTAAAATTAGAATGGTGCAAAGAGAAAGTTTTGACGAGCGCCTTAGCGATATGTCTAAAACGACAGAAGATGTGTCACGGCGCATAGAAAAAATAGCCCCTTTTTTAAAAAACTTTGTTGTAGATAGAGATATTCCGACGAGTATCCAGGTGATTTGTCGCCACTTCGATGAGATGCGTATTTTAATAGGGGAAAGGGAGAATTTAGAAGCTCAAGGTCGGGGGTTGGCGGAAAAAATAAATTCATTAAAAAGAAAAATAGAAGAAAAAAATGGTGAGCTTTCAGAGTTTTTAAGGTCGGCCGACGCCCTAGATGAAGATAGCTTTATTGAGAAAAGCAAAACTGTTGAAAGGATAAAGTACCTAGACGGGATTATTGCCGAAAAAAAAGGATACATTCAATCGCGAGTCGGGTTGGGAGATCTCTATGATAAATTCATTGAATCCGTTAAATCAAGCAGCCTAGAAGAAAACCATCAGAAACTAAACAGTGTTTCGAGAAGATTGAGTGAATTAAACGCCGGAAAAGATCAATTGCTTCAGCTTATAGGAGAAACGAAGACCCGTGTTGACTATTTAGTCGATAATGAAGACATGTCAAAACAACAGGCCAAATTAGAGATCGGTCGACAAAAAATTAGAGAGTGTGGCAGGGAGTGGGCTATTAATAAAATTGCTCTTTATATGTTGGATAAGGCAAGAAAAAAATATGAAAAAGAACGACAGCCCGCAGTAATAAAATCGGCCGAAGAAATATTTGGCTACGTGACACAGGGTAGTTACTCTAGAATATTTAAGCCGATGGACTCGGATGATATTTTTATTGTTGATGAAAATAAGCAAGTAAAGGGTTTGCTGGAGATGAGTCGTGGCACAAGAGAGCAATTATATCTTGCTCTTCGGTTTGGTTTGATAGAAGAGTATGAAAAACGGAGCGAACCACTGCCACTTGTCATGGATGATATTTTTGTTAACTTTGATGATGATCGCAACAATCAAATACGCGATAGAATAATACAATTTTCCAAAAAACGACAAATCATAGTTCTTACCTGCCACAAGCGTGTCTTTGATGCTTATTCTTCCATGGGCGCAAACGCCGTGACCATCTCATGACGATGCTTGCCCGAGGAAAGAGACTAACAAATTGTTTGAGGGTTTCTCTGCTGGGAATAATTTTTATTTCAGTTTCCTCGAGTGAATCTTTTGCTAGTCCCCCTAATAAATTTAATCAACTGATTCTTGCTAAGAGCTCTTTGGAGTCCAAGTTTGGTGTGCGTTTCGTTGAATGCTTTCCGTTCAAAGAGAATATTGGGTTTACGGAAGACCAAATCCAGCTTATCGAACAATGCCTTGCCGGGATTCAGATTTTTGAGTCGGCATTGAATAAGGTGCCTAATCCTGAAATCCATTCAGTTGGTATCAGTACCCGGTTTTTGAGGACAGGTGGGTTTAGTACAATTTTGATTCCGTGGGATGCTTCTTTAGAAAAAGTTATGTCTTTTTTGAGAGCGAAAGTATCGAAGGCAGAACAGGAGCACTTTCTTGAGAAAATATCAACTCTCAAACGTAAAATAAATAAAAAATTTAGAATTTTTTCTCTTTATTGTTCCCAACGAATTTCTAATGAGCAGTGTATGTCCGGATATAATCAATTGGCGTCAATTGAGACAATCCCGAACGCAAAGCCAATTCAGTGGCAGGAAATAATACTCGATGATAGGCAGGGGCTGGGGAAAGATTCGCATTCATTCAGAATAAAATATGATGCCTCGCCAAAAGAAATTCATAAATCTCTTCAGCAAGATCCGCAGAGTGTATGGCTTCCTCGAAAAAAAATGTACGAAAATATTAAGTCAAAGCATAAGCAAGCTATTGAAAAGCAACTTCAGGTTGCCACATATTTTTGCTCGACTGAATTAACAGAAAAAAATTGTCTAGATGGAGTGACAACTTTGAGTAAAGCCAGTAAAAACCAAGATATGCGCATGAAGCCCTGGGGTGAAGTTTCCATAGAAAAATACAATACGTTTATTAAGGACGACTTTGATGTTTCCATCAGGTTTGATCTGTCGGTGGATGAGTTAGTGACTTATTTTTTATCGAAAGCAAACAGAGTGGAGGCAACAGAAAATGCCGTTCTTGCTGAAAAACTTGAGAAGCGGACCTTGAATAACTCGAGTGGTCTTCGTGCTGTATGTGATCTGGAAGGCATGCGTTCAAAGTTATGTGTAAAAGCTTTCAAGGATTTTATAAAATTTGTGTCGGGACGACGGGACTATAGAGTAAAAGAGCCATGGACAAATATTATGTTTATTGATGGGACACAGCTTGCCCGTGTAAACTTTGCTTTAAACTCATCCGCGCGGAATTCGTACATTTATATTGATGCAGGAAGTGGACTGGAGGAATTGAGGTCTCACCTAATGAGGTTCGGGAATTAATATTTCTTTTCGATCTTCTCGATTAAGGGTGGGTTGATGCGCAGATTTTGCAAATAATAAAACCTGATCTTAAAGGAATTGAAGTGGTGGGACGGGACGGAATCGAACCGCCGACACGAGGATTTTCAGTCCTCTGCTCTACCGACTGAGCTACCGTCCCAGGTATTTCAAAAAAAGCTCCGGCAGCGAAAGTGGATAAGTATCATAATCACTAAATAGAGTCAACGAATATCCCGTTTGCTTTAGTCGTGTAGTCAGGAGACTAGCAACAAAACCAGCCGTTATTTTTTTATTTTGATATAATTCGCTTGGTACTAAAGTGAGAGTGAGTTTAAGAAGTATTGTTACCTCAATATAAGGAATGGAATCCGCCCATGCTAGTTCTTACGAGAAAAGTTGGTGAAAGCATTCAAATTAATGATGATGTGAAAATTACCGTTATAGAAGTAAAAGGGAAGAATATTCGCATAGGAATAGATGCTCCCAAAACTACCAAGATTTACCGCGAAGAGGTATTTCTTAAAATTCAAGAGGAAAATAAAATAGCCTCTTCTACTCCTGCTGGGTTTGATCCGGAGAAAATCACCGATTTTATTTCTGATAATTTAAAAAAATGAAATACGAAACCGCCCGCTTTGGTTCACTCGAAATACAAGATCAAGATATTCTAGTCTTTCCCGATGCTTTGTATGGATTTGACCAGGAAAAAGAGTTTGCCCTGCTTCCTCTTGACCCTAATATTGAAAGTCCCATGGAGTGGTTGCAGTCACTGAGAACTCGAGAATTGGCCTTTATTGTGACGGACCCATTTTTATTTGTACCTGAATATCAAATGGTTTTAAGTGACAGCGAACAGACTCAACTTAAAATTGAGTCAATGGAATCGGTCCTAGTTCGAGTCATCGTCACTATACCTAAGGTACATACTGAAATGACGGCCAATCTGGTTGCACCCCTAGTCATTAATCAGGGGAAAGGCTTGGCTAAACAAGTTGTCCTCACAAGTGCTGAATATGATACCAAACACTCCTTGATGTCCGAAAAAAATAAAGAAATATCCTAAGCAGGTTCTAACTTTTTCAAA
>JYMV01010151.1_pt1 | contig 11445 bp, 12 predicted proteins | sample 338911 | NCBI WGS metagenome assembly JYMV01 (sample SAMN03354496, study PRJNA234377) | hydrothermal vent metagenome | biome: Deep sea; feature: Hydrothermal plumes at the Eastern Lau Spreading Center, Western Pacific Ocean; material: Seawater | place: Tonga | collected 2009 | depth 2000 m m
AGGTCATAATCCTGCATGTGCCGTCGATCTTCCCTGATATGGAGTGTGATTCCCTCCGCCCCACCAAGTTCAGCCTCTTGGGCAGCTAAAACAGGGTTTGGTTCGTAGGTTTTTCGAGCTTCACGTACGGTTGCGACATGATCAATGTTGACACAAAGTTTTATCATTGGTTACTCCCACAATGGGAACGGCGAGTATACTTCGCCACATAGCAATTGTACTCTCTCGACCCCTTACTTGAACACAGTGAGATATGTTCGCGATGCCAGAATTCGACAAAAAACTAGCTCAACTTCAAGCCGACCTGAACACGCAGGGTGACAGAGTTGTAGAACAACTTTTTAAGGCGGTCGAGGCGTGCTTTGGTTCTGATAATGAAGTTGCAATGTCTGTACTCAATTGCGAGTCCGTCATTGACCAAGTAGATGTTGAGATAGAGCGTGCGTGTATTGGATTGCTGCGACTTGGCTCTACTGAAGAGAAGGGAATCAGAAGTGTTTTAACGATTGTTAAAGTGAACAATGAACTTGAACGAATTGCAGATTGTGCTGCATTGATAGCCGAGAAGACCTTACAAGAGGGCTCTCCAATTTCTCAAGCGCCTCCTACTTTTAGAGTGATGGCAAACAGTGTGGTGGGCATGGCAAGAGATACAAATAAAGCCCTTCGCGATACCGACACCGAATTTGCGGTGAGGGTACTTTCATTTGACGATACAGTCGATCGTTTTCGTAAGGAAATAGTGCTAGATGTGCAACATCGAACGAGTGACGGTTCGCTTGATCCACTCATTGCATTTGAACTACTTTCAGTAACAAGGTCGTTAGAGAGGATCGCAGATCACTGCACCAACATTTGTGAACAAGTTATTTATCTAGGAACGGGAAAAATAGTACGACATCTTCCGGAGGGTTGGACAACGCCGGAAACACCTGAGTTTTGAGTTCGGTTCCAACATCAATGCAACAACGACTTGCCGATCATGGTCAAGAACATTTGTTGCATTTTTGGAATAAACTTGATGAAGTCGGTCAAACAAATTTAAGCAAACAAATTGAATCAATTGACTTTACTCAATTTGATGAACTCATCGAAGTCATGCGAACTGAGGAAAAGACGTTTTCGATAGACGAAATATCTCCAAGTCCGTTCATATCAATCGAAGATGACACTGTAGATTGGGAAGGACTCAAGCAAGCGGGCGACACGTTGATCACGCAAGGCAAGTTGGGGGTACTGACTGTTGCTGGTGGACAGGGAACCCGTCTTGGATGGAGTGGTCCAAAGGGTACTTTTCCTGCTACTCCCATTACCGGCAAATCCCTTTTTCAGGTTATCGCTGAGCAAATTCTCTTTGCAAATCGAAAATATAACGTGACGATACCTTGGTACATCATGACGAGTGTTGAAAATGATGCAGTGACACGATCATTTTTGCTCGACAACAATTGCTTTGGATTAGATAGAACCGACATCTTTATATTTCCCCAAGGCGTTGTCCCTGCAGTGGATAAAGATGGCAAAATGCTGCTTGAAAAGCGACATCAAATCTTCATGAACCCAGACGGCCACGGTGGGGTCATTGCTGCTCTGAAACATAGTGGCGCTCTTGAAGAAATGGGTGCCCGTGGCATTGAACAGTTGGCATATGTGCAGGTTGACAATCCACTGGTGAAGGTTGTTGATCCGATCTTTCTAGGCCTTCATTACAGCGAACACTCTTCGGGACAAGTGTCTAGTAAGTGTGTGATGAAGAGTAACCCTGATGAACGAGTCGGAGTTTTTTGTACACGAGGCAATACGACAAGCATTGTCGAGTATAGCGACATGACCCGCGAACAAACACATGAACAAAAAGAGAATGGAACGCTTGCGTATTGTTGTGGGTCGATTGCGGCGCATCTTTTTTCCACAAATTTTATTGAAGAAGTAGCAGACAATCTGCCGTGGCATGTTGCACATAAAGTAGTTTCATACATAGATATTTCAAATGGCGAAGAATCTATTCCAACACAAGAACCAAATGCTTATAAGTTTGAACGATTTGTGTTTGATGTTCTTCCACTTGCATCGAACTCTCTGGTGTTTGAAACCAAGCGAGAAGAAGAATTCGCCCCGATTAAGAATGAAAATGGAGATGATTCTGCACAAACAAGTATGAAATTACAATGTGATCGTGCTGCAACTTGGTTACGAGCGTGTGGAGTGGAAGTTTCACAAGAAGCATTGGTAGAAATAAGCCCAACTACTGCTGCATCAGCAGAAGATCTTACATCAAGCACCTTGCCAGCTCATATAGGTCCAGACGAAGTAGTTTCGCTGTAATACTGATGGAAGAGTGGATTAACCAATTATTCTCATACGTTGATCCGACTTGGGGTCCATGGGTTGTGTTTGGCCTACTTCTTTTGTCTGGAATAGGAATTCCACTTGGAGAAGACATCATCATCATTCCAGCGGGGATGATTGTAGCCCATGGCGAGATGCCATTGTGGCCAACATTACTTGCTGCATATTGTGGAGTCGTCTGCGGAGACTTGCTTTGGTTTATGGTTTGTACAAAATTTGGCACTCGTATCATTCATAAAAAATGGTTCAAGCGGTTCATTCATCCCAAGAGAATGTTACAAGCAAAATATCAATTCGATAAACGCGGTGCTTGGGTTATTGTTCTTGCTCGATTTATACCAGCGAGTCGAACGACGACGATTACAGTTGCAGGCATGATGCACATGCCGTTTATTAAGTTTGCAACTCCAACGCTCATCTGTTGTATGTTTACGGTACCGATGCAACTCTTTGCGGGGTGGTGGATTGCCGAGAGCTTCCAAGCGAAAAGTACTGTGGAATTAATAGTGCGGTTGCTAGGGCTAGTGATGGTGGTTGTTGCTGTAGTTTGGGTATACAGGTTGTGGTCAAGATATCGCTCTTCTGGAAAAAGTGTTCCTCGTGCAAAAGCATCTTGGTTAAGACGATTTCGTAAATAGTGGTGTTTTTTGGGTTTTCGTGGGGTTTAGGTTATAATACAGGTCATATGAGAACAGTAATAACAGGTCAAATCGGGATGGACAAGAAGCCATACCTTGAAGAGGTGTCGCGTCTTGCAGGGGAGCGTGGTGGAAACATTGAAATTTTCAATGTTGGTCAGATGATGTATGCGGAGGGACCAGATATTCGCGAAGGTCGCATTCTGGATTTGCCCTTGAGTCGCCTTCATTCCCTGCGGCGTGCGGCGATAAAAGATATTGTTTCTCAAACTTCACCCATTGAAGAACATCAACACGTCATCATGAATACACATGCCACCTTTCGATGGCGTCATGGCTTATTTCCTGCTTTTGACTTCGATCAATTGATAGAGTTCCAACCAGATTTGTTCATCTGCTTAGTAGATAATATTGAAGTTGTGCACGATCGATTGCACGCAGAGCACGATATTGATGCGACATTGAAGGATTGCATGGTATGGCGTGAAGAAGAAATACTAGCAACCGAACTGATGGCACAAGCCGTTGGTTGTCGCAACAGTTTTTATGTATTAAGCAGGGGTAGGCATCAGTCTACGACTGAAACATGTTACCGACTCGTTGCACGAAACGACATGAAAAAAGTGTATCCAAGTTTTCCGATGAGCCACGTCGTTGATCTTCCAGACGTGCTTGCGGAGATCGATCAATTTAGAGCTGCCTTAGCAGAGAATTTCATTACGTTCGATCCAGGTGATGTGGATGAAAAACTTTTGCTTGATAGTGGAATAGAAGCAGCAAAGAATGGCAAGGACTGGATAGAAGTAGAACCCCACACATTCGGTGGTCGAGTTGACGGAGAACCAATGCGGGTTTCTGTTAGAGAAATTCTTGATATCGCAGGTGATATTGATGGTCAGATTTACATGCGTGACTTCAGATTGATTGATCAATCAGACATGATTGTTTCGTTGGTACCCGAATTGCCCGGTGGTATTCCCGGATTGTCTAGCGGTGTTGAGCGAGAACTTCAACATGCTTGGGAGCACACAAAGGAAGTCTACGTTGTGTGGAAACCAGAGAAGGCGCCCTCGCCATTTATTACTGAAACAGCAACGAAGATCTTTAAGAGTGTCGATGAAGCACTTACCTTCTTTCAAGAGCAAGGCTATTTCGCGATGACAAACTTATTTGGTCATTGATCTTCAGGATATTTCACCCACTCTAAAGATAAACCCTCCGGTGGCATAGTCATTCCTGTTTGCTGCCTATCTTTGGATGCAATGATCTCTGGGATGCTGGACGCATTTGTTTTTCCACGACCAACATCAACAAGGGTGCCAGCGATGATCCGTACCATGTTCCAAAGAAACCCACTTCCAGAAACGTCGATTGCAATTCTCCAAGGTGCAACTTCTTGCACTGTGCATGCGTCGATTCTTCGGATGGTTGATTCTCTTCCATGATTAAGTTTGGTAAATGCAACAAAATCATGTTCACCAACGAGCATGGCACTTGCTTCTTGCATCGCTTGTAGATCAAGTTCGTAGGCTGTTGTTGCGACAAAATGACGGTCAACAAGTGGTTGTCTGCGGGGATCCTTGCAGCCGTGAGCGAGGGTGTAACGGTACCCCTTACTCATGCAGTCACTAATTGGGTTGAATTCAAATGGGACATGATCAACATGGCGGATTCGAATATCACTTGGCAACTTTGAATTGACCGCACAGAGCATTCGATAGGGTTCCATATCCGAATCTGCATCAAAAACCGCAACTTGCCCCTTTGCGTGCACACCCGCATCTGTCCTTGATGCTCCATGGAGTCTGATTGGTTGCTGCAGAACGTCACGAATAGCACATTCGAGTTCCTCCTGCGCTGTCCTGAGACTTTCTTCATGGAGCGTCGCTTGCTTTTGCCATCCATGGAACGCTGTCCCGTCGTACGCCACAATAAACCTATACCTTGCCATTCACCCATCATAATTAGTCCATCCAATAATAGTGGGGGAGAATTATGGTTAGAACATTCGTTATGAGGCAAAAAATGGAATGAATTGACCCGCAGTCAATTAAATTTCGATTCACTTAATTCACTGCGGGTCAATTATGATGTTCGCATGCGGATCATGCACATTTCGACGAGGCTCATCCTAGGTGGGTCGCAGGAAAACACGATTCTCTCGTGTGAGGGGCAAGCTGAGGCGGGCAATGAAGTCGCCCTTGTCTTTGGGCCAATTTACGGTCCTGAGGGTTCCCTGCGAGATCGCGCCCAAAAGCATGGAGGGATTGAGTTGATTGAAACACCCAATCTCGTAAGACAACTTGCACCAATTCGAGATTTTCGTTGTTACCGAGATCTCAAGAAGTTGATACAAGCTTGGAAGCCAGATGTTGTCCACACCCATTCATCCAAGGCTGGCATCATTGGAAGGGCAGCAGCATGGAAACTTGGTGTCCCATGCGTCATTCACACAATCCATGGCTTGCCATTTCATCCCTATGAGAAAGCATGGCGAAATGCCATGTATATCGCCTCAGAACGTTGGGCGGCAAAACGTTGCCATCGCATTGCGTGCGTTGCACATGCGATGCGGGATCAAGCCTTGGCGAAGGGTATTGGTCAGAAAGATCAGTTTGTCACGGTGTATAGCGGTATGGAAGTGGAAACATACATCTCCCCAGAAAAGGAAAGAGACGCGGTGCGTAGTGAGTTAGGTATTTCACCAGAAGATTATGTCATTGGCACAGTCTCGCGTCTTGCACAACACAAGGGTCACGATGATGTGCTTGATGCACTTGGCAGAGAACTTCAAGGTAATCCATCCATGAAACTTCTTTGGGTTGGTGATGGCTGGTGGCGAGAGAAGTTAGAGAATCGAATCAGGGAGATGGGAATTGAAAAACAAGTCGTGCTCACCGGGCTCGTTCAGCCAGAAACTATCGCAAACTATATTGCAGCAATGGATGTACTTCTGCACCCAAGTTATCGCGAGGGGTTGCCCAGAACAGTTGTTCAAGCGATGCTTGGTGGGAAGCCAGTTGTTGCCCATGATGTGGATGGTACGAGAGAAGTTTGTATTCCAGAGAAAACTGGATATCTCATCGGTGTTGGGGATCATAAGGCGTTGCGAAATGCTGTTCTTGATCTGCTTGGGAATCGTGAAAAACGCAATACTTTGGGAAGTGCAGGAAGAGATATCTGCACCGAACAGTTTTCGGCAAGTAACATGGTGCAAGCATTAGACGAACTTTACCTTGAAGTCTTGGTACGCTAGTCAAACTATGACGAACATATTAGTAGTTGGACCCCACCCCGATGACCAAGAACTTGGCATGGGTGGCTCGATTGCAAAATTTGCAAATGAAGGACACAACGTTTTGCTTCTTGATATGACCAGCGGTGAGCCTACACCTCATGGTTCACCCGAAATAAGGGCGAAAGAAGCAGCGGCTGCCGCCACAATACTTGGTGTGAAGCGAACCACCGTGAATCTACCCAATCGATACGTGGAACATTCAATTCCAGCGCGTCATGCTGTTGCCGCAGTGATTCGTGAGCACCAAGCGGAAATAGTATTCGCACCTTATTTTGAAGATGCGCATCCCGACCACGTTGCAACAACACGCATTGTTGAAGATGCTCGTTTTGATGCAAAACTTACAAAGATCGATCTCGCTGGCGAACCGATTTATCCAAAGTGGTTGTTTTACTATTACTGTACGCACCTTCGAATTGTTCCAAATCCAAGTTTTCTCATCGACACAACAAATTATGCAAAACGTAAGCGGGATGCAATCGTTGCCTATGAATCACAGTTTGTCATTCCAGAAAACAATCGACCCATAGTTGATTGGATTGATGCACAAGACAGGTATTTTGGCGGTCGCCTTCGCACTGAAACCGCAGAGCCATTCTTCTCGCGCGAACCAATCGGTCTTACAGATTTAAATTGTTTGGTTTAACTTCCCGTTGATCCGAAACCACCACTTCCGCGGGGGGTCTCATCGAGTTCTTCAACTACTTCAAAGGAAGCTTGCACAACTGGCGCAATAATCATTTGTGCAATTCGCATATTTGGTTCAATAACGAAGGGTTCCCTGCCATGGTTGATCAGTGGTACCGAAACTTCACCACGGTAATCAGCATCGATCGTGCCCGGCGAGTTTGGAAGTGTGACTCCAAATTTTGAACCAAGCCCACTGCGAGGTCGAACTTGAGCCTCATAATTGTCAGGGAGTGCCATGGCAAACCCAAGTGGAATCATTGCAATCTCGCCTGAGCCAATTGTGATTGGGTCATCATTTGCTGAGTACAAATCCATTCCTGCAGCGTGCTTACTTTGGTAGGAAGGAACGACTGCGAGATCTCGAATTTTTTTGTATTTCACCTTCACCTGATGCATACGAACATTGTAATTCACAATGGCGTATATGATGCAAGCGATGGAACAACAAACAATTCCAACATGGGCAATCCATAGACGGCTCTACGAATGGGTGCTTGGGTTTGCTGCCACGCCTATGGCTCCTCTTGTCTTATTCGCCATCGCTTTTGTTGAAGCGTTCATGCCATTCGTACCACCAGATGCACTGCTTATTCCAATGTGCCTTGAAAAACGTAAAAAATCAGCGGTGTTCGCAGTCATTTCTGTTATTGGTAGCGTGGCTGGAGCAATGGTGGGATTTTTTATCATCGCTTCGTTGATCTCGGGCGGTGCAGAATGGATTTTTGGAGAAGATCAAATAAAAGCCGTAGTAGCGGAGTTTGGTGTTCGGGGTCATCTTTGGGTGTTTGTTGCTGCCCTAACACCAGTACCATTTTTCGCGCTCACTACTGCCGCGGGCGTTGCTGAATTAAATTTTGGAATGTTCTTGGCAGCTTGCGTTATTGGGCGATCGCTTCGGTACGGGATAGTAGCAGGGATCGTTTGGTGGATCGGGCAAGCAGCGAAGGTCTTTATTGAAAAATGGTTTAACCTCGTCACGATTGTTGTGTGCATCCTAGTTGCTCTAGGCTGGTGGGTTTTACGGTAGGGAACTCTCCGAGTTAACCACCAATAGTACTCATCGTTTTTTCTGGACGTTTAAAATCGGCGCGATCCATGCCATGCCCAGCAGATTTTGCCCATACGGCGTTTGTAATGAATTCTCGCAAAGCGTCATCGCTTGCGCAGGCTCGGAGTAGGTTTCGAATGCACCATTCATCATCACTAAACAAACAAGGACGAACCGTTCCATCAGCCATGATGCGAAGTCTGTCGCACGATCCGCAAAAGGATTGCGTTACAGATGCGATGAAGCCAATGCGACCACCGCCAGAGGCAAATCGGTAATTCATGGAAGTGCTTGAAGTCGGGTCATCTTCTTTGATAAGCGTGTGTTCTTGTGTAATACGCTGTAGCATTTCATTAGCACTTACAACGTCGTTTCTCTTCCAATTCTTTCCTGCGTCAAGTGCCATAAACTCAATGAGCCGCATGTCGATTTCATGATCTTTTGCAAATTGCGCAAAATCCGCAACTTCGTCATCGTTGACACCACGCAAAATCACTGCGTTGACTTTGACGGGGGTGAGTCCTACATCGCGTGCCACATCAATTGCTGCAATGACATCCTTCAAGGAAGTATGTGAACGAGTAATTGCATCTTTACGACTTGGCCTTAATGTGTCTAGGCTGACAGTGATGCGGTGCAAACCATATTGCTTCCAACGTTCTGCCATTGCACGGGTAAGCGTTGAGCCATTGGTTGTTAATGCAATATCTCGCAAGCCCATCGATCCAACAGCTTCAAGTAGTTCATCAAGTTGTGGGTAGAGGGTGGGTTCACCACCTGTAATCCGTAGTTTTTCAATACCAAGCGACATTACAATTTCAACAAGACGAATATATTCATGCAAGGTAAGCAATTGCATCTTTGGTAAATATTTCACATCTGGTTCCATGCAATAAACACAGCGGAAATTACACCGATCCGTCACAGATAAACGCAAATCTTTTATTTGTCTGCCATAGCTGTCAAACAACGCCGAGTCGTCACGCTTAGCAGCGGGAGGAGGAAGGATGTTTGCCATTGGTAACGAAATAGACACTACACAACTTTCGTTCCGGATTTTGCAACCAACTGTTCGAAAAGTTTGGTTAGCCTCGTTGTCATAGGGCCAATTGTACCCGATCCAATTGTGCGTCCGTCAATGGTAGTTACGCATGCAAGTTCACCCATGGTTCCCGTGCAGAAACATTCGTCAGCACGGTAAAACTCTGCTTGTGAACAGTCTTTAATGCGGATGTCGATGTTGTGTTCGTGGCACAAATCGATTACTGCCTGTCGCGTGACTCCCTCAGGACATGCAACTGCTCGTGGCGTACAAACATATCCATCCTTTACAAAAAAGATGTGCGTTGCATTCGTTTCAGCAACAAACCCTCTTGTATCAAGCATAAGTGCGTCATCTGCTTGCGCAGCAGTTGCTTCGATTTTCGCCATAATAGATTGAATTAAATTGCAATGATGAATTTTTGGATCTAGCGTATCAGGAGTGAATCTTCGAACGGATGAACTTGCAAGCGTTAACCCGCTTGTGTCATAGACAGGGCTTTTAAATTCAGCGAGAACGATTAGCGTGTTTCCATTTTGATTCAGCCTTGGATCCATCCCGCTCGTGATTTTTTTCCCACGAGTCAATGTAAGGCGAATATGCACACCATCAGTCATGTTGTTTGCTTGAAGAGTCTTGACAATTTCTGCAGTCAAATCTTCATTGGTTGGAATGTTTGAAAAAGCAAGGGCTTTAGCGGAGTTCCGAAGCCGATTCAAATGTTCTTCCAGTTTAAAGATACGACCCTCATACAACCTCAAACCTTCCCAGACACCATCACCACCCTGCACGACAGAATCAAATGGGGAAACACCTGCAACATCGCGGTGAAAGAGTTCGCCATTGATATTGATTTGTATATCCTTATTGCGTTCGTTAAATGTTTGAAGCATGTTCACTTCCTTCTGGGTTCAATTTATGAGCTGCAAGTTGCATGTAGATGTCAATACATTCTAAGCACATCGATTCAAGTTCGGTGGGCACGTTTTCTTCTTTTAATTTCCAAGGAGCAAATCCAGTTGATGCTTCAACAGAAGCATACCAATGACGAGCCCATATGCCATCGGTTTCTCTTTTTCCCGCAGGCCACAAAAGCATTTCTTTATAAAATGGAATACCAAGAGTAGCACACAGGTGCATTAACATTGTCTGTGGATTTTGCAAGATGTCTTTGCTATCGATAACCAATGGCATTTCGTCAGTGCTGGAAAGTGAGTTAAACAAAGCAAGTTGTTGTGGTAACCCAGTGTCCTCAACAGTAGGATTTGGAATTTGGTGAACCAAACTGGTTAACATTTCTCTTGGGTGCCGAATCAGAAAAATATTTGTACAACTTGATATCCAATGACGGTCTATCGAAGGAAGAAGGTGGTGTGTCATGTGTTTCTGATACTGAAGAGTTTGCTCGCAAGGACCAACGAGCATCTCAATGATGTTCTCTGGATTTGTTTCATGATGTGCAAGTACATCGTCTCGCCCAGGATGGTTGAATCCATGCGTTTGTAAATAATGTGCGTAAAAGGGTTCGTCGCAAACAACAGTATCAGGTCGATTTTCCCAAGATCGCATCATTGCCGTTGAAATATTTCTTGGGCCAGACCATGCTGCAATTCGAAGAGTCTCCATAAACCCATCATACACCCCAAAAATAATTTTGAAAAATTTCACGAAAAAAGGCGAATTATTGAGGGATTGCTAAGAACAGTATTACCCTGTCGTGGATGAAATACTTTTTATGTGCAATAACAATGACTACATCTGTTTGTGCCGATCTTTGGCGAGTTCCCGAAGACTGCGAGACAATTATGCAGGCAATCGAGATCGCAAAGGACGGCGATACAGTCTTGGTGGGTGTTGGAGTGTGGCGTGAGCATATTGATCTCCTTGGAAAGTCCGTGATCTTACGATCCTTGATGGGTGCGGAAGAGACAGTCATCAATGGTGGTGGGATTGGGCCAGTTATTCGCTGTGTAAATGGCGAAAGTTCTAGCACGCTCATCGAGGGCTTCACGATCACCGGTGGCAAGAATACGCTGCACGGAGGCGGCGTTCTTGCACTCAACACTTCTCCAACGTTTCGCCATTGCCTTATTGAATACAACGAGGCAACGCAGGGCGGGGGAATGTACGTCAGGGGCGGTGATCCGATCGTTGATAGATGTGTTTTTTCTGGCAATATTGCAAGAGACGGTGACGGAATTTGGACGAAGCATGCAAGGCCTGTCCTGACGGCGTGTATATTTGCTGGGGACGCGATTGGTTGGGAAAGCGGCGAGATGGTGACCATTCGTGATACAAACAGTCCAGCAGGTGCGTGTTGTATTCGTGACGTGTGCGTACAAACTGCTTCAGTTGCGTGTTGGGAAGCAGGTGGGTTGTA
>JYMV01037227.1_pt1 | contig 11445 bp, 13 predicted proteins | sample 338911 | NCBI WGS metagenome assembly JYMV01 (sample SAMN03354496, study PRJNA234377) | hydrothermal vent metagenome | biome: Deep sea; feature: Hydrothermal plumes at the Eastern Lau Spreading Center, Western Pacific Ocean; material: Seawater | place: Tonga | collected 2009 | depth 2000 m m
GTTATTTTGCAAATGATTTTCTTGCAACGTAGTTACTTTATCGCCGGTATCCGTAATCTTTAACTAAATCTACTATGATACTGTCGAGTAGATTTTAACAGCATGCGCTGAATTGTATATTTTAGCCTACAGCTTTTGTCAGCTATTTCCCATTACATTTTTTTTATTAAAGTCCTAAAATAAAACTGTCGAATCTTGAAATAGGGGGAACCCACATTTTGAGTACAAAGGTTTTTTAATGGAATAGTCCTGCAATTTTGCAAGGGAACGCATTCTCAATACCTCTACCTCCGCTGATCGACTTGTAGGTTTGCCATAGGGACATGGCAAACCTATTTTCATAGTAGATTTAGTTAAAGATTACGGATACCGGCGATAAAGTAACTACGTTGCAAGAAAATCATTTGCAAAATAACGGCTTTAAATAAAGCGAATAGTACTTGGGGTACAAAATACAGAGTGTATTGTGTGCTGATAAGCACGAGTTAGATATGAGAAAGGGTGTTTTAATGTGAGTATTCGCTTAGTTATTTTAGCTGCAATTGATGAGGGTGCTGTCACTTCGGGTTAAATCACCGAGAAGTTGGACATTAACGGGCGCTCATTTCATAATTCAATACGGTTTATGATCAATCAAGGATGGTTACTATCGTTCTCGGAAACAGGTCGAAATAATTTTACAGGGTATACGGTCACGATTTTGGGTCGGGAAAAGCTCGAGAAGAAGATGATTGATACCCGGCCTGATGAGCATAAGAGCTTGTAGCCTGATTATAATCGTATGCGTCAATATTTACAGGTTAGTTTTGATATAAGTAATACCCAGTTGGTTGGTCTTTGGAACGATAATACTGATTTTTATTTACCCTATGAAGGTGAGAATGAATTTCGTTGTTTAGGTGAGTGACCGTTTTAAGCATTTTCTCAATGAGCGTTAACTTTAATTAGTTTTACAGAAATTATAGTGACTTAAAGAAACCTGCATGATCTTTATGGTGATGTGGGTTTTTTTATGTTTGTTATTCCGATAAAAGGTATGGTATTAGTCTTTTTTGAATTGGCCTTGTAAAAAGAGCTGATTTAAAAGTGTGATTAAATAAGAAAAGGAGGGAATATGGCATATGAAATAGAGTTTCACATTGATTTTTATCGGCTGGATGGCACGGTAATTACCAAAAAAGGAGTTTATAGATTTGATGATGAGGAAGTAGGCAGTATTGAAGAAGCCTTTGAGTGGTTTTGTCAGGATTTTGCGGATGCATCGGAAGAAGAATTGGTGGCTTGTGACGATATTGATTTTGAAGATATTAAGGAAACGGCGATGGGTATTGATACGATTACCGATACGACTGAAGGTATTAAAGAAGAATATGTTTAGTGTCGGTTGATTTTATGATTATTATGAGTAATAAGTACAGCAGTAAAGTATTTTTTGAAAAAAGTTAATAATTGTTATGATTGAAGATTGGATAAAGTTTTTAACGATTATTTTAAAGAGAAAATGAAGGCCATGAGGAATATTTTTTTATTGTTAATGCTCCACAATGGTATTGTTTTAGCGCAACTACCGGTGACTGATAAGGGTGAATCCGGTACTGAACAGTTATTAAGCGTTGAGCCAGTTCTGATAGCGGATCGTTATTTTGTTATTTTAGATAATGGTGAAAAACAAGCGGTGGAAAATAGCGCCCTTTTAGGCACAGAAGGTTTTGAAACGGTTTGGTATTTACATGATCAAAAAGCTTGGGAAGGGGTACGCGAGAGCACCGAATTAGAGGGATTGGTGACGCAATGGTATGAGAATGGACAGAAAAAACAAGAGAATAATTATCGCGATGGTCTGTTACATTCAGATCAGTTTTTTTGGTATGAGAATGGTCAATTAGCACGTTATGAGCATTATCAGAAGGGTCAATTACACGGGCGTTTTAGTCAGTGGTATGAAAATGGGCACCGTAAGCAGGAAGCGAATTATACGGAAGGGTTGCTGGATAAAACAAATTTTATTTGGTATCCAGAGGGGCAACTTGCAGAATTAGGCGGTTATCTTGAGGGTGAACTCGATGGTTTTGTTTTATTGTTGCATCGCAATGGTCAGAAAAAACAAGAAGGTTATTTTCGACAAGGGGTAATGGATGGACAAATAACACTGTGGTATGGCAATGGTCAGAAGGCTTGGGATGGTTTTTATCGGCTTGGCCAGTATGATGGTTTGGTTCAGGAGTGGTATGATAACGGCCAATTGGAATGGTCAGCAAATTATAAGGATGGACAGTTGGACGGCGTGTCTACGCGATGGCATCGGGAGGGTACGAAAGCATTTGAACTGAATTATTTGAACGGTATAAGGGATGTGGATTATCAAGTTACCGAGGGTGATAAGGTTGTGCAACCGGTTCGGTCTGCTGACAAGATTCAGCTATTAATTAATCCCTAAATCGTTTTTAAAATCTTCAGGTCGTTTTAAAAAAACCAGTTGTGATTGACCTTGTTGAAAGGGTTTTCCCGTAGTCGGTAATATCAGTTTTGCGAGATTGCAGGTGGTGACTATTTTTCCAGAATTCAATTCGTATTCATAGGTTTCTGTCAGCCAGTTTAATAATTGTTCAAACCCCGGGTTGTGGCCAACCAAGAGTACACGTTGATAGCGGTTATCAACGGTTGTAAGTATCTTAAGAATATCAGCAACCGATGCAAGATAAAGGCGGTCGTGATTATGGACAGGTAAGTGGTCGCGTAATGATTTCGTTGCTATTTGTATGGTTTCCAGCGCGCGTGCAGCCGGTGAACACAGAATATAATCAGGATGATTTTCTGGATTTTTCTGGAGCCATTTTCCAAGTAGTTGGGCATTAGCTTCGCCGCGAGAGTTAAGGGGCCGATTGATATCGGAACATTGTGTAGACCAGTCTGATTTTGCGTGTCTTAGCAGTAATAATTGTTTCATTTTCAGAGGTAGGTGATGTTGAGTATGGTGTAGGTTTTTTTACCGTATTCGGTGGAAATTGAGACCGTATCGTGGGTAGATTTTCTTAATAAGGCCTTGGCCAGTGGAGAGTCTAAGCTGATGTTACCAGGGCATGTTATTTCATCGGACCCGACTATTCGGTATTGCACAGTCGTGTTTTGGTCATTTTTAAGAGATACTTGAGCGCCAAAAAAAATACGCGTCAGATCCGAGGGTTGTTCTCGGATGACTTTAAGATTAGGCAGTCTTTTTTGCAGGTAACGGATACGACGATCAATTTCACGTAGTTCTTTTTTTCGATAAATATATTCGGCATTTTCAGAACGGTCGCCTTCAGCGGCGGCGGCCGATAAGGCCTCGGTTACACTTTTGCGTTTCTGCCAGTGGTTTTTTAATTCAAGTTGTAATGTCTCAAAACCTTCAGCGCTAATGTAAGGCGAGGATTGTGGGGGTGGCGGTCTCCATCGGCCCATAGTAACAGTGAGCCTTAACCGGGCTTGTGGGTGATGGGTTGAACCAGTAGCCAAGGCTTTACCACAACGGTCCAGGTTGTAATATCGTTGGCAAGCCATTCTTTGGCTTGGTTATCGGTGACCGGGTGAATGGTTTTATTAGTCATGGCTTGTTTAATGAGGGTTCTATTGTCTGCAGCAATATGTTGTGCGGTACTGATAAGGTCCAGTTCGGGTGCAATGTAGATGGTTTGACCCGCTGCAAAAAAACGTTGTAGTTCAGACCACTTCATTTTTGCTGTTTCTTGGTTGATTTTTTCCTGGTCAATAGCCCGGTCGTGTGGGAATGCGGTCATAGTTGAAGGTTAATACCGTTAATAGCCTGAGTCATGGACAGTTTATATTTTTTTTGGGCGGAAGACACGACCTTGTCAAAATAATAAACAAAGGGAAGGCCGTTATAGTTGGTACAAGGAGTGCGAGTATGGTGAGATATTTCGAGTGAAACATTTTGTTAAGGTTATTTTTTAAGTGTGCTCCAGAGAGTAACGAGGACAAAATTAAGAGGCCAGTGCTAACAATTTAACGCTAAAAAAGGTAGAATTAAAAAGTTTATACGTTGCTTTATGGCGCTGACTTAATTAGTTGAGGAATGGTAAATATTTTGGAGAAAAAACTAAATACAGATGATCTTCGTATTAGTGAAACAAAGGAGGTCATTGTTCCTGAGGCGGTTCATCGTGAATTACCGATTATAGAGTCGGCGGCGAAGACTGTTTTGAAGGCTAGACAAGATATTCACCAAGTTCTTAGTGGTGAAGATGACCGTTTGGTTGTCGTTGTGGGCCCTTGTTCTATTCATGATCCAGAGGCCGCATTGGCCTATGCTAAACGCTTGACTCAGATTAAAAAGAGCTTTCAGGGCGAGTTAATTATAATCATGCGGGTTTATTTTGAGAAACCGCGTACCACAGTGGGTTGGAAGGGGTTAATTAACGATCCTGATTTAGATGCCAGTTTTAATATCAATAAGGGTTTACGTGTTGCGCGTAAATTGTTGGTGGACGTTAATAGTTTAGGTGTGCCAGCAGCGACGGAATATTTAGACTTAATCACCCCACAATATGTTTCTGATTTAATTTCTTGGGGCGCAATTGGTGCCAGAACGACTGAGAGTCAAGTACACAGAGAGTTAGCATCGGGTTTGTCTTGCCCCGTTGGTTTTAAGAATGCAACCGACGGTACTGTTAAAATTGCTGTGGATGCGATTGGTTGTGCAAGGAGTCCGCATCATTTCTTATCGTTGACCCATGCCGGGCATTCAGCTATTTTTTCGACAATGGGTAATGAGGACACCCATTTGATTTTAAGAGGCGGTCATGATGGTCCAAATTATGATGCGGTGGGTGTGGATCAAGCAGCAAATGTATTAGAAAATGCACAATTAGTGCCAAACATTATGATAGATTTTAGCCATGCTAATAGCATGAAACAGTGTCACCGTCAGCTTTTGGTGGGTGAGGATGTTGCCGGCCAGATTGGCGGTGGAGACAATCGCATTATTGGCGCGATGATTGAAGGTCATCTGGTTGCCGGTCGTCAAGATGTCACAAGCAGTAGGCCATTGGTGTATGGGCAGAGTATAACGGATGCTTGTCTGGGCTGGGAAGACACCATTGATTTGCTGAAAGTGTTAGTAGATGCCGTGATAAAACGTAGAAAAAGTAATCAGATTAAAGGTTAACAGTATGGATATTTATGTAAACGGTGAGAAAAAAGCACTGAAAGAAGGTTTAAGTATTGCAGAGCTCGTCAGTGACTTAGGTTATGAAAATAAGCGTATAGCTGTTGAGTTGAATAAGGAAATCTTACCTTTTGATCAATATGTGAGTAAGATTTTGAGTGCTAATGATCGTTTAGAAATCGTGCAAGCTATCGGGGGGGGACAAAGCGATGCATTCACCATCGCAGATAAAACTTTTCATTCACGCTTGTTAGTCGGTACAGGTAAATATAAAGATTTAAGTGAAACTTACTTGGCGATTGAGGCCAGTGGTGCCGAGATTGTAACGGTTGCTATACGACGAATGAATATTGGTCAAAATCCTGATGAACCAAATTTGCTCGATATTATTTCACCGGATAAATTTACTATTTTACCGAATACGGCAGGGTGTTATACGGTTGATGATGCCGTTCGTACTTGCCGCTTAGCCAGAGAGCTTTTAAACGGCCACCGTTTGGTTAAATTGGAAGTTTTAGGCGATGAAAAAACACTCTTCCCCGATATAGTGGCGACATTAGAAGCAGCGAAAATATTGGTTGCGGATGGTTTTGATGTGATGGTTTATACCAATGATGACCCTATTGTTGCCAAGCAATTGGAGGATATTGGTTGTGTTGCAGTTATGCCATTGGCAGCGCCAATTGGGTCCGGCTTGGGAATACGAAATCCTTATAATATTTTGACTATTGTTGAGAATGCTAGTGTTCCTATTTTAGTCGATGCGGGCGTTGGTACTGCCTCAGATGCGGCAGTTGCAATGGAATTAGGCTGTGCGGGTGTGCTCATGAATACGGCCATTGCGGAAGCGCAACAACCTATTTTAATGGCCTCGGCAATGAGAAAAGGGATTGAAGCGGGCAGAGAAGCGTATCGAGCGGGACGGATGCCACGGAAGCGATTTGCATCAGCATCGTCACCGATTGATGGGTTATTTTTGTAAGTTAAAAGGGCGGTTTGGTTTGTCTAATCGGCACACTCTTTGCTTTAATGCGGCTGAGTTAAATGGCTCGCCTTTTTTGTATGACTTCTGTGTAAATACCGAATGCTTGATCCATTAAAAATTAACACGCCGGCTATCCGTAGCTTTATAAGGCGGCAGGGGCGAATTACGCCGGGGCAACAGTATGCATTGGAGCAGTGGTGGGATAAATACGGTTTACCTTATGAAAAACCATTAGAGACAACGTCGATTTTTGGTCGGCAAGCCCCGTTGATTGTCGAGATAGGTTTTGGCAATGGCCAAGCACTTGCTGAAATGGCGCGAGCTAATTCGGAACAAGATTATATTGGTATCGAGGTTCACCGACCGGGCGTTGGACATTTATTATTGGCTCTTGAGAATAACCAAACCGATAATGTCAGGGTGTTTTGTCATGATGCAATAGAGATTTTATCGGAAAAAATTAGTGATAATAGCTTATCAGGATTGCAGCTTTTTTTTCCAGACCCGTGGCCGAAAAAACGGCACCATAAAAGGCGTATTGTTAACAGTCATTTTATTGCATTAGTGAGTCAAAAGCTGAGACTCGGTGGTTATTTACATATGGCGACCGATTGGCAAGCGTATGCCGAGGTTATGTTAGCGGTTACCGGAGAAAGCAAAAATTTATTTAATGAAAGTCCCAGTGGTGACTTTTGTCCGCGTCCGGATTATCGACCACTGACAAAATTTGAGAGTCGGGGTATTCGTTTAGGACACGGTGTTTGGGATCTTATCTTTCGTAAAGTCTAAGACGTTATACCGTAGGTGTTTTGATATTCAGTGATGATCGCTAATTTATCTTTAAATTGGGGTTGCTGAGTCAGGTAGCTAATGATTGTTTCCAGATTAATGATAGAAATAACCGGTATCTTGAATTCTTCTTCTACTGCGGCAATTGCGGAGCGATTATTGGGGCCTTTTTCTTGGCGGTCTAAAGCAATTAAAACACCGCAAGGGGTTGCGCCTGCTTGCGTGATGATTTCAACAGACTCACGGACGGATGTACCGGCAGTGATGACGTCATCTAAAATTAGGATTTGACCGTGTAAGGGTGCCCCGACGAGGGCGCCGCCTTCGCCATGGTCTTTGACTTCTTTACGGTTAAAGGTGAAGGGGGTATCTTTTTTAAGCAGTTGGCTACAGGCGATTGATGTTGTACTGACCAAAGGAATACCTTTGTAGGCCGGGCCATAAAGAACATCAGGATTTAAATCTGATTGTTGTAGGGCTAGGGCATAGAATTCACCTAATTTTCCAAGTTGTTTCCCCGTGTTAAACAATCCGGTATTAAAAAAATAAGGACTTTTACGGCCAGATTTTAAGGTGAATTCACCAAATTTGAGTACATGCGCATCCAGAGCGTAAGCAATAAAGTCTTTTTGGAAATCAAGCATAATCTTAAATTGATTTAAATAGTTACGCCGTTATTATACATGGGGTTAAGGTGAAACGGGGGGCGCTTTAATCGACAAAAAATTGTTCTAAGATGCGGTCGACAAAATTCCAGCCCTGAGTGGTGCAACGGACATGGTTTTGATTAAGAGTCAATAATTCCAAGTCGATGCATTGTTGTAATGCCGGGTAGAGTGATGAACTCGGTAGCCCTGTTTTATTTTGGTAATCAGAAAGATGAAAGCCTTGGGTTAAGCGCAGTTGATTCATGAGATATTCTAACGGTAATTCAATGGTTGCAATCGTCGAGCAGTTGCCAATGCGTTTATCACTGCCTGCGGCGTTAAGATAGTGTTGTGGATTTTTGAGCTTCCAATAACGGTAGAGGCTATCGGGTGTCTGCTGGCTGATCTTACCATGGGCGCCGGCACCAATACCGAGGTAATCACCAAAGGTCCAGTAATTAAGGTTATGTTGGCATTGCTTATTTAATTGTGCGTATGCAGATATTTCATATTGCTGAAAATGGTGTTCACTTAAGTGTTGTTGGCAAATTGTTTGTGTGTGAAAGATGTCATCATCAGGTGGCAGTGTTGGGGGAAACTTATGGAAATAGGTATTAGGTTCAAGGGTTAATTGGTAGAAGGAAATATGGCTGGGTTGTAATGAAATGGCTGTTTTTATATCAGAAAGGCTGGTTTTTAGAGAGCCCTCGGGTAAACCAAACATTAAATCAAGATTAAAATTATTGAATCCAGCCGAGTGTGCTATTGCTCCGGCATTCATAGCCATTTGGCTAGTATGGCTGCGACCTAGGTTCTTCAGTAATGAATCATTAAAGCTTTGAATGCCGATAGAGAGTCGGTTAATACCGGCGCCCTTAAAGTCTGAAAATTTTTGATTTTCAAAAGTATTTGGGTTGGCTTCGAGGGTGATTTCCGCCGTGGTGTTGACGGGGATTAGTTTTTTAATATTTTCTAATAAAGCGTGAATAGCATCTGGGGAAAAAAGGCTGGGGGTACCGCCACCCATGAAAATACTCTCAATCGTTCGGGACTCTTTAAAGAAGTTAATATCTTGTTCGAGGTCTGTTAGTAATGCATTGATGTATTTTTGTTCCGGCAGTTCTCCGGTAAATTCATGCGAATTAAAATCACAATAAGGGCATTTTTTAAGGCACCATGGAAAGTGTATATACAGGCTTAAAGGAGTGGATTGAGTAGGCTTCATAGACGCTGTCGGCAGCGATAAGTCATTAATCGGCAGATTAAGGTCTTAGTTGTTGTTGAAATTGTTGTAAGGCTTGGCCACGGTGGCTTAAGCTATTTTTTATTTCTGCGCTAAGTTCTGCGGAACTACAGTTTTGTTCAGGAACCCAAAAGATGGGGTCATAGCCAAAGCCATTTTCTCCCTTGGGTTCAAATAAGATTTGTCCTTCCCAAACACCCTGGGCAATGATGGGACAAGGATCGTCAGGGTGTTTTAGAAAAGCGATGACACAAATAAATCGGGCGCTACGTTTTGTTATTGGCGTGTCGCCTAATTGTTGTAAAACTTTGGCAAGATTTTGGGCATCGCTTGCTTTTGCACTGGCATAACGCGCAGAAATGACACCCGGTGCACCGTCAAGAGCATCAACAACCAGTCCTGAATCATCGGCAATAGCGGGACGTTGACACCAGGTGGTTGCATGACGTGCTTTGATCAGAGCATTCTCAATAAATGTCTGCCCCGTTTCTTCAGCCTCTGTCAGGTTAAATTGTGATTGGGGAATAATAACGTGTTGGTTTAATATGGCCTGTATTTCACGAATTTTGCCAACATTCCCGCTGGCTAAAATAATTTCTTGGGTATGGGCTGACATGTTGTTTAGCTCAGTGCCTCACGTTGAAGCGTTAATAGCTGGGAGATACCGGCTTCTGCCAAAGTAGTCATTTGATCTAATTCTTCTTTTCGAAACGCGTGACCTTCAGCCGTGCCTTGAATTTCTATAAATGCACCGGCATCATTCATCACGATATTCATGTCGGTTTCAGCATTACTGTCTTCTTGGTAATCAAGGTCTAGGACCGGAACGCCTTGATAAATACCGACTGAAACTGATGCAATTTGACCAATGATGGGGTTGTTCTTAATTTTCCGTTCGGCCAGTAATTGATTGATCGCGAGATTTAATGCGACAAACCCTCCGGTAATTGCAGCCGTACGTGTGCCGCCATCGGCTTGCAATACATCGCAGTCTATCGTGATGGTTTTTTCACCTAAATAGTCGAGACGCATTGCGGCACGCAGTGAGCGGCCAATAAGGCGTTGAATCTCCAGAGTGCGTCCTCCCTGTTTGCCCATACTTGCTTCCCGTTTCATACGACTATGTGTTGACCGAGGTAGCATGCCGTATTCTGCAGTAACCCAGCCTTGTCCAGATCCTTTCAGAAAGCGAGGAATACGATTTTCAACGCTGGCATTACAAAGGACACGCGTTTCGCCGAATTCAATTAATACAGAACCTTCAGCGTGTTTGGTATAGCCACAGGTAATGTTAATGTCTCTTAGTTGGTTGGGGGTGCGTCCGCTGGGTCTCATGAGTCTGCCTTGCTAAAAATTGAACGATTATACCGCATTTACCAATCAAAGACGGCTTGGGTGAGGTGCACGGTAACGATCTGCGACACTTAAGTCGTTATTTACTCTAACAGTACTTTATAATAATGAGCGTTAAGATGAATTAATTTTTTTAGATTGCCCAGTTTACTATGATTAAAAGTATGACAGCCTTTGCGAGCGGTGAAAGTCGTATCGAGCAGATGACCCTTTACTGTGAATTGCGTTCAGTTAATCATCGCTATAGTGATGTGATGTTAAAATTGCCAGAACTTTTTAAGTTTGCTGAACCCGATATTCGTGCATTACTGGGGCAATCGTTAAGCCGTGGTAAAATTGAGTGCGTATTGAATTATAAGAAAGTAACAGCCGCAACTTCAATGGTACATATTAATTCTAATGTTGTTCAGGCGATAATTTCAGCGACTGAAGAAATAGAAGGGATGATGAAAAAACCGCAAGTGATTTCGGCATTAGATATTTTAATGTTTCCGGGTGTGCAGGTAGAGGAGGAAGTACCGGTTGATGATTTAGCACCGGTTGTTAGTGCTCTTGTGAAGGAGACGTTAACAGAGCTGGTGGCATTAAGGGTACGAGAAGGCGCTGAATTAGCATTATTGCTTAAGCAGCGATCTCAACAAATGCAACATTTTGTTGACCGTGCATTCATCCGTCTTCCGGAGGTGCTACAACAGATTCGTCAACGAATGGATAGACGAATTGAAGAGTTGTCGATTGATCCTGACCCAGACCGGCTGGAACAAGAGATGGTGTTAATTACTCATAAGCTGGATGTGGCTGAAGAGTTAGACCGATTGACAACCCACCTTAAGGAAGTTGAGTATAATTTAAATCAAAATCAACCGGTAGGCAGGCGCCTTGATTTCTTAATGCAGGAAATGAATCGTGAGGCAAATACTTTAGGCTCTAAATCAGGCGATAAGGAAATGACGCAAATTGCAATTGAGCTTAAAGTATTAATAGAACAAATGAGAGAGCAGATCCAGAATATAGAGTGATAGCCAAGATAATATGAGATAGTTTGATGAAATTAATTCAATTCATTGTGACTGTATTGTTAACTGTTTGCACTCAAGTTAATGTTGTCAGTGCCGATGTTAATGGTTATTATCGGGGTACAAAGACGGTTCAGCAGTTTCTTCTTAAGGTCTATCCCACCCTCTCTGAACCACCCGCACCACCCGCACCACCCGCACCACCCGCACCACCCGCACCACCCGCACCACCCGCACCACCCGCACGC
>JYMV01033413.1_pt1 | contig 11444 bp, 9 predicted proteins | sample 338911 | NCBI WGS metagenome assembly JYMV01 (sample SAMN03354496, study PRJNA234377) | hydrothermal vent metagenome | biome: Deep sea; feature: Hydrothermal plumes at the Eastern Lau Spreading Center, Western Pacific Ocean; material: Seawater | place: Tonga | collected 2009 | depth 2000 m m
GGATGTAAGGCTGAACCCGGAAAGGCAAGCGGGGTCAAAATCAATATTCAGTTTGAGAAGTCCGGGAAAACCCTGGTGTGGGATTCCAAAGCTTCATCCCTGCTGGATTTCGCGGAGGCCAATGGAATTCCTATTGACTCGGGTTGCCGTGCGGGCAATTGCGGGACCTGCCTCACTGCCATTAAGAGCGGTAAGGTGGAGTTGGTGGGGGAACCCGGTACAGAACCCGAAGCGGGATCCTGTCTGACTTGTATCAGCATTCCGAAAGAAAACCTGACACTGGATGCCTGATGATGTTTGGGCGAAAGCAGACTTTTAAACCTTTTCTATCGTTATTTACACGGCTTTTCTCCTGAATAATCCTTTTATCATACGGACTCACTAGGCGTGACCCGCGTGACGCTGGACCCACAATGTCCAGGTGTAGCTATGAAAGAAATCTATGAGAAAGGCTTGGTGGAATATAAGAAAGCGGTGAAAAAAAATCCGCAGGATGCCAACGCCTATTTTAATATGAGCAAGGCTTATGACGGTCTAAATGAAGGACGTAAGGCGATTCTGGCGGCTCGCAAAGCCCAACAGATTTGGGAGTTGAAAAAGGATTCTGAAAATAGCGTCAAGGTTCGCAAACGGTTGAGCGAGCTCCATAAAAACTACCCCCACTAGCTCCTTAGTACCTTGCTGGGCATGGAGGTTAATGAAGGGGCATAACACATGGGAGGCAGGTGCTTGTTAAGCCGAGATAACTCCTTGTTAGCCAGCCAAATTTTTTACTAGCTGGCCCCACGCCTAGTGGGGGCTAGCAACAGGCGCTATTGTCGTTTGTGTGAATGCCTTCCTCTGCCTGGGGAGTATTGCAATCAAAAGGTCCGTAGTGGGTTGAGAAATCTCCGAGGATATTAAAATGCTCACTGAACCGGGTTTCACTCAGCATCTTGCTGGTATTGCCACAAACCGGTACGGGAACTCTAGTCTGAAAATAATGATGGTCATCAAGGGTGAACCCATGTGGGAATTCGGGGATACTGCCTTTGTAATAGGCGACATGACCGAAGTTTTCACAAGTGTCTTCGAAATCGCATTTAAAGCTGCGCACGGTCATGGAATAAAAATCAATCATACCGGCCTTGCGCTGGATGTCCTCGTTGTTGAGAGTGATCGGATTTTTGGAAACAACCCGGTAGTCGAGACAGCCTACCTTTCTCAGTATTCTCCTGAAGTCTTCTATGTACAGGGCACCTCCCAGGCATTCGCCAAGCAAAACCGGGTCGGTGGTTAGAGATTCCGGCACCCGTCGCCCGGAAAAAATGTCGGAGAGATACAGCTCTCCACCGGGTTTAAGAACCCGGAAGATTTCACGGAATACACTTTCCTTATCGGGAGACAGGTTGATCACGCAGTTGGAAATAACCACATCCACGGAATTATCTTCAAGGTTTGCTGAGGTGAGGTCTTCAATCCAGCCTTTACGAAAATCAACGTTGGGATTTTTCAGGTTAAATTTTTTCGTGTGGTAATCAACATGTTTTCGGGCCACCTCCAGTTGTTCATCGGTCATGTCGATGCCAATGATCAGGCCATTTGGGCCCACTACCTGGGCAAGTAAATAGCAATCGCGTCCTGAACCACAACCGAGGTCCACCACGGTTTTTCCTTTGAGGCTTGTAGGAAAAGTGGAAGCGCAACCGTAAAACTTGGATTGTACTTCTTCATGTATATTCTTCAGATAGGGACGTAAGTACCCAGGCATGGAGTCTGCCGCGCAACAAGCACTGGTTTGAAGGTCGTTTTTGGTTTTAAGAATTTTTCCGTAATAGTTCTGAACGTCCTGAAGAATTTTGGAACGGGTATTCACTATCTATCTCCTGAGAATTTCTGAGCGCAGAGAGCAGTCCAACTGAGGTTTGGGAGGCTCTATCATTTTAAAATCTAAGGATCTATTCTATATAAAATATTGTATATATTAAAATTTTTGTCGATACGGATGAAAAATCCTTACAAAAGGTTTGGCTTTTTTAAGAGGGATGGTGGCATATAAAACATTGAAATAAAAGGATATACTTGACAACTTGTTTTGTGGGTCCGTTAAAACAGATTTATAAATTAGGGGTAATTTTTCCCGGTATGGATATTGCGGTTTGGGTAGGAGTCACTTTATTTCGCAGAAAAGATAGCCGAGGCAAATCGGCCCTTAATATTTGGCAACAAGCAGGGATCAGAACTTTTGTAACAGCACCAACAGATGAAAGGTTTCATCCTTGATTTTAAACGGGACGTGAAATTTTGGAATTCCATTGATCTCAATGTCTAGAGAATGGCCTTCCCCCATCTTGACTTCTGGAAGGCCCAGGTCCCAGGTCAGCTCAATCTTTTCCTCAGGTAAATCTTTTTCCGGGTGGACTAATTGTGCGATTTCCCTGGGAAATTCCGAAATTCTCGGTTTGACTATTCCGCCAATGATGTTGGATAACGCCTGAACTATGCCACAGACCTGTTCAATATCGACTTCCCCAAATATTCCCTCATAAATGTTACAAGCGGCCTTTTTGGGAAAATTCATAATCAACGTTATCTGGATTCGATTTTCAGAATCCTGAAGATCCACCCAGGCACTGAAATATCCCTTTAATTCAACAGGACTTTTTGAAATACCTGGAATAGCCTCAGCCAGATACTGTTCCATTGCTTCAATCGTACTTTAAGTAAAAGCTTTAATTATCGATGAAGGAACTTCAACGGGAGATTCCTCCCATTGGGAGTCCAGAGTTGAGGTCGGTGCTGAAGATTTTTGGGTCGTAGGTTCTGTCAGATCAGTTTGGTTTAAAATATTGCGAATTGTTTTTTTGAACTGGTCTTGTGTGAAAGGTTTCTTTAAATAACCACTGGCCTGGTGCTTATCCAAAATTTCCTGATAGGTTTCCTGCTTTTCAGAACTGATAATCAAAAAAGGGGTTTTCTTTTGATTGTCATTACTTTTTTCACGGATTTCCTTGAGCAGCTCAATTCCACTGGAGTCCTTCAGGTGAATTCCTGAAGTGACCAGATCAAAATTTTCCAAATCGAACATCATCATGGCCATATTTCTATCATGAGCGGAGAAAATATTATCCTTTTCAAAACCCGTTTGGACCAGGAAATTTTTGATGATCTTGGTAATGATTGACGAATTATCAATCACTAAGGCCTTCTTGCCTTGGAGAGATGGGTTCATAGAATAATTGTAGCGGAATATAAACTGAAGATCATGCATTATTCCTACTTTAACTGTTACAAATACGTCGAACTTTGAGCGCAGTGGAACGATAATTTCTTAAATAGTTATTTTTAAACTGGTTAGAATTTTTTGGTGGTCGGAAAAAAAAGTGGCAGGATATTTTATTTTAGCTGGAAGCAGTCACTCAACCTCATCTTCTTCAAGAAAGTTCTCTTCGATTCCGCGTTCTATAATTTCGTCGGCAAGATCCCCATATCCTCCAGAATCATAGTCATTTACATTCTGTTCGTCAAAGTCATCAAAATAGACGGAATGATCGGCTTCACACCATTCCCGTATGGGAGTGCTAAACCGCAACACTTTCTGCACAGCTTCCAGTTTTTCCATAAGTCGGGATTTTAAAATTATAAAGACTTTAGGAGAGATTAAATTTTTGATATTTAGAAGAAAAGAGTTTCAGTTTAAGGCCAGCAAAATTGTTTCATTATTGGCGAATTTATGTGATTGGTAGGGATAACTTAAATCAGGGGTGCCGGAGATTTCCACTCCATCCCTTAAGCAGAGTACCTCTTTGAGGGTGAGAGGTCGGGCTCCCATCTTGGAATAATCGTCAGGGTCAAAAATCTTTGTTGAAGTTACCATTGTTTAATTGGCCTTTATAGATTTCCTTATTAGATGCAAAATATTCCCCAAAGACTTAAATTTTTCTTGGAGGGAGAATAGTAAACAGAAAAAGAGGATGGCTATACTCCTCAACGGGGACAGGTATCAGTTTTTACCCGCCCGTTTTTTGCTGTAACAGAGCAGATATGAGATTCTCCACCTCCTACCGTCCATTTTTTCTGGTTATGGCGGACCGCCCAGACATGGACTTCCCTTCCGGTAGATATGGTTGCACGGGTCGCGGCTCTCCGGTTTGTGTGGGGAAAAAACTGGGGAATTCCTCTCCAACCTATGATCAAGCTCCTTCCGTCCACCCGGTACCATTCTACTTCAGGGACATCATCCAGAAATTTTACCCCGTCAATCAGGGCATTTTCCAAGGAGTTGGCATGGGCTGAAGTGAAAAAAGTCGATAGAATTAAAATGGCTAACAGGGTGGGTTTGAGCATGGATTTCTTGGGTTCGATTTGCATAAAACTGTTGGCAAAAATTTTATCTAGAAATAAACGATTTGAGGGGAAGAGTCAAAGCAAATCATCTCTACTCGGTAAAATAAAATTTTGAAAACAGAACAGGTTTTATTGCAACTCCAATAATTGGAAAGCTGATTTATTTGAAGGAATTTAAGGGGTCGGAAAATGCTGGGTTAACCCTTGAAACCGATTGCGCCTTTAAACTGGGTATCCGTGGTGTCGGCAGAGTCCATATTGCTTCCTGTAAGATCTGCTCCTATAAACAGGCCTCCACTCATTTTAGCCCCTGTAAAATTCGCAGAACTTAGATTTGCTTTAGAGAAATCTGCGTGTTCCAAATCAGCCCTTCGCAAATCTACTTTTTTCAAATTCGCGTTCTGTAAATGGGCGTTTCTCAGCTTTACGCCTGCCATGTCAGCACCTTCCAAATTTGCCCTTTGCAGGTCTGCTTTTTGAATATTGGCTCCTACCAGGAAAGCGTTTTTCAAATTGGCATCTGTCAAAATAGCTTCCGTCAGGTTTGCCCGGCTGAGATCAGCCCCTTCCAGAATAGCCGCGTTTAATTCCGCCCCGGTCAGGTTGGCTCCGCTCAAATCTGCATGGGTTAAATCGACTTGCGCTAATTTGGCTTTGGTCATTCGTGCTCCGCTCAATTGCGCGCCATTTAATTTGGCTTGGTTTAGTTTGATGCGGTCTAAATTTGCGCCGGCCAATTTTGTCCCAACCAGATTGGCACCGGTCAGGTCTGCGATATTTAAATCCGCTTCAGACAAATCGGAATCTTTAAGGTCTGTCCTTCTTAGTATTGCCCCATTAAGTTTGGATCGGCTCAAATCCGCGTTGTGAAACTTGGCATCGGTGAGGTCGGCTCCGGTGATATCCGCACGGGGGAGACGGGCATCGGTAAAAATTCCTCCCGCGAGTTTCGCTCCCTTGATCAAGGCGCGGTTGAGGTTGGCGGATTTAAAGTTTCCTTCAAAAAAGACTCCCATGCTTAACCGGGAATCAGTGAGATCGGTTCTTTCAAAATCAGCGTTATTAAACCGGGCCCGGCTTAGGTCGCTATTAGTAATTTTTGCGTCTTGCAGATTTGCCCGTGAGAAATCGGAGTTGCTGAAATCGGTTTCATTGAGATTGCATCGGACCAGCTTGGTTTCCATGCACTTGGACTTCCTGAAAATGGCTCCGTCCAGATTGGATTCGCTGAAATCGGTTCCTAAAAGTTTGGCACCTTGAAAGTTTGCGGATTCCATATTGGCACGGGTCATCACTCCTTCCAGGCAACTTATATTTTTCAAGTCTGCGTCACTGAGGTTGGCTTGGTCCAGATTGGCTTGGTCAAGGTTTGATTCCGCGAGAGTGCAACCGGATAAATCGGTATTTTTTAAATTTGTTTTTCTCAGGCTGATGCCGTGGAAATTAAGCCCCGACAAGTCCAGTCCGGAAAGGTCTTTTTCATCAAAAATATTTTCCAGGGTTGATTCTTCCTCTACAGCTTCATCGTTATCTTCCTGGTCAGGAATTTCTATGTCCTTACTTATAGTTTTTTCTTCCGCACTCTCTTCATTGGGTTCATCTTCGGGCTCATCTTCCTTTTCTTCTTCCACACCCTCTTCATTAGGTTCGTCTATGAACTCGTCTTCCTCTTCCCGGGCGGCAATCAGCTCTCGGTATTTTTCCAACTTCTCTTCAATTTCTTCTCGTGTAAAATCAGCCATTGAATCCTTCCTGAATAGATCAAAGATATTCTAAAGGGCACGCTCATGACCACGATAAATTTTAGAGGCACTCTAAATATTTCGGGGAAATGAACGGTCTTTTCCATTCGTGGGTAAAACAGAGAAGCTATCCTAGCTTGGCCCGGAACGCAAGCCTGAACCGCCTATTTTTGAAGATTCTTTTTGGAAAATGAAGGCATGTTTTAATTGTCCGGGCAAATGGGCCGTTTTTGTGTAGAAAATATGCTTGGGAATAAAGGTTATAATAAAACCTGAAAACATGGCCCTTCTCTGGAAGTATTTATGGAAAGCGTTTCTCAAAATGGCAAGAAACCGGTTTTTATCTATGATGGCGATTGCGGGTTTTGCCGTTTATGGATAGCCCGCTGGAGCCCTCTTACGCAAGAGGAGGTGGATTACCGTCCTTCTCAAGAAGTAGGCGAAAATTACCCGCAAATTTCTCCTGAATATTTTGAATCCTCTGTCTATTTCGTCGACTCTGAGGGCAGTTTTTGTTCTGGAGCCCAGGCTGTTTTCAAGGCCCTGTCTTACGCCCCTAATGGGAAGTGGTTGCTCAGGGCTTATGAGAAGGTACCGGGTTTCGCCCCAATCTCAGAATGGGGTTACAGGCAGGTAGCCGGAAATAGAAAAATTTTCAGCGCACTTACCCAGTGGATTTGGGGAGGCTCATTGGAAACACCCACCTGGTTTTTGACCCGGCGTGTGTTTCTCTTCCTCCTTAGCCTGATTTATTTGGTGGCCTTTTTGTCCCTTTGGACTCAAATCGAGGGATTGGTGGGGCAGAAAGGTATTCTTCCGGTCGAGAGTTTTTTAAAAGACGTGCAAGCGCATCGGGGCTCGGATCGTTTTTGGAATTGGCCCACCCTGTTCTGGCTTCATGCGGGGGATGGTTTTTTGCAGGCAATCTGCCTGCTTGGGGTGGGAGCCTCCCTGTGTGTCATGGCCAATCGGGCGGTGGGTTTGGCCCTGTTGCTAATGTGGGGATTTTATCTTTCCCTATTTAATGTGGCGCAACCCTTTTTAGGATTCCAATGGGATACCCTCCTGCTTGAAACGGGATTTCTGGCCCTCTTCCTGGTTCCTTGGAGGAGAAATAAAGGGACAACCGGGGAACCGCCCCCATCACCGTTAGTTCTTTTCCTATTTCGATTTTTGCTGTTTCGCGTTGTTTTTACTTCCGGGCTGGTCAAGATAATAAGTCAGGATCCCACTTGGAATGATTTCACAGCTCTCTACTACCATTATGAAACCCAGCCGCTTCCAACCTGGATAGGTTGGTACGCGCACCAACTTCCGCATGGGTTCCAGGAGTTTTCGGTAGCCTGTGTTTTTATTATTCAACTTGGCGTGGTGTTCCTGATATTCGGTCCCCGACGCATCCGTTACATCGGTTGTGCCGTACTGGTTTTTCATGAAGTATTGATTTTCCTGACCGGCAACTATTGTTTTTTTAACCTGCTGACCCTGGCTCTATGTCTTCTTTTGCTCGATGATGCAGTATTTTTAAGGTGGCTCCCAGGGAAAGGAAACTGGAAATTTTCCGGGCAGAAAAAAACAGAGCTGGTTTCTGTCTGGAAGAGAAGGTTTTTTACGGGGATAAGAGTTGGGGTATTAGGGATCTGCATCATGCTTTATGCGGTTCCTTTACTTGTCACTTCCGGTAATTATCCCTCTATTTTTGTTGCTATCGCAAACGCGATACGTCCCCTGCATCTTTTTAACTCTTATGGCCTGTTCGCGGTGATGACAACATCGAGGCCGGAAATCATTATCCTGGGAAGTGATGACCGCGAAAACTGGTTCCCTTATGAATTCAAATGGAAACCCGGCATTGTAACGAATAAGCCGGAATTTGTTGCCCCGCACCAGCCCCGGTTGGATTGGCAAATGTGGTTTGCCGCTCTCAGTAATTACGAGAGAAACCCTTGGTTGATCCAGTTCATGATCCGTCTTTTGCAAGGATCCCGCCCAGTAATAGAATTGCTGGGGAGTAACCCGTTTCCCGATAGTCCTCCTAAATATCTGCAGGCGCTAGTCTACGATTACCGGTTTTCAGATACTGAAACCCGGAACCGGGACGGCTCCTGGTGGAATCGAAAACTCCTGAGACCCTATACGCCCATTCTGCAATTGCCTTAATAGACAGCCTTCCGAGGAAGGATGAACGAAATCTGTTTAGCTGGGCGAAAATTTTAGTATAATTTCCCGATAGGGAGATTTTATGCCAGGGCCTTTGGAAGATGAATTAGGGGACGTGCTGGAAAAGTCCAGGGACGGGAAAGGCTGGACTCAGTCTGATCTGGCTCGTGCCTCCGGGATCAGCGTGAGTGATGTTTCTCGGATGGAACGCTATGAGTACGTGCCTGATAAGAGTGTTTTAAAAAATCTTGCGGAGGTTCTTGGCCTGCATGCTCCGTCATTGATCGCGGTCGCGAAAGAGACCTGGTCCCCCAAACCCATAGAGCCGGATCCCGGTCCCTTCAATACAGTCTGTTTGGATTTGTTTATCGGAACCTATGCCGTCAAATGTTACTTAGTGATATGCAATGCCACAAAAACCTCTGCGGTGATTGATACGGGAGGAAATCCGGAAGCTATCATTAAGAAAGCTAAAGAGCTGAAACTTCAACCGGAAAAAATTCTTTTAACCCACGCCCATATTGATCACGCAGGGGGACTGGAGCTTTTGGATAAAACCTATAAATGTCCCGTCTGGATCGATAAAAAAGAACCCCGTCCCTCGGGGAGTCGTGATTTCCGCTTTTTGCAGGATGGGGAAATTTTAAAACTGGGAAAGTTAAATATAGAAGTTCTTTTCACACCGGGCCATACCCCTGGCGGAGTTTCTTATAAAATCCATGACTCGGTTTTTTCCGGTGATGCCATATTCGCCGGTTCCATGGGACGCGCTAATTCCTCCTGGTCGGAGTTATACAATTCCATTACTCAAAGGCTTTTGACCCTGCCGGACCACACACGGCTTTTCCCTGGCCATGGTCCTGCTACCACTGTTGGCGAAGAAAAACGCCATAACCCATTTTTTTGCACCGGCGAACCGTCGGCGGTAATGAGGCGGTGACGCTAACCCTTTCACTGGGATGCTGGAGTTTTTCAGTAAAAAGAGCCTGCCAATGGGCACGAAATAGAGCTTGAATTGGAGGAGATACACAATGTTTATTAACGATGGAGACACGGTTTGTATTGTTGGGGGAGGCCCCGGTGGATCAGCCTGCGCCATGGTTCTTTTACAGGAAGCCCGGAAGTTGGACAGGAAGATCCGCGTGGTACTGATCGAGCATAAAATATTCTCCGAACATCGCCACTACAACCAGTGTATTGGCGTGCTCTCCCCCCCTTTCGAGGATATCCTGAAAAATGATTTGGATCTGACTTTGCCAGACAACCTGGTGCTCAATAATATGGAAGGCTATTGTCTGCATTCTGATTTGTTGAGCCTGGATTTGGTTGGAAAAGAGTCGGGTCGATCGGTTTCCGTGACACGCTCTAATTTTGATGCCTTCATGCTAGAAGAGGCTCGCAAGGCAGGTGCTGAAATTGTTCATAACCGTGTGACAGCGATCGAAGTGAATTCCGATGGAGTGGTGATATATACTGAGGGCGATAACTTTAAAAGCGCAGTTGTGGTCGGGGCTTTTGGGCTGGATGATGGAACGTGCAGGATTTTTGAACAGGGAACCCCATACTGTCAACCAGACTTTCTGAATACGGTGATCACGCGTCTCTATCCTGGAAAGGAATTCATGCAAAGCATGGGGTCCACCATCCATGCTTTTCTGCTTTCCCATCCCGGTTTGGAGTTTGGAGCGGTCACTCCGAAGGGGGAACATATTTCCATCAATATCGCAGGCCGTAAGGTTTCGTCGCATATCCTGATGGAGTTTCTGCGTTCGGCACCGGTGCAACGTTTTCTTCCTCCCCATCAAAGGCGTGAAAAACCACTGAACTATTTTAAAGGCAAATTTCCCATCGCCCCGGCCCGGAATTTATTCGGCGACCGTTATGTGACGATCGGGGATGCGGCAGGACTCATGCGGCCTTTCAAGGGAAAGGGCATTAACTCCGCCATCACTACCGGTATTTATTCCGCCCGTTCTATCATGAGGCATGGAGTTTCTAAGCAAGCCTTTGCCCAAAACTTTTATCAGGACTGTAGTGAATTGACCGAAGACCTTCCCTATGGCCGGGGCGTCCGGATTTTGACCAACCTTGCTACAAGATTTAAGTTTATGGACCATATGATTGCGATTGCGGCAGAAAGGCCCGATTTTATGCATGCCCTGTTTGGCAGTGTTTCCGGACACGACCCGTATAAAAAAATCATAATGGAAACCGCTAGCCTGTCGCTCGCTTTCACTTTCGCGCAAAAGATTCTGGGACATTTTGTATTCCGTCAGGAGGCTCATCTCCCCATAAAAAGTGTTAGTCCGACTGCATGACCGCGGCATAGACATTGCCTCCCAAGGGTTCCTGTGATATTCTCCCTGCTTTCCCACAGGAGTTCCATGAAAAGAAATTATTTGATAATCACGTTCCTGATGGTTTTTGTCCTGCTAGGGTGTCCTCCACCCAAGGCAAGAAAAAAAATGCCGCGCATTTTTGCCTTGACCTATTCCATGGAGACGAGAACAGAGCCGTCCTTTCTCATTACTGATGATTTTAACCGCAACCATATTCTGGATTTGGTCGTAGTCAATAGCGGCGGCCAGTCCTTTTCATTTTATAAGGGAAACGGGGATGGAACTTTCAAGGATCAGCGTGTTTTTAGGACGGGCAGGGATCCCATTTGTCTGGTTTCGGCGGATTTCAACGATGATGGTTACAAAGATATCGGGGTACTCAATTATGCGGACCAGACCATCCAGATATATTTGAACACCCGGCTGGGAAGTTTTCAGAAAATAAACCAGCTTCTTGAGCCCGGTAAAATCCCTATCAATATGGCATCTGGAGATTTCAATGGTGACGGAAGAATAGACCTGATTGTTACCATGCGTTTTTCAAATGTGGTTATGATGCTGGGAAAAGGGAATGGTTATTTTTCCGAACCTAAATCCATGGATGTTAAGGGCCAGCCGACAGGTGTTGTGGTCGGGGACTACAATCAGGATGGAATGATAGATGTTGCAGTGGCTTTGGCGGGTACCGGAAATAAAGGGGTCCAGATCTTATGGGGTAAGGGCGATGGGGAATTTGAAAGTTCCAAGGTCTTTAAAGCCGGGAAACAGCCTCTCAGCATTGTCAGTATTGATGTGAATAATGACGGATTGATGGACTTTGTGACTTCCAGCAACTCTTTGCATGCCTTGACCACAATTGTGAACAATGGAGACAAAA
>JYMV01033034.1_pt1 | contig 11441 bp, 9 predicted proteins | sample 338911 | NCBI WGS metagenome assembly JYMV01 (sample SAMN03354496, study PRJNA234377) | hydrothermal vent metagenome | biome: Deep sea; feature: Hydrothermal plumes at the Eastern Lau Spreading Center, Western Pacific Ocean; material: Seawater | place: Tonga | collected 2009 | depth 2000 m m
GGAATTGGGTGGTTGCCTTTGGGGGGCTACGTGAAGATCTCAGGAATGATCGATGAGAGCATGGACAAAGAACAAATGGCACAACCGCCACAACCATGGGAGTTTAGAAGCAAGCCGGCATGGCAACGTCTCATCATTATGCTTGGAGGTGTTACGGTGAATATTATTGTCGGATTTGTGATCTATATGAGCATACTCTTCTTTAACGGCACCTACATCACTACAAACGATGATTTGCCCGAAGGCTTCGCTATAGCCGAAGAATTTAAGGAAATGGGATTTGAGGACGGCGATAAAATATTGAGTTTGAATGGTGAAGAATTCACTAATGTAACAGATATAAACCGTCATTTGTTTTTAAGAGATGTGGAAACCATAGAGGTACAACACCTAGACGGTAGTGTTGAAACCATTTCGATGCCCGAAGATATAGGAAGCCAAATGTTCGAAAAAGACATTTTACGTCCGTTTACTGAACGCCGTTTTCCTGTGATCGACACCGTTCGACGTGATTATCCGGCAGGTGCTGCAGGTTTCTTGGAAGGTGACCGAATTGTATCGGTAAATGGAGAAGACATTACCTACTGGCATGAATTCAGGAAGATCGTAAGTTCAAATGAGGATAAGGTAAATACCATTGTGATCGACAGAGACGGCACACAAAAGACCTTAACGGTTGAGACGAATGAGGACGGCCAAATTGGAGTTCAAAATTTCGGTGAGTCAACACACGTAACCTATAGTTTAGGTGAAAGTATAACCGGTGGGGTGAGTTATGGCTATAACATCTTAAAAGATTATGTAAAACAATTCAAGTATGTATTCACTGCCAAGGGAGCCACTCAAGTTGGCGGTTTTGGAGCAATTGGTAATTTATTTCCCGAAAGCTGGAACTGGATCAGTTTCTGGCAAACTACGGCTCTAATTTCCATTATTCTTGCCTTTATGAATATTTTGCCCATACCCGCATTAGATGGAGGGCATGTAATGTTCTTGTTATACGAGATCGTTTCTGGGAGAAAGCCGAATGACAAATTCATGGAATATGCCCAAATGATCGGATTCTTTATCTTGATCGCCTTGGTGCTATTTGCCAATGGGAACGATATATATCGCTGGTTATTTAAATAGAAAATAATACGATTTCATTAGTAGTTGAAGGCACTTCGTAAGGGGTGCCTTTATTTTTTTCTGAAACCTAGTGATGACATTTTTTATTTCGTACGATGGTAGCGTAACAGCAACTAAAAAGATAAAAAATGAGAACACTATTACTAACTACCCTCAATCTCTTGTTCCTCTGTTCAATACAAGCACAAGAAGTAACTAACTATGCTAAGAACAGCATACTTGTTAAGCTCAAAGCTGAGCATAATGACCAATCGCTAACCACAGCCGAAAAGTTTCAAGTACCCACCCTACAAAGGCTACACGCCAAATATTCGGTAGAACATATAGAGCAGATTGGTGATCGAAGAACTCAAAATACCTTTGTGATTCGTTTTTCTGCAAAACAGCCTATTCAGGAGGTAATTCAGCAATATAAGGCAACCAATCGTTTCGAATATGTGGAGCCTAACTATACGGGATCTGCCGGAGGAGAATGTTTCGAAATGGTGAGTCAGACACCCAACGATGCGTTGTTCTCTAGACAATGGGGACTTAGTAATGATGGTAATTTTCCTCTATCCGATTCCGAAGAAGGGGTCGATATTATGATGGAAGAGGCTTGGGATATAGAACAAGGTGATGCCAATATTATCATTGCCGTTTTAGACTCAGGGGCTAAGATCGATCACCCGGAATTAGCAGGTAGATTATGGACCAACCCTAATGAAGTCTTAGACGGAACCGATACCGACGGTAATGGATATATTGACGATATAGATGGTTGGAACTTTGCCTATAACACTAACGACCCGTCTGATGACGTGGGTCATGGAACCAATATTATAGGATTGTTGGGGAGCATTCCTAATAATGCGACGGCCTACGCCGGAATTAACTGGAACAGCAAGATCATGAACCTAAAAATGCTCAACGATCAAAATGCCTATACCGATGTTGCCTGGGCCGTTAATGCAATTTACTATGCAGTAGATAACGGTGCCGATATTATTAATATGTCATGGGGCTCGACCGGAGATTCTTCGGCATTACAAGATGCGGTCACATATGCCCATTCTAACGGGGTAGTGCTTACCGCGGCAATGCTAAATTTCGATAATAACATTCCAATCTATCCGGCTGCTTATACCGAAACCATTGCTGTGGGATCGATCGATCCGGACGGTGACCGTTCCTCACCATTTTATTGGGACGCAAACAGTGGAAGTAATTTCGGGCCTCATATCGATCTTATAGCTCCGGGGAACTATACCTATAGTATTACCCATACCTCTAACAACAATTATAATATTTATTGGGGCGGAACCTCTCAAGCAGCACCACACGTAGCCGGAATTGCATCCTTATTGCTTTCTCAGGACGGCTCACTCACGCCGGAAGAAATTAGAACCATCATGAATAGCACAGCCGATGATGAAACCGGAGACCCTTCCGAAGATACGCCGGGTTGGGATCAATATTATGGCTTCGGAAGGCTGAATGCATTTCAAGCACTTTCCAGTATTTTGAGTGTTTCAGAAAACAACTATGAAACAGCGATTAGTATCTATCCAAACCCTGTGGCAGGAACGGAACGACTTTCGTTTAGTTCGAACGCGGCTCCCATTACAGCCGTAAAGCTATATACGATCTTAGGAACGGTAGCATACGAGCAATCTGTTCCAAACAGATCGGACTATGAGATGGAAGTAGCCAATTTTGCTGCCGGGGTGTACATAGTAGAAGTGCATACGCTTGGAAATAAACAGGTGGAACGACAAAAGATCGTCATTGCGAACTAGGTAGGTCTTTGTTGACGTATCACTTAAAGAATGCGGGTAGGTATATTAAAAAATGCCTATCCGTATTATTTTTTCAGAAAAGAAAGAAAAAAATAAAAAACGCTTTGTGACAGTTTAAAAATAAATTATATTTGCACCCGCCTTAGTCGCCTTAGGGTCACCAAGGTTGATGGTTACGCCATCTAAAACACCTAATATTCCTCAGTAGCTCAGTTGGTTAGAGCATCTGACTGTTAATCAGAGGGTCACTGGTTCGAGCCCAGTCTGAGGAGCTAAAACGACGAAGAGCCATCCACAATGTGGGTGGCTTTTTCTTTGAAAAATACTGGGCGTAAAGGAACTTCCTTCTTTTACTGTATTTTTATACCGACACTATTAATGTCACTCAATGTCAGATTTGAAAGAACATTCATCTGTAAAGAAAAGTAAACTACCATTGTTCATTTCAATTGGTATTGTTGCTGCCGTGGTGTTAAGCTACTTTTTTATTCCTTCAGTGCAGTCATTTCTTAACGAAGCTTGGATCGTATTAACTAGTAACGACGAGCAGCGGATCGAGCAGTGGGTAAGCAAATTTGGTTGGTTCGGGCCACTTGTATTGATACTGGCAATGATCGCTCAAATGTTCTTACTCGTAATTCCAAGCGTTGCTCTTATGGTAGTTTCTATTCTTGCCTACGGACCTATCTGGGGAAGCGTTATTGTTTTCGCAGCTGTTTTTTCAGCCTCATCGGTTGGGTATTTTATTGGTAAGTATTTGGGTCCCGTGCTAGTAGAAAAGATCATTGGTCCCTCTACCGAACAGAAGATCGAGGATTTTATCGATGACTATGGCTTCTGGGCGATAATTGTAACACGCATCAATCCATTTCTATCGAATGACGCCATTAGTTTTGTCGCAGGGATCCTTAAAATGGGCTATTGGAAATTCATTGGTGCGACCTTAGTGGGAATTGCACCGCTAACGCTGTTCATTGCGATCTTCGGGCAAAGCACCGATCAAATGAAGAGCGGATTACTATGGGGTTCTATCGTAAGCCTTATCCTCTTTATAGGCTACATTTGGTGGGATAAGAAAAAGCGCAACAAGTAATTGCGACCTACTTTATGTTGTCCAACATGATCTTGGTCATCTCCTCCAAGGATACCTTATGCTCCCAACCCCAATCTTCTCTGGCAGCAGAATCATCGATACTTTGTGGCCAAGAATCGGCTATCGCTTGACGAAAATCAGGTTTATACGAAATGGAAAAGGCCGGTATATGTTCGCGAATGCTGGCAGCAATCTCTTCCGGATTAAAACTCATAGCAGCCAAATTATAGGAACTGCGTATTTTTATCTCCGATTTGTCTGCTTCCATTATCCCAATGGTCGCATTAATCGCGTCATCCATATACATCATAGGAAGTGTGGTTTCAGCGCCTAAAAAAGAAATATACTTCTTGTGCTTCAAAGCCTTATAATAAATATCGACGGCATAATCTGTGGTACCACCACCCGGCAGTGTGGTATAACTAATTAAGCCTGGATATCGAATACTGCGTACATCAACATCATAACGTTTGTGGTAGTATTCACACCATCGTTCGCCGGTTTGTTTGCTTATACCATACACCGTAGAAGGTTCCATTACCGTACGTTGTGGTGTGTCGGTTTTGGGTGTTGTGCTACCAAATACAGCAATACTGGATGGCCAAAACACCTTTTCAATCTTTTTGTCTCTTGCAAGATTTAGCACGTTAAAAAGGGAATTCATATTTAAATTCCAAGCCTTCATAGGGAACTTCTCTGCCGTTGCAGAAAGCATGGCCGCCATTAAATATACATCGGTGATCTCATATCGAATAACCACGTCTTGAACGGCCTCATAATCCATGGCATCCAAGATCTCAAAAGGGCCACCTTGCATAAGTTCTTGCGATCCTTCCTTTATATCACTTGCAATTACCTTATGAGCTGCGTATTTGTTTCTAAGTTGGGTTGTAAGTTCGGTGCCAATTTGACCACAGGCTCCCATTATAAGAATTCTCTTTTTCATACGTTTATCAATTCAGCCGATAAAGATAACGAATATCTCCCCCTTTTCTTTGTATAGCGAAGAGAAGATTGTTGGTAGAACGTGTATATTTGTGCTGCGATTTTATACTGTGATGAAACGAACTTTATTTACGGCCTTGCTTAGTATATGTGTGATCTCTTTTTGGATCTCTTGTGGGAATTCTTCGGAAACATCCGAAGTGGCCACAACGCAAGAAGTAAACACAAGCTTGATTTATGGGGACACATCCTATCGCTTCCCGGAACTTTCCGAAGCAGCCAAGAAAGAGATCTTTCAATGGTCGGTTTTTGAAGATTTCGAGAACGAACTGAAATTTATAAACGGCAGTAATATTGAAGCACTTCAAAGCGGAAGTGAACGACTTATTCAACACACCGATTCCCTCACAAAGAAGATCCCCGAAAAACTGAATACACAAGCCATCGTGTCTCGTTTACTCGTTGTAAAAACACACGCATCCTTGCTACACCAAGAAGTGCATAAGGACCGTTTCGAAAACGAAGAAATTGAAAACCATTTACAAACCTTGAATAGGGCTACGCAAAATTTTGTCGAACAGATAAACGGTAAATTCGCAAAAGATCAAATAGATCTGGATCAGCAGGATGAAGAAGCCAAAGAGCTGGAGAAGCAACGACGCCTAAGAGACTCTATCTTTCAAGCCGAACTACGAGACTCAGAAGGATAGTCGCACTATAATATGGACTGCTTAAATTGGTACTGCAATAGGCTTTTTAGATGAACCGAATCAACTTTTTTATAAGTGTCATCACCACCCGCATCTGGTTTTACATACTCAGGGGGTTGTAATCCCAGTTCTTGAGCCTTGGTTGTATAATAGTCACTTTTGTTAGGATGGAAAGGCGCAACTGCATTGAATATCTTTCCGAAGCATTCCTGTTTAATAATTTCTGAAAGAATTCCAATACAATCGTCGCGATGAATTAAGTTTACGGGAGCTGCTCCATTTTGTAACTCTTTTCTTCCTGCCAAATATCGAACCGGCTGTCGACTTCCGCCTACCAATCCGCCAAACCGCACTAGGGTTGTTTTTTGAGATGGATCGTTAAAGAAACGTTGCTCTACTTGTAGCAATTGTCTTCCGGCTTCACTATCGGGTATGGGGTATATTTTTTCGGTAACTGCACCCTGCGCATCACTATACACCGACGTACTGCTAATTAAAATAAGATGTTCGATCTCCGCTTGTTGAATTTCAGATAGTAAATGCGACATTTTCAATACATAGTTTGCGCCCGTATTTTTCCGCAGTCCGGGAGGAATCATGATCACTAACACATCGAGATCAGCTAAGAAAGCTTTTGGATCTCCCGTTACACCCGATTCCGAGATCTCTAACACGTGAGTATCATACCCTTGTTTATACAAATTAGTGACTTTTGATTCGCTCGTAGCGGTTCCTTTCACCCTATAGCCAAGCGTCATTAAATGCTGGGCGAGGGGTTGGCCAAGCCAGCCCATTCCTGCAATTCCAATTTGTTTGTTCATTCGTTATAGGTTTGTCACAAGTGAATCGTTAACCGTTCTAGGTAAGGCATCAACATCGAAAGTGCGTTGTACAATAACTGCATCGGTGATTACAAAGGGTTTCGGCATGGTATACTTGGGTCGCTTATTTATTGAGAATTGAGAATGCTCCATGAGATCATATGAATATTCTAATACGCGAAATTCAATAGGTGTCGCTTCGGAAACAGTATACTTAACCGTTAAAGGCTCGTTGTCGATCACATGATAACGTAGCAGTCTGTCATGCCATCTTTCAGTAGAATCAAGTGCTTCCGAAGCATTCGAACTAGGCAGAACGTCATTCGCTTTAAATTCAATAAAGTCAATCTCCTTATCGGCATACAATTCTATGCGATTTACATTACGCTTAGGAAGGATTTTAAACGCAACCGATCTATTGCCGGAAACCACCGTGTCTTGTATTAGTTCGATCTCAAAACTCGGAATGTTCTTAGCAGGAGCCTCGGTCGCAAAGGTGTACGGAGAATTATACTTGCTGCCGGCCGAATTGTCGATGTAAGTAGCAGCAGTTTCAGGAGCATCACCTATATAGCCTTGCGTCCAGTCGTCTAACATACGGTCGTAAGTGGCCCAATAAGAAGTACCGGTATCTGCATTCTGGTAATAGACCAAGCTATTTGGTTTCTGTCTTTCTTCGGAAAAATCACTTGTAAAATGGGCACTAATAAAGAAAATGAGCGCAATAATAAAACACACAGCTGCCAAAATATTCTTCCAACGATATGAGGCTAATACCGGAATAAGTAAACCAAATGTTAACACGGTAAAGACACAACTTATCACTAACATTTTAAGTCCTAACCCTACCGGAAAGAACTGAATTAACGGTGAAAACAGAAATAATGCCGGAGCTCCTAAGAAGGTGAGTAAAAAGACACTCGGATTCTCATATTTAATTAATACCCATAACGAGATGAGTGCGAAAAAAACAGGAATTATAAAGTAGGCAGCGCCCGGCAGTATGATATACACAGCAACATTGATTAGTAGCCAAAAGGCTAAGGGCGCTATGTAAAGTCCGGCCACCAGGTCTTTTCTGCCAAATCTTTTATAGATCTTAAATGTTACCGCCAACGATAAGAAAACAAAAAAAGCAATATAACTATGCCCGTTGTAAGTAAATCCATGTTGTATTTCATGGTATTGAGGGTACAACAGCAGCAGCAATTTCCAACCGATAAAACCTAACAAACCACAAACGACTAATGCCAATGTAAAAGCACCAAAACCACGCCCTATCGTTCGACCTACTAATTTCTTTTTCTTTATTCCGAAGAAAACAAGTGCTATAAAAAGGAGGATTGCAATAGAAAGCATCCAAATGATCCAAGAGAACGGATAATGTATCATTTTAACCAATGGGGCATTTACGTATACATGATCTGCATCAGATTTTAAATTTGCGAGATCCGCTTGAGAAAAATAATGCAACAGTGGTAGCAAATAGGAGCCTTGGTGTTGGAGTGTATTCCTGTCTAGATTTTCATAGTTATCGTTTGCAGTATGATAGTCGAAATGGTCGTCTATAAATGCAAAAAAGAAGCTGTCTATATCACCATCTTCTCTAAATACGGTCGAATCGGTGTCGTTTGGCAGCATTTTATAAACGCTGTACATTAAGGAAGAAGCTACTGGAAATTCGGGGTTGGCGGCTATAAAAGCATCGATCAACTTTTCATTACCGCCATTGGTCTCTAAGATCATATTGCTGGGTCCGCCGCTTCCGCGCGCCTCAAAATTGAGTACTAAACCAACATCTTTGGCCCACCGATGTTCATTGACGAACAAAGAAGCTCCATCTAAGCCTAACTCTTCAGCATCAGAAAACAAGACGATGATATCATTTTTAGGTGTTTTCCCCGTAGCCAGATAGGCACGTAAACTTTCTAAAATAGTTACCATTCCACTTCCCGCATCACTGGCGCCATAGGATGGGATCATTGCGCTGTCGTAATGTGAAAGCAGCAACAACGCCTTTCCGTTGCCGGAACCTTTTAGTCGTCCCACGATATTCTTGGGTTTAATTAGATTGTACCCGGTAGAATAGCGCTTCGTACTATCACCTTGATCGACCTTGGTATAAAGGGCTTCATGCACATATCCTTGTTGTATTTCGGTTTGCAGTCCTAAATTTTCCAGTTCTTCCACTAAAAAATTACGCACCGTAGCATGCGCTTGTGAGCCGAAATAATGTGGTGACCTACTAATTTCTTTTAACGGGATCAATGCTCGTTCTGTGGCGAACTCCGTATCGGCCGTCGAAAGTGGCGTACCCTTTTTAGGCATTAAACTTGAAAAACTATAAAGGATCAGACTCACTATGATAATAAGTGAGATAAAAGCGATGAGATTTCTCATGAATTGGTCTTTACAGTTCTAAAAGTACAATATTCTTTGAAATCAGAATCTTTCCGAAGCAAGCCAAGAGATCCCTATCGCAAAATTGATTATATTTAGGAATCTAAAGAAACACGTCATGGGAATTAAAAGTTTTATGGGACGACGCGCAAAACCCACGAAGGGGAGTAGTGAGGATATTACCGTCTCCGATTATATGAGCAGGAATTTGATCACATTTAGACCGGACCAATCGGTGTTGGAAGCGATCACCTTGTTAATTAAGCATAAGATATCGGGAGCACCTGTTGTAAACGAAAATTATGAGTTGGTAGGGATTATTTCTGAAGGAGATTGTATGAAACAAATAAGCGACAGCCGTTATTACAATCAGCCCATGGAAGACGTGAAAGTCGAGAGTCAAATGGCAAAAAATGTCGAAACCATCGATGGCAATATGAATGTATTCGATGCGTCCAATAAATTCTTAGAATCGAAACACCGTCGATTTCCAATTGTTGAAGATGGAAAGTTAGTTGGTTTAATAAGTCAGAAAGACGTCCTTAAAGCCGCTTTAAAACTAAAGGGACAAACTTGGAAATAAGGTTTCTTAAAGCTGTAGTTCCGTTTTTACTAATAAATACCAATCTTTCTCGAGAGGCAGATAGCCTTGATCGTATACATAATAATAAATGGTGCCGGTCTTGGTAATGTACTGTCCTGTAAAGAATTTAAAGTTAAATCCCATACGCAGTAAACGCTCTTTGGTCACTTTTGTCTTGTCTTTGGTGTTTAGCGTTTCGAGTATGCGATAATTTTTACGCAAACGGTTGTTGATATTGCGAACCAAGTTCTTGCGATCCTTGTTCAAGGCATTGTTATGTGCGTTGCGACAAGCGTCACTACAGAATTTCTTATCTGCGCGGCCAATGATCTTGCTTCCACATTCAGGACATTCTTTGTTCATTTTCGCTAATAATCCACATGGCCCCAATTTTCACCATTCTTAATGCGATACAGTTGCATTTCTGATATTCCGAATTGCTTTGCGATAATGCGCATGCGCGTTTTCCGGTTAGGGTCGAAGATCTTTCTCTTTATGATTTTTACTTTTCCTTCGGTTAGTTTTCCGTATTTATAATTTCCTATACGATCTTTTTTGGCTTGTATCACCGCCGGATTTTTCTTAGTGTGAGCCGAAAGTCCCTTGCGATCTACATATTCTAAATTGTCAACATGATTGTTCGTCTTGTTGTAATCTTTATGAATCACAAATGGCTTTTCCTCGGTTTCTAAGAATAATTCGGCAACGGCACGATGTATGTAAATAAGGTCGGTCTTGCCTTTTTTAACACCGGTCTTTCCATTTTTTATTCCAATAGAAAAAACTTCGTAGCCTCCTAACTTATAAGGTTTTAATAATTCGCCTTCGGGATTGTATTTGTAGCGAATTACTCGACCATAATTGGAGACCTTTAGCGTTTCGAACGGATGCCAGTACACTCTGGAAAATTCTTTCCAGACTTCATTTCTTAAATTGATAATCATCTAACTGGGGAGTTTAGTCCAAAGATAAGAAAAAGGAGCTTAATGCGAGCAACATACCTTTATTCAGTAGTGTCTGTCTTTTCTTCGGAAGGAATATGAAAGCGATACACCGCTTCAAATTTTAAGAAAAAACCACCGGACAAGTCTGGATTTAATTGGGTTCGGTCATCACCAAAACTGAAAGCCGATACACCTAGATCGATGGTTTCGTTGGTTGCATAGACCTCATAGTTGTTACTGGAGTACCCAAACTTTGCGCGTAGCAATAGCTGTGATTGAAGCACATTAAATTGCAAATAGCTCGCAAATTCTAATGAGCTTAGGTCTACGTAGGTATCAGACTGTTCGGCATCGTCGTAGAGTCTAAAACTACGGCCAATTCCATAATAGTCGATTCCAACGGTCGTTGCGCCCAGCTTGTAGTTAACGTCGGCCGATATTGGTAGCGACATATCCATTTCAAATTTTGAACTCGGACTTAAATAATACCATCCTACGATAGGCGTAGTAAATAACCCAAAGGCTTCCGAAGAAGCATAGAGTCCGAAGCGATAAATGAAGTTCTCTTTCTTGTGGTATTTCAATAGACCAAATCCACCCAGATAAAAGTCTTCCGAAGTAAAGGAGGTATAATCTGATGCGACTTTAGGCAATAACACGATCGTACTACTCCACCGGTCGTTGAAAGTCGTAGCTAAACCCAGTTTTAGGGTTGTGCTGTACAAGCTCGAAAAATCGGATTCAGGAAATAACTGAAGGTTGTTTCTACTAAATGCCAAACCGGTTATAAAGGCATTGTTTTCATTGAGCACCAGCGGAATGGTAAGATCTGCCTCTAAAGACTTTACAAAAGTACTGCTTTCGGTATCGACAAAATCGTTATTGAACGTTTGGCCATATCCTACCTTTACAATATCGACATAATTTTGACTAATTCCGAAGCTAGGGAAAACAAGCAAGAACAATAGTAGTTTTTTCAATACGAACTGGGTTAGGGTGTATAAATATAGAATTTTATTCTTAACATAAAGCGAAC
>JYMV01021698.1_pt1 | contig 11438 bp, 7 predicted proteins | sample 338911 | NCBI WGS metagenome assembly JYMV01 (sample SAMN03354496, study PRJNA234377) | hydrothermal vent metagenome | biome: Deep sea; feature: Hydrothermal plumes at the Eastern Lau Spreading Center, Western Pacific Ocean; material: Seawater | place: Tonga | collected 2009 | depth 2000 m m
CCTTCCTGATAGAGCATCTGGTTGTTGACGACGCTGCGAATGGTCAGCTCTGGATTTTCCTCGATGGGATAATCCTTCAGGTTTTCGTCGCCGCCGTCGCCGTCGAGGAGGTATTTCCAGTCAGGATATTTTTTGCGGATGCCTCGGCAGAGAGCGACGGCCATCGAGGCAGACTCGATGTCGAGTATCTTGTAATCCTCAACAATTTGAATTGTCTCGGCGACATCGATTTCCTCGAGGCTGGACTCGATTGGCTCGAGGAACATCCCCATGTCCAGCTTGCCGAGAAACTCCCTGCACTGCTCTAGGTCGGGGCCATCGCCAAAGCTCAGCGTGAACGCCTTGAGCCGGCCGAGGTCGGCGCCCAGTTCGCGCATCACCACGTAGATGGCAAGAAACACCGCGCCGCTGTCGATGCCGCCGGAAAAGCAGCAGCCGATCGGCTCCGTGCCCGGGATGCGCCCGAGCCATTTGCGGATTTCTTTTTTAAGCGCGGCGATGTAGTCGTGGCCGATCAGGTCGAGGTCGGTGGAATAGTTGTTGCGGCGCGGGTTGAAGAACCGCTCGTACGTCGGATCAGGATCCGGGCAGCCGACGAGTTGAATGGTCACCAAATGATGCGCCGGAACCATGCGCGTGTAGTACGGGTGAAACTGGTCGCCGAATCCCTGCTCTTCAAGCCACTGGCGAATGACATCGATACGATGGGCAACGATGAGTGCCGGGCCTTCGATTTGCTTGGCCAAAAAGTAGCGAAGCGGACGGTCGAGCGAGCGGGCCAGCTTCACCATCTTGCCGTCCTTGGCCACGAGCGCGAACGATCCGTCGAAATCGCGGATGGTCTCCGGCGAGCCGGCAAGCATGCGTTGGCGCGCCTCGTCGGGGGTGAGGTTTAGCAGTTCGGTTTGATTGGGATCAGTCAGGTCAACGACCCGTTCGATGTACTCATTCATGTCACGATAATTTATTCCACAACTTGATTTAATGTGCGTAAAACCGCCCCTATTGTCACCGCCCTTATTGTCTGCACTTCGACCAGAAACGTCAACCTAACGAGCAAAATTTAGCTGTCACCGCAATGATACCAAATAGGCCAGGAGATCGGCGGCTTCCTGTGGGGCGAGATTCTGCAGGAGGCCGGCCGGCATGGCCGAGATCGGGAGGTCGGTGAAGCGCTGCACACTTTGAGTGGGCATCGTCAATTCCTCTCCGGACAGCAGACGGAAACGGGTCTTCTCCTTTGCCCGCTCAAGCAGGAACCCAGTTTGTATCTCACCGGATTTCATTTCCAACGAATAGAGACTGTAGCCTTCTGTGATCGTCTTTGCTGGCTCAAGCAAGCTTTCAAGGAGTTGCTCGCGGTTTAGTCGGCTGCCAACTTGGCTCAAATCTGGGCCGATGTTTTTGCCGCTGCCTTGCACTCGGTGGCACGAGACGCAGAGAGTGCGGCCGGTTTGCTGGAAAAGATTCCTCCCTTTTACCGGACTGCCAGTCAGGGAGAGCAACATGGTTGTGTTTGGCTTTGGCCCTAGTTTCTTTGTGCGTTCGCTATCCGGCAAAAATTGCTCGAACAGCTCTCGAACGCGAAAATCATCATGCCCGGAGGCGACTCGCGAAATCGCGTCGCGCTTGTCGGCGACCGCCTGACCAAGAGGATTGTTACCCAACACCGACTGCTGAAGCATCAGCGCGCCGCTTGGCTCGGCCAATAAGCTGACTAGAGAGGCCGCTTTATGATTGCCCTTGGCAAAGCTGAGCGAGTGAATCTGTTTTTGCTGCGTGTTCACTTGCCCGAGCCGCTTGGCGGACCGGCCGGCTTCGTCCAGTGGCATGTCAGCGATCCAATCGTGGATGAGTTTAAGACCGACAGTATCAATTCGATTCGAGCCGATGTGTGGCATGCGGCCATTGCCTTGCTTGGCCATTCGGTAAAGCAGTACCGACCTGTACGGATCGCCCGGCGCAATCACCCGGGCTTCATCAAGCCTGAAATCGCCCTGGGCCGGTGGCAAGCCAACCAGCTTGGTTTGCTGGAAAGGCAGGTGATTGGAAAGGTCAAATACCGTTGCTCCTCCTCCTCCCTGATGATGGCAATGAGCGCAATTGGCGTGGAGGTATGCGCGAGCGCGCTTGGCCAGAGGAGCATCAGAATTGTTCGGCTTGGCCAAGGCGGGTCGTGGGTTGGGGGGGGCCTTGGCCACGATACCGGTTTCCTGAAGTTGACCGGTGATTGCTTCACCGAGCTGCTCCGGCGTGAAGCCGATGACCGTGCCGAAGCGTTGGCCATGGCAGAGTTGGCACTCGGCGCGGCTGGCAAAGTGCCAACCCAACTCGCGCCTGCCTCCTGGAACGAGCGGATCCGGAATCAGCAGATCGATATCGCTACCTTTGCCATCCGACAATTCAGCGTCAGTTCCTTTTTCGTTCCAGACAAAACTGTACGCCTGCCAAAAACCGTCGACGAGCTGCAACACCTGTGTCTCCAGTTTTTGAGGCTGAAGCTGACGGCTGTCTGGAGAATCGAACACATCCATCGTGATTGTCTTTGCCAAAACGGTTTTGTTGGGGAATCTGAACGATCCTTCGAAATTTCCCAGTCGCGAGTCATTGCTTGGGTGCAGATCGATGACCCCGTTACCAGGGATCGCGATGACGCGCGAATAACAGGCGCCGTCCTGCCACGGCACGGCATTGATTGTGTAGGGCATGACGCCGGCTGCGGGCGTGAGCTTGGGCAGGTCAGAAAACAAGCCGGTTCCACTCAGTTGGGTTGGGAATGGTATGGCCAGAGTGCTCGCAGGATTCGGCACAAGCTTATTGAGCGTGCCCAAGTGGTCGACCACGATGAATTCAGCATCGGGACCAATGCCAAAACAAATGATTTGGTGCGGGGTATTGGCCAGTTCGCGGTGTTCGGTGACCTGTTTGCCATCGTAGCGCAGCCCCCAGATTCGGCCAGTGGTGTAGTCGCCGTATATGTAAGCGCCTCGGAGGCCAGCAAGCCGGGAACCATGGTAGATGTGGCCACCAGTCATTGACCTGGCCTCTGAGTGGGAGTGTTGCACAATGGGCGAGGTGATGGGGACTGGGCCCGGATCGTCATCAGGATGGATCGGCTGGCTCCCTTCCATGATGCTCCAGCCGTAATTGCCTCCGCGCTCGACCTTGAAGACCAGTTCCCAAAGGTCCCAACCGACGTCACCCACCCAGAGGTTCCCAGTCGGTTTGTCGAAGCTCATGCGCCACGGGTTGCGGAACCCATACGCCCACACTTCCGGTCGTGCGCCTTCGACTCCGACGAACGGATTATCAGGCGGGACACTATAGGCTTGGTCAGGATCGCGGTGGTTGATGTCGATGCGCAGGATGGACGCCAAAAGGTCGCTGATGTCCTGGCCTGTTTTAAGCCCGTCAGGCGGGTAAGGAGCCTCGGCGTCGCCGGAGGAAATATAGAGCATCCCATCCGGGCCAAAATTAAGCGATCCACCGTTGTGCCCGCCAGACAGCCAGGTGATCAGCACCTCGCGGGAGCCCGGGTCGACTTGCGGGAGCCCATCGACAGACGGCATCTTTAGGCGAGCCACATGCGTACCATCTATCCGTTTTGGTTGAAAAACGTAGCAGAGAAACAACTCGCGGTTCTCCGCAAACTTGGGATGGAACTCGAAGCCGAACGACTGTCGCGCACCGAGCACATTCGCCTTCAAGTCGTACACCAAATCTGCCTGCTGCACATTCGGGTCGGGCGGAAACGAAAAAAGTTTACCGCCCAGCTCGAGCACAAAAAACCGGTTCAACGTTTTGTTAAACCGAATTTCAACCGGCTGTTGAAACTTGAGATTTTGGAATGCTCGTTCTGTCACCAGTAGAGGAGCGGGAATCGGTGACGAAGCCATCTGCGACCCATCCCAAGGCACACGCTTGGCCGACTGCCCTTTGGGCAAGGGCCCCCAAAGCACAAGAACAACCAGCAGCCACTGAATCCGGAGAAAACGCATGAAAAGCCGCGGCAGTTTGGCCAAGGCCAAGCACTTGGCCAAGCGCGAAAAAAAGCCCACGGGCAGCGGGCTTTTCAAAAGAGGGGGTCTGAATTGCCTTAGTGGTCGTGCCCGAGTTCGTGGGAGTGATTATGCACCACCTCCGGCTTTGGGTCGATTTCGGTCACCTTGGCTTTTTCCTCGAGCAGGTCGATAACCTTGGCGTTCATGATTTCCTCCTGAACCTGAGAGAGGGTGCCGTTGTCCTTGAGTTGCTGGGCCAGTTTCTGCGGCTTGATCTTTTGCTGTGCCGCCAAGGAGGCGACTTGCCGGCTGAGTTCCTGATCGGTGACCTTGATGCCCTCCTTCTCTGCGATTTTTGAGAGGATGTAGTTGGCCTTGACGCGCACCTCGGCGTCGGCCTTGGCGTTGGCGTAAATCCGGTCTTTGTTTTCCTCGATGATCTCATTGCCAACACCGCGCTGATGGTTTTGCTGGACGATGTTGTGCACGCCAACCCGCGTGGCCTCGTTGACGATCGTCTCGGGCAGGTCGCAAGTCACGGAGCTGAGCAACTTGTCCACACACTGGTTGCGAACGGATTTTTTCTGTGAGTACTCGAGCTCGTTTTTGAGGTCGTTCTCCACGCCTTCGCGGAGTTTGTCCATGCTCTCGGCGCCGAACCCCTTGGCGAATTTGTCGTCGAGTTCGGGCAGGGATTTTTCCTTCACTTGCACGATCTCGATCCCGTACTTGGCCTCTTTGCCGACGAGTTCCTCGTAGATAAAACCGTCGGGGATGGTGACGGTGACTGTTTTTTTATCGCCTTTGCTGATACCGATGAGGCCCTCGACGATGCCGGGGATCAGCGGGTTTTGCTTGGCGTTCAGCCAGTAGTTTTTTTGCTCGGTCAGACCCCGGGCGACCTTGACGAGGTCGGTGATTGGCTTGTCGTCGATGGTGCCGGTGAAGTTGACCACGATGAAATCGTCCTCGCCAGCGGGGCGGTCCACGTCAGTGTAGCTGACCCGCTGCTCGCGCAGGGTGTCCAGCGCCTTGTCGATGTCCGCCCCGGTGACGGTGCGGCGTTCCTTCTCGACCTCGAGGCCGTTATACTCCGGCAGCTCGAAGGCGGGGGTGACCTCGAGTGTGGCGAGGTATTGGAACGGTTTGCCGTGGCCGAACTGCAACTCCTCGACTTCCGGCATGATCACCGGTCGAAGCTCGTTCTCTTTAAGCGCCTTGGCATAGCTATCGGACATGAGGGTGCGCTTGGCCTCCTCGCCGATCTTGTCGCCGTAGGAGCGCATGACGTTGGCCAACGGCGCCTTGCCGGGCCGGAAACCGGGCAGATGGGCGTGCCGCCGGAAGTCCTTGGCCACGGCGTCAAACTTGGCGTTGACGGTCTCGGCGTCGATCTCGATGCGGAGCTGTTTCTTGCACGGGGACAGGTCTGTAATGGTTACTTCCACAGGAATCTTTCGTTAAAAGTTGGGGGCTTTGGCCACCGGGAATCGGCTCGGCCAGAGCGGCGGGAGAGTAGGTTTGCCCCTTGGCCGCGTCAAGCCTGCCGCTTGGCCAAGCGGCCTCGACATTGGCCAAGGGCATCGCAATACTTGCCGCCCGTGAACAACTCATCGACTGCTCTCACCCGCAGAAATTTCATCGGAACGGCCGCCGCGCTTGGCGCCGTGGCAGGCACCGCCGGCTTCCCGCGCTTGGCCAACGCCGCCGCGCCATCGGCCAAGCGCATCAAGCTTGGCATTTCGTCCTATTCGTACTGGCATTTCCGCGACCCGAAGGTGTCCATCGAGACGGTGATCGACAAGACGGCGCGGCTTGGTGTCGAGGGGGTGGACATCCTCCACCGGCAGATGGACTCGGAGGACAACGGCTATTTGCAGAAGCTCAAGCGGCACGCGTTCACGAACGGCGTCGACTTGATCTGCCTGTCGATTCACCAGGACTTTGTCGATCCCGATCCCGCTGTGCGCGACAAACACATTGAGCACACGAAGAAGTGCATCGACTTGGCGTACCGCATGGGCATCCCGTGCATCCGGCTCAACTCCGGCCGCTGGGGCACGGTGAAGTCGTTCGACAAGCTGATGGAGCTGCGCGGCAAGGAGCCGTTGCTTCCCGGCTACACGCTGGACGACGGCTTCAAGTGGTGCATCGCCTCGATCGAGAAATGCCTGCCCAAGGCCGCCGAGTGCGGCGTGATGCTGGCGCTGGAAAACCACTGGGGACTCACCCGTTCGCCGGAGGGGCTCCTGCGTATCGTCAACGCCATCGACTCGCCGTGGCTGGGCCTGCTGATGGACACTGGCAATTTCCTAGAGGATCCGTACACCAAGCTGGAGAAGATCGCGCCCAAGACGGATTTCGTGCAGGCCAAGACCTACTACGGCGGCGGCGAGTGGTACACGCTGGACCTCGACTACGAGCGAGTGGCCAAGATTCTGCGCAGCGTGAACTACACCGGCTACGTGTCGCTGGAGTTCGAGGGAAAAGCACCGGCAGATGAAGGTGTGGCCAAGAGCATCGACCTGTTCCGGCGGGTGTTTAGTTGAGTCAGGAGAGTGTTCCGCACAATGTTTTCTCGGTTTACTCCAGGGCTACTGGCTGGTAACAATCCGGCCCCGTTTGAATATCTCATTGGATTGGGCGTCTGTCTCCCCCGGGATGGATGGGGCCGTTTCAGCATGTTTCAGGCGGATTTTTATCCAAAATCACACTTTTCGAAATGATGAACCTACAAATCCATACCACTAAAATTCGGCTCCTCAGCTTGGCTGCTGCGGTCTGCCTCGGCACAGCGACCTCCGGCCAGGCGCTGGAGTTGAACAAGGGCGATCACGTTGTGCTCATCGGAAACGCACTCGCCGAGCGCATGCAACACCACGGCTGGCTAGAGAGCTACATTCAGGCCACCATGGCCGACAAGGAACTGGCGTTCCGGAACCACGGCTTTGGCGGCGACAAGGTGAACAACCGGCCACGCAACAACGGTTTCCCGAGTGCCGATACGTATCTTGAGATTTCCAAGGCGGACGTGATCCTTGCGTTCTGGGGTTACAACGAGTCGTTCGACAATAGCCCGGACGCATACCGCGCCGACTTGACCAAGTGGATCGATGAAACAAATGGCAAGAAATACAATGATAAGGGCGCGCCGACCATCGTGCTCTTCTCGCCGATTGCCCACGAGAACCTTGGCCAGGCCAATCTGCCGGACGGTTCTGCCAACAACGAGCGCCTGGCCAAGTACGCTGAGGTTACCCGTCAGGTTGCCAATGAAAAAGGAGTTGAATTGGTCGATTTGTTTGACCTTTCTCAAGATCTCTACGAACGCAGCAAATTACCGCTGACGATCAACGGCATCCACTTGACCAGCAAAGGTAACAACCAACTTGCACGGGGCATCCACAAAAGCCTGTTCGGTAAATCTCCGAGAGCCAGCGGACGCAAGCTGGCTAGGATTCGGGATGCCGTGCTCGACAAGAATTGGCACTGGTACAACCGCTACCGTGCCACCGACGGCAACGACGTCTGGGGTGGCCGCTCTGGCTTGCGCTTCGTCGCCGGCCAAACCAACCGCGAAGTGTTGCAACAAGAATTGAAAATGATCGATGTCATGACTTCCAATCGAGACAAGGTCATTCACGCTGCTGCCAACGGCAAATCCATCAAGGCAGACGACAGTAACGTTCCGTCTCCTGTTAAGGTGGTTTCCAATGTCGGCGGCGGCTCAAAAAGCAGCAATGCCAACAAGGAGGGGTCCGTAAAATACGACAAGCCGGAGGAGACGCTGGCCAAGCTCAAGCTCGCGCCGAACATGAAAGCCAATATCTTCGCCTCCGAGGAAATGTTCGACAACATGATCAACCCGGTGCAGATGGGTGTCGATACCAAGGGCCGCCTCTGGGCTGCCGTCTGGCCCAACTATCCCAAGTGGGAGCCGATCAAGAACGGCGCCAACAAGCAGATGCGGGATTCGCTCGTCATTCTGCCGGACAAGGATCGCGACGGCGTGGCCGACAAGATGATCACCTTCGCGCGCGTGCACAACCCGACCGGCTTCGAGTTCTGGAACGGAGGCGTCATCGTCGCCAGTTGTCCGGACCTGATTTACCTCAAGGACACCGACGGAGACGACAAGGCAGACGTGAAGGAGCGCCTGCTCCACGGCCTCGACTCCGCCGACACGCATCACGCCGCCAACAACATCGTTTACGGGCCAGGCGGCTACATTTACTACCAGCGCGGTGTGTTCCACGTCAGCAACGTGGAGACCCCGTGGCAGGGGCCGCAGCGTGATACCGCCTCGGCGATGTACCGCTTCAACCCGCGGACGTTCAGGTTCTCCCATCACGCCAACAACAGCCCAAATCCACATGGCATCAGCTTCGACTACTGGGGCTATCATTTCGCAACGGACGGCACCGGTGGCCGCGCATGGCAGGTGCGCCCCGACGGCAAAGGGAAATTCAAGATGCAGGAACTGCTGAAAAAAACCGTTCGCCCGGTCTGCTCCAGCGGCATTCTCTCAAGTGACCATTTCCCTGAAGAAAACAACGGTAACTTCTTGATTTGTAATGCTATCGGTTTCCTCGGAATCAAGCAGTACACTCTTGCTTACGATGACGAAGGGGATGTCTGGGGCACCGAGACCAAGGACTTACTCGTTTCAACTGACCGCAACCTGCGACCGACCGACTTCGAGATTGGTGGCGACGGCGCTCTCTATGTTTCCGACTGGCAAAATGTGATTGTCGGCCACATGCAGCACAACGTCCGAGATCCAAACCGCAACAAGACCCACGGCCGTATTTACCGTGTGACCTACGAGGGGCGACCGCTGTCCAAACACGTTAAGATCGACGGTCAATCAATCAACAAATTACTTGATCTGCTTAAGCATCCGATCAACGGCATCCGGCAACGAGCCCGCGTAGAGTTAAGCGAACACCCAAGCGATAAAGTGCTCGCCGCCACGGAGAAGTGGGTCAAACAGTTTGATCCCAAGGCCAAGGAGGACGCGCACCACTTTCTTGAGGCACTTTGGCTTTACCAGCGCAACGACACAAGGAACGAGGCGCTGCTGCAGCAGGTGCTCAACTCCCCGGTGGAGCACGCCCGCATCTCGGCCAAGACCGTTAAGCAGTTCTGGGATAAAAATCTCTAAACCAGGCGGATGAGTTTTTCCCTGAGAAACACGATCGGCTCATTCATCCTATTGTTCTTGGCAGCCGCTGCTTGGCCAAGCGTGGGCAGCGCGGCGGATCTCGTTGCGCCGGGAGCCGAGCCGGTCAAGCTGGCCGGCGGTTTCCAATTCACCGAGGGGCCGGCTGTGGCGGCCAACGGCGATGTGTATTTCACCGATATCCCCAACAACCGCATCCACAGATGGTCGGTTGCCGACCGGAAACTCTCGACATTTGCCGAGGAGACCAACGGGGCCAACGGCCTTTTCTTTGCAGAGGATGGCAGCTTGTACGCCTGCCAGGGCTTGGCCAAGCGCATGGCCGCCTACACAGCGGACGGCAGCGACACCAGTTCATTGGCCAAGCGCTACGACGGCAACAAGTTCAACAAGCCGAACGACCTCTGGATCGACGGCAAGGGCGGTGTTTATTTCTCCGATCCCAACTACGGCAACACGGAGCACACACAGGATGGTGAGCACGTCTACTACATCCCGCCCGGCGGCGAGGTGATCCGGGTGGCCGACGGCTTCAAGCGGCCGAACGGACTCGTTGGCACGCCGGATGACTCGACGCTCTACATCGCCGACATCGGCGACAAAAAAATCTATCGCTACACCATTCAGTCCGACGCCACACTGAAGGATCGGAAGTTGTTCTGCGAAAGCGGCTCGGACGGGATGACGCTCGACCAACACGGCAACGTGTACCTCACCGCCGGCAGCGTGAAGGTGTTCAACCCGAAAGGCGAACAGGTCGCCGACCTGAAGTTTCCGGAGCGCCCGGCCAACGTGGTGTTTGGCGGCAAGGAGTTGAAGACGCTCTACGTCACCGCCCGCACCGGCTTCTACTCACTCGACATGGCAGTGAGTGGTGCCAGGCGAAAGGAGCCCTTTCGCATCACCATCAGCACGGTGCAGGACAAGATGCTTTACGACAAAAAAGAGTTCAGCATCGAGACAGGCAAGCGGGTGCAGTTGACTTTCGTGAACAACGACTTTCCGCCGCACAACCTGCTCATCGTAAAGCCGGGCACGGCGGACGAGGTGGCCACCCTCGCGATCCTGCTGGCCAACGACGGCTTCAAGAAACAGTGGCGTCCCGACACGCCAAATATTTTGTGGGGCTCGACGATGATCGACTACGAGGAGAAATCGGTCATTAGCTTCACTGCGCCGGCTCCGGGGGACTACCCGTACGTCTGCACCTTCCCCGGCCACGCCCTGCTGATGCGCGGCATGATGCACGTCCTGCCCAAGGGCGGTGCGAAGAAACAGTAGCGCCTGGCCAGGCGCCTTTACTCCACTACGACGGCCGTGCCGTAGGCCATCATCTCGGCCGCGCCGCTCATGATGACGGAGGTCTGGAACTGCAGCCCGATGATGGCGTTGGCACCGAGTTCCTCCGCCTGCTCCACCATTCGGTCAAGCGCCTGTTCGCGGCTTTCGCCCAGCAGCTTGGCGTACTCGGTCACCTCTCCGCCGACGATGTTGCGCAAGCCGGCCATAATGTCTTTGCCGATGTGGCGGGCTCGGATGGTATTGCCGCGCACGAGGCCAAGGGTGCGCACGACGTTTTTTCCGGGGATGCCCGGTGTGGTCACGATGATGATTTTGTTTGTTTCGCTCATGGTGTTCAAATTTGCACGTCCGTGTATTTGTCCGTCTTGGCCACTTTGAGGCGCTGAAACAGCACGGTGAAAAACAGGATGCCGATCCCGCCGATCAGCGCCGGCAAACCGAACCGGATGAAGAACGGCACCTGATCCTTCACGTCGCCCGTCTCGGCAAATTTGGCGTCGGTGACCAACTCCCAAGAGAGCCAGCAGGCGCCCACGCCGTAAACCAGAATCAAGCCGGTGATGGCCAAAATCTGGCCGAGGCCCGACCCCACTCCTGATGTTGCATTTTTTGTCATGTTGCTTTTCTCCGTTTCAGTCAGTTGATCAAAGGACAGGCTGCTTACGCCTTCCCGGAGTTTTTTAATCTCCCGATGAGTGGCGGCGCATTGTTCGCAGTCCTCCAAGATCAACTCCACGCGCTGCCGGTCGGACTGGGTCAGTTCCCCGTCGAGGTAGCCGGAAATCAGCGGTTCGGTTTCGTGGCAGTCGTGTTTCATTGCAGATATTTTTTCATGCGGTTGTGCAGTTCGTATCGCGCCCGGTGCAGCCGGCTCATCACCGTGCCGTTGGCGATGCCGAGCACCTCTGCGACTTCAGCGTAGCTCAAATCATGAAAGTCGCGCAGCAGGATAA
>JYMV01027686.1_pt1 | contig 11438 bp, 9 predicted proteins | sample 338911 | NCBI WGS metagenome assembly JYMV01 (sample SAMN03354496, study PRJNA234377) | hydrothermal vent metagenome | biome: Deep sea; feature: Hydrothermal plumes at the Eastern Lau Spreading Center, Western Pacific Ocean; material: Seawater | place: Tonga | collected 2009 | depth 2000 m m
GAACTATTTGCTAGCGTCTTCTGGGTAAAAACGTAAATGGCAGCCACCATGTTGCTGCTGAACTCCTGCATAGATGAACGTCATGCTTAATAGTCCACCGATTGCGCCCACAATAAGACTGCGTTTCGCGGCTTTCCGCGTGTCTTTTGCCAGGGAATAGATCATATACAGAACTGTAAACTGCAAGATTGTCAGACCAAAGGACAGAAGGCTTAGTCCTGCTTGTGTTAGTGGGCATTGTCTGTACCAGAGCACGCCGTAGGTTATCCCTGCCATTGTGCAAAAGGCAACGCAAAGCAGTAAGAATTTCAATGATGCAGATTGGGGAATAAACTTGCTCATATATGCAAGTTAAGGGCAAACGAGCGATCTGGCAACCGTCGAATCTAGTTAGTGGCGTCGCGCCGACCTTTCTTTAGGCGCCTAAACTGCGGGAAACTGCTAAGATTGCAGGCGATGAGTGAAGCGCCGTCGATTAAGGTAACCCAGCTCACGAAGGTTTTTGGAAAGAGAACCGTCGTCGATCATCTTGACCTGGAAGTGCAGCCTGGAGAGCTTTACGCGCTCCTCGGCGACAACGGCGCCGGCAAAACGACAACCATCAACATGCTGACCACCTTGCTGAAGCCGACGTCCGGCAGGTTCAGCATTTCGGGCTTTGATGGCATTGCGGAGCCGGAAAGGGCGAAGTCGAAGTTTGCGGTAGTTTCCCAGGAAGTATCGCTGTATCAAGAACTCACAGCGTTCGAAAATCTGATGTTTGTCTCTCGATTGTACGGTTTGCCTAAAGAAGGCGCCGTACAAAGAGTTGAGCAGCATTTGAGTCAGTGGGATTTACTATCGCGTCGAGACGACTATGTCGGCGATTTTTCTGGCGGCATGCAGCGAAAGCTTTCAATTGCAGGTGCATTGCTGCGTTCTCCGCGAGTGTTGTTTTTGGACGAACCGACTGTGGGTTTGGACCCGGGCTCGCGCCAACACATTTGGGAGATTCTCACGGGGTTGAAACACGAGGGCGTGACGATTTTTCTCACGACTCACTATTTGGAAGAGGCGGAACTTTTGGCTGATCGGGTTGGCATTATCGTGCGCGGCAAGTTGATTGCGGAAGGAACGATTGACGATCTGCGCGGCAAGCTGAATCATATGAAGTCGATCTGTGTGAGAATGGCGCGCCGCCCTAATCCCGAAGAGCTTGAGTCCAGCTTGAGTCGCTTGCGCAATTTCGCCTTTGGTGAAGTCAGCTATGACGATTTGCGAAACACATTTTCAATTGCCCTTACCAGCGAAGGTCATTTGTCTGAGACACTACGGGCGGTGACTGACTGGATTGAGACGGAGCATATTCCAATAACCGGAGTTTCCACGAGCGAGCCGAGTTTGGAAGAAATATATTTGGCTCTTTCGCATGAAACTGTTCCACTTCCCAAAATGGATCAGTCTCCTGTTCCAGCTGCGAAGGAGATTTAGATGGAACAGATCACTGCCATTATGCGGAAGGATTTGCGGCAATGGGTGCGCCGTCCGGCGTATCTGATTGCTAGTTTGATCATGGCTATCCTGATCGTTGCAGTTGTTGGTGATACTTTGTCTGGTGCTCGCCACATTCCTTTCGGACTATATGATCCCGGTAACGTTAGCGATCTGAAAAGGAAACTTGCTCCCAGTGAGCGCTTTGAAGTAATTGAGTACAAGAATCTCGATCTGGCAAAGCGCGATCTGATAGCCGGCAAGATTGTCGCGTATGCCAAAGTTGATGAAGACCCGCTTGAAGACTCGGTCGAAATTGTCACTGAGGGGCACAACCCGTTTGTCGATGACCAAATTTCAATGGGACTTTTGCGCGGCTTGACCGGTCCCGGAAATCGCAATATTGAGACTGCGATCAAGACCTCATCGCTGTCCAACTTTCAGTACGAATTGCGTGACTTCATAACTCCCGGTCTCACAGCCTATCTCTGTTATGTTCTCGCTTCCATGAATCTTGGATTTTCTTGGATTTATGAGTGGATGGAAAAGACATACCGGCAGATTATTCTCGCGCCGCATGGATTGCGTTCGGCAATCATTGCGAAGACTTTGACTGTTACACTGCAAGCCTCAGCAGTTCTATGGCTGGCGTTAACTCTTACTGCGCCTTTCGTTCACTTTACTCTTGGTACCAATCCGCTTGGATTGATTGGAATTACGCTGCTGAGTGTCTTTTGTTTTGCATCGATAGGTTTGTCCTTCGCTTGTTGGTTGCGCACTATTCGCGTTTACACAATGACTGTATCTATTCTCGGTGTCGCGCTGATGTTCGTCTCCGGAATTATCGTGCCGTTGGAAGCGATGCCGGCCTGGGAGCAGTTGATTGCTCGATGCATGCCCCTCTACTACGCTGCCGACGCATTTAAGGGCGTGTTTTTGGATACTCCGGCTCGCTATGGACAGGACGTTTTCGTGTTGCTGGCATGGAGCATTTCTGGGCTGCTGATGGCGGCTTATCTTTTGACCAAGAGACAAGCTGCGCTGTAAAAATGATAGGGACGCATGCAATGCGCCTCCACGCTTGAAGCTATTATTCGAGGTAACTCCGGTGTCTGCTCCACTTAAAATCAGTGCGAAAGGAGTGATAGTGCTAGCTTTAGGGCTGTCGATTGCTTCAGCTCATGCTCTCGAAGCTTTGGCGAAGCCACCTGCTGCGACGTCGAAAACGTCATTATCGAAAGAGAAAGGTGCGGCGAGAAGTGTTTTGTCGATTGGCAAAGACAGTTCCGAGAAGGAGGTCGTAGAAGCCTTTTTGTCTGCTGTAACGCGTACGGACAAGGACAATTCTGCAAAGGCTAATTTTGAGGAAGTGGCGAATCTAATGGCTGTCGATGAGATGGCAAAGCGCGCTTTTGGAGAAGCGGGGTGGCCAAAATTCTCCCCTGTTGAGCAAAAAGAGGTCACTAGCCTATTTCGTCGATTGATTGAAATTCGTTTTTACCCGCGCTGGCGCCGAGTTTTTCAGAACGCACAATTTTCAGCGACGTCGCAATCAAAGCAGGGCGAAGATTCCTTGATTGGTGGATTTCTGAACTCGGATGGGCAGAAGACTGCCTTATCTTTTCGCCTCACCAGAACACCGCTAGGGTTCCGGTTGGTAAGTATGGCTGTGAAGGACAAAGATATGCTGGAGCGCACATCTGTGCGATTGAAGCGTGGACTGGCGAAGAAAGGCGCAGCCGGACTTATTGCGCATTTGAAGAAGCGAACCCAGGAAGCACAGAAAGACGCGAATTATAAGCCGCCGCTTGAAGAGTTAATCTCAGGTGGTAAGTGACCGCAGATAAAATTGCGCTGTGGCCAGGTTTTCGGGCGGTACTGTGTAACCTTTAGACGGCCGAGCTGCTCTTGACCGGTTGGAGTGGCCCTACTAGAATTATTATTGAGAGTTAATAATGCGCGCTTAGTGAGGCCGGACCTCGCAACACACCGTGTGCTTCGCCAAGTGCTTCCGTTGGGCTAAGAGGAGTTTTCCTATGCTGCTGTGCGGTTGTGAATTTTGTCGTGGATTAAAACGACGAAAAACGAGTTGTTGTAGAACGCGCGGACAGCGCGGCAACATGCTCGTTCTAATCGTTTCGATTCTGATGGGTATCCTGATGCTTCTGTTGGGATTCTCACTGAGCTATGTTCGTATGCTCGGCTCCAATGCCGAACAGAAGACGGCGATTGAGGCAGCGGCTCTTGCAGCGGCAAGAGATTTGGCTCGCATAGTAATTGAAGATCCGAATTTCGGATTTATCTCGCTTTCAGATGCTGCGCCGGCAACGCCAAACACGAAAGCTGAAGATGGTTTTTCGATGCCTGTTGTCGGCATCAATACACTGCTGGCCACCATTCGCTTGGACATGATCATCGCGAGCGAATTGGGCGACAGCACGATGTCCACGCTGGCTCAAAGTGATTACACAAACGCGATGGCTGCAAAAGACTTTCTTGTCGCAAACTTGCAGCAAGCGATGCTGCCGGGCAGCGGCGGTTCGAATTTACGTGATGTCGACGGCAACGTCGTCAGCCCGTATCAAGCAGCAGTTGAAGCATATCAGCAGAACGTCGTGCGCATCGCGGGCGGAAACTCCCGCATGGTTAACGGCTCAATGAAGCTGACGCTGGGAGCCCTCACGTCTCCTTCTGCTACGTGCACCCAGATTCCGCCGGACTCTCCAAATACTTCCGGCACTCAAGCTATGCAAGGCTATTACACCTCCTACAACGACATTCCGTATGGTGGGAAGAGTTTTGTATTCGCTGGTATCGGAAAGGACGTGAAGCTCGTTGACGTGAAGAATTTCGTGACGAGTCTCGGAAGTGTTCCCTATTTCATTCCGACTATTGTGAAAGCTGAAGCCGATCATATGGTCGTGTCCGCTGGACAGGGTGGAGCCAACATAATTCACTCAGTTGCTTGTGCGCAGCCAGCCTCGGTTCATGATCCCAGACCGGCTCCCGGTGCAATAACATTGGGTTCGTTTCCTGGAAAGATTCCCGATCTTCCGACGCCGGAAAGCATGATGACAAACCCACAATTGTCGACTGTATCGCTCGATATCAAAACGTCAATCAATGGCGACAGTCCAGGTGGAGGCACAATTACCCCTGCTCCGGCTTCTGGATTTGGTAGCTCCATGCCAGTCTCTCAAGCGTTCAGCATGGGTATGTATGACTGGATTCGTCGTGCTGGTACAAAGCCGAGTTTGAAAGCGATTAAGGCTTTCATGAAAACTCCCTTTGCACCTGGAATCACCGATACCGTTGGTGGTGTCAATTGTTATACGTGGAATGCGGATGGAACTATTCGTTATGTCCAGATGCCCGGTCTTTCGTCGCGCAATGTGGTAGTAAGCCACTTCCAGGGGCGAGTAGACAGCAGTAATGTCTTCAATAGTTCGAATGGAAATTCGTACAAGGTAATTGGTACTGATGAAAGTCGTCAGCCGGGAAGAATGCGCGGCGGACGACATGGCGGAGAGCCGCTGGAAGATCCCGTTGTGCAGGCTTGTGCCGGTTTGCCCGGTACTACAATTGCCGGGGCTGATACGAGTTCGGATATCGCTGGACTGGTGGCACTCTTGTTGATGGTGGCAGTTCCTTCCGGACTGTTTGTCGCAGGCACTCAGCGTAATAACAAAGTGATGCGTCAGGTGGCGGCAGCACTGCTTCTTGCCGGGACCTCCGCATCCGCTCTCGGGTTGCTTACTGCTTGTGGAGGAGGCAGTCCGCCGCCACCGGTCGTGGTGACAACGACCGTTACGGGTCCTCGTGTCAACAGGCCGACGTACACATCCAACGGGATTGTGGTCGACATTACTTTCGTCAAACAGTAATTAGTCGATCAATCTTGGAATTCAGGTAAGGGTGGCTCTCAGGAGTCGCCCTTTCTTGTGTTTGCGGGCATTGCAAACACATTCTTCTGCCCTCGGACTACCCATGGATCGTCCAGAATCTGTTTTTGAAGTTTAGGCGGGATTTTGTAGAGGGCAAAAACTAATCTGTCAATCTCGCTCTGAATCACACGTTCTTTCGACTTCGCCCAAGCAACAAAATTGATATCAACTAGATTTCCTTCCATGCCTTCTACTTGCCGTGCCAGCTCAACTGCTTCTTGGGCGAGCTTGGAAACTTCAAACTGCGTCATTGAATCTGGCTGAGCATAAGGTATTCGTCGCAAGTCACCGATCTGAAAATTGATAGTAGGATTCAACACACCCATGAGGTAGCGCACCAGTGATGAGTTCATGAAACCGAGCATGTACATTCTGAGCGGCTCTGGTGTAAACACCGACGAGCTGGCAATGTCAAAGATGGAATCCGGACTGAGAAGCCGCGCTTTGAACCCTTGCGTTCCTATATATGAGTATGTGATGCCTGGCTTGAAGTAATAGTCTTCGCCCGGCAAACTTCTCGATTGCCCGCGCGATACGCGATACTCTCGTATTACGTCTCCACGCTTTTGCCAGTGCAATAAATATGGGGTGGAGTGAAACCACTTTTTGCCGCCGCCTTTATCGTAAGGCACGTATTCATGCCGCTCTTCTTCCGGTACTTCGTCGAACTTGCGGACGAACATTTTGTTGTTGCAGGTGAATAAGCCATTGACGACAACAATGCCTGAGCTGCTGTCCTGGAGGGGCGGATACTTATCGAAAAGCTCTGTGATAGCGGGTGGGCACCAAGGCGCGATAGTCGGTTTTTTTGAAGAAGTCGAGGGTACTGTTTCTACATCTCGAACTTCCAAAACAGATCTGATTCCGAAATTTTCTGCTTGTTTTTTCTCTTCTGGATAGAGGATTCGTGCAAATTGCAGTTGTGCAGAGCCAGGCTTGGAGCCTGTTTGTTGCTTCTTGCAGAAGGTGATGATTGCATTGTTTACCTTCTCGCCTGCTCTAGTTGGAAAACTTCCGGAGCCGAGTTGCACGATGGTTTCGATACTGCTTTCTAGTTCGATAAATTCCCTTAGCGGTTTGAATCGAGATATAGAAAGAACGCTCTGCTGGCAGATCAAGCTGGCGCGAGCACTCGGTTTCAACATGCGGATCGAGAGTTCGACAAAAGCAGTATAAAGATCGTATTTGGATAACGGGTAATGCTCCTTTAGGAACAGCGACATATCGGCAGGCATTTTGCGCATGCTCATGTAGGGCGGGTTCGCCGCAAGAGCGTCAAACTTTTTCGGCAGTGACGAAACTGCAAGCGCGGTTTCTTCCTCAGGCAAAACAAGATCATTGCTGCCATCGTTTCCATTCATTTTCAGAAGAAGCGAACCGCCAAGATCGCCAATAGTAAAGACGTTTGGTTCTGGCAACGAGAGTTTGCCATCAATATCTCTGCATGCTAAATACAGTCCGAACCTGGCCAACGAGGATAACTGCTCGTCTATCTCCAGTCCGAAAATTAGTTTTTCAATCGCAGTCTTAACTGCCTGAGTTTTTGAAAGCCCAGAATCTATCAGCAGAGCAACCGTTCTCTTGAAAGCTGGAACCAGAATATGTCCTGCTCCGCAGGCTGGATCGACGAATGTTTGGTTCGGCTTTGTGATTGCTTCCTCTACAAGAAATTGGGCTATCCATGAGGGTGTAAACCATTTTGTGTAGAACGGCGAGTGGACATCGGCGCCTGCGTTTTTCTTCAGCTGCTTTTCGCTTTGATGAACTAAGAATTGGTAAACCCATCCGCAGAAGAGTACGTCGCTCACTGCTTGCGCGCAAGCGCCCTCCGGCTTGTCTTTCTTAGGAATTCCCATCCACTTGCGTAAACACTCGATGGCACAACTCGTCGCTTCTTCAAAAAGCTCGGTGTTCGAAGTTTCTGCCAACTGCAGAATCCACTTGCCTACAGACACTGCTAGCGGGCAATCGTCAGCATTCAATGTTCTGGCGCCGAATACTTCATCAGAGATTCTCGCAATTGCCACACCTGGGGCAGTATCTGCCAGGTTGCTGGGCAGAATTTGTCTCTTTGAAAGACTTGCCAGGCAAGCGAATAACCAGGTCAATTGCAATCCCGGTTCGAATTCGAATTGGTCGTCGTAACGCTCGGACCCGATAACAGAGCGGGTTTCCTTCAGCGTCGGTATGCGCTTGTTCGCCAGTTTTGATTTGGACAGTGCTTTGCTCAGCTCGTCTGTGAGCCGTTTTATGCAGGAAAGCTCCAATTTCTTGTCGGTCGAGTTTGGCATGCTCAAAACAGGAAGATTCGGCAATGGGACAATATCACACCGAGTCTCAGTTCTGAGAATTAAAGACGGTGAAATGAGAAGTTCTCAAACTGCAGAACATTCTTTACCCCACTATGTCAGTGCGCGGGTGCGATAGGCTCGGTACAAGCCTTCCAAATAATCCTCGGCGTTTTTGGTGCTGTCGTCTGAGAGTTTTTGTTTGAAGTGGTCCATCAGTTTTGCTGCCACCACTGGGCGTTGTTTCTTGCCCATGGTCTTGCGCCGTTTTAAAAAACTAACAAGGATTTCGTATTCTTGAGGCGTGATGCGCCCGATGTCCAGTATGTCGGCATCGGATGGTTTTGCTGTGTCCAGCTCGAGGTCGTCCTTTGCCGTTGTCAGAAGTTCTGAATTGCGTTCGCGTACGACGACCGTACCTGCTGCCAGATCTCCAAAGCGCCGCTCGTTGTTGTCGATCATTATGGACAGAACGCCAATCAAAATCAGACCAGTATCGATCACCCTGACCAAATTGCGGATGATGACTGCCGGCCATGTCACGGGCTGTCCGTTTTGCTCGATGACCCGAATCTGCGCAACGCGTTTGCCGGGAGTCTGACCTTGCCACGTCCCCTCGAAGAACATGTGATAGCCGAAGTGAATAATGAACGTGCCGAAAATCATCACCATGATGATGAACCCATAGGCGATGCCCTTTACATGTCCGGGCATCTGGCTCATCGAGACGAGCGTGAAGACTCCCCAGGCTGCCAGTCCCATGATTACTATGACGAAAACGCAAATCGTTTGATCGATCAAACCTGCCAGAATGCGATTGCCAAGCCCTGCCAGTTCCAGGTGTAGGTCAACATTTTCCGGGGTAGAGATAGAGTAGTCTGGGTTGTGCATTGGCTAATAGGCTGCGGTTTGCGCTTAAATAAAGTATGACCGAAAAGTCACCCGTGATTGTGGACCATTATGCGTTATTTGAATGAACGTCGAACGTTGGCTTAAAACCCGAAAACCGGCATGGGAGAAGTTGGAAGCTCTCATCAAGCGTATCGAGAAAGCTGGTATGCATAAGCTGGACCGATTGGAGCTTCAGGAGCTGGGGCGTCTCTATCGGATGACGTCCGCTGACCTGTCAAGGGCGCGTTCGCTCAAGCTGGGCCAGGATGTGCAGGTCTATCTCAATAATCTGGTGGTGAAGGCGCACAACCAAGTTTATCAAACTCGAAGAAACCGCTGGGCGGACCTCGGAAACTTCCTCTGGCTGACCTTTCCGCGTTTGGTCAAAGAGAAAATCCTCTACATTGTGGTTTCTTTTCTTCTCTTTGCCGGACCAGGTGTTCTCGCATATTGTTCGACTGTAAAAGACCCGCACTTTGCTCAGCTCGAGATCATGAAAAATCACCCTCTCGTCAGCGAAGAGATGTGGAACATGATCGAGAACAAAAAAATGTGGACTGACTCGGTGCAGGGATATAGCCAAACGGCATCCAGCATGATCGCTACCAACAATATTCGCGTGTGCATTCTGTCGTTTGTGTTTGGTATCACATTTGGTTTTGGGACTGCATTTGTACTCATTAACAACGGTCTAAACATCGGTACAATCCTGGGTCTGTGCAAGGCTTACGGCATGCTCGATAAGCCGGTTGCCTTCATAGCCGGGCATGGTGTTTTGGAGCTGACGGCCATATTTATCAGCGGCGGTGCCGGACTGTTGATTGGTCGCGCATTGCTGTTTCCCGGCCAATACAGGCGGATAGACGCTTTCAAGCTGGTGGCACGTGATGCGGCTGGACTTTTTGGAGGTTGTGTGCCTCTGCTGCTGGTGGCAGGTTCGATTGAAGGATTTATCTCTCCCCGCACAGATATTTCTGCCGAGACGAAATTCGCTGTAAGCCTGGCCACGCTGGTCTTGCTCATGCTATATCTCTTTGCCCCGCGAAATTCTCTGCAAGAAACTGCCAACTCTAATAATCAAAATTGATAACTTGTCGTTAAAATAGTGGTATCAAATTCGAACCGGATTATGTGATACCAAAGACGGAGCAAGTGTCGTAAGCCTGATGAGTCAAGCAACAGCAGTCGCGCCGCAAACAAAGGCGCCCAAATTTATAGTTAGAAAAGTAAAGGGCAAGAAAAAACTGCCACCAGGGCAGCGATTGCTTTTGTATATGTTTTTGGCTGCGTTCGTATCGCTGATTACGGCCAATCTTATCCCGCATGGCAAGACTGATGCGGTTCCGCAAGTGACGACCGTGGTCGAGGTAATGCCATTTCCTCTCACCAGTCGAATGACGACACTCGAAGACGAATTGGGAAAATTGAGCGACAAGAAAAAGCTGCGCACAGGCTTGTTCGTCGTCGAACCTGCAACTGGGCGCTATGCCGAGATGAATGGCCGTCAACCGTTTATGGCGGCAAGTATGATCAAGGTTCCGGTCTTGGTCAGTTTGTTGGCCGCACTGGATCGCAAAACAGTTAGTCTCACTGAAAAGTTGACCATAAGCAAAGACCTTATCACTGGCGGCTCTGGCTACTTGCAATGGCGTCCGGTCGATTCCAAAATAACTGTCAAAGAAGCCGCTGAATTGATGATTATCATTTCGGATAACACTGCAACCAATTTGCTTATCGATCGTTTGGGCGGATTGGAAAAACTCAACAAGCAGTACGCTGGTTGGGGTTTGAAGAACACCAGGCTGAACAATCTCCTTGCCGATTTGGAAGGTACGAACACGACGAGCCCCTACGATCTTTGTTACATGATGGGGCGCATCGATCGTGGTGAACTGATTTCGCAATCCAGTCGCGAATGGATGTATTCGATTATGCATCGCACGCGCATCAAGACACTATTGCCGCAGGGTTTGAATCCAGGTGATCGCATTTTCCACAAAACCGGCGACATCGGCAAAATGGTCGGTGACGTTGGACTGGTGCACACCAAAGACGGCAAACGTTATCTCGTGGCAGTACAAGTTGAGCGACCGCACAATGACCGCCGAGCCAACGAATTGATTCGCACGCTGTCTCGCGCAATCCACACCAGCATCATCAAGCCATCCGATGGTGCGGTTGATGAAACAATTGCCGGCACCGATTCAACGATTCGCGCCGCGGCCGATCAAACGAACCGCCATCCGTAGAAGTGTCTTCGTATCAGTAGCTGGGCATACATGCCGCCTGCCGGCCGTTGCATGGCGTCGCCCATGCAAGAGGCTGATGCCACACGCCGGTAACTTGGCAGTTGACACTAGGCATGTCCTGATATATCTTGCAGACACCCTGCCTTTTGCGGGGTGTCCGACACTTACTACCAATGCTGACTCAGCGACGTTGTCCTGCCCTTAACGGGTTTGGGCACCCCAGGCTATCTGGGAAAAGTTCAAACATGCGCAAATTGTCCATTTTCAAATTGGCGCTGCTCACTACTCCAGCTTTCATCTGGAGTCTTTGTGTTACTTCTCCGGTCGTGGCTGCGCAGGATGATGCCACCAGAATCAGCGCCGGTCAGCGAGCGGCAACGGCCATTCAGCAGAGGGATGTCGAAGTCGCGCTTCAGCAGCAGAGAGAAGCCGAAGCCGACGTTCGCCAGCGCCTGCCTATCATGGCAATGGAGCGGCGTTCTGAAACTGCAATTGCGAACAATCGCCATAATTTGCGGGTGATCGACAATGTCTTGGGCAAGGTGTTGGAGATACTATCGCTTGCTCTCGGCGTGGCAATGATTGTGTCTTCCGTT
>JYMV01003564.1_pt1 | contig 11435 bp, 14 predicted proteins | sample 338911 | NCBI WGS metagenome assembly JYMV01 (sample SAMN03354496, study PRJNA234377) | hydrothermal vent metagenome | biome: Deep sea; feature: Hydrothermal plumes at the Eastern Lau Spreading Center, Western Pacific Ocean; material: Seawater | place: Tonga | collected 2009 | depth 2000 m m
AAGCCTTTCGCCTTATATTTTTTGACAAAATCTGTTAACTCATCAATATTTTTTCTAGAATATTTGGCACCACCTTCTATAATAATTCCTTTCACTTTTTCAGCTGATTTGAATGCATTGAAATCAGAAGCATCGGTGAAATCTTTCACATCCTGGAGCTGCATCCCATAACGAAGATCCGGTTTGTCAGAGCCATAAGTTTCCATGGCGTCCGCATAAGTTAGTCTTGGGAAAGGATCCGGTAGATCAATACCACGTATTGATTTAAATACATGGCGAGTCAACCCTTCCATGTGAGCAAAAATATCTTCTTCATCAATGAATGACATTTCAATATCAATTTGGGTGAATTCCGGTTGGCGATCTGCACGAAGGTCTTCATCCCGAAAACATTTTACAATTTGGAAATACCGGTCATAATTGGCAATCATAAGGATCTGTTTATAGATCTGGGGTGATTGGGGTAGTGCGTAAAATTTGCCCTGATGAATCCGGCTGGGGACCAAATAGTCCCGGGCGCCTTCTGGTGTAGATTTCATCAAAACTGGCGTTTCAATTTCCACAAAATCCTGACCGGATAAATAGCCACGGACGGCTTGATAGGTTTCATGACGAATCAGCATATTCCGCTGGAGTTCTTCCATCCTGAGTTCAAGATAGCGATATTTTAATCGAAGGTTTTCTTCAGCGCTGTCTCTATCTGACAATATAAATGGCAGCGGCGCTGCTTCATTCAGTATAATATAGTCTGAAACTGCAACTTCAATTTCTCCCGTTTCCATATTGGGATTCATGGCAGATTCTGCTCGGTCTCTCACCGTTCCCCGGACAGACAGTACATCTTCCATGGAAAGTTTTTTCACTGCTTCAAAATCACCGGAAAATGAATCGGCGTCAAAAACGATTTGAGTTTTGCCGTAACGGTCCCGTAGATCAACAAAAACCACCTGTCCATGGAGCCGAACGGTATTCACCCATCCGTTTAAGTTTACTGATTCTCCCGCATTAGTTTTTCGGAGATCACCGCAAGTATGAGACCTTTTATACATATCTTAATTTATTAGAATTTTTCATATTTAGTTCATAAACAAAAAGCTCGAAACAATAACCGTTTCGAGCTTCCTGTTTTATATTTCATATTTAATTAGAATGACCTTTTTGAAACCCTTAACCGGTTTATCGCCCGCATCAAAGATGCTTCAATCCGATTATCATCCATTTCAGGATCTTGTTCAGATTTCCGTAATGTTGCCCGTTCTAAAGATTTTTCTGCGCGATCCGCATCAATTTCGGGTGCCGTCTCCACTGATTCAACAAGCAGTTTTACTTTTTCTTTCAATATTTCTGCAAATCCTCCGCTCGTGGCAAAGAACTCATCCTTTCCATCCCGGGTAATCTTGATTTCTCCAACTGTAAGAGCAATGATCCCTTCACGATGATTCGCCATTACGCCAAAGGAACCATCCAGTCCAGGACAGCGAACATAACTCACTTGTCCTGCGTCAAGTTCGCGTGTCGGCGTTACAATTTCAAGATTGAAATTGCTCATCAGGCAGCAGACTTCTTATGCTTTTCGAAAGCTTCATCCAGAGTACCAACATAGGCAAATGCATTTTCCGGTAGTTCATCAGCTTCACCATTCAAGATCGATTCAAATCCGGAAACTGTATCTTCCAGGCTCACATAACGACCTGGTGTTCCAGTGAATTGCTCAGCCACAAAGAATGGTTGGGACATGAATTTTTGGATCTTGCGAGCCCGCGCAACCGTGATCTTATCATCATCGGATAATTCGTCTATTCCGAGAATCGCAATAATATCCTGCAGGTCTTTGTACTGTTGGAGTACAGACTGGACTTGACGTGCCACGTTATAATGACGTTCGCCAATGATACGTGGATCGAGAATTCTTGATGTTGAAGCCAATGGATCCACAGCAGGATAAATTCCCAATTCTGCAATTTTACGTTCGAGAACCGAGGTGGCATCCAAGTGAGCAAATGCTGTTGCGGGTGCAGGGTCTGTCAAATCATCTGCAGGCACATAAACAGCCTGAATTGATGTAATCGAGCCTTTTTTCGTTGATGTGATTCTTTCCTGTAAGTCACCCATTTCAGTGGATAGCGTTGGCTGATATCCCACTGCAGAGGGCATACGACCCAGAAGTGCGGACACTTCAGAACCGGCCTGTGTGAAACGGAAAATATTATCAATAAATAAAAGAACATCACGGCCTTCTTCATCCCGAAAATATTCTGCCATTGCCAAACCACTCAATCCTACGCGTAGACGTGCTCCCGGTGGTTCATTCATTTGTCCGAAAACCATGGTCGTTTTGTCAATTACTCCGGATTCAGTCATTTCGTTGTAAAGATCGTTCCCTTCCCGAGTTCGCTCACCCACACCGGCAAAGACAGAAAATCCTCCGTGTTCTGTGGCAATATTTCGGATCAATTCCTGGATCAACACTGTTTTACCTACGCCGGCGCCACCAAATAATCCGGTTTTACCCCCTTTTGTGTAGGGCTCCATGAGATCCACAACTTTGATCCCTGTTACCAGAGGCTCCGTTGATGTTGCCAGATCTTCGTGCTTCGGAGCCGATCGATGAATTGGATATCTTTTTTCAGTGATGCATTCACCTTTTTGGTCAATGGTATTTCCAAGAACGTCAAATAAGCGTCCTAATGTATTTTGGCCTACTGGCACCGAGATGGGTGATCCCGTGTCTTCAGTAACATGGCCGCGAACCAAACCGTCCGTGGAATCCATAGCGATGGTACGAACAACACCATCACCCAAATGTTGGGCAACTTCCAGGACCAATAATCCGTCCTCACCGCGATCAACATTCAGTGCATTATAAATATCAGGGAGATGGCCGTCTTCAAAAACGACGTCAACCACCGCGCCCATTATTTGTGATATTTTTCCATTCATTGACATAAAATGATGTCCTTTTTGAGTTAAGATAAAGCTTCGGCGCCACTGATGATTTCCAGCATTTCTGTTGTGATCGCAGCCTGGCGGGCCTTATTGAATTTTAATGTTAGGTCCTTGATCATGTCCTGTGCATTGGATGAGGCATTTTCCATGGCCAACATCCGCGCTGCCTGCTCACTGGCATATGATTCAAGTAAATATTTCCATATCTGTACGTTCAGATGCCGGGGTATTAAAGAAGAAACCAATTCTTCCTTGGAGGGCTCATACAGCCGGTCCTGGGTTAATCCTTCGCCATCTTCATAAACGAGCGGCAGCAACACTTCAGATTTTACTTCCTGCTGCGCCACATTGATAAAATAGTTGTACACCACATGGATCTCATCCACTGTGCCGCTGGTGAAATGGTCAATAATGCTGCGACCGATCATCATGGCGCTGTCATATTCCATCTCGGCCCAGAAACCTACATGGCTGGTAATAATGTTGTACTCGCGTCTCTTAAAATGGTCACGGGCTTTTTTCCCGATGCAAAACAGATCCACATTTTCTTTACCAAAAGCATCAATCTCTTGTTGAGCAACTTTCAGCAAATTGGTATTGAATGCACCAGCAAGTCCACGATCAGCAGAAACAACCACATACGCCTTCCGCTTGACATCGCGGACATCCAATAGTGGAAGCATATCCCGGTCCACATCCGGCAACAAATGTTGTATTACTTCTGTCAGCGAATTGCTGTAAGGACGTGATTGTTCCATCCGTTCCTGTGCACGGCGCATCTTGGCAACCGCCACCATTTTCATGGCTTTAGTCACCTTCTGGATACTTTTGACCGATTTGATCCGGTTCCGAATGTCCTTCAGATTGGCCATTAATTATTATTAAACCAGTGTTGGATTTTCATACGATTAACTAGTGAGAGTTCTAAGCGTTGAAACTTGCTTTGTAATCAACAATCGCTTTCTCAAGATTATCTGCTATTTCATCCGATATCTTTCCTTCACTGACTATGGAAGCGAGAGAATCAGCAGCATTGGCATCCAGGTATTCGGACAATCCTGTTTCAAATTCTGAAACTTTGGAAATATCAATGTCGTCCAAATGCCCTTTGGAAGCAGCAAAAATAATGGTCACCTGTTTTTCAACATCCATGGGCACATATTGATTCTGTTTCAGGATCTCAACCATCCGCTCACCCCGCGTTAACTGGGCCAAGGTTGCTTTATCCAAGTCAGACCCGAATTTTGAAAATGCTTCCAGTTCACGATATTGCGCCAGATCCAAACGGAGTGTACCAGCAACAGATTTCATTGCTTTGATCTGTGCATTACCCCCCACACGAGACACAGATAGACCTACATCAATGGCCGGGCGGATCCCGGAATTGAACAAGTTTGTTTCCAGGTAGATCTGACCATCTGTGATTGAGATCACGTTGGTTGGGATGTAAGCAGCTACGTCACCTTCTTGAGTTTCAATAATCGGTAAAGCGGTCAAGGAGCCACCACCCAATGCGTCTGATAATTTGGATGCTCGTTCTAACAGGCGACTATGGAGATAGAAAACGTCACCGGGGAATGCTTCACGTCCCGGTGGACGACGAAGAACCAGTGACATTTGACGATAAGCCACCGCCTGTTTTGAAAGATCATCATAAATGATCAAGGCGTGTTTACCATCATCGCGGAAATGTTCGCCCATGGCAGCACCGGAATAAGGTGCAATGTATTGGGTAGGTGCCGGGTCAGAGGCATTGGCAGCCAAAACGGTTGTATATTTCATGGCACCATTGGCTTCCAACTCTTTAACAAGCGCAGCAACAGTAGATGCTTTCTGTCCAATAGCCACATAAATACAATAAACAGGTTTATCTGTTTTATGGGTGTATTTCTGGTTGATAATGGTATCAATGGCAATAGCGGTTTTCCCGGTTTGCCGATCACCAATGATCAACTCACGCTGGCCACGGCCGATGGGGATCATGCTATCTACGGCTTTAATACCGGTTTGCAATGGTTCTTTAACTGGCTGACGTGCCATAACACCCAACGCTTTCCGTTCAATGGGCAGCGAATGGGGCGTATCGATTGGACCCTTACCATCAATGGGTTGTCCCAACGGATTCACAACACGTCCCAGCATTGCATTTCCAACAGGAACTTCCACCACACGGCCGGTTCGTTTTGCCAGGTCACCTTCTTTCACAAGTCGCGTTTCACCAAAGAGCACGAGACCCACATTGTCTTCTTCAAGATTCAATGCCATCCCGAACACACCATTTGGCAACTCCACCATTTCAGAACTCATTACATTTTCAAGACCGGAGACTCGGGCAACACCGTCACCCACTTCTATCACTTCTCCAACCTCTGCTACATCAATCGAACCATCAAATTTCTCGATCTGTTCGCGGAGTAACCGGGTTAATTGATCAGTTTGTATATCCATAGTTTCCTAATTTTTTTACGATTGCAGCAGTTCCGTTCGGAGCGTCTGTAATTGGTTCTGGACTGTCGCGTCCAGGAATGTATTTTCGATTCGAAGTCTGATTCCGCCAATCAAAGATTCATCTACATCTAAAGACAGGTCTGTATTTTTTCCAAGGATTTGGTCCAACGAGAATTTCAACGATGATTTTTCTTCTGCGCTCATTTCGCTGGCAACAGTCCCCTTTACAGAAACGATATTTTTCCCTTCTTTATATTGACGGTTAAACAGGTCGCCCACATCCCGCAAAATGGCAGTTGCCTGCCTCCCTTTCAAATGAGAGAGCAGTTCACCAACCAACGGATGACCTGCGTCACCCATCACAGTATTCAGAATGGTGGTTTTATACTCGCCAGCAATTCGTTTGGATTGAACAAAGACTCGAAATTGGGAATCTGTTTTCACCAATTCATTCACGGTGGTTAATCCACTATGAACTGAATCCAACACATTATTCTCATCGGAAACGGAGTAAAGTGCATTGGCAAGACGTTTTGCGGTTTGTTTAAGCGTCATAGCCTTTTAGATGCTGAATGGAGTCTTCAATCAAAGATTGATTATCTTCTTTGGACAGATTCTTCCTAATGACCTTTTCAGCTACCATCATGGTCAAACTCACCACTTCCTGGCGAATCTCATGGATGGCTTTATCTTTTTCAACATCGATCTGTTTTTGAGCGTCGTCACGAATTTTATTCGCATCCTCGCCAGCCTGGACCATGACATCCGCCTTGATCTTTTCAGCCGCAGATTTCGCTTCTACACGGATGGTCTGGGCTTCGGACCGTGCTTTGGCCATGATTTCTTCAGATTCAGCATTGAGCCGTTCTAGTTCTGTCTTGGCTTTTTCTGCATCTTCCAGGGCAGATTTGATAGTGTTCTCCCTGGATTCCAATGCAGTGAGTAAGGGCTTCCAGGCGAACTTTGCCAAAACATAGAACAGGATCAAAAAGGTCAGGATTGTCCAGATGAACAGACCCGGATCTAATTGGACTAATGGGTTCGGAGCACTGGCACCTCCATTAGCCTCTGTTGACTCATGCAGATCTTCGCCTCCGGGAATTCCCCAAATTTGATCCATAATTATTTACGGCTTTCTGATTAAAGAATCAGCATTAAAAAAGTGAACACTTCTGCGAGAATCGCAACACCTTCAAGAAGAAAGAGTGGTAAATTCACGGCACCAGTGATCTTATCAGCAGCTTCCGGCTGACGGGCGATACCTTCTGCTGCTGCTGCGGCAAATTTGCCGATTCCAAGTCCTGCTCCAATGACTGTGAGCCCTAATCCTATAGGTACAAATACAGTTGCTTCCATTGTTTATATCCTTTTTTTATTAATGATGAACATTAATTGCCATCCCAACAAATACAGATGTAAGTAAGGTAAATACATATGCTTGTACAAGAACGACAATAATTTCGAGTGCTAAAATAGCGACAGAGATAGGAATGGAGACAAACGCCACACCAATTCCTGCGACTGTGCTATGAAACATTTCGCCAAAAATGGCCATGAGAGATAAAAGTGCCAGCAACGCAATATGCCCGCCGGTCATGTTGGCTGCCAAACGCATGGTTAAGGCAAATGGCTTCACAAAAAGCCCTATCAATTCAATAGGGATCAGAATAATATACACGGGCCATGCCAATCCGTGGGGCGCCAAATTTTTCCAATGATTAATAAAACCGTGAGCCATGGTTCCAGCTACCATGATTGAGAAAAATGTAATTGTTGCCAATGCTCCCGTCACATTGAAATTTGCTGTGGCAGTGACACCACCGTGAAGAATATGATTAATCATATTGTGGGAATCTGATGCCGGAACACCCAAAACAAATCGGTTAAATGCGCCTAAAACATCAAAGATGGGAATCATACCAATCCCATTTGCAAAGAGAATAAAAAAGAAAAATGTCAGGATAAGAGGAGTCCAGGTCATGACCCATTTCGGTCCCACATTGGGTTTAACGATCGAATCCCGGATAAACTGAACAATGGCTTCAATAGCATTCATCCATCCTGAGGGTGTGGATCTGTCACTGGATAAAAATTTTCTAACAGGGATGATAACAGCGATCCCAACCAAAAGAGCTACAACCCATAACATAAATACATGTTTTGTAACAGAGAAATCAATCCCAAAGAGTGTTGGGAGATGTAAAAGGGGATGTGAAATATCGGAATTGGATACGTGGTGGATGATATTGGGTCCCACCTGTTCCATCACACTTTGAGAAGCGTGCCCGACTCCAGCTGCACTCATACTGCTATTGGTTAAATTGGATTAAGATTTAGTTTACTTCGAAATGTCTTCTATAATGACCGCTTCCAGTGCGTGAAGCCCTAGAAAAAAGCCTGAAAAACTACAAATGAAAGGAACCGGTTCAAAAGAATATAGTTTAAATAGAATGAGCATAGTTGCACCATAATAGATCATTTTTATTACAAACCCTTTCGCAATTGTTTTTGTGACGAGTTGTGCGTCTTTTTTAGCTGCATCCAATACAAAATAAACAGTAACCACTCCTGCCAAAACGGGGAGAATCCATCCCGAAAACAGTTCAATTTGATATTCAGGATAAAATCCCGCAGCCAATCCAAGAATACCTGCAGAAGCCACCAAACCGTAAAGAAATAATTTCAATTTTTATGCTTCCAAATCGTTTTTGCCAGATGATAAAAACCGGTGATCAATCCAATACCCAGACCCACTAAAATGCCCATCGGTTTTGTTCCGCTTGACGAATCAATATACCAGCCCAATAATGTAAAAACTAGTACTGATGCCAAGAGTGTATATGAGGCAGAAGCAGCAGGACCGGATTCTTTTACAATTTTCTGAAAATATGTCAGTGATTGTCCTATATCAAAACCGGATCGGCTTTTAGGATCAGTCATGGCTATTACTCCATCGACGGTTGTTCGTATGAAAATTCAAATCATTATTTCCCGAAAAAATATGTAAATATATAAAACGTAGTTATCCCTTTTCTCACGGTCTATTACATATTTACGTTTTACATGTTTATTAAAAAAACTTTATTTACACCAAATTATTTTCATTCAAAATATGCACGTCATTATTACCTGCCTGCCACAGTTTAATATGATTTGGTTTTTTCTGACTCTCGACCCACAATATCACACTTCCCTTCAAACTGTGCACCGTCCTCGATGAGAAGTTTCCGGTAAATAATATCGCCTTTCAGAACACATTTTTTCCCAAGGATTACCTGGCCATCGGCAGCAATATTTCCAACAACGGTTCCCCCGACCCGAATATGGCTTCCGGAAATGTTCCCCTGCACCAAAGCGTTTTGTGCAACACGGACGGGGCCATCTGTCACAATGTCGCCATGAATCTGGCCATAAATTATGATTCCTTCCTGGAGGCGGATAGGTCCATCGATCCGGGCATCTGCTCCAATCATGGTATGAACATTCTGGAAATTGATCTTACTCATGGAGAGAAGTTAAATCTGTGGCGCGGTATTCCGGAAAATAGATCAATGGATCCATAGCCATGAATTCCTGCCAAACTTCGAAATGTAAATGCGGTCCGGAAGACACACCCGTATTTCCTACGAGTCCGATTACTTCTCCACGAGTGACCGTATCCAATTGCTTTTTTAAATTCTGCTGATTGTGCCCATAATGGGTGAAATAATCATCACCATGATAAAGAATGAGCAAATTACCGAATTCATAGTTCCAACCGGAATAGACAACAACACCGGATGCTGCCGCCAAAATGGGTTCTCCTTCTTTGGCAACAATATCGATGCCGTGATGGGTTTTTCTGATAAAGAGTGCTGCTTTCCCCGATCCCTGGCTCACAAATCCCTGGATCGGCGCAACAGAAGGAATATTATCAATAAATGAAACCTGGTTTTTGGCTGTGGAAAAAGTGCCGGTGATGGAATCGGATACAACAGGCCGGTCATCAATCCCCAATTTTGAGCCTAAGGAATGACGGACCAATTCATCCATCTGTCTCAACCGTTCCAAATCTCGGGTCAATTCCAATACGTTTAATCGCTCTGTAGCGAATTGATCGTGCCGATTTTTCAACTCTGAATAATCTGCAATTTTTGGGACGTAATAGAATAAAACACCTAACACGCAAATGAAAAGGATTGCCACAATAGTGAGTCCAGATTGAATGGCTCTTTTAGATAAATGATAAGATTTGGAGCCGGACTCATCATCCGGAATGAACATGATGGTGTATTTTTCCGGTTTCACAGGACTATCGGGAAATAGAATTGATTAAATCTAAAATGCGTTCAAGATCATCATCAGAAAAATAAGATATCTCAATAGCACCACCTTTTTTCCCTGGTTTTAATTTCACTTTGGTTCCAAAAACTTCTATCAATTGGTTTTCCAATGCCTGAATCTGGGGTGACTTTTTAGTGAGAATAATTTTCTTCTTTTTGGGCGGTTCGGTTGCTGCTTTCACCAGGGCTTCTGCACCACGGACGCTTAAATCTTTTGACAGGATTATTTTCCATATTTTATTCATAGCCGGTCCGGTTTTTGCTTGGAGAATGGCACGGGCATGTCCCGCTGAAATATCGCCTTTTCTTAAACTTTTCCGGATATCTGGGGGTAGTTTCAATAATCGAAGTGAATTAGAAACTGTGACTCGCTTCTTTCCCACTGCTTTTGCGATGGCTTCATGAGACATTTCAAATTTGGAATTCAAAACCGCATATGCTTCCGATTCATCCAACGAATTCAGGTCTTCCCGCTGGATATTTTCGATCAACGCCATTTCCATCATTTCTGCGTCATCTTTTACAGCGATCAAATAGGCTGGGATGGTTCTTTTCCTGCATTTTTTCGATGCGCGCCAGCGACGTTCGCCAGCAACCAATTCGTAACCATCTTCCACTTCCCGAACCGTAACAGGTGTTAGGATACCTTTCTCTTTGATGGATGCAGCCAGTTCATCCAATGCTGACTCATCAAAATCCCGGCGGGGCTGGTTTGGATTCGGTCGAATCTCTTTTAAAGGAATTTCCGTTACACCTGGTTTTGCAATGGTTGGTTTCTTGGCAGGTTTTTTCTTCTGTTCCGCTTCCGGGCGAATCAGGGCTTCCAAACCTTTTCCTAATCTATTAACTGACACGTTGGAGTATCTCCTCTGTCAAACTCATATAATTTCTCGCACCGGTGGAATTGGCATCATATAAAAGGGCTGGTTTTCCAAAACTCGGTGCTTCACTTAATCGGACGTTACGATGGATGTATGTTTTAAACAATTTATCCTTAAAAAAGCCATCAACTTCTTCCACGACCTGCTTGGACAAATTCAACCGGGAATCATACATAGTCATGAGGATACCGGCGATTTCTAATTTTTCATTCAAATGACGCTGCACCAGCCGAACTGTATTCAGCAATTGGCCCAATCCTTCCAGGGCATAATATTCGCATTGGATGGGAATCACCAATGCATCGGCTGCTGTGAGTGCATTAATGGTTAGCAATCCCAGTGATGGTGGACAGTCTATGATGATCACATCGTAATTCTTCCGAATTTTTTTCAACGCTTTCTGAAGTTGATATTCCCGCGCCATAACGCTGACCAACTCAATTTCGGCGCCCACCAGATCATGGGTAGAAGACACAATATCCAAATGAGAAAAGGATGTTTTAGTAACCGCATCTTTCATCCCATCGCCCCTGAGCAAAACATCATAAATGGACCCATTCGTCTTTTCGAAAAGATCGGACAAACCGGTAGTGGCATTGGATTGTGGATCCAAATCAATTAAGAGTGTGCGCACTTCTGTCACGGCCAAACTCAATGCGACATTGACCGCGGATGTGGTCTTGCCCACACCCCCTTTTTGATTTGTGAATGCTAATACAGTAGCCATGATAAATATGAAAAAATCGGGCACGCAATTTAGTGTTGGATTCAGAATCGTTTGAGGAGTTTTTAGCCCCTAAGGTCACCAAGATACCCTAATTTCTAAAAAATGGTTAAA
>JYMV01020157.1_pt1 | contig 11435 bp, 2 predicted proteins | sample 338911 | NCBI WGS metagenome assembly JYMV01 (sample SAMN03354496, study PRJNA234377) | hydrothermal vent metagenome | biome: Deep sea; feature: Hydrothermal plumes at the Eastern Lau Spreading Center, Western Pacific Ocean; material: Seawater | place: Tonga | collected 2009 | depth 2000 m m
CCCAGCGGGCGATCACCGTGGAAATATGTGCACCGCATTGCACTTTATGCATCTGACAAGCCAGCTGGATCCAACGTGTTGATTTGCGGCATTGGTGGCGGAAGTCTGATCAATGAATTATTGGCATTGGGGTTTAATATTGATGCCGTGGATATCGATCCACGCATGGCAGAGGTAGCTGTGAAGTATTTTGGTATGCCGGCGAACACTGCTGTACACGAAGATGATGCGAGACATTATATAAGAACATGTAAAAAGAAATATGATATTGTCATTCTGGATATGAGTGCTGGTGAGAATCAGCCGTCGAACGTTTATACGGTCGAGTGCTTTAAAGAAATTCAGGGTTTGATGAACCCTGACGGTGTCTTGTTTGTGCACTACCAGAATGTTCTGGAAGGAGAAGGATCTGTGGCTGTTAAGTCCATCGGAAAGACAATGATTGAATCCGGCCTTAAGGTTAAATTATTAAATACTGACAAGATCATTGACGGCAAAAAAGAAAATTGGACTGTTCACGACGAAATAATGTTCTATGCCTCACTGGAAACTCCTGAGTTTGAGGTAAGGGGGTTTGACAGAAGAAACACATTTGCAGATCCGTTTAATTTTCCAAAAGATGAAGGAATTTTTATCGAGGGCTACGAATTCTCCGATGGAATACTTCTCACAGATGATAATCCGGTGATGGACGTGCTACATATAGGAGCGCTGGAATCTACGAGGCAGGCGGCATTGAAAAAACTTATTCCAATATTGATGAAACAGAATATTGAAATTCTTTAATCGATTCCGTTGCATACAAGCAAAGCCTTTATATATATTACTGTATTAACCATAATTAGCACCAGGACATATTAAGATGAAAACAATTGAATGTTTGATATTTTTGCTACTAATGACTTCAGCAGGATTTGGGCAAACATCTTCCTTTGTCATTAATGATAGCGCTGGCTGCGCGCCGTTCACTGTTATCTTCACGAATACCAGTACCGGGTTTGATTCTGTATCCTGGAATTTTGGAGATGGATCATTCGCATCATCTGTTAATGCAAATCACATCTACATTCTCCACCGGAGAATATCAAGTCATCTTAGCTGTATATGATTCACTTTTGAATGTAGATAGCTCCGTTCAAACTATATACGTTCCTTCCACTATTCCATTTTTCAATGTGATCACTGAATCGTGTCCAGAAAGTTTCATAGCCTTACTTAAGCAGTGTAACGTGGCCGATATATTCATGTGTGTCTCCATTGGTATCATCTGTCCTTATCAGCCAAACATACACATCGTTCTGAGCCATTTTCTTGCCTCCATTGGCCTTGCCATCCCAACCCCATTCTGCAAACTTGGTTAAATCGAACGTGCCCTTCGATTTATACGCCAAATCACCCCAACGGTCGAATACGTAGAATTCGAATTCTTCCTCTTCCACACCAATTCCCTGCGGAAAGAAATAATCATTCTTACCATCGCCATTTGGCGTAAATGCTGTAGGTGCAAAGAGAATATATTCACCTTTTATTCGAAGCGGGCGAATAGCGGTATCGGTACAACCGTATTGATTCTCTACCGTTAGCAGAATAAAATACATGCCTTCTTCTATATAGGTATGTGTAATTGTAGCTCCCTGCGCAAATGTTGGCACGGCAGTAGAATCCACATTTGAGTCGCCATAATTCCATGCCCATGAAATCACATCTGCTGATGACGCATCGATGAAATCGACATCCGGGGAAAGAATGGTGGTTTCCGCGGTTAGCAATTCCTGCCCATTCTGCGAAATTATAAAAGCTGCGTTTGGAGGCGATTGAACATTAGCAGTTGCATTATCGCTGCAGCCTTTATCCGTTGTTACTGTTAGTGTAACCCCATATAGCTGACTCGGCCCATAATTGTGTGCGGGGTTTTGTGCCGAAGAGCCAGAAAGATCTCCAAAGTCCCAGCTCCAGGCAGTAATAACATCCGAACCCGGTCCTACAGAATTGTCCGTAAACTGTACCTGAAAAGGATCAGGATCACAGGCCCAGGTGAAATTGACCAAGGGTAAATTATAAACTATCACATCCGCATCGTCAATTACCAGCGGAGAGCATCCATCATCTACAGTAACTGTGTAATTTGTATTTGAAATGGGTGATATCCCTATGGTCTGCGTTACAGAAGTTCCAGGGTCATTCCATAACCAGGTATAGGGGCCACCATTACCTCCCGAAGTAGCTGCTGTTAAGCTCGCAAATGCACCTTCACAAATGGTATCGTTAACAATCGAAACTGTAATCGGTGGAAATATGTTGACCTCAATCGATGCTGTTTCAGTACAACCATTATCGTCGGTTACCGTAACCATATAAATAGTAGGCGATATCGTTGGATTCACGATTGCGCTACTTGAGCTCCCACTATTATCCCATTGGTAGGTGTAGTCCGGGTTCGGGCCTCCTCCACCAAGGGTTCCTCCAGTTCCATCCACCCAAATATCCGTAGCTCCACCAATACAAACGGTTGTATCATTATGGATTGTCAATACTATTGGATTAGGAGCCGTTATAGTCACGCTTGAAGTATCCACACACCCATTAAGATCTGTAAGGGTAACAGCGTAAAAGCCGGCCGACAATCCTGTACTTACACTGGTATTACTTCCTCCGCTGCTCCAGGTATAAGTATAAGGCAATGTCCCATTAATAGCTAATACCGAAACTTCACCATCACCGCTGTTGGCACAAGTTAGGTTGGTGGGCGTAAGGCTGGCTATGGTTGGACCTACATTATTATTGATGGGCAGCGTGAGTATCCAAATACAGCTATTGAAATCTGTTATTTCTACATTGTAATAGCCTTCAAGCAGCCCCGTTGCCGTCTGCGTTGTTTGTCCAATAAAGTTACCTCCACTATCATACCAGGCATAAGAATATGGTGGTGTGCCTCCAACCGGGTTCACCGTCGCCTCTCCATTTGCGTTACCACAACTGGAAGGTGTTGAAGTCCCCCCACCACTCAAGGGTGCTGGTTCAAAGATTTCATAGGAATCCGATGTGTCGCAGGCGTTGGCATCCGTTACCTGAACGGTATAACTGCCAGCCTGTAAATTGGTAACCAAAACGGTCCCGATCGTTCCAGGAGGAAGCCAGACGTAATTAAAGGGTTGGGTACCACCGGTAACCTGAATAGTGATGCTTCCATCACTTCCTCCATTACACATGATGTCTGTTGTAGTTCCAGAAATAACAATTTCTGCCGGGTCAATTAGGATCATTCCCGTTTGTATTTGGCAGTTGTTCGCGTCCGTAATTATTACATTATTTTGACCGCCGCATAATCCTGTGGCGTTGGCATTGGTTTGGGCGGGAACTGAACTCCATAGATATGTGTATGGAGCTGTTCCACTAGCCACAATTACGGATATACTTCCATCACAGGCCCCAAAGCACGAAGGATCCGAAGAATTTAAGATAGCGCTTTGTATTTGCTGTGGTTCAGTAATGGAAAATTGAACTGAAAAATTGCAGCTATTGCCGTCCTCAACCATAATGGTGTAGGTACCACCAGAAAGGCCAAATATTACGCTGGAGTTCGGCCCGATGGAGTTCCCCTGAAGATCCTCCCAGGTGTATGTAAATGGGAAGGTCCCACCTGATATAAAAACTGTAGCTGTTCCGCTGGCATCACCGAAGCAATCAAGGTCAGTTGTCGCTACACTGTCTATTACCGGCCCTGCTATGTCATTAATTATAACAGGGTTTGTATAGATACACCCATTTCCGTCTACAAGAATGGGGTTGTATACGTTGGCATACACGCTGTCAATGCACATGCCTACTGTTGTATTGGGATCATTCCACGTTATCGTGTATGGAACCAAACCGCCCACCACCGCTACGCAGGCGGAGCCATTCTCCAGCCCACAAGTAGATGGGGTAGTGTTGTCGACAAATGCCAGGACTTGAGGTTCAGATATGTTTGTTGAAGCAGACGCTATGCATCCATTTATATCGGTTACAGTTACCCCAAAACTACCTGCACAAAGACTATCTGCAGTGGCAGTGGATTGTAAATAGCTATCATTCCAAAGATATGTATAGGGCAGCGAACCCCCGGAAAGAGATACAAGCGCTTCACCATCACAATATCCAAAACAAGTGACGTTCGTTGGTGTGATCACCGGAACAAGGGGGGCAGGCTCTGAAACAATTACAGAAATAGTGTCAAAGCATCCATTAATATCAGATATGGAAATAGTATAAGTGCCAGCACACACGTTCGTAATCTGATCAACAGGAATGCTATTGCTCCATAGATAAGTATAAGGAAAAGTCCCCCCGATAGCGGATGATTGCGCAAATCCATCACAGGCACCGAAACAGCTCACATTGCCGGTAGAAATAATAGAAGCAACTACAGGTGAAGGTTCCGTGATGATAATCGTTGAGCTCGCTGTACAACCCTTATCATCTGTTATTGTTATGACGTGATTTCCAGCGCACAGATTGCCGGCAATTTGAGTAGTCTGAATGGGGATGGTATTCCACGAATAAGAATAAGGTGTTGTTCCTCCAAATGCAACAACAGTTGCTGCACCATCACATATTCCTCCACATGAGGCCCCTGTTTCGGTAACGGTCAAGGTGAGCAATGGTGGCTCTGTAAGAACCGTATTATCACTGATGATACAGCCATTTCCATCTGTTACAACAACTGAAACCGGGCCATCACACAGTCCACTGGCAGACATGGTAGTTTGCGTATTCGGATCATCCCATAAGTAGCTATAAGCGCCCGTGCCTCCACCAACAGTAGATATTGCAACACCATCACATGATCCGTTACAGCTAGGCTCAACTACGGTCAGGTTTAGCGTTAACGCAGGTGGTTCACCAATCAGCACAGTCACGCCAGTCAAGCATCCATTCGCATCTTCAATGGCCACATTCGCAAGTCCAGCTGGCATCCCAGTTTCTGAGCTTGACGCACCACCAGTACTCCAGGTGTAGGTATATGGAGGCAATCCATCTGTTACGGAGACCATGGCCACACCATCGTTTCCGCCAAAGCAGCTTACAGCCGTGCTATCAATCATTGAAGCTGCGGGCCCATTTGCATCGGCTATTATTCCAGAACCCAGGCCAATGCAGCCATTCCCATCAGTAACTGTCACATTATAAGTTCCAGTTACAAGACCTGTACACGTGGAGCTTGTACAGCCACTATTCCAGGAATAAGTGAAAGTGCCAACGCCATTCGTGACAACTGCACTCACCGAACCATCCAGCTGTCCACAGCTAGCAGCTATAGGGTTTACTGCCACAATTACGGGTGGAGGTTCATTTATAATTTGAGATCCAATTACACTACATGCATTGGCATCGTAAATCGTAACATTAAATGTGCCTGAACAAAGTCCAACAGCCATCAGGCCAGTCTGATTGCCAGGATCATCCCAGACATATGTGTATGGTGGCGTTCCTCCACCCGCAGTTGCAGTAGCGGTTCCATCACAGGAACCATTACAAATTACATCAGTACCTGTAACGCTCACGCTGAGTAATGGTGGTTCTGTGATTATTACAGAGTCAACTACAACAATTGAGTTGGCATCCGTTACGGTGACATAAAATATTCCTGCACAGAGTCCTGCCACATCTTGTGTAATGGCACCTCCAGTCCAGATGTATGTGTACGGAGCAATACCACCAACTACAGTTAGATCAGCCGTGCCTATACAAACATTGAAGCAAAGTAAATTTGTGTTAAGAATTGCCGTGCCCATGGCCGGAGGTTCCGTAATCACTATGCAATCAGAGGAAACACAACCAACAGCATCGGTAATGGTGACACAATAGTTTCCCGCGCACAATCCTGTTGCAGTGGCAGTAGTTTGCGGTACCGAATCATTCCAGAGGTAGGTATATGGAGCGGTACCTGACGTCAGCGTTGCAGTAGCCTGGCCATCACAGATATTAAATCCCGACGCGTTATTATCCAATGTAACCACAGCATTTCCCCCTGGGATATCACTTAAGTTTGTACTCATAATTCCGGTACAACCATTGACATCTGTTACTGTAACTGAATAGGCACCTGCAGGAATACTGAATGCGCAGCTACTCGTCTGTGCAAGGCTATCATTCCATAAGTACGTATATGGAGAAGTACCTCCCACCGGAGTAGCGCAAGCCATGCCATTACTTAACCCGCAGGATGCGTCTGTAGGCACAACTGTAACTGTGAGTGCTGGGGGCTCATTAATTACAACCGAATCGAGTACGATGCAAAAGTTTCCATCTGTAATTGTTACACTATAAGTACCAGCTGCTATATTTGTCAGATCTTGAGAAGGTAGCGCGTTACTCCAAGCATAGGTGTAAGATAAGGTACCTCCCCCAACCGTTAGATCAGCCGCGCCATTGGTTCCCAAATTACAGGAGGGATCCGTTCCAACGATCGACGCCGTAAGAGCAGGTGGTTCGCCGACCGTAACAGAGGCCTGAACAGTGCATCCGGCTATATCTGTAACGGTAACATTGTATAACACTCCGGCACACAAATCAGAAGCTGTGGTTGCAGTGGTGGAAGAAGCTGTATTGTTCCATGAATACGAATAGCTCATGGCACCACCCGCTGCTGTCACTGTTGCGTTACCGTCACATACGCCGTTGCAGTTAGCGTCTGTAAACCCTGTAACCGATGCGGTGAGTAGAGGAGGCTCAGTAATTACCGTGGTTGCAGATGAAATACAACCAGTCCCATCTGTTATCACAACGCTATAGGATCCAGCGCATAATCCCGTCGCAATGGCCGTTGTCTGACTACCAGGATCACTCCAGGCGTAGGTGAAGGATGGATTACCTCCCGTTATTGAGGCCGTTGCCTGGCCATCACAAGCCAATGCGCAGGAAGCATTTGCATTAATTTGAATGGAGGCTGTGCCACCCCCTCCCGTACTATTCACCACCGCAACTGTCGTTTGCTCACAGCCACTATTATCCGTAACCGTTACCGTATACGGTCCCGCAGCAAGGGCTGTGCACATAGACGTGGCGCATCCAGAATCCCACAGATAGGTGTAAGGCATTGTTCCACCGGTTGCTGTTACTGCTACTGCTCCATCAGATAATCCACAAGAAGCTGGAAGGGCCGAAGGTGTAAGGATCATTGAAACCGGTTCAGTTACCGCCTGAGAAGCAATAATTGTGCATCCATTCCCATCTGTAACAGTGACACTAAAGGTATTGGCGCAAAGACCTGTAGCAGTAGCGGTTGTTTGAAAACCCGGATCGTTCCAGCTGTAAGTAAAAGCACCTGTACCTCCTGATGGAGTAACAATTGCTGAACCATCACAAACTCCGTTACACGAAGCATTGACTGCAGAGGTTGGGGCAGCTAATGCAGGAGGAGCATTAATAGTTACACTGGCCATATCTGTACAACCATTGGCATCAGTCAAAGTAACATCGTATGTTCCGGCACATAAATTGGCTAAATCCTCGATTGTGTCAAATGTGCTCCAGAGGTATGTGTACGCAGGCGTTCCGCCAAATGCCATTAGGTCAACAGTTCCATCACAAGGTGTGGCACAATTGAGATTAAACCCGGTAAGGGCTGCAGTTGGCTCGGGATATACCGTAATATTTATCTGCACAAAATCACTGCATGACCCATTCGAAACAACTTGCGTGACCGTATAAATTCCCGGTGCAGGATAGGTATGCGATGGGTTTTCTGAAGTAGAGGTAGTTGCATCTCCAAAGTTCCAGAAGTAAGTGGCGGGTGAGGTGCCAGTATTTTGAAAATTATAGCTGTTTCCCGTAAGGCATTGGTTGCCATTGTATGTAAAACCAGCAGTGGATACCGGGCCGGAACCAACTACAGTAGTGCTGTTAAGCGTATTCTGCTCAATACATCCGTTCGCATCCACAACTGTAACCGTATAGGTCCCGGCACATATATTAACCTGACTTTGCCCAACACCAATTCCGATCCAGGTATAGGTAAAAGGGCCTGTTCCACCGGTAACTGACGCAAAGAGCTGGCCGTCACAAGACCCCTGGCATGATTCGTCAAGCGGGACGGCAAAAAGATCGATAGGATTCGGCTCTAAAACATCAATGGTTGCAGTACCCAGACAGCCATTGGCATCAGTTACAGTTACGGTATATGTACCAGCACAAACTCCCGCCTGGTTTTGCCCAGGGCCCATTACAGTCCACTTGTAGGTATAGGGTACGGTTCCTCCGGTAGTCGTTGCAGATAAGGTTCCATTACAACCACCAAAACAAGTAGCATCTGTAGCTGTGGGAGTTACTGTTAGTGCTGTACCTAAATCGGTAATTACAATCGTTTCAAAATTGATATTACAACCAGTCGCATCTGTTATCGTGACGTTGTAAGTCCCTGCACATAAACCTACTGCAGTTGAAGTTGTTTGGGTGCCTGGATCATCCCATTGATAGGTGTAAGGACCAGTGCCTCCGGTAACTGTTACAGTTGCGGTTCCGTCGCACACACCACAATTAATATCTACTCCGGAAATACCGGTGGTCATGCTACTTGGCGGAGTACACGTTACACAATAGGTTGTTTGAAAATACAATCCCGCGAGGGCAAAGACCCAACAATCGTTAGCCGGAGGAGAGAATCCAAAGTTTGAGGTAGTTTGTCCGGAGGGAACTGTTGTTGTTGTTTCATCATAATTCCAAAAATTTTGTGGAAAGATATAGTTCGTACCATTTAGCGTTGTGGTATGGGTAGCACCCACACTGTTTTGCATATCACCGCCCGCTGCAAATGCGGTTGCATAGGTGGAATTTCCACACGCGGTATAACCATTCACGGAAGCACTCGCTGCACCTCCTATTGTTACGATAGCGCCATCATGAATAATCAGTGACCCCTGATAAGTTGCAGTTGGATCGGTATAGATGATGAACAGCGTAACTCCATCTACATTAGCCCCACCAGAGGAGATAGTGATATCGTAATTACCATTTCCGGTAATGGTTGAAGTCACGTCAGCTCGAAAAACTTGTGTTCCACCTAAGCCCCAGCACTTTGATGCTCCCGATCCAGCATGAACTGCTGCAATGGCGGATGATCCTCCTGAAGGATTTACTACAGTAGCAGTTGCTGTATTATTGGTAGAAGATTCACTCCACCACAGGTAGGCTACTTCCAGATTATAGCATGCGGGTAAACAAGAAATATTCAAAGAAGCGGGAAATCCGGCCCCGGGAGACGGCGTATACCTGGTAGCGGTCATCAGAGTTGCCTGACAGTAGTTTAAGCCACAGGCAGAATTATTGTAAATCTGGCCCAACGAACCATTTCCATCCTTAAGATATGCCAATGAATCAGGACTGGCAAACATCGTCCCGCTCTGATACAACACCGGTGCAATTTGTTTCTGAGCAACAGCAAATTGTGAAACTAATACGAACAGAAATAATGTTAGGCCCCGGATCATTTTTTTCTACCAATCGCAGAATATCTGCTTAAAGGTAGTCAATTTGAACATACATACCTACTTCTGTTAGAAGAGGTAAACCATAGTTGTTAACATTCGAGGCAATGAAACAACCGATGCTGTGTTTAGATAGAGCTACTTAAGAAGTGTAACGTGCCCAATGTATTCGTGAGCATCTCCAGAGGTATCTTTTGTCCTGATTAGCCATACATATACATCTTGCTGGGCTGCTTTTTTGCCTCCATTGGCCTTGCCATCCCAACCCCATTCTTCAAACTTGTTCAAATCAAATGTACTTTTTGATTTATATACCAAATCTCCCCATCTGTCATATATATAGAATTCAAATTCCTCCTCTTCAACACCTATGCCCTGAGGGAAGAAATAATCATTCATCAGATCATTATTGGGCGTAAATGCTGTAGGTGCAAAGAGAATATATTCACCTTTTATTCGAAGCAGGCGAATGGCGGTATCGATACAACCGTATTGATTCTCTACCGTTAGCAGAATAAAATACACACCTTCCTCTGTGTAAGTATGCGAAATAGTGGACCCATTGGTAAAAGCAGGTGCTGACACAGAGTCCGTTTCTTCATCCCCATAATTCCATGTCCATGCTATCACATCAGAAGAGGAGGTATCCTGAAAAACCGCTTCCGGAGCAAGAATGGATAATTCGGCCGGATCCATGACGTTTCCATTTTGGGTTATCAAAAATGCTGCATTGGGAGGTGACTGAACCTGAACTGTTGCGTTGTTACTGCAGTCTTTGTCTGTGGTTACCATAAGCGTTACATTAAATGTACCTGTGTCGGTAAATACATGCGCCGGGTTTTGTTGGGTAGAGCCAGGAAGATCAGCAAAATTCCAGCTCCAGGCAGTAATTACATCCGAACCTTGTCCGGTGGAATTATCTGTGAACTGCACCACATAAGGATCTGGGTCACAAGCCCATGTAAAATTCACTATAGGCAATTTGTGTACAACCACTGTTCCATTTGTAACAGCAGGTGCACATCCATCATCAACTGTTACTGTGTACGTTGTGTTAGATGTTGGCGAAATGCTAATAGTCTGGTTAGTTGAAGAAACCGGCGGATCCCAATACCAATTATAGGGCCCTACTCCATTGCCTCCGGAAGTTACACCTGTTAAGCTGGCAAATGCACCTTCACAGATGGTGTCATTAATGACTGCAACCGTTAGGGGCAATAGAATTGACACATTGATTGATGCCGTTTCCGTACAGCCGTTAAAGTCCATAACTGTAACTGTATAAGTAGTATCCACTGTTGGGTTAACAACTATTGTATCTGTAGTTGGCATACCGACACCCCAATCGTATGTATAATCAGGATTTGGGCCGGGTTCCAGGGTTCCTCCGGTGCCAGCTACCCAAAGGATAACAGCGTCACCCGCACAAATGGTTGCATCATTGGATGTGGTTAACAAAATCGGCTCAGGGGCAGTTATAGTGAAGTTAGCCGTATCCACACAGCCGTTAAGGTCGGTAACAGAAATCGAATAAGAACCTGGGTTCAGGCCTGTAACCCCAGTTGTAGAACCTCCCCCACTCCATGAATAGGTGTAAGGCAACGTGCCATTAATTACAAATACCGATGCCTCACCATCTGCACTGTTTGCACAAGTGAGGTTGAGGGGAAGAAGACTTGATATAGTTGGCCCCACATTATTATTGATGGGCAGCGTGAGTATCCAAATACAGCCATAGAAATCTGTTATTTCTACATCGTAATCTCCTTCAAGCAGCCCGGTTGCTGTCTGCGTGGTTTGTCCAATAAAGTTACCTCCACTATCATACCAGGCATAAGTATATGGAGGCGTACCTCCAACCGGGTTCACCGTCGCCACTCCATTCGCATTACCACAGCTCGAAGGTGTAGTTGTTCCGCCGGCACTCAGTGGAGTAGGTTCAAATATTTCGTAGGTCTCTGACGTATCACA
>JYMV01015237.1_pt1 | contig 11434 bp, 10 predicted proteins | sample 338911 | NCBI WGS metagenome assembly JYMV01 (sample SAMN03354496, study PRJNA234377) | hydrothermal vent metagenome | biome: Deep sea; feature: Hydrothermal plumes at the Eastern Lau Spreading Center, Western Pacific Ocean; material: Seawater | place: Tonga | collected 2009 | depth 2000 m m
ATTTGCTCAATAATCCTTCACGGATAAAAATTAGCACCATTGATTCTCTTTCAAGTTTGATTGTGTCGAAATACCCATCATTAGAGCAACTAATACCACCCAGAATAATAAGTGATCGTTATGAGTACGAATACATGTATCAAATGGCAGCAGAAAAAACACTGATGTTGATAGAGGAAGACGAGTACAACGAGTCTATTGCTAGAGTTTTATTGTATTTGGATAATCATGTAGATAAGTTTTATCGGCTTTTGGTATATATGCTATCAAAACGAGAGCAATGGTTGCCTAGGTTGTATCTCAAAGGTGTGCTTGATGTTGATTTTTTGGAGCGAACTGCGCAACAAATTATTGTTGAGCATTTACAAGTTCTTAGAGAGATTGCATCGGAGTGTTTGAATGTAGATATTTTCACTTTGCTTAAAGCTAATACTCGACCTGAAGTTTCCAAAATTAACAAACTTCCTGGTGACAAGCTAAGTGATTTGTCTAATTGGCAAATAATTGCTGATCTATTGCTAGCAAAAAGTAGCGGAGAATGGCGAAAAAAAATAGATAAGTCACTTGGATTTCCAGCAGAACTCAAAGAGCAAAAAAAATCTTTGATGGTAATTTTGAAAGAACTAGCTTCTGCAGATATTTTCAAAAAACAACTTCTTGAGTTAGATCAATTGCCAAATGCTCATCAAAATGAATCCACCATAAGCAATATCAACGATATCAGCCAAGTATTGAAACTAGGCGTTGCTCAATTAAGCTTGATATTTGAAGAACAAGGTGTTCAGGATTTTTCAGAAGTTGGAATGCAAGCAATTAAAGCACTAGATAGTCTTGAAGTAGTCAATGATATTGTTTTATTTTTAGATTATCAAATAAAACATCTTTTAATTGACGAGTTTCAGGATACTTCTTATGCACAATTAAGTCTTATTCAAAAGTTGCTTGAGAGCTGGCAAGAGGGTGACGGTAAAACAATATTTTTGGTGGGCGATCCAATGCAATCAATCTATCGATTTCGTGAATCCCAGGTAGGAATTTTTTTAAAAGTAATGAAAAATGGAATTGCAAATGTAAAGATAAATTCACTATTACTGAGTACTAACTTTAGATCGAATATGAGTATTGTTGAATCAAATAATACTTTTTTTTCTAATATTTTCCCCAATGTGGATAACCTAATACAGGGTGCTATTCATTTTTCTAAGTCCACCTCAGCTTCCAAAGATATGCCTCAGGATGCGGTTAAGTTCTATCCCTTTAGTTATGGCCAAAATAAACAAGAGGCTGAACAAGTGAGCACCATTATCAGTAAAGCACTGCAACAGGATCCAACTCAAGAGATTGCAGTGTTAGTGAAGTCGAGAACTCATTTGCAAGACATCATTGTCTCACTTCAGTCTCATGAAATTAATTTTGAAGCTGTAAAAACAGAACCTTTAAGGTCTGATTTGTTTACCCGAGATTTAATAAGTCTAACTCGTGCCCTAATAAGTTTAGGAGATAAATTGGCCTGGCTATCAATTCTTCGCTCCCCTTGGTGTGGCTTAAAACTCAATGAATTATTGATTCTTAGTCGCTCTGATGAGATGACAATTTTTCACCAACTAAATGACGATGCTGTTTTAAAAGAGTTTACTGAGGATGGTATGAAACGAGCAAAACACCTGTATCAAGCAATTTCAGAGGCAGTCTTCAATGAAGGACGCTTCTCTTTTGTTGAGCGTTTTCTTTATGCTCTAAATCAGTTGAATCCAGGCCAAGAAATGAACCAACTGCAACGAAATATAAGGTCTCAGTTTACCTCTCTTTTAAATGAATGTGAGAGCAACGAAAATCTTAATATTGATACCCTAGAGTTAATGCTTCAGGACTTATACGCACCTTCTCAGTCTGCCTCTGTGAAGCTTATGACTATCCATCAGGCTAAAGGATTAGAGTTTGATATAGTTATTCTTCCTGGGTTAGGGAAAACGGGGAAAAGCAACCCATCATCATTGATTCAAATACAAGAATTTTCGAACCACAATATATTATTAGCGCCTATCAAGTCAGCCTATGATAGAGAGGAAAGCAAGACATATCTTTATTTGAAATATATTGAAAAACAACAAAGTCATTTCGAGATGATGCGCTTATTATATGTAGCGATGAGTCGTGCAAAAGAAAAACTATATTTACTGGGGAGTGTTAATAAATCAGGCAAAGTGTCAAGTAATACATTGCTTGGTTTTTTGAGTCATTTTTATCAAGAATCAATTGATAACTTGGAAAATTTTACTGAAGAAAATATCAAACAATTAGTTGCACCTAAAATGATTCGTTACACAGAGCTCCCGACTCTTTCTGAAAGGGAAACTCAACATATTAATGAACCGAAAAATTTATCCAGAAATATTGATTTAATTTATCAAAGTGCGTTGGGTACTATTGTTCATTATTTTTTAGAACATAGTTTGTTTGAACCTTCAGAAAAAAGTGTTGAGATAAAGTTACTTGAGTTTGGTTTGCCAAAAAAACTCCTTCACACATATACCAAACAAGTTTGTCAGCTACTTCAGAATACTAAGCAAGATAAAGTGTTTGATTGGTTATTTCAGTACAGAGAGTCTACTCAAGTTGAAGCCGAATATAGTGATAACTCAAAAAATATTATTATTGACAGACTATTTATTGAGAATGGCGTGCTGTGGATTATTGACTTCAAAACAGCTTCACCAACAAAAGACGAATCTATTGATACGTTTATTGAGCGTCAAAAACATTCTCATCGAGAGCAACTCATAGAGTATCAAGAAATTCTCCAGAAAGTCTTCAAGTTGCCTACAAAGTTGGCCTTATACTGTCCCGCCATTAATCAATTGATTCATCTATAAATTTATTTTAAGTACATAAATTACTGGACAAAATAAAGAATTACACCTATGATGATTTCCAATTTATTATAGTATTTATAGGTATGAGTAAGCCCAGTGAATTGATTGGTTGGAATGACTATAGCTATAGTTATGGCGACAGGGAGATTAGAACCATTAATCCGTCTATACAAAGTGGTTCTACGGTTTTGTTTGAAAGCTATGAGGATATGCAGTTGATTGAGAAGGGCCAGTACCCTGGTGTCACTTATGGGACGGGCGGATTATCTACTCAGAAGAGCTTTGAAGAGGCTATGTGCAAGCTTGAAAATGGTCATATTTCACGTGCATTTCCTTCAGGTATTAATGCAATTATATGTACATTAATGGCGTTTACTCAGAGTGGTGATGAGGTGCTACTTACTGACAATGTCTACGGACCCACTGCGAGATTCTGCCATAAAGTTCTTGCTAAATACAACATTAAAATTACACATATAGAGTCGAATATTGGTTCTGAAATTAGTCAATATATCAATGACAATACTAAACTGATTTTTTTAGAGTCTCCAGGTTCCAATACTTTTGAAATTCAAGATATTCCTGCAATTGTAAAAATAGCAAAAAGAGCAGGCATTCCTACAGTCATTGATAATACTTGGGCTACGCCATTATTTTTAAAACCTTTGGATCTTGGTGTTGACATCTCGATTCACTCAGCTACGAAATATATTTGTGGCTATTCTGATGTTTTAATAGGCTGCGTAACCGTAAATAAGAAGTATTCAAAAGAGTTTGATGAGTACTTACATGCAGTTGAAAGTTATACGAACTCGCATGACTGTTACCTAGCTTTGAGAGGATTAAGAACACTCCAAGTTCGTCTCAGTGCTCATCAAAAGTCTGCATTTGAGATTGCCAGATGGTTAGAAACAGAAGACATTGTTGACTGCGTAATTCATCCGGGTCTAGAATCACATCCTCAGCACAATCTCTGGAAGAGAGATTATTCTGGTGCATCTGGACTCTTTGCATTTACATTTAAAGAAAAATATTCAGATAAACAAATTGCGTTATTTATAAATTCACTCGAGATGTTTGGGCTTGGTTATAGTTGGGGTGGTTTTAAAAGTCTTGTAACAGCAAGACAGTATAAACGTGATGGTAAATGGGTACATGATGGTAAGCATCTTATTCGACTCAATATAGGTCACGAGGATACAAAGGACTTAATTTCTGATATAAAAAGTAGTTTTAGTACACTAAATTAAACTATTTCACTCTTTTGTCGTTAAGAACAGTTACGCGCTGCATATGACGAATATTAGGTAAATAATCAACAACAGCGTAGTGTTGTGTAATTCGATTGTCCCAGATGGCAACAGAATTGTTGCGCCAACGAAACCTGACTTGGAATTCTGGTTTATTAATGTGTTGGTACAAGAATTGCAGTATATGGTCACTTTTTCCTTGACTTTCATTAACTATATTGCGTGTAAATGACTGGTTAACATTTAAATATTTCAAGCCAGAAACCGGGTGTGTCTCGATAACTTTGTGGACTGCAGAGCCGACATTCTTAAGTGCATTATTAACAGAATCAATGCCCCCATCCCTATAAAAATCATTCCTAAACGTTCCCATGTCATTGATAGCTTCCAAGTTTTCCAAGTGCTGCTTCCAGCCATCTGGCAAATTATCATAAGCAGCGCTCATGCTTGCCCAAAGAGTGTCACCACCAACGTCAGGAATTTTTATACCGTGCAAAATACTGGCAAATGGAGGGTTAGCCTTGAAGGTAAGATCCTTGTGCCAGTCATTAGTATCTGGAATGATATCTTCATCATTCTTAAGTAGAACAATATTTTCATAACCATCAACATGAGGATAGACAGGATGAGGGGGTTCCGGTTCGCCAAAACTTTTTGCTAGTTTTAGATGGCTTTTGGGCGACAAATCTTGGTCTCGAAAAAAAACAACTTGGTATTTAATCAGTGCCTTGTATATCTGATCACATATATCATCGTTTAGGTCTTTGTTAAGCGATACTCCAGAAATCTCTGCTCCGATGGCAGGTGTAATTGCTTCGATTTTCAAAATTCACTTCCCAACTAAAAAATCAATACTTTATAAGAAAATCTATTAAAAAGCAATGATTTTTTATGATTCTTTTTTGTCATAATTTAGCCACCATAAAAGAAGTAACAACTGAAACGTTAATAACGGGACAACAGACAAAATCGTTACTTCCCAACTATAGTTGAACACAAACCAGCCCGCTGAAAGAGCTGCAAAAGCTTGAAAACCAAAAATTAGAAAATCGTTAATTGATTGAACTTTAAACTTTTCATTTTCATTATAAGAACGAGGGAGTAAATTAGTTCCTCCAATAAACAAAAAATTCCAACCCAGCCCAAGGAGCATCAAAGACCACCAGTAACTATTTAAAGAGTGGCTGAGGTATGCAATAGTAACAGAGATAAAGAAAAAAATAACGCCAAGAATCATCATTCGAGAAAGCCCCAAATACTTAACAATCATTACTGTAAATAGTGACGGTAGAAACATCGCAATGACATGACTTTGAATAACAAATTTAGTATGCTCAAGTGGAAAGCCATCCATCACATGCATGCTCACTGGGGTTGCTGTCATGACAAAACTCATAACAACATAACCTGTAGTTGCAGCACAAACAGCAACGACGAAAGAGCCTTGCTTAATAATTTCAATCAAGGGACGTTTTGATTTGTCCACTTGTTCATGAAATTTTTCAGTTGGTTGAAAAAAACAAAGCAACACAAAGGCAGCAACGAAGAGCAAGGCAAGCAAAACAAATGAGCCTACAAAATCGACCTCAAACCAATCTTTTCCTAAGGTAGCAACTTCAGGTCCAAGATAGGCTGATAGCAGGCCCCCAAAAAGAACTATAGCTATAGCTGTAGTTCTTTGTTCTTCTTGAACGCTTTCAATTGCTGCAAATCTAAACTGATACATCGTTGCAGCCGTAGCACCTAACAAAAAACTTGACAGACAAAAAAGAAGAAAAGATCCAGTATTAATAGCATAGATACCTAGGCCTATTGTGGCAATTGTGTAGAGACATACACTCAAAAAAACTCTTTTGCGACCAAAAAGAGACATTAGCCGATTAACCGGTAGAATAGCAAGTGCAGTGCCTACTACAATTATCGCAACTGGAAGAGTTGAAAGATTTTCTAAGTGAGTAAGTGAGTTACCGATAATCCCGCCAACAAAGACCATAAATACGGCAACTGACATAAAAAACGCCGAACTTATCGCTAATAGCCAGACATTTTTTGGGAGTTGAAGCATTAAATAAGGTTTTCTTCTATTGGGACGGAATTATTGCTTTTTCTTTCTTTTCCAATTATCAATCGTTTTTTGCTTTTTTCGGCTTAATGTCAGTTTTTCACTAGGAGCGTCTTGGGTGATAGTTGAGCCAGCTCCAATAGTAGCATTTTTACCAACCGTTATTGGAGCAATTAATTGAGTATCAGATCCAATAAATGCACCATCTTCAATAATGGTTTGATGTTTATTTGCACCATCATAATTACAAGTTATAACACCTGCACTAATATTAACATCTTGACCTATTGAGCTGTCGCCAACATAGCTTAGATGTGGTACTTTAGATTTGTCACCAATTGTGGATTTTTTTACTTCAACAAAATTACCAATTTTGGCATGATTGCCCACCTTAGTTTCTGGGCGAACACGAGCAAAAGGGCCCACAGTTGAGTGGCTTCCAATTATAGAATTTTCAATAATAGAATTTGCCATAATTTCTGTATGATCACCGATTTTAGCGTTTTTTATTATACAATTAGGCGCAATTAGAACATTTTCACCTAATTCGTTTTCACCTTCAAAAACGACATTTATGTCTACTGAACAGTCCTTACCAAAGATTAAATTACCACGACAGTCGAAACGATTTGGATCTTTAATGGTTAACCCGTTAGACATCAAATCTTTTGCTTGCTTTTGCTGATAAATGCGTTCCGCTTCGGCCAATTGATTTTTATTGTTTATGCCCATAACTTCAGATACATTGTCGCACACTAATGATGAAATAGTAACATTATCTGAGACTGCATTTTCAACAATATCAGTGAGATAGAGTTCACCTTGTTTGTTATCGGGTTCCAGTTGGCTTATATATTTCTTCAAAAGAGAGCCCTTGATGGCCATAATGCCAGTATTTATTTCATTAATTTTTTGTTGGTCGTCATCTGCATCTTTGTGTTCAATAATAGTCTGGATTAGTTTATTTTTATCACGCACTATACGTCCATAACCACTTGGGTCATCTAGAATTACGCTTAAAAGTGAAAAGCCTGTTAACTGTGATTGGGCTATCAGTGATTTTATTGTATTTGTTGAAATGAGTGGCACGTCACCATAGAGGATGATGCAAGTCGATTTATCATTGATACCAGTTTTTACTTGTTGAACTGCATGCCCTGTCCCTAATTGTTTTTTTTGTACTACCCAATTTATAGAATCGCTGTTAATTGAATTCTTTACAAGTTCAGCATCATTACCAATCACAATATTGATTGAAGCAGATAAAGGATTAATTGCATCAACAACGTGTTGCAATAATGATTTGCCACCAAGTTGGTGGAGTACTTTCGCTTTATTTGATTTCATTCGAGTGCCTTGGCCGGCAGCTAAGATGATGGCGTCAATCATATTTGTATGGGTTTATAGTACTTTACTAGAATTAATACTTATTTTAAGCGATAACTAGTTTTTTGTATAATATTACACTTTTAATAAATGTGTATTTTTCAACTTTGATTTATTAATAATTTGACTGTTTAATAGTAAAATTCGCATTAGATTATAAAAAGTGAATAATAAATATGGCCAGAACCGATAATATTACAAGTCTATTTGGAAAGTCTCCTATAACTCCCCTTCAAAAGCACATGAAGCAAGTACATTCATGTCTTAAAGATTTTGCTGTTTTTGCCAAAGCTTCAAATGCTCAAGATTGGGACACAGCAGAAACAATCCACATTTCGATTAATAATAAAGAGCAAAAAGCAGATAAACTGAAAAAGAAATTACGCATGAATTTGCCTAGCACTTTTATGATGCCTTTTTCGCGTAGAGATTTACTAGACGTTCTTCTAATTCAAGACTCAATTGCCAACATTACTAAAGACCTTGCCGGTTTAATGATGACGCGTCGTATGGTTTTTCCTGAGGAAATTGCGGGTGACTTTATAAAGTTGGCTGGGCTTTGTATTAAAACTTCAGCTGCTGCTTTAATGGCAATTAATGAATTAGATGAATTATTAGAAACGGCATTTAGTAGTCGTGAACGGAAAATAGTTGACAAAATGATTAAAACGGTCAATGAACTCGAGCACGAGACTGATGACGCTCAAAACAATATTCGTAACAAACTATTCGCCCTAGAATCTGACTTACCTCCTGTTGATGTGATGTTTTACTATCGAGCCATCGAATGGCTAGGTGAAACTGCTGATGCGGCCCAAAAGGTGGGCTCGCGTTTCGAAGTCATGTTAACTAAATAGTTGCTGGAGACATAATATGGAAATTATTACCAATTATGGTGATTTATTAGTAATAATGGCAATTGTTTTTGGTGTATTCATGGCCTGGGGTATTGGTGCAAATGATGTCGCTAATGCAATGGGTACATCAGTAGGTTCTGGCGCTGTTACAATTAAACAAGCGATTATTATTGCGGTTATTTTTGAATTTGCAGGTGCAATTCTGGCTGGTGGAGAGGTGACTGATACAATTCGTAAAGGCATACTAGATGCAGCATTGTTTGCCAACGAGCCACATTTATTGGTGTATGGTATGTTGGCATCTTTATTGGCTTCAGGCTCGTGGTTATTAATTGCTTCATCATTAGGTTGGCCAGTATCTACAACACACACTATTATTGGCGCGATTGTAGGTTTTGGTGCTGTTGGTGTTGGTGTTGATGCCGTTGAGTGGAATCAAGTTGTTAAAATTGTAATGAGTTGGATAGCGTCACCAGTGTTGGCTGGAATCATCGCCTTTACCTTGTTTAGGAGTCTTCAAAATTTAATTATTGATACTGATCATCCGTTCAATAATGCAAAAAAATATGTTCCTTATTATATGTTTTTGGTTGGCCTTGTAGTCTCCTTAGTAACTATATTTAAGGGACTTAAACATGTTGGTTTGAGTTTTGACACAGTGACAAGTTATATACTATCAATAGGATTTGGGGTACTCATAGCAGCTATTGGAACCTTTTTGATTCGTAATATCCATCTTGACCCTGATGAAAACAAAGACTTTTACTATGCTTCAATGGAGAGAATATTTAGTGTGCTTATGATTATTACTGCAGCAGCAATGGCTTTTGCTCATGGTTCTAATGATGTTGCTAATGCCATCGGTCCGTTGGCAGCGATTTATAGTATCCAAGAGTGCACTGCCTTTATGGATATTATTTCTTGGTGGTGTTGGTATCGCTGTTGGTCTTATTACTTATGGTCATAAAGTTATTGCAACTATAGGCACTGGTATTACCCAGCTAACCCCATCTCGTGGTTTTGCTGCAACATTGGCTGCTGCTGCAACAGTTGTTATTGCCTCAAGCACTGGAATTCCAGTTTCAACAACACAAGTATTGGTTGGTGCAGTGCTGGGTGTTGGTCTTGCTCGAGGAATGGCTGCATTAGATACTCGAGTCATTAGTAGAATATTTTTATCATGGATTGTGACTCTACCTGCTGGCGCTTTCATGTCAATTTTATTCTTCTTTGCACTTAAGGGTGCCTTCGGGGCTTAAATTTCTTTTGTTAAGTAGGAGTTACTTATGACTTTAGCAGAAATACAAAAAAAACTCGAATCTACTATAGAACAATCTCAAGTAACCATGGAAGGTGATGGTTGCAACTGCTCTGCAGTTGTTGTTTCTCCAATATTTGAAGGATTATCACTTTTACAGAGACAAAGAATAGTACTCGCGGTGGTGAGTGAAGAAATCAAAAGTGGAGAGCTGCACGCGTTGAGCGTTAAAACCTACACCCCTGAAGAGCGATAGTATATAATTTGCGTTCTTTTTAATCTTGTAGATTACAGTTATGCAAACAGATATTCATCCTGCTTACGAAACCACTAAGGTTGTGTGTAGTTGTGGCAATGCTTTTGAAACGCGTTCAACTAGCACTAAAGATGAAATACACATAGATGTATGTTCAAATTGTCACCCATTTTATACGGGTAAGCAAAAAATTGTAGATACTGCTGGTCGTGTTGAGAAGTTTAAGTCTCGCTACGGTGCATTCAAGCGGTAAATAATTACTGTTATGCTTGAAAAAGCCACAATTGTGGCTTTTTTTGTGCCAGAAGGAAACATAAAATATACTGCAAAATCATTATAATCACCTTTTCGATTGAGACATTGTTATGGCATCCGACTACATAAACGCCCTTTTAAAAAAAGAAGTAACTCGTACTCCAGTTTGGGTTATGCGACAAGCGGGGCGATATTTGCCAGAATATCGTGAGACTCGAAAAAAAGCTGGTGATTTCCTAAGCTTATGTAAATCCAGTGAATTGGCGTGTGAAGTTACACTTCAACCTCTTGAGCGTTTTGATTTGGATGCCGCGATTCTTTTCTCAGATATTTTAACCATTCCAGATGCGATGGGTCTTGGTTTATATTTTGTAGAAGGTGAGGGCCCTAAGTTTTCCAAACCTTTGACCACACTAGATGATATAGATAGACTGTCTAAACCAGATGTCGGTAGCGAGCTTGCCTATGTCAGTGAAGCGGTCTCAGTAATCAAAAAGAACCTCAAAGGTAGAGTCCCCCTTATAGGTTTTACTGGAAGTCCGTGGACTTTGGCGACTTATATGGTAGAGGGCGGTTCCAGTAAGAGCTTTTCAAAGGTTAAAGGTTTGATGTTTGAAAATCCCAATCATATGCATCAACTTTTAAACGTCCTAGCAGAAACGGTCATTGATTATTTGAATAACCAAATTGAAGCAGGTGCAGATTCAGTAATGATTTTTGATACCTGGGGTGGTCTTTTAAATAAACAGAGTTATGAGGATTTTTCTCTCAAGTATATGACAAAAATTGTCGCAGGAATTCATCGTTATTATGAAGATAAAACGATTCCGGTAACAGTGTTTACAAAAGGGGGGTCTGCTTGGCTTGAGCAGATTGCTTTAAGTGGCTGTGATGCGATCGGTCTAGACTGGACTATAGAGCTAGGAGAAGCTGAAAGACGGGTTGGATCTCAGGTAGCATTGCAAGGCAATCTAGATCCATCAGTTCTCTGTGCCACATCTGAGGTTATTGTCACTGAAGTTAACAAAGTGCTTGACCAATTTAAGGGGGAAACTGGGCATGTATTTAATCTTGGTCATGGTATAACTCCAGATGTTAATCCCGAAAATATGAAAGTATTGGTAGATGCTGTGCATTCTTATCATAAAGTAAAATAAATCAAACATTCTTGGATAGGACAATAAATTGTGTTGAAGTGCTTCTGTGCTAAAATTTGACTCTCATTAAGACGAACAAA
>JYMV01003111.1_pt1 | contig 11432 bp, 13 predicted proteins | sample 338911 | NCBI WGS metagenome assembly JYMV01 (sample SAMN03354496, study PRJNA234377) | hydrothermal vent metagenome | biome: Deep sea; feature: Hydrothermal plumes at the Eastern Lau Spreading Center, Western Pacific Ocean; material: Seawater | place: Tonga | collected 2009 | depth 2000 m m
AAGAAAATTTGGCGAAGGTCTTTCTGTTTCGTTTTTTTCGAATTATAATAAAAATATGAATGTAACGCTTCCGAACAAAAGAGAGAGTCAACTGGCGAAATCCGCACTTTTGGCTTTTCGCGGTGAGTTAGAAGCTGCGGAAAAAACTACTCAGTTAAGAGTTGGCTCCAAGACCATCGAAATTCCTCGGCAAGCGATCGAGATGTTCAGTGAAATCCTCAACAAAATGGCGAACGGTGAAGCCGTGATGCTGATACCGCTCCACAAGGAGCTTACCACTCAAGAGGCGGCCGACATTTTGGGAGTATCCCGGCCCTATGTCGTCAAACTCCTGGAAGACGGGGAGATCCCACACCGGAAGCTCCGGCGTCACAGAAGGATCTTGTTTGAAGACCTGATGGAGTACAAAGAGCGATCGGACCGCGAAGTCGAGTCTGCGCTCGACGCGCTTACCGCTGAAGCGCAAGAGCTTGGAATGGGTTACGACTGAAGCCGCTTGGTTCTTCCCTCACGATTTACGGTGGTCTATGACGCCTGCGTTCTCTATCCCGCATCGATTCGGGATCTGCTGTTGCAATTGGCCACGACGGAGCTTGTCCGGGCGAAATGGACTGAGCAAATTCACAAAGAGTGGATAGAGAATCTCCTTGAAAATCGACCAGAACTTACTCGGGAACGCTTGGAGAAGACTCGAGACAGAATGAACACGCTTCCGGACTGTTTGATATCGGGGTATGAGCAGCTGGAAACTGGGCTAGAACTTCCGGATGTCAATGACCGGCACGTCTTGGCCGCTGCCATTCACGGAGGTGCCCAGGCCATCGTCACCTACAACCTGGCCGATTTCCCGGAGTCTGAACTCAACAAGCACAATGTCGCGGCTATACACCCGGATGAGTTTGTTCTGGATCTGGTCGACTTGGATTCCAAAGTGGTCCTCGCCTCTGTTCAGAGGATTATTCAGCGACTAAAGAACCCGCCCCTATCAATGGCCCAGTACATCGAGATTCTTCGAAAGAATAGGCTGTCTCAATTTGCAACCTATCTGGCAAATCTAGACCGCCCAACGTCATAGGTGAGGATTCTGGAAGTTAGAGAGCCGACTTCTGCGCTCATCTATCACTGCGCCGATCGCGACGGCCAAACAAAGGAACGCCTCCTTCCTTGCCATGAGGTGATTGTCGACAGTCTCCCGGACGTGGTGGATACCCTAATCGCAACCGCAGATCTTCAAGGGAGGGAGAAGCAGTTGCCTCATAGATTATTAGGAGAGGTCGTTTCGGAAGAGCTTCGCGGAAAGCTCGAACCCTCCCGATCTGGCGTGTTACTGGCTGGAGACTTCTACGCAAACGAGGCGGCCGACAAGCGGGGTGCCAGTGGAGAAGTGGATAGCGTCTGGCATTCCTTCTTCAAGCACTACAGGTGGACCGTCGGAGTTCTTGGCAACCACGATCGTCTCAAAGACTCGATTGAGGCAACCGCGCTCCTGGACGGACAGGTTCTTGAGAAAGACGGTCTGCGCATTGGCGGTATCAGCGGCATCATTGGGAAGGCTGGTCGACTCCTTCGTCGTGAGCTCAAGTCGTATCTAGAAATCCTCGAGGCAATTCTCTCCAGTAGTCCCGACATCGTGGTCTTGCACGAGAGCCCTGCCCATGACCGACCAGAGCGGCGGGGCAATCCTCACATAGCCGCTTTGCTTGCCCGCTCGAATCCTGTTCTAGTCGTATGTGGACACTGCTACTGGCCCTCTCCTTTGATCGAGCTGGAGAACGGCACCCAAATTCTGAACGTCGATTCACGGCTTTGTCTTCTAAGAGCGGCTTCCGAGTAGATTTAGCTTGAGGGCTTCAGCTTGCCTGAAGTCCACCGAGGGTTCGGGGGACGTATCCCCCGTGATCGGCCTACCACAAACATAGCTGCGGAATCGTGCCACAGCTTCCGTTCTCCCAATTAACCGAGTATCGAGGCAAGGGCCCCAGCTCACCCAAGTCCTCAAGATCCTGGCTTAACGCTTCAAGAACGGCCAGCCATCCCTGAAGTGCGCAATCAAACTCTTGAGCCTCTTGCCACAGCAGGTTGTCGCCCGGGAAGACGGGCGTACCCTCTTCGAGAACCTGCTTCGTCCATTTTTGGATTTTCTTCAGCTCCCGTTTGCGTGAGGACATCTCGCCAATGACCTCAATGGCTCTTTCGATCAGATGAATATCAACGGACTGCGAGACTCTTTCCCAGGTCTCTCGGTCCACTTCGTATGAGTCATCCATGTTCGCACTCTCCTTTTACAAGTCTGGGAAGTCTTTCATTGCGTCCTCGTATTCGTCAGCGACATCGGCCAGGCTCAAATCCTGATAGACGGCTAGGCTATCTCTGTCGGAGTGGCCGCTGAGCAATTGCATTTTGGAATCGACGATTCCGTTACGCGCCAAATGGGTCAGAAGATGATGACGAAACAGGTGAGGATAGACCCGTTTCTCGATTTTGGCCTTCTTGCCGTATCGCCCGACGATCTCTCGGATCCAACGAGTGGTGAATTTGTCTCTCCGGTGAGTCTCGAAGAGATAGCGGGCCCGACGAGCTCTCTGGCCCATGATGTACTGAGCCAGTTCTCCCTTGAAGCTAGAGGGGAAGGGGACGTAGCGGTCTTTCTTGCCCTTCCCCTGATCGATCCGGATCCGCTCCCCTTTGACATCGACATCATCGATGAGGATACTCGCGAGCTCGGAATTCCTGACTCCTGTATAGATCAGCAGCTTGATCATCACGGTATGAACTCGATGGTTCGCCTCACGAACGGCCGCGCAAAAACGCTTCATCTCCTCATCAGTCAAAAGCTCAGGGAGCTTCTTCTCTCTGGAGATCTTGCCCTTAAGGCCAAGCGATTCACGGACATGGCCAAACACTTTCTGGAGGTAACCGTAGTCCGGGTCTTGCTTTTTAAGAAGGCGAGTAAGCTTCTTGGCCATTTCCTTAGGGGGGAGGCGCTCGGCCATTACACAACCTCCAGAAATGATGGCTTCTCCAGGTCGAGTTCGAACTCTCCGTAGGGATTTATGCTGGAGGTGAAGAGAGGGGTAAGTGCCCGAAGATCGTCAGGCTCCATTTGTTCGAAGAGAGAAGGGTCGAGAACTTTCTCCACCATCAAAGTATTGGCCAGTACCATGGCGTTTTGAAGAAGATGAAGAGCACCCACGATCAGCTCCTGGGTCATCGGATCATTGGTTCTCAACTCGGACCGGCGAGCGAAACAGATGAACTGGTTACAAGAGTTCCAACTTTCAATCCCGTTTAACTGTCCGTGAACCCAGATGTGAAGCTCGGGATCCGACAAGAGACGGCAAAGGTAGATGGTCCGCTCTACCCGCCCAATTTCGAGCAAGGCTCGATAGGTCGGATGGGGACGATTGTAGCGCGTGAAACGTCGAAGGATCGATTCAATCGGACCTGTTCTCTCTAGGATCGCCGCTGCGTGTCGAGCATAATCGTCATAACACTCTTCAATAAGATCCCAACGTATCGTTCTTGTAGTGACCCCGGAGAGGGATGGGAGTTCCGAGGCCAGGGCTGAAAACGGTAAGTTGAGCTGAAATCTCTTGACCTGTCGAAAGCGCGGTAGCAACTCAAACTGAAGTGCTCGACAGAGACCAAAAGCCGGAAGGCTTTGTCCTCCGGAGTCGGTGCAGTTTGTCTCAATAGCTGCGAGGGTACCGTGATGAACGACGCCTTCCACCATCGGGGCAACCTCGGTGCACGAGGGGCTCTTGACCTGGGAATGAATGGCAACCGAGCCTTGTTCTACGTGCCAATAGACCTTGACGCCTCGACCTTTGTAGTGTGGATTCCATTCCGTTGTGGGATTACGATCCCAGGCGGCCAAGAACTTTCCGTCGGAAGCGCAAGCTGTGCCTTCTCCCCATAGTCTGGGGTCTCTTAACTCCAGGATGTGATTAACCAGTGCCACATTGGCATCCCGGAGCGCTTCGGGTGTAATGAATCTCCGCATAAAGTAGCGGAGATCGTCATAAGAACAGTCTGGTTTCGCTGCCGAGTGAAGCCGTTGGAGGCCGAGGTTTGTGCCCAATGGCCAAGGCACCGGAGCTCCGGGTTATGCCCCTAAAGCCGACCTTATGTTTGTGGATGCGACTTCGCCGATGGTTGCCGGGACCACGGAGGCTGGGAAAGGTATGGGGGAGTCTGATAACATCATCGATGCTGTGCGTTACATCTTCGAAAGGTCCAACGGTCGGCCGACCGTTGTGAATCTTAGCTTGGGGACTCACGCGGGACCTCACGACGGGAAGGGACTGATCGAGCGCTCTATTGATACTTTAGTCGATGCGGAGCCTAATCGCGCCGTGGTGATTGCCGCCGGCAACAGCTATATGGAAGACTCTCACCAGTCCGGCCGACTAGAGCCCGGCACCTATGTTGATGTGGAGTGGGGGATTCCCCAGGAGGTCCCGTCTCAGATAATAGCGGAGGTTCATACCTGGTATCCGAGAGAGGCGAGAGTACGCGCCGAGCTTTATGGGCCCAACGGGCAGTTCTTAGCAGCAGCAGACCCGGCGGATGGTCGGCGCTATGTTCAGGGCTACGCCATAGGCGCTTTTGTGAATAATCGCACAAATCAAGACAGAGGTCGGGACAACGTCATCGCTACCCAACTTTGGGCTGGGATGCCGGGAGGCATCTACAGGATTCGACTGATTCTGTTGTCTGATGAGGCGGTGGAATTTCATTCCTGGGTCGAGCGGTGTCCCTTTGTGACGACATTCCGGCCGCCGACCGATCAGAGCATGACGTTGGGCTCGCTCTCGTCCGGACGTCTGACAGTCACCGTTGGGTCCTATGATGCGACTGCTCCCGGTACGCCGATGAGTGTTTTCTCTAGTGCGGGTCCGACGAGAGACGGGCGGGAGAAGCCGGAGGTGTCGGCTCCTGGAGAAAAGGTCTTGGCTGCTCACGCGGGGATACCGAATCGCTCGATAGGACAGTCGGGGACTAGCATGGCTGCTCCCGCGGTTACGGGGATCATTGCCTTGATGTTCGCGGAGGCGAAAGCTCTTGGGAAAGATCTTTCGGTTCATGACGTGAGAGATATTATCATCAAGGCCGCCCGGAAGAATCCACCTAGGGGAGAGTGGGATCCTCGATATGGATACGGCAGAATATCCGCTCAAACGGCGTTGAAAGAAGTGAAGGCCTTTGCTAAGGAGATGGAACCGTTCTAAAGAGGGGTCTTCACCCGAAAAACGAATTGTTTTCTCACAAACAGACAGGTCACCCCAAATGACTCTAGACAAAGTGCTTACACGAAAACAAAGCACTTTTCAACATCAGAAGAGAACAGGTCTCGGCGCAAGCCGAGACTTTTTAGATTTTAGATTCCGGCCTACCACAAAGCCCTCGTTCGGAGTGAATGTGGCACTACTCCAAGTACGATAGGCGGTCGGCTGATAGACTGCCCAAGCAGGTACCCGCTTTGCTTCATCGTGACATGGTGGAAACCGTCAACATTTCCGAAGAAGGCGCGCGCCTGATCGTTAGAAGTACAAATCCCCTGAAGAAGAAAGTTCCCATTCTTATCCAGACCGGCGACGACCAGTATGCCGGCTTACTGTGTGAACCGAGATGGGTCACTCAGATCGGGAAGGACCTCTACGTCAAGACTCTTCTGACCCCCGAGAGTTAGGCTTTTTGATAAATGACTCCCGAGCCGGGCCGGTTGGCGTGTTCGGTGATCTCCTGGCGGCTGTCTCCGTTGTTGTTGGAACCGATCAGCTTAGTGGCACCTTTGGTAGCGACCAATTCGGTATGACCTCGACTGTTGCTAATCCAGACGTCACCCGGCCTGGCTTGAGAAGCCGGTACCTGCTTGTAACCTTGCTTCTTGAGTTCTTGCTCCATGGACTTCACATTGATGTGGTGCCCTTTCACTAAACCCTGTCCTTCCAGCACAGAGCTCACAAAATCGGCGCAGTTGTTGTTGGTGCCTCCAGCAGCTGTGAAGTGTTTGAGCTTGCCCTTGAGACTGATGGAATCCTTGTTCAAGAACTGCCTGGCCGTATCGACCGCCGCTTGACCGGAACCGCCGCCGGAGGCACCGCCTGCAGAGGCTGTAGCACCGGAAGCACCGCCTAGAAAGCTGTTGACACCGTTGCTACCCGAGGCTCCGCCAAACCCGGGGCTGGCCCCGCTGGTCAACCCCGACAGCCCGGCGCTATTGCCGTTCGGAGAGCCACCAACTTGCATGAGCGCCATCAGGACGGCCATCTGGAGTTCCAGAGCGCGCATCTGCTGCTGCATGTTCGCGTTGTTGGGCTGGGTAAGTCCGGCGAAAGTTGGTCCGACCGGTGAAAAGTTGTTTATGGTGTGCATTCGCAGTCTCCCAAGTTAGTTATCTTGAGGTCATCATCGCACGGTCGGGTGGATCGAGGATGGGGAAACCCCGCCAGTTGTAAACTCGTTGTAAACTTTTTGCCGGGGTCTGCCTTGCAATGGAACAGAAACGTTACATATAAGCCCTACGGTTCGAGCTTTTCGTTGACATTAGAGATATCAATGGCTACCATGCTGGAGCAGCTAAGGAGGATAGCTTGGATCGCATCAACCTGAGGCTTAGTGTTCACTCCCTCAGCCGTAGAACCCATTTGCCGACCAAAGGCCAGACCACTCAGGGAACGGAAGCACCGCCAGAGGTCCCGATAGTTGGCGAAAGCTATACCCCCGACATCAGTCCGGTCGACGCTGCCAAATCGCGAAAGCTGGCGGAGAAGACCGGTTCGGCCACCTTTCCTCCGCACGGAGGTTCTCGAGATACCCAGTTCCTTTGCGATCTTGCCCGGTTTTAGTCCAGCCTCGGAAAGACTCCAAACCTCAGCCTCCTTGTTTTGCGCCGTTGGAGGCCTGCCGTGTGGTCTACCTTCAGCCCGGGCCTGCGCGATCCCAGCCTTGACCCGATCACTCAGGATTTCTCGTTCGAACTGGGCGAAGACCGCCAACATCCCCGCGAGCGCTCGGCCGCTCGGCGTGTAGTAACGCAGCATCTCCTCTTTGGAGGTCGGCACTGCGAGTAAGTTCTCGTAATCGACAGTGGAAAGGACCGAACGTCTTGGCATATCTCAATTCCAATTCTTAAAAACGGCCGTTTCTGAGAGGCCCTTCGGCCGCGTTTTGTGAGAACGGGATCACGGGCCTCACCATTCTCATAAATGCTTCTTGAAACTGTTTTCTTAAATCCCTATCATATAACGAGTTTCGATAAGGAGCTTTTTATGCTGATAGGCTATGCTCGAGTCTCGACCCAGGATCAAAATCTCTCACTCCAGTTGGAGGCCTTAAAAAAGGCCGGGTGCGAGAAAATCTTCAAGGACAAAACCAGTGGTAGCCGCGCTGATCGGCCAGGGCTGAACAAAGCCCTCGAACTTCTGCGTAAGGATGACACTCTTATCGTTTGGAAACTCGACCGCCTCGGCCGTAGCGTCAAGCACCTGGTCAACCTCGTGGGCGAGCTCCGCCAAGAAGGGGTTCAGTTCAAGAGCATCACGGATTCGATCGACACAGGAACACCCTCGGGAAGGTTCTTTTTTCACGTGATGGCCAGTCTGGCTGAAATGGAGCGCGAACTCACCATCGAGCGAACTCGAGCGGGACTTGAAACTGCCCGCAAGTTGGGGCGAAAAGGTGGACGGCGAAGAAAAATGACCGAAAGCAAGGTCGAGTCTGCAAAGAAACTGTTGCTTAACGGGGTGCCACCGAAAGACGTGGCCAAGAATCTCGGAGTCTCGGTACCAACTCTCTACCGTTGGATCCCGGCCTCAACTCTTCCTTAACGTACGATTTTTTCCGTTTTCTCCAATGGCCCCATATGAAACACTTCGGATTTTTAGTCGTCTGGTTCTCTCTGGCACACGGTTTGATTGCGCTAGCTTGCCACGGTGTGGCCGCTTTCGTGCGACTTCTCGCCCGACTCCAATCCAGAACAGGGCTTGCAAGAACAGGGCGGGGAGAGCCGTCTGATTTGATTCAACAGATTCAAACAGCACTTCCCCTGTGGGCGAAGGTGATCTGTTGGACTCTGGCGTTCCTTCTGACCTGCCTTCTCTACAGCAGCCTGTATTTTTAAAGCAGATATTTTACAGCCACACCCGCCGCCATTCCAACAACCAAATTACCTCCGGTCAGCGCGGTAAGACCGGCGACTACTCCGCCCTTGACCAATCCGTTGGATGCTCCATCCAGCGCCCCGTGGGTGGCGAAGTGACGCTTGAGCTTGGATTCAATCTCGGGGTTCTCCGTCTTTTGGCCCACCGATTGACCGAATCGGTAGCCCTCAACCCCGCCGAGTATTCCTCCGATCGCCCCATTCGTCACGGTAGTACCCACGGGTCCCAGGGTATTGGACATCGCTCCCAAGACCAAGCCCTCGCCGGCACCCGTGACGATCTTCGTCGCGTGGCGCGCGAGCTTGTCGGTCCATTGTCCCTGTTTGAGCTTGAAAATTTCCACTGACACTTCTTCGGAAGACAAAGTGACGGAGTCCTGAGGCGGCTTTTCAGCCTTGCTCTCTGTTGATGCAGGGGCTGTTTGGGATACTCCGATTAGGCTTCTTTTTTGCCAAGGGCCTGAGGTGCGTTCGATATTCATACAAAACTCCGTTTCAAGTGCATCTATTCGGAGTGAGTAGCTTTGAGTTGCCCTGACTCTACCTGTCCGGGCCTAAAAATACCTTAAAAAACCCGCACCGCTCTGAAGCCTTCTATCAGAAAGTCAGAACGACCCTACCATCGATATCGTTGTTCTTCATCCGCTCAAAGATGCCGTTAATATCCTCGAGTTTACCTTCCGAATAGTGAGCCTTCACCAACCCTCGTGATGCGAACTCCAAAGCTTCTCGAAGGTCTTCCCTGGTCCCCACGATCGAGCCACGGACCGTTTTGCGGTGCAAGACAACATCAAAAATCGGTAAAGGAAAATCTCCCGGGGGCAAACCCACCAGAGACATCGTTCCTCCCGGAGCCAACATGCCTAGCCCAGTGGAGAAAGCAGAGTTAGAAACGGCGGTCACCAGGACTCCCCGCACCCCTCCGACCGTCTTTACAAATTCCACGGGGTCACTCTCTTTTGCATTCACAGTCAGTTCTGCCCCCGACTTCTCGGCAAGAGCAAGCTTCGATTGAGCGATGTCCACCCCAATGACACGGTAGCCCATCGCTACCGCGTACTGCACGGCCAGATGGCCCAGCCCTCCTATCCCCGAAATCGCAACCCAATCCCCCGGGCGACACTCCATCTCCTTAAGACCCTTGTAAACGGTCACTCCGGCACAAAGAATGGGAGCGGCATCCGCATAGGAGAGACGGTCCGGAATAGAGGCTGCGTAGTTACCGTGAGCCGCGATATACTCGGCGAATCCTCCGTTGACCGTATATCCGGTCATGCTTTGAGAGCCACAGAGAGTCTCCCATCCCGTGTTGCAGTAGGTGCAACCACCGCAAGCAGAGTGAAGCCAGGGCACTCCCACACGGTCACCGATCTTCAACCCCTTAACAGCTCCGCCAACTTCGACCACTTCTCCCACGCCTTCGTGTCCGGGGATCAGTGGAAGCCGCGGTTTCACGGGCCAGTCGCCCGCGGCAGCATGAAGATCTGTATGACAAACGCCGCAGGCACGGGTTTTGACAAGTATCTGATGCGGTTCTATTTTCGGGATTTCCGTCTCCACAACCTCAAGCGGTTGACCTAGAACAGTTACCATCGCTGCTTTCATATTTCACCTCTTCACTGGACTCCGTCGAAGCTTCTCAGTCTGGCACCGATGGCCCTGTTGTATGTATCTGGGACGTGGAACGCTAACTCGAAGACGAAAGCCTGATTAAGCATCTCTCTCCACTAGGCTGGGAGCATATTGGTCTGACCGGGGACTATATATGGCCTACCAGAGAGAGATTCGGTCCGCAGAGATTTCGGGCGTTGAGGCACATCGACCGGGCTTAACGTACGATTTTTTCCGTTTTCTCCGGTGGCCCGGTGACCGTTTATCCATTAGCGATCTATCGGAGCATCAGCTTGGGAAGGCCTACAGAAACATAGCATAATCGGTCTGAAGATAAGCTCCGATTGAAAAAACGCTTTTAGCAAACGCTACGACGGCAACTGGCCGACGGACGATATCCATTGTTTCCATTTTTTTTGCGTGTCAACGGGTAGTGACAACCCTTTCGAGGTTCGATATACTTAACTCAGATCGCTGGATTATAAGGCGTGAGAATAGCCAGCCCTGCCGGTTCGCCGGACGGCCCTATGGGTCGGTAGCTCTCTCGAGAGCGAGAAGGTTCGCCACGAGACGTCAAGGTTAGTAGCCATATTGACGTCGAGTAAGCCCCGAAAGGGGCTTATTACTTTTACCCGGGTCTTTTTCTTCGTCGATTTGTGTTCTGCCTGGGCTGTTTGTTCTTCATGGCTAGGGACACAAGCTTTTTGAATCCGATTTCTCCAAAGGTCGCAAATTTCGAGATGTCATCGCATATGTAGGCTGAAACGACATCCATCCGAAGGTGATAGGGTCGACTTCCTGTCCATCGCCTCAAATTAAAAACAACGGCATAAAAAGCTGGCGCATTGTTTTCCTCCACCATCGGAATAATAGCCAAGTTCTGTCCCGATGCGTTCCAAACGCTTCGGAATTTTGCATCCTCTATATGCTGAACTATCGACAGCGAATGCCTGTAGCGTTTTCTGCAGAAGTAGCCCGGGTTCCGGGTGCTCGATGAATACAGGAACTTCTGGGGGTTCAGCGGGTCCTCCGGGTCTTTATCGGTAAAGCAGTGATCGCTGAACACCACGATGATGTTGCGGTCAGTGCCTTCTGAGTCTTGCGCGACAAGATGATACTCATCGAGGTGTTTAAACTCGAAGAGGTTCCCTCCCAGCATAAAGCTTGGCCAGGTCTGTTGAAGTAGAAATTTTTTAGCCACTCACTTTATGCCGCAGCCTGGCTCTCCAAGCGGTGAAGGGCTTGGAGAGCATCTAGCCCCTTATCCACCCATTCAAAGAAGCTCTCCAGGACGGTTCTATTCGCCATTCTTCGGAAAGTCTTGTCGCGAAGTATCTCCTCGCGCTTCTCCGAAGCTGGTACCAATTTGGAGAGGTGTACGGAGGCGACGAGCTTTAGGCGGAGCTGGAGGTCTTCAGAGAGGTCTTTGAAGCGATTGGCGAGTTGCCGGCTCTTGTTTTGATAGTCTTGTTCTTTTTCTAGCCTCTTCGTCTCGAGAGCTTGTTGCTCTGTTCTGGTTTCTTGTACGGATCTGTAGGAGATTGGGGCGTCGATTTGAGCGATTGTTTTAACGGTCTTGTGACGGGGGGAGTTTATTTTCTTGGGAGTGAGATGAGCATAGTTGGACCGGCCACCAGACACCTGGTGGCCGTTTTTT
>JYMV01021932.1_pt1 | contig 11428 bp, 8 predicted proteins | sample 338911 | NCBI WGS metagenome assembly JYMV01 (sample SAMN03354496, study PRJNA234377) | hydrothermal vent metagenome | biome: Deep sea; feature: Hydrothermal plumes at the Eastern Lau Spreading Center, Western Pacific Ocean; material: Seawater | place: Tonga | collected 2009 | depth 2000 m m
CGAAAGCACTGGCAAATTAATAAAGGGTCTTGTAGATAAGGTTGAGGTTTCAGAAAAAAGTCTTTCAAAACAACACGCTCTGGTCATTGCTGCCAAAGCCCTTTTGGAAAACGACCCAGAAGACCCAGAAAAAATCGATGCTTTCGTTAAGGCAGAAGTAGAACACAAAAAAATGAGTTCATTTTTAGATACCACTAAGGAGATCACTAAGGAGATCAAAGAAGAAGAAAGTTCCAAAGAATCCTTACAAAGCAAGTTGGATAATTTATCTGAAGCAAATCCGCAATTAGCTAGCCTAGACGATGCGGAGGCTAACGAGAAAAATCATACTTCAAAGATATCGAAAATTAACTCAATCAAAGAATTAACCAAAGAATTATCCACACCAAGGAACGAAATAGATAGTTTATTGGAACGCCATACAAAATCATCACCCATACCTTTAACGTATGCATCAGCAACACAAGAAGATCTAGAGGCGCTAAAGAAAGATCTTAAGCAAAAAGCCACCATCGATAGCAACACTTTGCTCGGTACTCAGATAAAATCAAAAGATATTCTCACAGAAAAAGATGCCGATATACTTGTTGAAGCAATTAAAGATTTTTCCGAAACACCCGGGTCATTAAGAATTAATCAATCAGAATTTACCCAAATTCTAAATAATAATCCAGGTTTTAAGGAGAAAGTTTTTAAATTAGATAATCCTGAAATTCAAAGATTTCTTATTAGTAGCAAGGTTTTGAAAGATCCACAATCATCTGAAGGATATGAGGAGTTGGGTGAAGATCACTTTTATGAAGAAAAAAATCTATCAATAGGTGAGAGGCTAGCTCTTCAGCTTAAAGACTACGACCATAAAGATCCTAAAAAAGATCCGCTTTTCTTCGATAAGGATAAAGGCGGTGATCTCCATCCTTATAAAGATTTCGAGAATATAACTCAAGACGATATAGATACATTTATGGATGACGCAGAAAAGGGAGACAATGACGTAGATTTCCTAAGGCGCTACGTGATTATCTCATCCATAACAACCACAGCAATGATGGATAAAGACTTCGACGCCGATGCTGGATCCACAATTCTAAAAAATATAAATAGCGAAAGTGTCCTAGATAGGCTAAGTGGAATTGTTGGCTTAGAAAACTCAAGTATTTCTGATGTAAAAGACAAATTTCAATCATTGGGAGCTAGTGGTAGTAAAGGAAAATTTCCACCAATAATCGCTACATCAGTCGGCGAATCATTAGGATGGTATGAAAACTCTCAGTTATCGAAAACAAGAAATGGTTTCAACACTGAGATTACTGACAAGCAGTTATACTCAATGAGGGATATTCAGCAGCGAACTGCAGATATAAAAATGATTGTTAAGGATTTCCATTGGAATGACCGCACAAAAAATCTCACAGAAAATGAAAAGGCTATCCTGCCAGTATGGTTACAAGATGGCCTAGTAGCGCTCCCAAATACCAATTTCACTGAGGATCAAGCCATCCTATATGAAAAGCTCTATGGCAAAAGTGTTGCCGTCGGCTCACCAGGCCCAGGGTACTCAGTTGAAATTTTAAAAAAATTGTATGATCCCGAATCAGAATTCATTAAGAAACACAAAGATTTACTTAGCCAAGAAAATACAGACGATGACACTACCGATAAATTAAAAAGCTACTTTTTGAAAAACGGCGTAATTTATAAAAAAATTGATGAAGGTGAAGTCAAATTAATCGAATCAATACCTATGTTTGATACCGATCTTGCTCGTGATTTTTCAAAAATCATTTATGATCAGTACCGATATGAAGGTGATGACGAAAGCACTGGCAAATTAATAAAGGGTCTTGTAGATAAGGTTGAGCCTGTAGGCTGGAATAGCTTTTTGGATAATGTAGATTCACCCAGCATAAAGGAAGTCGTAAGCGACACTGGGTTGGATGAGGCGCGCGTAAGGGAGATAATAGGTAATCTTATTAAAGAGCCGGATTTTAATTTCCATTCATCACCTGATCTAAAGATAAATGATTATTTAAAAATACAACATTCCCTGGAACAAAAGAAGAACTCGCCTTTATATAGAGCAACATACCCAGCCCTAGACTCGATTGAAAAAAATATAGATCAAATGAAGTTCAAGCTGGAATTTTCAAATGAAATGTCGAGTGAAAAGAAGGATGGCTCTAATCAAGGTTACTCTAGTAGTTTGGTTATTGGCCAAGACGGATTTTATAATTCAATCCATAAAATGGCAGAAGTTGAAGCCGACTCTAAGAAAGTAAAGACAACCGCCAAAAAAGTAAAAACAGATAAGCATGATTCACTAACGAGCGGAAAGAAAGGTTTTTCTGGATCTGGGTCTAAAATCGGTCTAGCATTACAGCAAAAACTCGGCATCGCACTCTTATCAGAGTCTGAAGAAGATTACTCCAACGGATCTGATGATTTTCTCGCTATAATACAGACTATACCTCAGGGCGTCTTGTTGAAGGCTAAATTTTCAGTCGATAATAGCCCAAATGCTACCGATAATGTCAGTAAGATAGTAGATGTTTTACGCAAATATACTGATGGTAAGAAAAACCCAGTCTTGACTGAAGGTACTATGACACACATAGCAAGTTCGGGGCTAATTTCACTCACTTCAAATTTGACAAATTTACATTTCTCCAACGCAACCATCGATCAAAATAAATTGGACGAGGCGGCAGATGGGATGACTTGTGAAACCTGCCCAGTAAAGAAAGACGCATTTATCGCCGCGATAATAAAATTATCAACAAGTTCATTATATGAGTTAACAAATGAAGAATTAACCATTTTATCAGTTCCGTCTATAATTGATTATTTGAAATCATCAGATGAAGAGGGAACTAGCACCTTGCCATTTTTAACAGGAGATACAAGGGCATTTTTGAATAAAGTAAATGCTATAGATACAGCATCCAAAGATTTAGACTCTAGAAAGGCCGCAATAACAAAAAATCCAATAGAGGCCAAGACTGACCAGAGAAATATGAATGTAGCTGTTGCCGCGGATGACGAAAAAAGAAAGCTTCTACTCCAAGACCAGGATGAAGCAGATGAAGCTTTTAATGAAGAAGAAAATGGCAAGTGGAGAAACAAACAAGTCGAAGCCGATAAGCACAACATACAAAAATACAAGCAGTTGTCGTCAAAAATGAAAGCAAATAGTGAAACTTCAGTAACGGTATTGAACGAATCTTGGAAAACCCCATCAAGCTCAATGAAGCCTGTTCTGGCTGGCCTTTTTAGCGGAGCCGGTTCTGCTTTGGGTAGCTTGGTAAAGACGGCAGCATCAGGTGAAATAAATGATGGCCTAACGCCCAAAATACAGGGCGCACTCCTTGACCAGATTAAGGTAGTGTCTGGCAATGCATTTAATAAATTCGACTATATAAAAAATAACTCAAAAGTGCAATCAATGATACCAGATTCTTGGTTATCAGATTTCAAAAAGCAAGAAGAAGATAAAGATAATCAACAATTGGCTTCAATCGCTGCATACTCTGAAATGTTTGAAGATATGCAGCAGCGAAAGACAGCGCTTGGGGCATTTGCAGCATCATCTGATAAAATTGATTTTACCAACATGAAGCCTGCGTATCCAGCAAAGTACGGAGACGAGGCAATTAATAATTTTGTCGCTGGTGCAAAAAGCCCATCATTTTATCTCGGTGAAGCCATGGATAGTTATAATGGTAATAGCTATCAACCGGATTTTGTTAAACAGATAAGGGAGGGCATGGGTAAATCTTCTGAAATAAAGCCATGGGAAGGTGGCAATCCATTGGGCCTCGGTCCTTTGACGCCCAACGCCAAGATCCTCATGAGAGAAAAAATAAAAGAAAACGCAGAACAGAATAAACATAAAAGAAGAGCCCTTCTTGCCTCATCTGTTTCTTCGATATCGCCGGTTGATAAGGATAGTAACGCCACAAAGCCAGTTGATAAAATTATAGATAATATAATAGCAGCCTCAAACGAACAAGAAGGTTGTTTGGATCCAGGTGATTTAGAGGGGATAGTAAAGGCTTTAAGGCCAGAGACCCCAGAAGGCAAAGATACGCCCTCACTTATAAAGGAGCTAAAAGAAATAAAGGAAGGTCATGCAAAGATCGCCGAACAACACACGAGGACTGTTGAAGTCTTAAAAAATGATAATGCAACCAACACCAATATATCTATAATGATAGACGTAAATGGTAATTACACGGTAACAGGCACGATAAATAAAGAAGATGTCAGATCGCCATCTCAGGTTTCTGGTGTTATGGATGATTTACATGATGGTAGGTGTCCAGATGAGTTGAAGAAAGTATTGGCAGGCGTTAATGCTGTTGACATAATAACGGCCGCATCGCATGACCCAGATAAATTAAGAAGTCATTTGACATTGATAGAGCTGGTTCAAAAACAAGAAAATAACCAAACCCCCCAACTAATTAACTCACCTGAGTTGTATAGAAATATATTAAGGAATATATATAGATCTGATGCCGGCGAAACGCAAAAAATGGCTTTTGTTAAAGATATTATTGAAGGAAAGTATATCACCGATCAAAACAAAGATGACTGGAAACCCGTGCTCGAAGACGAAAAGCTTAGGGCGTCCAAAGGGAAAAAAGTTACTCATGATTCTTGGAGTGCAGAAGATGACGCAACTCTGCGAAATGAAGCAGCCAAAGTAATCTACCATAAAGAAAATCCCGAGACTAAAAAACGCCATAATCAAGAGTTTGCTAAACTCCTTAACAAAACAGAAGCGGAGGTTGAAAGTCAATTAGAAATACAAGACCGCAACATCTTACAGCAGGCTTATCATGGTGTAGTTGATTTAGAATTCCACAGTGTTGGTGCTCTATTCCAATCATCCAACCATGGCCTAAGCGTAACCCAGAAAGAATTGCTGGAGGAAGTAAAGGGCTATATAAATCAAGATAAAATTGAGCAAGCTAAGGAGTCTTTGCGTATACTATTAGTTGGAGTGAACGAATATCAAAGGGAGGTTGTGGCCAACGAAGTAGGAAAAACAAAGGCCTTTGTTGATGTCTCTAACGAGAAGAAGGTCGCTCAGAAGAAGAGTCGATCGCGGTAAGAGGAACCAGAGAGAGAGAGGATCCTAAACAAGGAGCTGGTAAAGCTCCTTAATGTCAAAATAAATTTCTCTCGTTAGGTTATCGTAAATTTTTTTCCGTATTTCAATAGGGTCTTCTTCTTTTACATTGAGGGCCTTAAGTCTGCTTAGAAATATATTTTCAAAGACTTTCTCTTGACCTTCCATGCGGCCAATCATTGCTTGTGGAGATGGTAGTGGTTTGTCACTAAGACCAACAACAAGTTCAAATTCTATCGCAGATTCTGAATGGATAACTCTGGTCTTTAATGCATCAGGTGTTATCATCCCGATGGCCTTTTCGCCTTTGAAATCCATTATTACTAATTTTCTCATGCTAATCTAGTTCCATTTGTTTTTTAATAAAATATTTCATAGAATTTTTTACATTGTTATACATGCTAGTATAGTTATCTTTATTATCTTTTAATATATAGCCCTCAATGGCTAATTCTTCGCTATACCTTAGAAAGAAATCTTTAAAATAATGATTTAAAACTAAGGTTTCGTCGAAGGCTACAACAAAAAACAAATATAGGTTTTTTTCAAAGCTCCATTTTCTAAAGGCATAGCTATATAGTGCATTAATTATTCTCTCTTTATCTTGACCAATAATATCAACAACTAGTTCTTCATCGTAACAATCATCAGAGATTTCAGTTTTTATAATTGAAGCATCGGGATAAACCTTCCTACTCAGGAAATTCCGAACAGCATAATCAACTTGCGTATAAATCCAAGTAGAATATTTAACGTCTTTGTCATCATCCCAAGTTTTATCGGCTTTAACGAAGGCTAAGCAGGCTTCACCAAAAAGTTCATCGCTTAATTGAAAAGCATCTACCCCCGGTATTGATTTATATTTATTTACTTTTGGGATAATTATTGACCATAGTAAGCCTTTATTTTCTTCAAATTTTTCACTAGAAATCATTTTTTTTAAAAGGCAGGTTAAATAACTATGGACGACTGAAATTATATATTATTTTATGTAAAAATCAATAATGAACAAAAATACCCAAATTAACGTGAAATAAAGTAAAATAATATAGTATAATGTAAAATAATGTTGATAAACCAAAGTTATAAATGAAAATAAAACTAAAAGTTCCATACGAGCAAAGATATGATGCAAAAGATCTTGGCGCAAAATGGGACCAGGATGAAAGATGTTGGTTTATCCCTAGTGGAATGGATATAATTCCCTTTCAGCAGTGGATGGAAAGTCCTACGTCTGAACAGGGCGAGTCGGATGATTCAAGCCAGACAGCCAAAACCCAAGATCAAAGTCTTTCGCTATCATCTTTGATGATGAATGTATCCCAGGGGATAAAGAAGGTAGTTCCAGGGGAATATACCGTGAAGGCCGAAATATCAAATATAACGCGATCATCAACCGGACATATGTATCTTGATTTGGTAGAATACAATGATTCTAAAAGAGAGATAGCCAAGGCGCGCGGCGTCATCTGGGCCAGAGATAGAGATAAGATTTTAAAAACTTTTTTAGAAGGCACAGGCGCCGAATTATCAAAAGGGCAAGCAATTCTATTTAAATCAACAATAGACTTCCACCCACAATATCATTTATCGCTAACCATAAAGGATATAGATCCATCATATACGGTAGGCGCAATAGAAGTCAATAAAAAACGCATAATGAACGCCTTAATTGACGAGGGCGTGGATTATAATAACAAGGATTTAGTAACTCCAAAGGATTTTACTAGAATAGCAGTATTGAGTCCAAAGGATGCAGCCGGTCTTGGTGACTTTAAAAGCGAATTGGATGTTTTGAATAAATACAATATCTGTAAAGTAGATTATTATACATCACTATTTCAGGGAGAACTTGCAAAGACCGGGATAGTAGAGCAGTTTATAAAAATACAAGACTCTAAAATAAAATATGATGCCGTTATATTTATTCGTGGAGGTGGTTCGATTACCGATTTAAATTTCTTAAATGAATATGAGATAGCAAAAGCGCTGGTAGAAACCAAAATTCCAGTATTCACCGGGATAGGTCATCAAAAAGATATAAATATCCCCGATATGTTAGCGAACCTATCATTTGATACGCCATCAAAGGTGGCGCTATATATAAAATCAACAATTTTAGAAAACGCTATTAACGCCAAAAATGATTTTGAATATGTATACGGATATATATTCAATGCGATGCCAGATGCTTTAAACGGCGTAAAAAGTTTAATGAATATAACTAAAACCACGATCAGAAAGAGTTTGGAAATAGATGCCCAAGCAATATCTCAACACCATAAAAACGTTATATCAAAGACAACCGCGCGCGCCCAAAACGCAACTTTAGAATTGGACTCTTTAATAAACACTACAAAAGAGAAAACCAAGGCAAGCATCGAAATGGAAGCGCAAAGGATATATCAAAAGCAAAAAGACATAATATCCAAAACAAAAACACAGCTAGCGAAGTCCGAATATGAATTATTAATTATGAAAAAGTCAGTTTCATCAAGCATAAATAATAGACTTACTAAGGAGAAGTCCGTATTAAAGCAATTCATGCAGATCTCAATAAATAATAGCCCAAGCAAGATTATGGGTAAGGGATATTGCTATATAAAGCAAAAAGGCAAATTTATAAGCTCAAAGTATGATATAATGCCGAATAATAGCATCAAAATCCACTTTAATGATTCAACAGTAAGAGCAAGTATAGTGGTTGATGGAGAGTATTGATATTGATTTTTTGAAGTAAAAATATATAATAAAAACTTATTTTAATTTAGAATAAAACAGTTAGAATAAACCGAATATATCAGTAATTAAAAGGAGATAGCAATGAGTAAGGAAGATTTAGAAAAGAAAATGGCTGTAATGGAAGCAAAAGCTTCTAAGTTGGAAAAAGAAATTCAAGAAAAAAGAAATCAAGTGGCTCTTTTGAATAAAGATATTTACATCAAAGGATTAGAAATAAAAGTTGCAGAGTACGAAGGAAACGATGATGATGGACAAGATTACAACTAATATAGAACAGCAAGATGGATGCGTTGACGCAAAAGAGACAGAGACGTATCTACAAAATTACAACAAACTAAAACAAATTGCGGATCAAATAGATTCTCAAGAGGTGTTTGATGTTGATAAGGCTTTGCCTCAAATTGAAGAAGCAACAAAGGCTTACTCTATCTGTGTTGAAAGGATAAACAAGGTAAACGAAGCGTTAAAAGCGTTGGTTTAATATATTAAAGCCATTTATATTTTTTAGCATATTCAACAGCACGCGAATATTCCGTATTTACTTTCGGCCTTAATACGGATGGGATGTCGTTATAGTAGCGATAGTTTTTATCATATTCATGACTATTATTGCATCCTAAACAAACCCCAATCTTATTTTCACCATCACCTTTTTCAATGCTGCTGGACTGACATTTTGGACATTTTCCAAATTCAAACCAAAGCTCAAAGTTACTCATAGCCCTATCAGCAAAAACTTCTGTATATTTTTCACCAGAACGCGGGTCTATTTCCCCAATAGTGTGCTCTTTCCATTCTACTCTTTCTCCCCAATGCCAATGTTTATCGGCTTTAATGGCAGCATATTTATCGTAAAAATTCTTAAATAATTCTTTGTGCCTAAAAACCGTTTCCAGCCAAATTTGCCTACTAATGACGGCTGTATTTCCTAGGTTAAGTTCTTGATTGATATTGATAAGGTGTTTGTCTATCGCTTCAATTTCAAACCATGCTTTTAATAATTCGATGTCAGCATAGGGAAACTCATTCATTTTGTTTATTAGTATATTAAAAAATGCCGACATCCCATCTATATTTTCTGGGAGATCCGGTCTTAATAGATTATATAGATTTGTGGTGCTTTGATTACACTTAATATTTAGCATGTTCTTATTTTATAGTTGCTGAAAAATTATAATAAATCCCATGATACATGACGGGTAAAAAAACGCAATTATTAGTTAAAATCAAAACCTAAAAAATATAATGTAGTGTATAATTTGCATAATGGAAAAAACACTATCAAGAATTATAAATTTTTTAATGGAATTATCTGGAAATAAGATAGTTACCATTGGGTATCCTGGAGAAGAGCCGATGAAATTTGATATTTCATCTAGTGGCGTTATCGGATATAAATTTTCACATGTGCATTTATTTAACAGCCGGATGACTGAGTGCTTATTAGGCGGAGGAACGATAATCGTTAGGCAATTCACAAATATGCGCTCTCATGTTAATAATGGCATATCTATTCCATATAAAAATATATATGGCTTTGATTCAAACGGTTCCAATTTTGTTCCTATATATGATCACGAATTAGTATCTATGTTTAGCGATGTAGAGAGCGAAGAAAAGATACAGCCCGAAAAAGGCGTTATATATAGGGGAGTAAGGCATTTCGAAAGTTATAACGCTGACGGATTTAGATATGATATGAAAAATCATCATTTGAAGCTAGATGAGTTCGATGTTCGCCAGCAGGGCTGGATGGATGAAGACCTTGAAGATGAGTCTGCCAAAAGAATCGGGAGAGAGATAGAGTCTATCGTTATAAATGATATTGGCGGATTTGAATACACTAATATAAAGCAACTTGATTTTTTATTTTCAAGGGTAATAAAGAAGTATACAAGATGGTTAATGTTTGATATTTGGCTGTATAACGAAAGCGGTTTAGGTTTTGATACTGACGAAGATGCAGAGTCGGCATTCATAGAAGACACTCTCGAACATTGGCTTGATAATGCCGTGCGAAGAAGAAGGGGGTCGGCGGAGACCGATGCTGAATATTACTACGAATCTTTTAACGACGAAATTCGTTTAGAGATAAGGTCTCTTGGCGAGGATATTTTTGAAAAGATGAGTCTGGGTGAGATTGGTATGTCTAATAATGACATTATGGATGCCATTCTTGAAAATGAATGGAATATATATAACGCCATTTGTAAAATACAAGTAAAAGATGCTTTCGCGGCGTCAAGTAAAATAATTATTGATGATCTAAATAAAAATTTATATAAAGTTTGACAAAACCATTAATAATCAAATATTTATTTTATTTTTGGACCACCTATCCAGTCAGACCAATCAACATTAATACCAGACCAATCCATAAACCATTGGTTTTCTTCCCATTCATGGATAAAGAAGTTTTCAGATTTTTCCAAGTCGTAAATTGAGCATTTTTGCAGCATGCTAATAAGTCTATAAAGTCTTGATTCCTTATCTAGTTTAATTGGGTCAATCTCATTCCACTCGTCAAAAGATAAAAACTCATTTTCAATACAAAACAAATAAGCTACGAATCCAACACATAGGTCTTGGTGTAGTTCATTTTTACTATCTTGCAGTTGAAACCAACCCTTAATCTGACCCAAAGAAAAATCCTCTTCCCTTAACCAGTTCCTAAGATTCATATTATTTAGGGCTTTCTGTTGATGATAGTCGTTAAATATCTTTCTAATTCCACTTTCAATATTACCAATAGGTAAAATATATTCTTCTTTAAATTTTATATTTTTAATAGATTCTTTAATGGCGATTTTATTCATTTTTATTGTGATATAATGTTAAGAAGTGAAATTATACTACTTTATGATAAATAACGCCAAGTTTGATTTTATGATAAAAACAATTATAATGTTCGGTATATTTTTTTAATAAAAAAAAGCGTGGGGAAGAGATGGAAAAAGTAAAAGAAATGTTCAATATGCAGTCAAGGTTAAATACAATGACAAATGGCGAAGACTGGAAATCTGGGGAGACATCAGAGTCTAGAAATATAAATTTTTACAGATGTATTTATATGGAGGCTGCTGAGGCAATCGATTCATTTAATTGGAAGCACTGGAAAGATATCGAATCAGATCATGATTGGGATAACGCTATTGTAGAGGTTATTGATATTTGGCATTTTTTAATGTCGGCAATACTAATGGAGGGAAAAATCGATTTGGTTAGAGATTTGGAATTTAGGACGCCAGTCAAGGAGCCAAACTCCAATCTATTGATAGCCCACTTAGAAAAAATTATTTCCCAATCAATAGCTTCTATTGATACAGAGGATACAAATATAAAAGAAATTTTAGCTACATTTTTAGATATTTTGTCAGAGTCTGGCGTGTCCGGAGATGCGTTATATATAAAATACATAGCAAAGAACCAATTAAATATTTTCCGACAGGATCATGGGTATAAAGAAGGCACATATATCAAGGTTTGGGACGCCGTAGAGGATAACGTAATAGCTCAAAAATTAATGGAACAACATCCAGAATTTACAGCAAA
>JYMV01036032.1_pt1 | contig 11428 bp, 4 predicted proteins | sample 338911 | NCBI WGS metagenome assembly JYMV01 (sample SAMN03354496, study PRJNA234377) | hydrothermal vent metagenome | biome: Deep sea; feature: Hydrothermal plumes at the Eastern Lau Spreading Center, Western Pacific Ocean; material: Seawater | place: Tonga | collected 2009 | depth 2000 m m
GTCATCGTATTCGTAGATCTTTCGGCCGCCTTCCTGCTCCGCTCCCAGTTCCCCCTTTGTTGACAGTTCCCTTCGCTTCTTTTGCCCGCTTTCTTCAGCGCGACGTTCCACCTGATCAGCGTGTGGACAAAGGTCTTGAGGCAGTGTTCCGTTCAGTATTTCCTATTTCAGATTTTAGTGGTTCCTCCACTTTGGAATATGTTCATTATCGTTTGGGTGACCCAAAATATTCTGTTGAAGAATGTCGGGTACGTGGGGTAACTTTCGCTTGTCCGGTTAGGGCAGCACTGCGTTTGATCGTTTGGGAAAAGGATACTGATTCAGAAGTAAAGCACATTCGTGATATTAAGGAGCAGGATATTTATTTAGGTGAATTACCACTAATGACGCCTACCGGATCTTTTATAATCAATGGCACAGAGCGTGTGATCGTGAGTCAGATGCACAAAAGTCCAGGTGTTGTTTTTACACATGACAAAGGCAAAAGTCATTCCAGCGGAAAGTTGCTTTATTCCGCACGTGTGATTCCGCAGCGCGGATCATGGCTGGATTTTGAGTTTGACAAAAAGGACTTGCTTTATGTTCGCATCGACCGTCGACGGAAATTTCACTCGACAGTTCTCCTGAGAGCCTTGGGTTATACCGATGATCAATTGCTTGAATACTTTTATCAGTTTGAAAAACTCGATTTAAGCGAAGTTCAGGCAGGTGAGGATCTTGATAAACAAAGCTTTTATCGAGTTCTGGATCCGGAAATTATTCTGGACCAGCGTCCGCATCTTCCAATCGAAGATCCGAAATCAGGCGAAGTTCTGGTAAAATCCGGACAGCGAATTAACAAGCGGTTATTAAAAAAATTACAGAGCGCAAAAATAACACGCCTCAATGCGACCCTCCTAGAATTAAAAGGCCGCATCCTGGCCCGTACTATTTTCAAAGATGAAAGTAAAGAAATATTAATTCCCTGTAATACTCCCCTAACGGCAGAACTGTTGACGACTCTGGTAGAAAATGGTGTAAAAGAGATTGAATTATTACACATTGGTCCACAAAAAACTGGCTCTGCTCTGCGTGATACTTTGGAGTTGGATAAAGTTTCTTCGCCGGATCAAGCACTGATTGAACTCTACAAAAAAATGAAGCCAGGTGATCCTCCAACTTTGGACGCCGCACAGTTAATGCTGCAGAATTTCTTCTTCAAAAGAGAACGTTACAGTTTATCCAAGGTTGGAAGATTAAAAATTAATGAAAAGCTGGGACTTGATGATCCACTGGATAATACAGTGCTGAATCGGGAAGATATTTTGAAGACAGTTAAATATCTGCTTGAATTAAAGGAAGGTCACCCGAACAGAATGATTGATGACATCGACCATCTGGGTAATAGAAGAGTCAGGAGTGTGGGTGAACTTTTGGAAACTCAATTCCGGATTGGACTGGTGCGTATGGAGAGAACCATCAAGGAACGTATGTCTTTACAGGATTCGGAAACCATGATGCTGCACGACATTGTAAACGCAAAACCGGTGGCAGGCGCAATCCACGAATTTTTTGGCAGCAGCCAGCTTTCACAATTTATGGATCAAACGAATCCACTTTCAGAAATCACTCATAAGCGCCGCTTGAGCGCGTTGGGACCTGGGGGATTAACAAGGGAGCGCGCAGGTTTTGATGTTCGCGATGTCCACTCTTCTCATTATGGCCGGATTTGTCCAATTGAAACTCCGGAAGGTCCGAATATCGGACTGATTGCCTCACTCGCCACATTTGGTAGAGTCAATGAATTTGGCTTCATTGAAACGCCTTATTTGAAAGTGGAAGAAGGAGTTGTCACAGACAAGGTTGAATACCTTTCTGCAATCGAGGAGGAAAAATACAGCATTGCCCAGGCAAATGCAAAACTTGACAAGAAAAAGGCATTTATCAATGATTTCATTACGTCACGGGTAGGTAGTGAATTCAGCATGGTAATGAAGGAAAATATTGACTACATTGATATTTCACCACGTCAGTTAGTTTCAGTTGCTGCGGCCTTGATACCCTTCTTGGAGCATGATGATGCAAATCGCGCTCTTATGGGTTCCAACATGCAACGCCAGGGAGTGCCTCTGGTAAAACCAAAAGCTCCGCTGGTAGGAACAGGTATTGAGCATCAGGCGGCACTTGATTCTGGAAGTTGTGTTGTCGCCGGTCGCCCGGGTGTTGTGGATAATGTGGATGCTGGCCGGATTGTAATTCAGGCTGACGTCGACTTATCCAGTGAAGACACGATTGTTCCGGCGAACGTCGATATTTACCACTTGATTAAATTTCAGCGCTCTAACCAAAACACCTGTATCAATCAGCGACCTCTTGTTAAAAAAGGAGATCGGGTGAATGCAGGTGATGTTATTGCAGATGGTTCCTGCACTGAAAATGGCGAACTTGCACTTGGGCAAAATATAAACATTGCTTTCATGCCGTGGCGCGGATACAACTTTGAGGATTCAATTCTGGTATCGCAGCGCCTGATGCATGAAGATACTTTTACATCTGTGCATATTGATGTTCTTGATACAGTTGCCCGTGATACTAAATTGGGTAAAGAAGAGATCACCCGGGATATTCCGAACGTAAGTGAAGAGGCACTTAAGAATCTTGATGAAAGCGGTATTATAGCCGTTGGCACGAGTGTCAGTTCAAAAGATATCCTGGTAGGAAAAGTGACGCCAAAAGGCGAAACACAACTCAACCCGGAAGAAAAGCTGCTCAGGGCGATTTTTGGCGAAAAAGCAGGAGATGTCCGGGACACATCTTTGCGTGTTCCTCAGGGAGTTGATGGCGTGGTGACGGATGTTGTTGTCTTTAATCGTGATGGAGTTGAGCGCGATGAGCGCACCAGACAAATTGAGCAGGATCTTCTGGCACGTTATGAAAACGATCACTATGACGAGGTACGTATTGTTCACAGCAACCTCGTGAATCGGATACTTTCGGTTGCAGCAAAAAAACCATTATCTGCCGATGTGCTGTCCGTTCAAGGTGAAGTACTTGTTTCAAAGGGTACAAAAATCAGCGAAGAAATACTTGAGAAAATTCCGCTGAACTCGACTGACGGGATTCAGGTTACTGATAAAAAAATCAACCTTAAAGTTGGAACATTTGTACGCAACGCTCTCCAGCAAACGTATTTACTGGAAAATGTTTACCAGGATCGTTGTGAAAAAGTTTCCAAGGGAGACGACCTTCCGCCGGGCGTAATCAGGATGATAAAAGTCTATATTGCCATCAAGCGAAAACTTTCAGTAGGTGATAAAATGGCCGGTCGTCACGGTAATAAAGGTGTCGTTTCTACCATCCAACCTGTTGAAAATATGCCTTATATGGGAGACGGTACACCGGTTGATATAGTCCTCAATCCACTCGGAGTTCCTTCCCGGATGAATATAGGGCAGGTGCTTGAAACACATCTTGGACGTGTAGCAAACGGATTAGGCAAGAAGATTCAGGAGTTTCTGGAGCAAAATAATCCAGCGAAAGAAATACGGGAATTTCTGAAAAATGTCTATGAATGTGAAGTAGCCCAAAAACATTTTGACTCAATGGATGATCAGACGTTTTTGGAGTTTGTACAAAAGTATAAACCCGGAATACATATGTCAACTCCGGTTTTTGACGGAGCAAAAGAATCCGACATTCATCGGATGGCAAAAATGGCCGGATTATCAAAATCAGGACAAGTCTGGCTTTATGACGGTATGACAGGCGAGCGTTTTAGTCAGAAAGTAACTGTCGGTTATGCATACATCATGAAACTACATCATCTGGTTGATGAAAAAATTCATGCACGTTCCATTGGACCTTATTCTTTGGTAACGCAACAGCCTTTGGGTGGTAAAGCACAATTCGGTGGTCAGCGTTTTGGTGAAATGGAAGTTTGGGCTTTGGAAGCTTACGGAGCCGCCTATACTCTTCAGGAATTGTTGACAGTTAAGTCTGATGATGTACTTGGGCGAAACAAGATTTATGAGTCAATCGTCAAGGGTCGGCATCAGTTGGAAACAGGTCTTCCGGAATCATTCAAGGTGCTGATTAGTGAACTAAAAAGTTTGTGCTTGAACATTGAATTGCTCCAAAAATCTGATGAGGATGATGAGGAAGAAATTCTTGATGAAATAGAAGAAATTCTGGAAACAGAAGTTATCCCTGTTGATCTAGCTAAGCCCGCAAAAAATGAAGCCGGTCCGGAAAAGTCCTCTATAGAATTAGAGGAAGTTGAAGTTACAGCGTAATCAAAAAAATATAAACCATTAACCAACAACCAGCAACTAAATATGGCACTCAGAGATTTGTTTGAAATTGCAGAAAATCCGAAAAATTATTCCGCGGTTCGGATCAAAATTGCCACTTCCGATGAAGTAACATCCTGGTCTTTTGGAGAAGTTCGAACTTCCGAAACCATCAATTACCGTACATTTAAGCCGGAACGTGATGGTTTATTTTGCGGTAAAATATTTGGTCCAGTGCATGATTATGAGTGTATTTGCGGAAAATACAAACGAATGAAGCACCGGGGAATTACTTGCGAAAAATGTGGTGTGGAAGTTATTGAATCAAAAGTTCGCAGGGATCGGATGGGCAATATCAAACTGGCCTGTCCTGTTTCTCACGTTTGGTTTCTCAAGGGCGTTCCCAGCCGGATTGCAACAATCCTTGATATGATGTTGAGGGATTTAGAACGTGTGCTTTATTTTGATGCATACATTGTACTTGAAGCTGGCGATTCGGAACTTGAAGTGCTGGAACTGGTGGAAGAAGACCAATATCGTGAATTAGAAGAGAAACACCCTGATTTGAAGTTGGGTATGGGTGCAGAAGCAGTGCAGATACTTTTACGACGGATTGAATTAGTGGAACTTGAAAAAGAACTGCAGGTTGAAATGCGTGAAGTCAATTCTGAAACACGTCGCAAAAGGATTGCAAAACGGTTGAAAGTAGTTGGCCAGCTGCTGAAGTCGGGGAATGCGGTAGACTCTATGATCATTGATAATTTACCGGTTTTACCACCTGAACTGCGCCCTTTGGTTCCTCTTGAAGGTGGTCGCTTTGCAACCAGTGACCTAAATGACTTGTATCGCCGTGTGATTCACAGAAACAACCGCCTCAAACGTCTTATCGAATTGCGCGCACCAGGAATTATTGTTAAAAACGAAAAGCGGATGTTACAGGAATCTGTGGATGCTCTTTTTGATAACGGGCGACGTGGTCGGCCGATGGTAGGTTCCAATAAGCGACCGCTAAAGTCCATCAGCGATATGCTCAAAGGAAAACAGGGACGTTTCCGTCAAAATTTACTTGGAAAACGTGTTGATTATTCCGGACGTACTGTGATTGTGGTAGGACCAGAATTGAAACTTCATCAATGTGGGTTGCCTAAAAAAATGGCCCTGGAACTCTTTAAGCCTTTCATTTTTCACAAACTGATTGACTATCAGGAAGTTCACACGATAAAAAATGCTAAGAAAGTTCTTGAGGAAAATCCACCTGAAGTTTGGGCCATACTGGAAGAGGTTGTCCGTGAACATCCGGTATTGCTGAACCGTGCGCCAACTTTGCACCGTCTTGGGATTCAGGCTTTTGAGCCGATTCTGATTGAAGGTAAAGCAATCCAGCTTCATCCACTCGTTTGTACGGCATTCAATGCAGACTTTGACGGTGACCAGATGGCGGTACATGTTCCACTTTCAGTGGAAGCGCAACTGGAAGCAAAGATCTTGATGATGTCCACGAATAATGTGTTATCGCCCGCAAATGGAAAACCTGTTATGACACCAACTCAGGATATGGTGCTTGGACTTTACTGGATTACCAGACTGCGTGAAGGAGCATTAGGAGAAGGAAAAATTTTCTCCAATCGTGAAGAAGTTCAAGTTGCATTTGAACATGGCCGGGTAGACTTGCATGCAAAAATAAAAGTGCGTTTAACAGACGTTTTAATTAATGATGACGATGAGAAAAACTCAATAGTAGATTCAGGTAACCCAATACTAGACTCAACGGTTGGACGTGTGATGCTTTCGATGGTTATTCCAGAAGAGGTGCCTTTTGAAACAGTAAATGTGCATCTCAAGAAAAAACAAATGGCAGAGTTGGTTGATGAATCTTATCGAAAAGCAGGTAGTGTTAAAACTGTGAAAATGCTGGATGATCTTAAAAACTTAGGCTATTTATATGCAACCAAAGCAGGCTTTTCAATAGGTATGGATGATATGGTGATTCCAAAAGAAAAAGCCGGACTGTTGAAGAAAGCACAAACGGATGTCAATAAAATTAACATGCAGCATCAGGATGGATTAATCACTGATGGTGAGCGCTATAACCAGGTAATTGATATTTGGGCGAGGACTACAGAAAAAATTGCTGAAAAAATGTCAGCCGGACTTTCTGAAGAAATCATTGATGAAGAGGGCGTTCACAAAGTGAATTCTATCTTTATGATGGCAGATTCCGGTGCACGCGGCAGTAACCAGCAAATGAAGCAGTTGGCGGGTATGCGTGGACTGATGGCAAAACCTTCCGGTGAAATTATCGAAACTCCAATTCACGCGAATTTCCGTGAAGGGCTTAACGTACTGGAATATTTCATTTCAACACACGGTGCTCGAAAAGGACTTGCTGATACAGCATTGAAAACCGCAAATTCGGGATATTTAACTCGACGATTGGTTGATGTCTCTCAGGATTGCGTCGTGCAGGAAGATGATTGTGGCACACTGGATGGTATTGAAATGACAGCTCTGATAGAGTCTGGTGAAATAATTGAGCTACTTGGCGACCGGATTTTAGGTCGTGTTTTACTTGATGATGTTATTGATCCAGATGCAGAAAATAAAATTCTGATTTCTGCTGGAACACTTATAAATGAAGAGCAAAGGGATATTATCCAAAACTCCAGAATTGAAAATGTTCGCATTCGCTCAGCCTTGACTTGTATGACAGAACCTGGTGTTTGCAGAGCGTGCTATGGACGCGATTTATGCCACGGAGGTTTGGTAAATTTAGGTGAGGCTGTAGGAGTAATTGCCGCTCAAAGTATAGGGGAACCGGGAACTCAGCTCACGATGCGTACTTTTCATATCGGTGGAACTGCAAGTCGATTGGCAGAGCAGAATAAGTGGGAAGCAAGTTTTAGCGGAGTTCTGCGTTTCAACAACCTTAAGGAAGTAAAAAACCGTGAAGGAAATTTTGTGATTCTTGGACGTCGCGGTGAAGCGGTAATTGTTGAGGGAGATAAAACAATTCCTGTTGCTAAATTGACTGATCTTGAAAATGAAAGAGAACGTGAAAGACGTCCTTTACCGATGGGTTCAACTCTGCTGAAAAAAGAAGGCGAGTTCGTTGAGCAAGGTGACTTGATTGCCGAATGGGACCCCTTTTCCATTCCAATAATCACTGATGTTACAGGAGTCGTTAATTTTCAAGACATCAGTGAAGGTGAAACTTTTAAGGAACAAGTTGATGAAGTTTCAGGTGTTTCGCGTAAAGTAATTCATGAATCTCAAAGTCTGGAACAACGTCCGGTAATAGCAATTTGTGACAGCAAGAAAAAGACAATTATTCGTGAAAATCATACGCCAACAGAATTTGCCCTGCCGATAAAATCTGAATTGATCGTAGAAAATGGAATTGAGGTTCATGCAGGAGATGTCCTTGCAAAAATTCCCAGAGAACTTGCCAGGAATAAGGATATTACCGGAGGTCTTCCAAGAGTTGCTGAACTCTTTGAGGCACGTGTTCCTAAGGATCAAGCTATTATAACTGAGATTGACGGCATCGTTGAATTTGACTCTGATGTAAAGAAAAAGCAGCGAATCCGCATCCGTCCGGAAGATGGCAAAGGCGATTCAAAAGAATATTTGATTCCACGCGGACGGCATATAACAGTTCATATGGGAGAATATGTGCGTGCAGGAGATCCACTCATTGACGGCTCACCAAATCCGCATGACATTCTTGCTGTTAAAGGTTCAAAAGCTTTGCAGAAATATCTGGTGGATGAAGTTCAACAAGTTTATCGTTTACAGGGCGTTGGTATTAACGACAAACACATTGAAGTGATTGTGCGTCAAATGTTGCGTAAAGCCTATGTTGAAGACCCGGGTGATTCCAGTTTGCTAGTCGGCCAGGAAATTGACCGATCAGAAATGAATCGAGTCAATCGGGAATTGGTTGCTGAGGGTCTTCGGCCTGTTCGTTCAAAACCAAAATTGCTTGGCATAACTAAAGCTTCATTAAGTACGGAATCTTTCATTTCCGCAGCTTCTTTTCAGGATACAACAAAGGTACTGACCGACGCTTCTCTGGGCGGTAAACAAGATAATTTCCGTGGATTGAAAGAAAACGTGATTCTCGGACGGCTCATTCCAGCCGGCACCGGTTTTAAAGCGTTTACTGAAGTAGATTACGAGCTTGGGGCAGGCGTGATTGACCCGGAAGCTATGCGACGTGCAGCAGATGAAGCTGCAAGAGCCGCAATGCAAAAGGCGATCGCTGAAGCGGAGGAAAATAAAAAACCTGAAGATTTGCTCCTTCAAGCAACAGTTGCCGAAGCCGCTTAAAATTTGCCGACACGCTCAGGGTTCGGGATGCTTCCTTCCATTGAAACTCTCCACTTCGCTCTTAAAATGACGGTCCGGGACTATGAACTGGACCGTTTTGGAGTGATAAATAATGCTGTTTATCAAAATTATCTTGAACACACACGCCACATGTTTTTGGAGTCAAATGGCGTCAGGATGATTGATTTGGCTGAACGTGGTTTTAGTCCTGTCATTACAAAAGCTGAAATTGAATATCGGAGCTCACTGCAAAGCAGAACTGACTTTGTGGTAAATCTTGAATTGGCTTCACTGACAAAAGTTAAGTTCGTTTTTATGCAGGAGGTCCGGAGCTTGCCTGAAGATGAGTTGATCATAAGCGCAAGGATTACCGGAACCATCCTCAATTCTTCCGGACGTCCTTGCTTTCCAGAGTCTTTCCAAGGCTTACGTTCCATTCTCACTCACAAATAAACCCCTAAACAGGAAGTAGTGTGATTTCAGAAAAACAACGTGCCGCCGAGGCTGCCGCAGAATATGTAAAAGACGGGATGATAGTGGGGCTTGGAACCGGTTCAACCACAGAGTTTGCAGTCAAAAAACTTGGTGAAATGGTGCGTGAAGGATTAGCTATTCGAGGAATTCCGACTTCAGATGTTACCAAAAAACTGGCGGAAGACGAAGGCATACCATTGATGGATTTTTCTGAGACGATGTACATTGATCTCACGATTGATGGTGCAGATGAAATTGATACCGACTTAAACATGATAAAAGGAGGCGGAGCGGCTTTGCTCAGGGAAAAGATTGTTGCCTCTGCTTCAAGAGAAGAAATTATTATCGTCAGCGGTCAGAAATATGTGAAACAGCTGGGCGAATTCCCATTGCCTGTGGAGGTGATCCCCTTTGGTTGGCAAGTCATATTTAATCAGTTGGAAACACTGGGAGGGAGTCCGGATTTAAGGCTCCAGCAGGGACAGCCTTTGCGCACGGATCAGGGAAATTTTATCATAGATTGTCGATTTCGTCACATCATTGATGCTGCTCAACTTGAGCAACGTTTAAATATGCTTCCGGGTGTTGTTGAAAATGGTCTGTTCATCGGTTTGTGTTCACGGATGATTTTGGCGGATGGGGAAAAAGTTATAGTGAAGGAACTCAAGAAAAAATGAGCCAGAAGTCTTCACAGAAACACATTCTCAGCTAGACAAAACGAACAAAACAATCTACTCTGCTGAGGAAAGATTTATTGCTTAATTAACTGAAGTTACGTGCACGGGTTTTGCTTGTTGAGATTCTTTTGGTTAACAGTAATTGAATAATTTATCATCCAAAAGAGTCATCATGGGCAAAAACCTAATTGATTTGTACACAGATTATTTGATCAGTTCTTTCTCTCAGACCACTGCTACAGGGCTATCAACCCTAGTAGACGGTTGCCTGAGTCATGATCAAATCACCACATTTCTAGCAGAATCAGATTTAGATTCCAAAAGTTTGTGGTTACATGTAAAACCGATGGTTCGAGAACTGGAAAAAGCCAAAGGCACAGGTGTTTTAATATTTGACGATAGTATTGCAGAAAAACCCTATAGTGATGAGAACGAAATTGTTTGTTATCACTGGGATCATTCTAAAAAGCATTACATCAAAGGCATTAATTTTCTCAACTGTCTCTTTGAAAAGGATGGGATTAGTCTCCCTGTTTCTGCTGAGATTATTGAAAAAGACGAATGTTTCATTGATCCAAAAACAGGAAAAGAGAAACGCCGTTCATCAATTACGAAGAACCAACTGATGCAAAAAATGTTGACGGTTACCCAAAATAACCGTGTTCTCTATGACTATGTGCTTGCAGACAGTTGGTTCTCTTCAGCAGATAATATGAAATTCATTAAAAAAGACCTTCATAAGGAGTTTGTCTTCGCCCTTAAATCCAATCGCTTAGCGGCTTTAAGCTTTGAAGATAAACTCGAAGGGAAATTCGTTCCGATCGATTCACTACCACTCAACGAAGACTCTCTCATTTCGGTTTATATCAAAGGCCTGGATTTCCCTGTCTCTTTGGTTAAACAATTCTTCACAAACAAAGATGACTCTGAGGGAGTTCTCTATCTAGCGTGCAGTGATTCCTCAAGCGATTATTCCCAAATCACAGCTATCTACCAAAAAAGGTGGAGCGTTGAGGAATTTCATAAATCACTCAAGCAAAATGCTTCTTTAGAAAAGTCTCCAACTCACGTTAAAAAGACTCAGCAAAACCATTTCTTTGCCAGCATCTATGCCTTTGTCAAACTCGAATGTCTTAAAATCAAGATTGTACATCAATGCACTGAGAGCTTCTATGAAAGAGCTACACTCTATGCGTGAAGCTCTTGCATAATAAATTTACACTCGGCAAATAATATGCCCGTAACATGAGTTATTAAGCACGTATTTCCCAAATTTTACTTTTTACGAATGCATCACTCTTAATCAGGAGAATAAATATGAATGCAGTAACTTATGAAGGGTTGGAAGTCAGTTCGTGATGCCGTAAAAATCGACCGTTTGGCTCGTATTCCAAAACTAGGTGCGCGAACCATTGTTTGAGTCGATGACATTGCCGTTACCAAAGGCGAATGCAAGCACGATGTTACTGACGGCAGTTTGGCAGAAGACCGGATCACCGAAATAGGCACTGTCATTTCTGGAAAACACGCAGGTCTAACATCGACGGAAGAGATCACACTTTTTGACGGAACCGGGGTCGTGTGTCAAAATCTCGCAGTAGCCTCTGACGCAGTCGAACTTGCTCTCAAAACAGGAGATGCGATAGAAATTAAAAGCTTAAGCTCTAAAGTATTTTATTG
>JYMV01041154.1_pt1 | contig 11428 bp, 7 predicted proteins | sample 338911 | NCBI WGS metagenome assembly JYMV01 (sample SAMN03354496, study PRJNA234377) | hydrothermal vent metagenome | biome: Deep sea; feature: Hydrothermal plumes at the Eastern Lau Spreading Center, Western Pacific Ocean; material: Seawater | place: Tonga | collected 2009 | depth 2000 m m
TATGCTCATCAGCAGGCCAAACAAACAGTTGCAATTGTTGGAAAAGGCGTAACATTTGATTCAGGTGGAATTTCACTCAAGCCTGGGAAAAATATGGACGAAATGAAATTCGATATGTGCGGTGCTGCAGCCGTTTTGGGTGCAATGAAAGTCATAGGACAGGTTAACCCAAAACTAAATATTATTGCTGTTATTCCAACAACGGAAAATATGCCTGGCGGCGATGCCCAACGTCCGGGAGACATAGTTACAGCACACAACGGCAAACGGGTTGAAATCCTCAACACAGATGCAGAAGGCCGACTGATTCTTGGTGATGCACTTAGTTATGTTGTTAAGGAGTACAAGCCTGATGCGGTTATCGACCTGGCAACTCTCACAGGGGCATGTGTTGCTGCACTAGGACACCTCACTACTGGAGCAGTCTCGAACAATGATGCCTTGATGGAACAAGTACGTAGAGCAGGAGATATTAGTGGTGACCGGGTCTGGCAGTTTCCAAGCTTCCCCGAATACGGTGAATCCATCAAGGGAAAATATGCAGACCTGCAAAATATTGGCGGAGGTGATTCCGGAGTCATAGTTGGAGGTCTGTTTTTAGAACATTTTGTAGATAAAACACCTTGGGTCCATCTTGATATAGCAGGAACATCCTGGAATGTAAAACATCTCGGTTACCAGCCCAACAGTGGGGCTACCGGTGTCGGGGTGAGACTGCTTGTAGATTTTGTGCAGGAATGGCAACCGCTTAAATAAGTGCAGATATAATTGAATTTTTTGCAGATAGAATCATGACTAAAAGTCGCGACACACAAATCCATAAGCTGGTCAATAAACTGATCAACACGGAACGGACACAGTTGCTGAAAAGCATACTTGAACCGCTTAAACCTGTGGAAATTGCCAACATTCTGCTGCAGTTAAAATTGAAGCAACAGTTGGTATTACTGGAAAATCTGGATCGGGAAACGTCTTCAGAGGTGCTAAACAATCTGCAGGATTCACCTTCCATTCTTGGCGACATTGTAGAACAAATATCTACTGATCGATTGAGTAATGCAATCGAGGATATGCCGCAGGACGATGCGGCTGACTTTGTTGGTCTGTTGGATGATGAAAAAGCAGAAGCGTTGCTTGAGAAATTGCCGGAAAAAGATCGTGAAGAACTGACCAATCTTCTTCAATATGATGAAGAAAGTGCAGGCGGACTCATGACGCCCTATGTTGTGGCGATCCGTAGAGACCAAACGGTTGCGACAGCAATAAAAGAAATACAAAAATTTGTTAAAAAGGAGGGTTTCGAATTATTTTATACAGCTTACGTTGTCGATGATCATGATCACTTGATTGGTACAATTGGTACGACTGAACTTTTGTTGGCGGAGCGCCATAAATTAATTGAAAATTTGATGAATCCTGAAGTGGTTGCTGTTGATCAGGATTTGGATCAGGAGGAAGTTGCACGAATTGCGCAGGAATATGATTTGGTAGTGGTTCCGGTAATAGATAAGCATTTGCGTCTAATCGGCCGTATTACTCTGGATGATTTGGTGGATGTGATTGTTGATGAATATAATGAAGATATGGGTCATATTGCCGGTACAGGGGACGAAGAGGTTAGTGAGACATCGGTTTTACGAGCTTCAGGTGATAGGTTGCCCTGGCTGCTGGTTGGTTTGTTTGGAGGTTTTTTAACTGCTATAGTGATGAGTTTGTATGAAAATGCTCTTATTTCGCTACCGGATGTAACTTATTTTATTCCTCTTGTAGCAGCACTTGGAGGAAGTATCGGCATACAGTCTTCTTCAATTGTTGTGCGTGGACTTGCCACAGGAGCAATACAAACTACTGATATTCTTGTTCGGCTCTGGAAAGAGTTAAGGGTCGCATTTTTGAATGGAATTATTTGTTCTTTCATACTGGCAGGCATGTCATGGTACCTGACTGATGATGTTGGGAGGGCCTTTACATCCGGATTTTCATTATTGATCGTTGTTTGTTTTGCAGCAGCAGTTGGTTCAACAATTCCAATTATACTCAAACGAATGAATATCGATCCTGCTATAGCAACAGGGCCTTTTATTACTACAACCAGCGACATCATTGGAATCGCCATTTATCTCGGTTTTGCTTTTAATGTCAGCTTTTCTCCACTTTTCAGTTCCTGATAGCACAATGCCGTTTAGAGAAATTTACGGACAAGAGCACGCAATTGACCTGATGAATCAAGCCGTTCAGAGGGACAGGATGCCTCATGCATGGTTGTTCACAGGCCAGGCAAATATCGGTAAATACAAAACAGCTGTTGCTCTTGCACAAAAACTTAATTGCAGAAAATGTGGAGAAGACGCTTGTGGAGAATGTGATATTTGTTTTCAAATTGCAGAACAGAATTTTCTGGATTTCCAGGTTCTGATTCCTGACGGCAAGTTTATTAAGATCGATCAAATCCGTAAATCATTGAACTGGCTTCACCTTCATCCGGATCAGGCAAAAAAACGCGTATTGATTCTTGATGGAGCACAGCATTTGGGCCGGGAAGCAGCTAATGCTTTTTTAAAAACGTTGGAGGAACCGGCACCAAAAACTTTGCTGATTTTGATTGCTGATTCATCACAACAGCTGCTGGAAACAATTGTTTCGCGTTGCCAACAAATACGATTTCGTCCATTGTCTGAGGAAATTTCGGAACGCATATTGCGGGAAACAACGAACCTGTCAACAGCCCGGATTCAGTTGCTCAGTGCCTTCAGTATGGGAAGCGTAAATGGAGATCTTGCTGAACGTCTTGAACTTATGGAAACTGTCCAGCAAACGGCCATCCGCTGGCTGACCACTTTTTCTGCAGCAACACTGGAAGAGATGCTACGGACCTGTGAAACCTGGGCTAAATCCAAAAATGAGGAATGGCGTTTGCTGCTTGATTTTCTGGAAACTTGGTTTCGTGATTTAACATGGCTGTTTCGTGGTCTTCCGGAAGAAAAACTGATAAACCGGACAGTTGGTTCTGATGAAAACCGCATTTCTGCATTGAGAAAAAGTGGAGAGCATTTTACTCTGCAGCAAATTTTCGAAATTTTTGGCTGGATAGCAGAATCAAGAAGAACCATTGAACTTAACGCAAATAAGTCACTTGCAGTTGAATCTCTATGTTTGCACATGTACCGTAGCGCTGTATGAATTATAAATCGGGAAATTTGAATGAGCTGATATTTTCGAAAAATAAATTATTCAGTCGACTTTTTTTGTTCTGCGCACTCAGTTTTTTTATAGCTGTTCCTGGGGCAATTGCCCGTCAACCTACACCTTTTGAATTGGAGGCAATCCGTAAAGAAACCAGGGTTGTGTTTCTGAACTTTCTGCAACTCTGGCAGGAGGAACGCTATTTTGAATTATACAAATACGGCAAAAAACACTCCACAGATCAAATTAGCATTGAAGAATTTGCAACGCGAATGGTTGAACTGGACTGGGTTCCGGTTGGTTTGAAAACTGGAACATATCGATACCTGACATTGCTTTATGTTAATGCTGCAATTGTTTTTCGACACAAAAGCATTTTTGATTTACAATTTACAAAGCAGCAATCATTTTTGCTGCTGAAGGAAAGTGGAAAGTGGCGCTTCGATTTACTACAGATGATCCGGTCTCCTTTTTATATTCCACCAAATTAGTACTTGCTGGAATATAATATTATTCAATAAAACCAAAAAGTAATTGTTCGATTGCTGATGACTACTGCAAGGTTTATCCTGTAAAAGCCCGAAAGCCATGCACTTCTGTTTTTTGAGTCCCTTTTTCAACAAAGTGACCTCATGGAAAAAACTGGCTGGTTTGATTCCCATTCTGATACTAATTTGACATAAAATTAATTATTACACTTCCTGAAAAACCAATGGCCGAAGACTTTGTTAGCTTAGTCGGTACTCTGGAAAAAATTTTGTACACAAATCCGGAAAACGGATTTTTGATTGGTACATTTCTAACAGAAAATTCCATCAGGCCGATCACTGTAAAAGGCATTGTTTTCAACACCCATGAGCATGAAACATTACGTTTAAAAGGCAGCTGGGAGAATCACAAAATTTATGGTCGTCAATTTTCGATTCGTGAATTCATGCCTGTTGAACCAACCTCTGAAGAAGGGATGGTACGCTACCTTTCTTCTGAAGTATTTAAGGGAATTGGTAAAAAAACGGCAGAGCGAATTGTCAAAAAGTTCGGAAAAGATACTTTTAAAATTATAGACATTTCTCCAAAATTATTATCGAAAGTTAAAGGCGTCGGCAGAAAACAACAAAAATCTCTGCTTGAGGCGTGGGATGATCAAAGAGGTCTCCGGGATGTAATGACTTTTTTGCGTGGAGTAGGAATATCACACGCTTATGCACAACGTATTTTTGCGAAGAATGGCTTGAACAGTATTCCGTTGATCAAAGCCAATCCGTATCAGTTAACTGATATTCCGGGAATAGGTTTTCTTACTGCAGATGGTATTGCACGCAATCTGGGATTCGATAATAACTCTCCGCATCGTGCTGACGCAGGCTTACTCTATATGCTGGAACAACAGGCACTCAATGGTCACACCTGTTTCCCTCGTCGGGATTTGCTCGAAAAAACCGTGCAAGAGCTTAATATTGACTCATCAATGCTGGAGTCATCAATTCGGCAATTGCTGGAAGATCGTTTGTTGAATAGTGAGAAAATTGAAGATGCTTCCGGTATTGAGCAGGAATTGGTTTTTACAAAGCAGAACGGCGTGTTGCGGAGAATATTTTTCGAATCCTTAACAGTGAAGCCTATACGGTTTATGAGGGTGAATCTTATCTGATAGAAGAGCAGGAACGAAAAGTTGGCCTGAAGCTTGATCCTGCCCAGAGAGAGGCAGTTGAAGCGGCTCTTCAGCATAAAGTGCTGATTATAACCGGTGGCCCCGGCACAGGTAAAACAACCATTGTGCGCTTTATACTTGGACTGATGCGCACCAGAATCCCTGCAATTGCACTTGCTGCACCTACTGGACGTGCTGCAAAACGAATCACTGAAACTACCGGCGCTGCAGCTTCCACAATTCACCGTCTTCTTGAAGCAAGCAACATAGGTTTTCAGCGTGACCGGGAAAATCCTCTGGAGCAGGAATTGCTGATCCTTGATGAAACTTCAATGATCGATACTCTGCTGATGGATAGTTTACTGGAAGCCGTTCCATCTGCGTCACGTTTAATTCTTGTAGGCGATGTAGACCAGTTGCCGTCAGTGGGTGCAGGAGCAGTGTTGTCGGATTTGATTGAATCCAGATCAATTCCCGTTGTGCGACTCGATCATATTTTTCGGCAGGCAGCTGATAGTTTTATTACAGTCAATGCTCACAAAGTTCGTCGGGGAGAAATGCCGGACTTCAGTAGCTCAAATCGGCAAACCGAGGATGATAATCAGCTGCTGGATTTTTATTTTATTAAAGAGTCGAATCCGGAAAAAATTGTTGAAAAAATACTGCTGATGAGTACCGAAAGGATTCCCCAGCGTTTCGAGCTTGATCCGATGATGGATATTCAGGTGCTGACGCCGATGCACCGTGGAGTCACAGGTGCAATAAATCTAAACCGGAAACTGCAGGATGTAATAAATCCAGATGCAAAAGGTCTGGAACATCGTGAACAGTGGTTCCGGATTGGAGACAAAGTGATGCAGCAGCAAAATGACTATGAGAAACTGGTTTTCAACGGCGATCTTGGAAGAATTGTTAATTGCGATCCAAAAACCAAAGAACTGCATGTTAAATTTGATCAGCAAATTGTTCATTACCAGGGGAAAGAGATGGACCAACTATCTCTGGCCTACGCAATCACGGTTCACAAATCCCAGGGAAGCGAATATTCAGCAGTGATTGTTCCTCTCACTACACACCATTATATGATGCTTCAGCGGAATTTACTCTACACTGCAATCACCCGCGGGAAACAGTTAGTTGTTTTGATTGGAACAGATGCAGCTATTAAGAAGGCCGTTGAAAATGAAGGTTCAACACGCCGTTTTACCGGTTTACTGCATCAACTGTCAGAATTGGGTGCAGCTCCTTTGTTTTGAGCTAAAATAATAAGCTGTTATTGATGCTTTAGTAACAGGTTGTAACCCCGACAACACTAGTTATCGAATTGATTGTGGAATGAAAATTACTGAACATGTAAGTTTATGATATAATAGCTTATTGGCTGTTAATGAATGTCAAACATGTGTTGCTTATTTTTTTTGAGTTTATCACAATTAATTAAGGCGTGAGCCATTAAATTTCATAAGACACTCATATTATTGACTGCTTAATGACATCTCGACCGAAAGGAAAGATCTGATAAAGTGCTGTTACCTTATAAGATCCTTCACATACGTTTGGGTTGACATGATAAAACTCGTGACTGTCGGGTTAATTAAATATACACGAAAAATATGAAACTGTTTCGACTGACCGTCATACTTGTGTTTTTATTTTCAATTGCTCATTTCTGTTTTGCCGAAACCGGAGTATTTCCAAAAAACATTGTTTTTGTAACTCATCAGCCATTGAGCGGACCTGCAAAGGAATATTCTGATATTGGAAAAAGCGCGCAGGCCTATTTTAAATATGTCAATGATCAGGGCGGAGTACACGGTCGTTCAATTGAGTTGAAAATAATTGATGATCAGTTGAAACCATACAAAGCAAAAGAGGAACTGGAGGAACTGACTTTAAAAAATGACATATTTGCTGTTTTCAGCGGTATTGGCAGTAAAACTCATCAAGCAGTTTACCCCTTGTTAAAACAGCAAAGACTGCCAAGTTTTTTTGTCGGCTCAGATTTGCCGGAATGGACACAACCCATTCGTGCAAATGTCTTTGGTTTTATGCCTACTGCTGAAACCGAAGCGCGTGTTATTGGAAAATATATTACAGAAAAGCACACTGGAAAAGATTTTATCATCTGGTATCCCGAAAAGCCTGTATATCAGAGGGCAGTAAAAGCATTGACCAAAGAATTGTATAGCGTTTCTGCCAAACTGCTGCCGGGAAAAGCAGGACGGCTTAGCGCAGAATGGCAGCTGATTCGTAGGAATAATCCAGATTTTCTGGTTGTATTGGGAAATTATACTGATGTTATGAACTTCTTGAAGTTTTCTCCACAGATTAATATTCCCATGTTAACAGGACACGCGCTTGCGGATAGTCGACTCCCTGAGTGGCTGGGCCAAAAAGTTTCTGAACGAGTACGTGTTTTGACAGCATATCCCCTTAAAATAGAAACAGAACATCCTGGTCAAATATTACATAAGCTAATACTCAGTGAATATGCGCCAAACCTGGCTCTCAACCGCTGGACTCTTTATGGCCATGCAGTAGCAGAATTAATGGTTGAAGTCTTAAATCGAACGGGACGTTCTTTGAGTAGACAAAAAGCAGTTTCTGCTGCTGAAAGTATAACAAAATGGCAGGGAAAGTTGTTACCTCCGGTATACCTCGATTCACGTAACCACCTGGCTCTGACCACATTTCGTGTTTCACGAATTACATACGGAAGGGTAAGCCACTTGTCCGGGTGGATTGATGGTAAATAAAACAAATGACATGGATCACAGTCACGGTTGGGATTATATGCCGGACAAGCTTTCAGACTTAACAGGGCGGGATTAAAGCCTGACAAGACGTCAAAAAATCATAGGACGGTATTACAGGCCCTTCTAGAGCTTGATTACAATACTGCTAATCAAGGGCAAGGATGGAAAATATAGCACGATTAGTAAATTTCCCTTTTTCAAAATCAGAAGAAATATTGGTTAAAACAGCACTTTTGCATAATAAGGTTCTGGCTTTTCCTACTGAAACCTTTTATGGTTTGGGTGGAAATGCGTTTTTTAAAGAAGTTGCAGATCGTGTTTATAACATTAAGGAACGGCCCAGAAATAAACCGTTGCTTGTGCTGACTACACCGGAATGGCTGCCAGGTCTTTGTCTGTGGAACGACTCTCGGATTGATGATTTAATGAATGCGTTTTGGCCGGGCCCACTGACCTTGATTTTAGCCGCGAATCCGGAACTTCCGCAACACCTTCAAAACAGTGACGGAACTTTAGCCGTACGTTACACGAGTGCTCCAGCTGCACAGTGCCTGATAGAATTGGGAAGTTGTCCAATAATTGGTACAAGCGCCAACCTCACAGGCATGCCGGAATGCTCTTCTGCAACAGAAGTCCATAATCAGTTGAACAACAAGGTTGATGTGATTATTGATGGAGGAGAACTGGAAGAAAATCGGGCCTCGACTATCTTAAATTGCCAAAACAAAAATTTTGAAGTTTTGCGTCATGGAGTAATTACATCGTCTGAGATAAATCGAATCTGCGAGGTGTCGTGAAACTTCAATTTGATTTTTCTGTGCTGTTTCAGGAACAAGATTTTTGTAGTTGGTTTTTGAGAAATACTGGACAAAACCCCGAGTACTAAATTTTAAGCCGGCTAGAAAAACAAGTTTGCATCAAATGGTCAGGCTCTAAGAAGAATTATAAATAATTCCCCCGCTGAATTCAGATTTGAAAAATTGTTTGTTTTTAATGCAGGTGTAAATACTTTTACGCTTGAACAAAACATGGTTTTAATTTGAGGGCTGACAGCATTATTTCATTTGTCACTAAATCAGAATGAATCGTTTTAGTGTCAATTCAGGCCTTACATATTCCTACGGTACTGTCCGCCGATTTGGTAAAGCTGTTGAGTGATTTGTCCCAATGAACAAACTTGCACAGACTCCATCAGGACCTCAAAAATATTGCCATTTTTTAGTGCCGCCTCTCTGAGACGTTCCATCATTGAGTCTCGTTCTTTGGAATGGAACCTGTGAAAATTCTCCAGATCATGGATTTGCATGGTCTTTTCTTCTTCCGTTGAACGCGCCAGTTCAATTTCTGTATCAGTTTCAGCAGGATTTGGGTTAAGAAAAGTGTTCACGCCCATTATAGGCAGTTCTCCGGAATGTTTAAGAGTTTCGTAATAAAGTGATTCCTCCTGAATTTTGTTACGCTGGTACATCGTTTCCATTGCACCCAAAACTCCTCCTCGTTCGGAAAGTCTGACAAATTCCGACAAAATTGCTTCTTCAACTAATTCAGTCAATTCCTCAATCAGAAAACTGCCCTGCATTGGATTTTGGTTGAATGCCTGTCCTAATTCACGATTGATAATGAGCTGAATAGCGAGTGCACGACGAACTGACTCACCCGTTGGAGTTGTAACCGCTTCGTCGTAAGCGTTGGTGTGAAGTGAATTACAGTTATCGTAAACGGCATAAAGTGCCTGAAGTGTTGTCCGGATGTCATTGAAATCCATCTCCATTGCATGCAGGGAACGTCCGGAAGTTTGAATGTGATATTTTAATTTTTGTGAGCGTTCATTTGCTCCATACAAATTACGCAGTGTGACAGCAAAAATTCTGCGTGCTACCCTTCCAATTACAGCATATTCCGGATCCATTCCGTTACTGAAAAAGAAGCTCAGGTTACGCGCAAAATCGTCAATCGCCAAGCCGCGTGCCAGATAATACTCAATCAGAGTAAATCCATTAGCAAGTGTGAAGGCAACCTGGCTGATCGGATTTGCTCCGGCTTCAGCAATATGATATCCGGAAATGCTTACCGAATAAAAGTTACGTACATCGTTTGCGGTAAAATATTCCTGAATGTCACCCATCATCTGCAAAGCAAAATTTGTGCTGAAAATACAAGTGTTTTGCGCCTGGTCTTCCTTCAAAATATCTGCCTGAACCGTTCCGCGGACGTTGTTTAACAAATCAGCCTTTATAGCACCGTAAGTTTCATTATCTACAAAATGTTTACCGGACAATCCCAACAATTCCAAACCCAGTCCATCGTGATTTTCCGGACGTTCCATACGATACTCCGGAGGCTCTACACCCTGTTTTTTGTAGCGTTCTTGAAGCGTTTTTTGCGCTTTTTCTAAATGCCCGTTTTCACGTAAATGTTTTTCTATTTGCTGATCAATTGCTGCATTCATGAAAAAAGCGAGAACCACTGGAGCAGGTCCGTTGATTGTCATGGAAACGGAAGTCTTCGGTAAAAGCAGATCAAAACCAGAATATAGTCGTTTCGCGTCATCAACTGTGCAAATTGAAACTCCGGCATTTCCGATTTTTCCAAAAATATCGGGTCGCAAATGCGGATTTGAACCATAAAGCGTCACCGAGTCAAACGCTGTACTCAAGCGTGTTGCAGGCTGATCGCAGGCCAGCAAATGAAAACGCCGGTTTGTACGCTCCGCAATTCCTTCTCCGGCAAACATGCGGGTCGGGTCTTCGCCTTCACGTTTGAAAGGAAAAACACCACCGGTAAACGGAAAACTTCCGGGAAAATTTTCCAATCCCAACCAGCTTGCAATCTCGCCCCAGTCGTTAAATTTGGGTGTGGCGATTTTAGGAATTTTGAGTCCGGAAAGACTGATGTTGTGATTCGAAATTTTCAGTTCTTTGTTGCGAATATCAAAGCTGAAATTTTCGCCCAGATACGCCTGGTTCTTTTCATGAAATTCACTCAGTTGCAGCCGCAGTGATTCCGGAAGTTTTGAGGTTTTTTCATTGTACAGTTCGGCCACTGTATGAGCAGTTTCCGGAATATTTTCAATCGGGCAGGGCTGGAGTATGTTCCAGCTATTTTTATTTTCGGTTTCCCCCAGCATTTGTTTAAGAGTTCCGTGCAATTGTCCGCATTCTGAGGCAGTCTGTGCGTTTTTCCGGACTTCTTTTTTGTAGCTACGTACGCAGCCGGCGATTTGCCGTAAATATTCTTTACGGTCCGACGGTATCAACTCTGTAATTTCGGAAACAGCAAATTCAGCTTCATGACTGCGTTTCCAGTTAAGTGAATTTTTCTTGATCAGGATTTCGATCAACTTGTGATAAAACCAGTTTGTGCCGCTGTCGTTGAAACGATTGGCAACCACACCAAAAACCGGCATTGTTTCAGTAGTTGCATCAAAGTCATTTCGACTGCGTTTATACTGTTTGCCCACGGCCAGCAAAGCATCCTGTGCTCCGGGTTTGTCAAATTTGTTGATTACAATACAATCGGCAAAGTCAATCATATCAATCTTTTCCAGTTGAGTAGCCGCACCAAATTCCGGTGTCATCACATAAACACTCAAATCAACAAAATCCGAAATCTCGGAGTCGCTCTGACCGATGCCGGCAGTTTCCACCAAAATCAAATCAAATCCTCCGCCTCCTGATTTTCCGGTTGCCTGCAGTAAGCTAACAGCACCTTCCAGTGCAGTAGATGTGGCCAGGTGGGAACGGCGTGTGGCCAGTGAGCGCATGTAAACACGGGGATCGTTGATGGCATTCATACGCATCCGGTCACCAAGCAGTGCTCCACCGGTTTTGCGTTTGGA
>JYMV01001616.1_pt1 | contig 11425 bp, 3 predicted proteins | sample 338911 | NCBI WGS metagenome assembly JYMV01 (sample SAMN03354496, study PRJNA234377) | hydrothermal vent metagenome | biome: Deep sea; feature: Hydrothermal plumes at the Eastern Lau Spreading Center, Western Pacific Ocean; material: Seawater | place: Tonga | collected 2009 | depth 2000 m m
AAATAATATATAATATTGAGGAGGGTGAGAATATGTTCGAAGCGTTAAATAATCATCTAAATCAAGCAAGTAACGAACCTGAAGAATCTAAAATAATCACCACATAAAGGGGAACAAAATATGCAACATGACTATAACGTAATGAGTGAACACGGAGTAACTGACCAAGAATATGTTGATCAGTTTGGATTACCACAAGCTTTAGTAGGTAAACCAGAAATGAACGAATGGATGATCAATAAGGTATACGAAGATAACATTAGGGATTGTACAGAAGGAATGGAGGCTGATGGTCACGCAGCAGCTTCGAAAAAAGAATGTAAAAAAGCTGCTGAAAAGAATCGGACAGAAGCTAAAAAATTACTTCATACAGTTAAGAAAAGAAGAGGCTATTAAAAAAGCAAATACCCCTACGGACTAATAATCCGTAGGGGTATTTTTTTATTTATTCGAAAATACTAATCTTATCAGTAGCATTTCTAGCATCAAAGAACGAGTTCTCAAAACCAATATCTTGAGGGACATTTTTACCTCTCAATCTATCTTCTAAATCCATTCCATAATCTTTCAAACTATACAACTCTTTACCTGCTAGAGCAGCTTTAGCTTGCATCTTTTGAACTAACTCAAGATCACGCTTAGTAGCACCATCCCAAAAGAATTGCTTAATAAAACGAGAGCCAAACTCAAAATGACGTAAAAGACGTTTATGTGCATTTAGCACTGTATTCATATCTTTATATAGTCTCTTGATTGTTTGAGTATCAAAACGCTTTTTCTTCATTTTTCCTGTCCTAGTATCAATTGCATCATCTTCAATTAATTTCTTAATATCCGACATAAACTGATCTAAGTAAAAGAAATTAGAATGCAATCTTAAGAACTCTTTGTTTAGTTGTTTAGAATAATTAGAAGCATCTAATGGAGTCATAAAGATACCGTCAAACACTTGAGCAGCGGAACCAGCTCCTAACTTACGAGCATTCATAATACCATTCAACATATTAATAGAGTCAAAATTATGAGTAATCAACACAGCAGCTTGAGTAGCAGCCTTAAGAACAGCTTTATCTATACTTTCACGAATTGCAACATCTGTTGTATTACGGTGAGCACGGATGTACTTAGCATCTACTTGATACTCAGTACCTGAGCCTTCTCTACGATTAGTCTTTGCTCCAATGTTAAATGAAGCATCAACATTAAAGATAGGGGCGTTAAACGCATCTAAAGAATTATTGATTTTTCTTAAATTATAGGCTGCTCTTTTTACTATCAACCTATTCTCAGGGGTGTTATCCCTATTTAAGTCTAACTCAGCTCTCTTCAAAGTCCTTTCCGCTTCTTCAGCTTCTTTCTTAGTAAAAGATATTTGCTTTGGAGTTTCAGTACGCATACCAAAGACAATTATATTACCATTAGGCATTCTAATTGTTGGTGTGATCCCTTGTTCAACAGCCGCCGTAGCAATTGCAGACAGCAAACTAGTCATAGTTTTAATTGCACCAAAGTTTTGAGATACCGCTTGATTAGCAAAAGAACCTACCTCATCAAAGAACCAATTCATTTCAGTTTTATTATCTAAATTGATGTTACCCTCACTGACATGCCCTTTAATAGAACTGATAACCTTAGCTTCTATACCTGCATCATTAATTAGCTCGCCAAGACCTTCTTTAGCTGCTTTAATAATAGTAATCTTACCAGCTCCATAACCAAAGATCATCATAGGCTTCTTCATAAAGTCACGTAAAATTTTGCTATCTTTACTTGTATCATACAAACCAATAGTCTGAAATAACTCTTTAAGATAAGGTCTGCCTTTACGAGACTCTTGATCAACCAACGCAATTAAAGAAGCACCTGAAATAGCGTAAACATCTTCACCATGACGGCCTTTCATCTTATCGAATAACTCACTATTAAATGCAATAAATGGATTAAGATTAGTTGCCGAAGCAGCTTCATATAATCCTGATTGCATTGCATTATGAGCAGTACCATTAGCAACGCCATCTACTTCAGTAAAGAAACGAGAGAGGATTTTACCCCCAATTGTATCATTACCTCTAGTATCCTTAACACGGTATTTTTGCCATAAACGAGCACCTTCACGCATAGCAGACAATGATAAGAAACCCTCATGTTGAGTAGCACCACCAGAATAAGTATTAGTAGCTTCATCTAATGTACCTGCAAGGATAGCACTAGCATTAGCACTCCAATTTTGTTCAGTAGCTCCATCTGGATACATCAAAGCATGCCAATGCTTAGCATGAGCTTCGAAAAGACCTGCTGCCTCATCAACACCCATCTTAGCATATTTACCTCCAAACTTCTTCATAATGCCTGCTTTAAGCATCTGAATCTTTTTAGGGGTATCATACACAGCATTTATATCTGCTTGTATTGAAGCTCTTGCTAATTTGCTCGATTGGAAGTTGCCTATGTATTGTTTCATATAAGCACGACCATTCAAACCATAGAACCAATCAGTATAAAAAGCTCCACTTCGTAATTGAGCAGAGTCCCAAGAACCATCAGCCTTTTTAGGTGCAACCATAGAGATAAATCGTTGAACTACAGTATCTTTTAGAATATCGCCTTGATATGACTCTTGAACATTAGCACGATAAAACTTAGGGTCGGTAGAATACTGATCATACACATACTCCTGCAGCTGCCACATCTCAGCTAATTCAGCTGGTTTGATAGTTTTATTATCATACTTATGTTGTAAATCAGCAAACCTATTCTGCTCTTTAACATGATCAGCTTTTAAGATAGGTTGACCTTTCTCATCTAACTTATCAACATAACGGTTACGACCTTGTTTAAAGGTACCTTCAACATTCTCTTCACCTGACTTATATCCTTCAATCTTAAGAAGCTTATTAGCAGCTGGATCATTTATGATTTCATCAATATTCTTAACTAAATCAGTATCCCATCTATAAGACATATTATGTAATTCTAGCAAAGCTTTTCTCATCCACGTAGGATCGTAGTCAAGCTGAGTTTTAATATGTTCAAACATGTCATCAGGATTCATCACCCCTTTATCATCAAACGCTGACTTCTTTAAGATATGCAGATTTTTAAAGCGTTTTGCATTATCCCATTCATCAGTAGTGATTTCACCAGAATTGATTAAATTACCTTTACTATCTAACTTATCAGTTCTAAATTGATCACTATCTTTTTTAGAGCCTAACATAGTCTCTGCTAAAGGAGCGATGTTATAAGCAAATTGTCTACCTTGGTGGTTTAAATTTCCTACAGCATCAAAATAACCTACGCCTGCAGCATCAACTTGAGTAGCATCAGATACTGCTTTTTTAGCTATAGCACCCAAAGAAGCAGTTACTGCCGGATCAATACCTTCTATATGTAAAAGCTTCTGAACATTTTCACCAATACGTAAATGAGCTTTTGCTAAATTAATAGCTTCTTGCTTCTCTTCGGTAAATTGCTGAGCTGGTTCAATATGTCTTTCATCTAATGAAGGCTCCATAGTAAAGCCTTCAATTTCACCTGCAAAAACAGACAAAGTTAAAGCAAATGATAATTCAGCATCCATTCCCGGTGTATTCTTAGAAGCACCAAATTGTTCAGCTAAAGCAATTAAGGTTTTAGTAAAGGTTACATTAGTGCCAGTTAATTCATTAGCACCTTCTGTTACTGCAGCAATACCGTCCTCATTCATTACATTAGCCAGCATTAACATTAATTGATAATCAACTGAATTTGTAACAGAGTGCAATGTAGAAATAGCCGCTGCTTTATTATGAGAACTAATAGGGCCTGGAGTTTTAGCTGGTAAAGTACCTTGTGCAAATTCATTAGCAAACACCATAGTGCTTAAAGCTTCCTGCGGATTAACATCTGGAAACAATTCAAACAATAACTTAGCAGAATCGGTAACAAGCTTTTCACGACTTTGAGGAATAGAAACACTATTCTCTGTCATAGCTTTATGTGCATTCATTAAATGCTGTAAAACTTGGTATAAAGCTTGAGTATCATAATCTGCTCTATGTTGCTGAGCATCTTGATCTACGTTAGAAAGGTCTACTTTAATATTTAACCCATTAACTAAGTTTTCTAAAGCTAATGAACTCTGTTGTCTAATATAAGGCTTAGCTTCTTCAGCTAGTTGTAAAGAATCAAACTCACCTAAACCTTCTAAAATTCCTTCAATACCAGCTCTTTTTGCATTATTGTTAATCATTCCAGCATCAAAGTCAACTTTATGAGCAACATAAGAATCAGCATCGCCTAAGAAGGTTTGAAATTCTTTAAGGACAGTCTTAGCATCTCTAGCATTATGTTTAGATAATACATCTTTGTCAATGCCAGTCAATCTAGTAATTTCAGCTGAGATAGTTTTTGAAGTCTTAATAAACTTATTAAACCTTACGATCTTACCATCCGGATAATGCTTAATAGCACTAATCTGAATAATATCATCTTTGTCAGTATCTCTTCCTATAGTCTCAGTATCTAAAATAACAACTACTTGTTTAGTCCAAGCATTAACAAAATCATCTAAACTAGACGCTTGAAAAATACTTGGGTCTGCTTGTATAACATTCAATAAAGCAGCTACTTCACTTTCTGTAAGCTCATTTAAAATAGTTGATAAGACTTTTAGCTTTTTAGTAGGATGCGTAATACCGTCAAAGAAATTAGAGTCCGACTCATCTAAAGTTTTTTGCATTTGAGACCAAGCTACCATTTCAGGCAACGATCTATTATCATAAGCCCATTTAATAAAATCTGCCTTGTCAGTAGGAACAGTTAATACTTGCAATTTTGCTTGTTCCATCTCTTCAACATTATTAGGGTTTATCTGCATACGATTTTCAAGGTACACATCAACAGGGTCTTTGCCTGCTTTAAGCGCATTTGAAACATCTTCACGTGATTGCTCAGGTAGTATATCTGGGACAATCTCTTCCTGGACTTTTGCAGCTTCCTCAGCTTTTAAGGTTGCAATATCTAACTTACGTCGTTCTTGAACAGCACGAATCTGCATATTAGATTGAAACTTTGCCCTCTGATACTCTTCTTCAGACGGGTTTAATTTAAGAGATTTAAGCTTAGCCTGGATAACTTTAACTTCTTCATCGTATTTAGAATTTAATCCATCTAACGCAGATGCGACTGCTTCAGCAGCTCTAACCATAGCTAAGTCAACCTGCACAGTTGTACCTGGTGCATTTTTTGGTTGAATTACCGCTTGCTTAGATTCTCCATCATAATGACTAAAAGTACCTTCTTCTTCAAAACCTTCAGGAGTCTGATAAACAACGACAGAACCTGTAGATAAATTACCTAGCCCTTGTTGCTCTACAGCAGGACCTTCTTCATAAAAAGGATCAACTGTAGGAGTAACTAAAGGTGTACTTACTGGCTTAGCTCCACCTGTATACTGCGGCTGGGCAGTCCTTTCTTCCCCTCGATTAATCTTTTTAATCAATTCATCTTGGGTAGGTTCTATAAGCTTAGGGGCTGACCCATCGACATATTTATATTTAGCCATTTATATATTCTCCATTAATAAGGGGGTTTCCCTGTATATCCACGTGTTCCACCTGCGATAGGCACAAGTCTTTTCCACTTATAAGCCATTTTATCTTCATCACCTTCAAACGTTGCTGCCATTGCTTCATAGACATCTTCACCTGATGAAAAAGCAGGACCTGCTGCAGACTTCAATCGAGACATGACATCTCGTTTAAACTTACCAAATGTATAATCACCTCCACCTGAATTAGGAGAGTACACTGGGAATGCTATTTCAAGCGCTCTATGCGAAGTACCAAGCAAACCAGATTGGATAATACCTCTGTATATCTTCCTTTCGTCAGATAGATAAGGGTTCTCCTCTCCAAATTTCCATAAGTCTTTTAACTCTTGCAACATATAAGCAGCTAATAACATATAAGCCATCATCATAACCGTATGATAAGTAACATCTGGATTACCACTCTTTACATCTTTCCATATCTTAGGCAACACCTGTGATTGGAATGACATAATCCAACTTGTGTACTGAGTAAATAATCTATAGCGTGCATTATTAGCCCAAAGAGGCTTAGTAGTTGTATCAGGACGAGTTGTACCCATCTCAACATAACTAGTCTTAGCGATTTCAAACATCTCATGCAGCTGAGGGAACTCATCTCTGATTATCTGAAAGTCAGTAGCTAATCCTTCAGAACGTTCTTTCTCTGAAATTGTTTCACCTTCTTGTTCTCTAACAAACCAATCATTGATTCGTGCGCGAATAGTAGGATGATTCTTAGCTTTTGTATATAACTCAGCAAATAACTCAGGGTCTACATTTAAGTCAAGCAAACGTGTATATGCTTCACTTGCGTATTCTGTATTAGCTCGATTCTGTCTCCAGTATATTGCAACTGTTTGTAGATCATTAACAATAGCATCTTCAGCAAAAGCCCAACGAGTCATACGAGAAAAGTCTGTAACATATTTAAGTAAAGTTACAGAAAAGAACGCTTGCATTATATGAGCTTTAATTCTTGAACCTGGAGGAACATCTAATTTAGCCAATACACCGCCTTCATGAGAAGCTTGTCCTGACTCATACCAAGATTGAACATTTCGATGGTTCTCTTCAATAGTTAAGCCAGATCCTTTCTTAATATACTTCGCGGTTTCACGCATATTGTTTTTTAACAAAGGGATCAAACCTTCCCGAACAGCCTTACGGATTAGAGTTGAAACATTACCTGTTCCTGCAGTCCTAAAGAAAGCAACAACAAATTCAACCATACTAGGAAGGGCTGCGGATTCTAACTGATTTAAACCATTAAACATAACAATGTTATCTTGTGCATTAGCAAAAGTTTGATTCTCTAAAGGTTTGTAATTACCATCTGCAGAGTCTAATACACCTAAAACATGATGGATAACTCGCGGATCATAAACACCTTCTTTAGTAGCTAAAGTTTTGTATCTCATTAACAATGCAGCAAGGGTTTTATCATTCTCACCTCTAAATTGTAAATTAACTACATACTTAACAATACGACTAATCTTTTGTTGAGACTGCGTCATAAGGTCTTGATGTAAGAAATCAACCATATCTACATCGGCAATTAACTTTTCAATATCCTTGACAACATCTTTATGTAAAGTCTTCAACTCCCAAGGAATAAAAGAAGCGTTACCAATTCCTAGTCTTTTACGAGTAGGATCAAAGTTATTAACTGCTGAAAACATTCCTTCATAAGCTGCTTCGGCTTTAGATTTAGAACCTAATATTCTAGTAGCAGTAGTAATAAACTGTTGCTTATGTTTGGCTACTTCCTCAATATTAATCTCTGTTTGTTTCCAAAACCAATCAGGGTCAATCTTAAAAGTTTTAACCTTAGAGTCTACATCGTATTTAGCATCTTTAAGTCTTTTAGCCATTTCAATTTTGAAACCTTCTAAAAACTTATCAATACGCATAGTTATTACTTTAGCTTCTTCTATATTGACATCTGGAAATGCTTTAGCTAATGCAAAATCATCTTTACCAGCTTTAACAGCATTATAGAATTCTTGCATCTTTGCCATAATAGGAGTGAAGTTATTTTTACTAAACGCGTTAGGAAACGCTTCTTTAAATACAGAAATAATATCTGCAAATATTTGATTAGAAGCGGTCTGGTATTTATGTGTAGTACGTAAGCGATCTTGTATCATATGCAAACCAGCTGCAAACTTTTCTCCTGTATTTAAGAAAGCTAATAAAGCTCTTTCTACAGTCGTTAATTCCGCACTATGCCCACGCATACCTTTCATTAAAGTCCTATGAATAAAGTCAGCACCATTCTTTAGAACTTTGCTAGGTAATTCTCCTAATGTTTTAACCCAACCTTTCTCTTTACGAGTATCAACATTTTGAGTTCGTTCCATTTCTAAATTAATACCAGCTCTATGATCGCCTTTATCGTCCATATTAGCATTGTGTGCTTCTTGTTGAATTAAATCAACACGAGTATTTAATGCACGCTTGCCTTCTTTTAACTCGCTTCTTTCTTTAATCAAGTTATTAAGAAGATCTGTTGCTTCTACTTTTTCTTGACCTGTAGCTTCGCTAACTTCTTTTTGTTGTATTTCGATTTCCTGGTCTTTAGCGCGAATAGCCATATCATACGTTTCAGTATTGATATCAGCTTCAAGCCCAGATTTAGTTAATCTTCGAACAGTATTTTTATAGTCTCTATAACCTCCAAAACCACCAGATACAGCTCCAAATCCACCACCAAGAACTGTACCACCAATACCAGCATTAACTAAAACTTCTTTAAAGTGTTCAGTATTCCACTTAGCTTCAGAACCAAAGACAGAAGCAGAATAGCCTAATCCTTCTTGGGCAATTTCCGTTACTCCTTCTGTAGCCATACCTTTGCCCATACTCAAAGCAGTAACCTGTGCTAATTTGAACGCACCCTTTTTACCTAAAGCAACCTTACCAATATCTAGCATTTTATTAATAGCTTGCATGCTAGTACCGTGGAAAACGTCTTTAACTTTCTCCATCCAGAACTTTAATCCACCTTTAGTACCAGGATTATTTTTAGCAAGATGCTTAGCCACTTGAAGTTGACCAAAGCTAGTCATAAGGTGACTTGGTTTAAACAACAAAGAAACACCCAAAGTATCTAAAGCAGCCATAGCAGAACCAGCTAATAAAGCTGTTGCTGCGTTTCGTTGATCAACTCCGCCTTCCATATTGGCGTAAACTTCACCTGTATAAACTAAAGAAGGTGGGAGAGCTCCTAATGCTAACTTAGCAGCAGTAGTTCCTCCTAATACAGCACCTGCACCATATGAAGCAATGATACCAACCATATAAGGAAGAGCAACACCTGCTTGCCCAGTAACGTACTCAATTGCATCAGAAGCATTGTTTATTTGTTTATAAGAAGTAATATATTCAGGATTGTCCAACATCTTGGTTGCTACTTTATGAGCATCAATAATCCCTGACTGATAAAGTTCAGGATCATTAGTAACATCTCCGGTCCAAGCTTTTAAGCCATACCAAGATTGCTGAATGCTCTGTAGTCCTTGCTGAACACCAGCACTTAATACATTATTAGCATGGTTATCATAATCACGATCATAATGCCTATTAAGCACACCACCATAAACACCTGGCTCTGTCTTATATTCAGCTTCATTAAAAGCAATTAACTTTGGAGCGAAAAGATCAAAGTTTTGCTGAACATCTTCAATAAACTTTCTCTTTCCTTGCCAATAAGAAGGACGCTCGTCCCCAGATTGAGCTCGGTGGCGCATACCTTGCGTGTATGCTTCGTAACCTACATCAGAAGTATAGGAGTTTGGATGAACAATGCCTTCACTAAGAAGACGCTCAGCCATGACTTCGCCAGTACCCTCTTGAGTAACTTTACCTAGGGTTCTACCAAATGTACCATAACCAACATTTTCTTGCTGATTAAACCCTTGCTCACGCATTGCATCTGCAACAACTTGAGTTTGAGCATAACCTGTGACTGTACCTGGAGCTTTAGAGGCTTGGTCTTTACCATGATATACTTCTTCTGTATCAAAGTCATAACCACGAAAAGTCTCACCAGTATCCACACTCTTCCACGTATCGCCATCGTCTAAATAATGATCTTTACCATTTAATTTAACAATACCATACATATCAATGTACTTCTGTTGGTTTTCAGCCATTAGCTTCTCCTGCTATTTCTTATTATTTGAACCCGCCTGTAGTATACTTATCTCTCATCCAAGCTGGGAAACGTCCTTTCCATACATAACTAGTATTTTTGCTATTAGCATCAGCTTCCTTCTTATACATTTCATAATAAGCAGCTATCTGAGCTTTTACGGATTTAGTGGTACTACCTGGCTTTCCATACAACTGTGCAGACATATAACCTATAGCTTCGTTATGTTCATCTACACCTTCTTTATCCATATACGCTGTGGTGTAAAGAATAGCAGAATTCTGTTTGTCTATTAATACTGTATTCTGATACCAATTACCAAGGACAGTGCCTTTGCCGGCTTGAGCTTTTTCTAAAGCAGTTGTAAAAGCCCTCTTTTCAGCAGCTTTCAATTCAATACCACTCATCTTCATTTGTTGTAAAAGATCGTAAACTTCGCCACGTAACCCTTTATTAAACGGGACCCCTTCCTTATTAGTCTTAAGATACTTAGATAAAACATCTGTTTCAAAATCGGAATAGCTTTTATCGTAAGCTTTTTGTTTTACACCTGGAGCTTTAAAACCATGCTCAGCAGCTTTCACCGAAATCTTGTTCGCTGTTTCACGATCCTCTTTTGCAATCTCAGCTGCTAATGCTTGCTTATCAGTTAAATCTTGACCATGGGCTGCAAAACCAGCTGTAATCGCATCTAAAGGATCTGCACCAAATAACATAGCGCCCGCAGCAATAGCTAAGGCTTTAAACAAACCTGGCTTATAATCACCTAAATAAGGTTGAGCATCTGCAAGCATTTGTTCTGTTACTTCTCTAGCATCTTGACCAGCTTGTACACGTGCTAATGCTTCATCCAACATCGCTTTAGTAGCTGGATTCTTATTAACAGCATCAACAGCCGCTGTAGTTTCTGTCTTAGTAGTTACTTCTTCTGTAACTGGATTAACATATGGTTTAGTTTCAAATTGTTCAGGTACAAATGATTGATCTGCAGTGCCAACTTGAGAAGAGCCATCTGCATAACTACCATCTTGATAAGTATCATCAGCCACGACCTCGACACCATTCTCGCCATCCTTAAGGACGTAACCACCTTCATTGAACTTACCATCGAATATACTACCTCTTTCCCCTTCAACACCAAAGTAAGTATCATCAGTAGTCTCTGACTGGTAAGAACCTTGTAAGTCCATTACTTGCCCTTCTGCTTTCATCTTAGCTTCCCATTCAGCGTATTTTCTATCTGCTGTTTCTTTAGGGGTCTCTTCTTTAGGTCCTGCGACTGGAGGTCTTAATAGTGCATTTCTACCATCAATCATATGAGGTAACTCTAAACCTGCTGCATATTCTCTAGCTTGCTTAACTTTAGCAGCTTCTTGCTCAGCAAAGTAAGCATCTCGAGCTTCGTCAGACATAGGACCTTCAGGTCCGCCTTGCCAATCAAAAGTATTACTAAGCGAATTTTGCTCAGCATCCCATTGCGCATTAAAAGCACTTTGTGAGGTATCTGCTTGTTGGAATGCCATTTCGGCTGTGCCATCTTCTTGAGCTTCAGCAGCAGAGGTGAAATAACCATTTCTTTGATACAAAGCAGCCTCTTCAGGACCTTGCACTACAACTGTAGCTCCACTAGGATGATACATAGTTACTGGAGTTGTATCTCTACCACCCCAAGGAGTACCACCAAAAGCGCTATTATCAGC
>JYMV01001665.1_pt1 | contig 11421 bp, 10 predicted proteins | sample 338911 | NCBI WGS metagenome assembly JYMV01 (sample SAMN03354496, study PRJNA234377) | hydrothermal vent metagenome | biome: Deep sea; feature: Hydrothermal plumes at the Eastern Lau Spreading Center, Western Pacific Ocean; material: Seawater | place: Tonga | collected 2009 | depth 2000 m m
AAATAGTTACACCTCAGATAACCATTTCTTGAACTTAGCGTGGTTCCCGTGAACGATTTCGAAGAACATAAAAAAATATTGTGTCTTTTTTTAGTTTCGAAATAAATAATATTTTATTTAATAAAAAAGCCTAGCTCTTAATGATTACTCTTTAGGGCCAGGGAAAAAAGTCAATGTGTCCCCGGTTGCTCTATAAACAATCAATCCCAACCATTCGCGAATTCCCTGAGAGAATCTTCCAATTTCTCTAAGGTCAAACTTCAAACTAAAACTCTTGGTTGTTTGAAAATCCACTGGATAAGGAATAACGTTCCAACCCGCCCTTCTAAAAAGCCCAACTGATCGCGGCATATGAAAGGCAGAAGTAACTAATACCCAGTGCTGGTCGGGGCTTGGCTGAATTAACTCATAAGATTTTAAAGCGTTCTCCGCTGTGTTTTTAGAATTTAATTCAAAGCGAACTCTCTCTGGATCTAGACCACTCTGATTAAAAATCTTGCGCGCCGTATCGGCAGGCCTGTGTTTCTGATCGGTTAAAGATCCGGACCCTCCTGAAAATAACAGAACTGCATCTGGGTAAATATGCGCCAACCAAACAAAGGTGGTCAACCGTTCTGCACCGTCATGAAACGATGGTTGACCACGTGCTGCGGTAACAGATATATTTTCTGCTCCCGCAAGAACAATGATTCCATCAACTCGGTTCGGTAATTCTTTAGGAATAGGAAAACGGTCCTCTAGTGGACGCAAAATCCAGGATGAAAAAGGAAGAACGGACACCAGAATAATAATGAAAACTGTGGAACTAATCAGCACACGTCCTTGCTTATTATATCGAGTCCACAATAAACCGGCACTCAAGATCAACAGAAACAGCAATAAAGTTTCAGGAGCAATAAGAGCCCAAGCAATTTTCGATATAACCCAAAAAATACTTTCCATTTCAATAATCATTTTTATTGATTAACAGCAGACTAAAAACCTTCTCGCATAAAACACGAATGCATTCAGCTTTCATCAAAGATATTTTTTTAAATTAGGGGCAAGGATGATTCAGAAGGCATGAAAGAACTCACCTCTTTCTAAAAAAGTTAAACCTTAAAAAATTCATTACAGGCTTTCAGGTCTTTTTAGAAACCAAAAAGTGGCGTCCCCAGGGGGATTCGAACCCCCGTCGCCGCCGTGAAAGGGCGGTGTCCTGGGCCAGGCTAGACGATGGGGACTTTTTCGATAAACATCATAAAGAAAAGTGAGCCGCGAAGGGATCGAACCTTCGACCACTTGATTAAAAGTCAAGTGCTCTACCAACTGAGCTAGCGGCCCATAATAAGCCATGTCAATTATTTATTATCTTGATTTTAATAGAGACGACTAATATCATTAGGGTTTGCACGGCTAGCCTCTCTGGAAAGGACTTTAGTTGGAAAAAACAGAAAAAATTTGGCTCGATGGGAAGTTTGTCCCATGGCATGAAGCTAATGTGCACGTCCTAACCCACACCCTTCACTATGGACTGGGCGTGTTTGAAGGTGTTCGTTGTTACCAAACAAAAAATAAAAAATCCGCTATTTTTCGTTTGCACGAGCATGTCGATCGCTTATTTAACTCTGCAATCGTATTGGGCATTGATATTCCCTTTTCGCAAAAAGAAATCTTTACTGCTATTCAACTTGTTGTAAGAAAAAACAAGTTAAAGGAATGCTACATTCGCCCAATCGTTTTTCTGGGACACAACCAAATGGGTCTTAACCCAAATGGAGTTGACGTTCGTGTTGCTATTGCCGCCTGGCCGTGGGGGACCTACCTAGGCGATGAAGGAATCAGTCGCGGCATCCGTGTCCGGATTTCATCATTCACAAGACATCACGTCAATATAACTATGACACGAGCTAAAGCCTGCGGACATTACGTCAACTCAATTCTTGCTAAAACCGAAGCTGTCCGTGATGGCTACGATGAAGCAATCTTACTAGACTCACAAGGCTACGTATCAGAAGGTTCTGGCGAGAATATATTTCTTTTATCAAAAGGTCGGCTTAAGACCCCTGCATTATCGTGTTCCAACCTGGAAGGAATCACACGTGATTCTGTTTTTGATATAGCAAAACATTTAAAAATTGAAGTTGAAGAAGGCCGTATTACCAGAGACGAACTTTATATAGCTGATGAAGTTTTTCTAACAGGTACCGCAGCCGAAATCACCCCTGTTCGGGAAATCGATAATCGTACAATTGGTAATGGGAAAAGAGGAAAAGCCACAACCCGTATCCAAAAGATGTTCTTCGAAATCGTTCACGGGAACCACGCTAAGTTCAAGAAATGGTTATCTGAGGTGTAACTATTTGCTCTAAATAATTTCTCTAAAAATTTACTTCCGAGCGAGTAAGTTAAACTATAGTTAATACGCCTGTAATCATCGCTGTTTATTAAGGAGCCATTAATCGATGCCTATATACGAATATGAATGCGAAAAATGCAGGACCACTTTTGAGGCGATGCAGGCGATTTCTGCTAGACCCCTTAAAAACTGTAATAAGTCAAATTGCAAGGGAAAGGTGCACCGGTTAGTTTCCGCTTCTGGGTTCATCCTCAAAGGGTCTGGGTGGTATACCTCTGATTATCCATCAGAAGCCCGAAAAAAAGGATGGGAATCCGAGGGCCAGAATGCCACCGCTAGCAGCAATACAAATACTGAAAACGATACCTCTAATGAAAAAACCCCTGCCCCTGAACCCCAAGCAGCAGCTCCTGCTGAAAAAATCGCCGCTAAAGCGGCTCCCAAAAAACTTGCTCAGAAAAACCCGTATTCCGGGGGTAAAAAATCCCGCACCAAAACCTCCACCTAAACTCACGGAGGCTAGATGGCAGAGTCTAAAAATTTTTACCAAAATATTTTCGCCTCTCTTGCGGATGGGGTCCTTATTATTTCGGCCGATCTTAAGGTGATTAAAGTTAATCAGGCCGCGGAAGAGATTTTTCAACGCTCCAGAAGTTCCTTTGAAGGGGAACATCTTTCCGAACTATTCCCCGACCAACCAGACATACTTGAAAAAGCGCGCCAGTCTATTACCACTGAAATCTCATATCATCACGTAGAAGGAATTGGATGCCGTAAATCAAAGAATAGACGCTTCCCAACCAATCTTACTTTCTCACCATTAATAACAAATGACCACGAAGTTACAGCTGGAATCATCCTAATACAGGACACCAGCCTCCTCAAAGAACTCCAGGAAAATTCTCAACAAACGGACCACTTATCCACCCTGAGTGTCCTCTCTGCTGGCATGGCACATGAAATCCGAAATCCTCTCAGTGGTATCAGGGGTTCAGCACAACTACTTTTGAAAGACCTGAAAAATCCCGACCAACGTGAATATATGGAAATCGTAATCGAAGAAGTAGATCGAATAGATCGCCTGGTAAAGAGAATGATGGATCTAACCCGCCCTGCTCTCAAGGATTTTAAACCAACTAATATCCATCAAGTACTGGAAGAAATTCTTACTCTTGAGCAGGAAACTCTTGAAAGAAAAGAAGGTGCATTCGTTCAAATCTATGATCCTAGCCTCCCAACTATCAAAGCAAATAAAGATGAGCTTAAACAGGCATTTCTCAATTTGATTAAAAACGCTGTAGAAGCCTCGCCCAAGGGAGGGCAGGTTCGCATTTCCACCTTATATAATACTGACTACGCCTTTCGAAAAAAAAAGGACCCCTTATCCCCGCATAATATAATTGTGAAGATTATTGATTCTGGCCCAGGGATGACAGACGCCACCATGAAAAAACTATTTACTCCTTTTTTTACAACGAAGAAAAGAGGGACTGGTCTGGGAATGACAATCTCACTTAAAATTGTAGAAAATCACAACGGAAAAATCAAAATCGCTTCAAAAGAAAATATTGGAACGGTAGTTCAGGTATTTTTTCCTGTAAATAAATAAATGGTAGGATAGCCTAATGAACAATACAAAGAAAATTCTTATTGTCGATGACGAAGAAAATATTCGGCGGATATTTAAGAAGGCACTTGAAAAAAAAAACTACACTGTCCACACTGCCCCAAATGCCGAAGACGCCCTTCAAAAAATCAAAAACCAGAAATATTCCCTGATTTTTTCAGATATCTTCATGGATGGCATGAGTGGACTTGCCCTGCTTAAAGAGGTTAAAAAAATAAACCCACAAACTAGGGTAGTGGTTATGACCGCCCAGGATACTATGAATAACACCATTGAAGCCATGCGAATGGGGGCCTACGACTACATTAGCAAGCCATTTGATTTTGAGGTTATCTACACCTTGGTTGCCCGTGCTGAGTCAAACAGAGAAACCCAGATCCCATCGCAATCCGAAATAGAAGGAAAAGTAGATGAGGATTCTGTTGAATCGATTGTGGGGAAAAGTAAGGTAATGCAGGATATTTTCAAAATCATCGGCAAGTCTGCCACGTCTAATCTTTCGGTTCTCATTACAGGAGAAAGCGGTACAGGAAAAGAGATGATTGCTGAGGCCATGCATTATTACTCCAAACGCAAAGACCTGCCTTTTGTATGTATTAACTGTGCCGCTATCTCAAAAGAACTTCTTGAATCAGAACTATTCGGCCATGAGAAAGGGGCTTTTACTGGAGCGATCGATCAAAAAAAGGGAAAGTTTGAAATAGCTAAAGGAGGTACCCTTTTTCTAGACGAAATTGGTGATATGGAACTCGCTCTACAAGCAAAAATCCTTCGTGTGCTTCAAAATAAAGATTTTTATCGCGTTGGAGGAAAGGAAGTCCTTGAAGCGGACGTAAGAATTATTGCCGCTACCAATAAAAACCTAGAAGAACAGATGGAACAAAAGCGATTCCGCGAAGATTTGTTTCACAGGCTCAACGTTATCAATATTTTCATTCCACCGCTTCGTGACCGAATGGAAGATGTGACTCTTTTGGCAAATCATTTTTTAAATAAACACGCAACCGACCTATCTCAAGGAGAGATATATCTCTCTTCAGAAACTATAAAAATTCTTAATAGCTATTCTTGGAGAGGAAATATTCGCGAACTTGAAAACGTTATTAAGCGCGCTCTTGTTTTAGCCAGAACGGGGCCCATTCTTTCTGAACATCTTCCAGATCATATTATTTCAGAAGACTTCAAAGGTGCGGAAACTGATGGCCTCTTGAATAATCGTTTCAAACAATTAATCCGCGAGTACCTCCTGAAAAACCAAGAAGTGCAGGATGGACATATTTACGAAAAGGTCATCCAATTGGTTGAAAAACAACTTTTTGAAGCCACTCTCGAGAAACACTCGGGAAAACAAGTCTCTGTCGCCAAAGCACTTGGAATCAATCGTAACACCCTGAAACGAAAAATTGACGCGATGAAGATTGAGATAAAAAAAAACAGACCGAATGACTGCCTGTAAGGACAATCTTTTGCAAAGCCAAATAATCTCTTCTTATCAAACACCATCAGGCCAAAGAGTAGAAATTCTCAAACAATCCTTTCCATCGTCTCGAAAGCGACCGGTCAAGAGAGTCGCTTTTATCGCCGGACTTCATGGGAATGAATTAGAAGGCGTTTATATTTGTCATCTTCTTACCAAACACTTAAAAAAATTACAAAGAACTCAACCAAAAGCTTTTCTAGGTGAAATTCATATTTATCCAGCCGTTAATCCGCAAGCAACTGCTAGCGGAACTCGCTTGTGGCCCTTTCTTTCAATTGATTTCAATCGTCAATTTGGAGATTCTGAAGGAAATTCCCCGGCAATTAAATGCGCCGAAGAATTAATAAATGACCTAAAATCCTCCGCTGACATTGTGATCGACTTTCATGCTAGCAATCTGCACCTCAAAGAAACTCCCCAAATAAGAATTACCGAAGGTTTTCACAAAAAACTTATCCCTCTTGGCGTGCATTGTAATGTCGATCTTATCTGGGTTCATCCTCCATCTCCTATGTTCAAATCAACATTGGCTTACAATATGAATCAATCTAAAGTGCCAACATTGGTCATTGAAACTGGGATTGCCTTACGCATCAATCAGAATTTTTCGAACCGTATCTTGCTAGGCATGTTGAACCTCCTATATTACACAGGAGCACTTGTCACAAGTCATCCTCCGCCTCCAGTTGATCATCCAATAATCACCCACCCTTCCGAGGTTATCCCGATTCATTCCGAACATGCGGGACTGTTTGTTGGGCATACTGATATTAAAAAAAATATCACCAAGGGAGAAATAATTGGAGAGGTAGTGAATGCAAAGAGTGGGGAAACTTTACAGGAAGTAACAGCAAACGAAAGCGGATTTCTTTTTACTGTGAGAAAACATCCCTTAGTTTATCCTGGCGCACTTCTAGGTAGGATTGCTAAAGGTATAATGCCGTGAAAGAAACTATTCTATCCATCCAGTCGCCTTTTGGACCTTCTATCGAACTAACACAATTCATTTGGGAAGGAACCCAACCAAAAAATACTGTTTCGATTGTTTCTGGAATCCAAGGAAATCACCTAAACGGAATTTACCTTTGTTCACGACTCGTTCGTTTTCTCAACTCAGTCGAGTCTGGAAAAGAATCAGGTTACTATTTAAAAGGCGTGATAAAAATCATACCTGCTACCAATCTTCCAGCTATCCAAGAAGGCACCAGTCTATGGTCACTCCACGATCTGGACATGAACCTTGCGTTTCCAGGAAATGACCAGGGTGAGGTTACCGAACAAATTACTGCCTCTGTCTGTCGACACACAAAAGATTCTCAGTTCGGAATTATTCTTCAAAGTGCTGACATCCATTATGATGATGCCCTTCACTTATTCTGCCTGAATCCTGATGGCATCGCTAAAGATTTCGCAAGAAGTCTAGGACCGCAAAACGTCCGAGAACCAAAAATTTCATCTACCTTTAGGCTTTCCCTTTATAGCCACTGGGCGGATCAAATGATAACGTCTATCATTTTATCTGCAGGAAAATCAAACCATCTAGATATATCTCTTTGCGAAACCATACTTCCTGGGCTAATCAATAGTCTTTTGTGGACAGGAGTACTAGGCAATGACCGCAAAAAACCAATTAAATACCAATCGAGGTTTAATAGACAGGATAAAGAGCGGTTTATTTCCTCGCATGCAGGTGGTTTTTTCTTACCAATAGTTAAACTCGGCTCGGAAATTAAAAAAGGACAAAAGATAGGGGATATAGTTGACATACATTCAAATACCATTCTTGAATCAATTTTAGCCGATTCAAGTGGGTATTTAGTTACCTTACGTAATCACTCTATAATTTATCAAAGAGAAGTATTAGCCGTTCTGCTGGAGAAGCCGAAACTCCGTTTTTGGCCTGTAAAATAAATGAACTCCCTTTAAAGTTTTGAGGAATTTATATAATAACGATTTCAGGAGGTTTATTTTTTCGTTAACTGAATACCAATTGTAATTTAATAATCTCATGACCACATTAAATTTATCAAACCCGCTAGCAGTCCAACAAACAATCGATGGGTACCGTTACTCCATTGAACCATTCTTGTTGGTGAACTTTGCAAACCTATTGACTGGTAGTCGCCTTCTAGACATTGGAACTGGGTGCGGGATCATCCCCCTCCTTATAACAACACAAGTAAAGCTAAAAGAAATTGTAGCAATAGAAATTCAAAAATCTCTTTATGACCTTGCGATCAATAATATATTAAAAAACGGGGTCTCAGATAGAGTAAGCCTAATTCATGGTAACTTTATTGACTCAGCCCTGGACTCTGAACATAGCTTGTTTGACACTATAATTTCGAATCCACCGTACCGAAAATTGAATACAGGTCGTATGAATCCAAATCCTGAGAAAGCTGTAGCCCGGCACGAAATATCCATGGATTTAAATTCACTTCTTACTAAAACAAGCAGTCTATTGAAGGACGGCGGAACCTTTATTATGGCTTACCCACCCTTAAGACTAAAAGAAGCGCAGGAAAAACTCTGCTCCCGCAAATTGTTTCCCTCAAGAATTCGTTTTATACACGGTTCACGTAAGGCCGATGCTCGTATATTTCTGATTGAATCCGTCAAAAATCAGCAAACAGAATGTGTCACCGAACCACCTTTATTTGTTTATAATGCAGATGGTTCATATTCAAATGAAATGGAAAAAATTTATGCCTCCTTTAATTATTCTAGCCGGGCCCACCACATCAAAGAAGAGTGATACAGCAATCGAATTGGCCGAAAAAATGAATTCGGAAATCATTAGCGCTGACTCTATGCAGGTTTACAAATATTTTAATATAGGAACAGCAAAAGTAACACCTGCGGACAGAGCTAGAGTTCCGCATTACCTAATAGATATCCTGGAACCTGACCAAGAGTTCTCTGCGTTCGACTTTAAAGCTAAGGCTTTAACACAAACGAGAAAATTGCATAGGCAAGGCAAAATCCCGATAATAACTGGAGGTACTGGACTCTATATTAAAGTCTTATGTGAGGACTATGATTGTGCAGTACAAATTAACCCGGAAATCAAAAAACAAGTCCAATCTGATATCCGAACAAAAGGATTTATAAAAATGCACGAAGAGCTCCAGCAGATCGACCCTAGTTCGGCAGAGCGAATCCCCCCTCTTGATACACAACGTATTGAACGAGCTATATCTGTCTTCCGCCAAACAGGGGTACCTTTTTCTGAGTTCAGCCAAGTAAAATCAAAGCCAAATTATGAATTCCCGATTTACACTTTTTTCATAGAACGAAACCGAAAAGAGCTTTATACCAATATTAACCAACGTGTCGAAAAAATGATGGAAAAAGGATGGATTGAAGAAGTGAAAGGTATCTTAGCCCAAGGGTTTTCTGAAAAACTAAAACCTTTCCAAAGTATTGGGTATGCACAAATCATAAAGTTTCTACATGAAAAACAATCGCTAGAAAAAACCATCGACCTAATCAAACAAGATACCCGGAATTATGCAAAGCGTCAGATTACTTGGTTTAAAAAACTTTACGATGCCAAAACAATTAAGGCCGATGTGTCTGATAACCCGACTACCTTGAGAGATAAAGTTCTTGCTCTGCTTCCTCAAACATTAACCATCTTTGCCTTTTTTCTTATACTATCTCTTGTAAATTCTGAAAACGCCATAGGGAAAGAGGCTAAAGCCTATTCCTCTGCATTATCTCAATTCCAAAAAGGAAATTTTCATCAGGCCGCTCTTTTATTTCGTTCTATATATTCTTCAACTCCTGATACTACCGAGAAAAAAAGAGCCTCTTACCTTCTCGCTCATAGTTTAGCGAATACCAATAAACTAGATGAGTCAATTGAGATCTTTCTAGCCTCTATTAAAACTTATCCAGAAATGGAAGATTATATTCGCTTTTACTTGGCAGAGGTGTTCTTGAATTCCGGAAAAACCAAAGAAGCCTTGGAACAAGTTAATATTGTCTCTAAAAAATTCCCCAAAACTCTATTATTGACAAAAAGCAATATTCTGTTGGCAAAGATTTTAGAAAAAGACAACAAAGTTGAAACAGCCCTTAACGTACTTGCAGAGACTGAAAAAAAATTATCAGTACTTTCCAAGTCTTCTGAAAACCGGTCCTACCTGCCGGAGGTTATCTATCATCAAGGACACCTTTATCACAAATCTGGAAAACTTACTGAAGCTTATAATCGCTACCGTTTTCTTCATTTCGCCTTTCCCACAAATCAATTAACGCAACAAGCAAAAGAAGAAATGAACAAACTCGCTAAAGACGTGTCGATTAAAATCAAACCTCTAACACTCGATGAGTATGAACAGCGTATCAGGGCACTTCGCGACGATGTAGAGTATCAACAGGTCGTCAATGAAATCTCTGAATTGCTAAAAATTAGAACTTCACTTCCAGTTAATTTCTATTTTTACCTAGCAAGAGCACAAAAAGGTCTTCGCAAACGAAACCTATCTAATTCTGCGCTTAGAAAATTCCTTGAACACTATCCAGGCCATAAGCGCACCCAAGAAGCTTTATTCATGATTGGGCGAAATCTCTGGAACACAGGATACTATCAAGACGGGCTTAAATATTTTAAAAATTCTATTGACCAAGGAGTAGACCCTACATTGACCAACCAAGCTCGTTTCTTTATTGGGAAAATGCACGAGGAAAAAAAACGATACCGCGAAGCAACTAAATATTACACAAAGTTAGTCAGTGAGTTTACAGATGAGTATGCGGAGCGGGCCGCGTGGCAACTTGGATGGATGAACTACACCATAGGAAATTTTCAAAAAGCTTACGATTATTTTGATGAAAGTTCTCGTAACTATCCATCAGGCCTTTTTATTGAAAGTAGTATGTTCTGGAGCGCTAAATCAGCTGAAGCATTAAACCACAAAGAGCTGTCTCAACAAATTTTCACAAACGTTAATATGACATTTCCTTACACCTATTATGGAATTAGAGCCGGGGAAAAGAAAGCCGATAAGAATTTTTTTTCAACTGCACGCAAAAGTAAAGCATCACAGGATACAACAACTAATCTATTAAGCGCTACAAGATTCCATTATTCTCGAGGCATTGAATTATCAGCCACAGGATTTTTTGAAGATGCAAGACTCGAAATCAAAAAAGTAGAAAGTGTCACACGAAAAAATCTTTCCGGAGTAATTTGGCTAACCAAGCTTTACAACGATGCTCACGCTTATTCGGATACCGTAAGGATTATGCAGCTCTACAAAGACTTTAAAACAAAAGTCCGGGAAAAAGAGCTTTCCAAAAATTTTTGGAAAAATTTTTACCCCCTAGCTTATGCAAAAACTATCCATGACAGCGCAAAAGTTTTTAATGTAGATCCATACTTCGTAAAAGGACTTATCCGCCAAGAAAGTTTGTTTAATGCTCAAGTCCAGTCTCGTGCTGGAGCAATAGGGTTGATGCAAATTATGCCAGAAACTGGAAGAGCACTTTACGCTAATTCAAAAAACAAAGAACCGTTTACTACCGAAATTTTATTTAATCCCGAAACAAATATTCAGTTGGGAGTCCAATACATTGACCAACTAAACAAACGCTTTAAGAAAAACAAAATCCACATTCTGATTTCATACAATGCAGGCCCTCATAATCTAAAAAAATGGTTAAAAAGATTCAGCCGCCTCGATGATCCTGATGTGTTCATCGAATCTATTCCATACCCTGAAACTAGGAAATACGTAAAAAAAGTTCTTCGTAACTATGGGATATATCAATACTTATACCCAAAAACAAACCTCTAGCTATATAACATGCATAGAAAGTTCATAATAAATTCTGATATATCTAAAACATATTGTAACAACTACCTTCTTGTAATTATTGCTCTTGGATTTGGATTTTGTTCAAAGGCTCAAAAATGTATAATATTAAAATGCAACCCTTGTTAATTATAAAATTCAAAAATTCTTG
>JYMV01009235.1_pt1 | contig 11421 bp, 12 predicted proteins | sample 338911 | NCBI WGS metagenome assembly JYMV01 (sample SAMN03354496, study PRJNA234377) | hydrothermal vent metagenome | biome: Deep sea; feature: Hydrothermal plumes at the Eastern Lau Spreading Center, Western Pacific Ocean; material: Seawater | place: Tonga | collected 2009 | depth 2000 m m
AGCCCCGTCAAGCAGCCTTGAACAGGCGCTTGGCCAAGCGCGAAATATCACCTGCCCAAAAAACGATGGAACGACCCGCCGAACAGCCCCTCGACATCACGCTGAATCTCCACCTCGCTTGGCTCCCAGCCGGTTGCAGCCAGGTTCAGGTACTTCTCCGTCAGCACGCCGGCGATGATCTCCCGCGAGTGATCCCACTTGTAAATAATCTGGTCAAGCACACGGGCGTCGGAGTGCTGCGCGGTGAAACTCATGCCGATCAGGTCGAGCCGCATGCGCGTCATCTCCTCGATCACATTCGGAACGTTCGTGAACCACCAGCAGCCAAAGACGTGCAGATTGCGGAACTTGCGGGCGATGACGCACAACTCATGCTGACTCTCGCGCGACAACACCGTGCAGAGGAACTTGTTGCCGGGATGACCCGAGCAAAGATTCTCGACACTAGCCAGGTCCGGCTTGCCGACGCCGTCGCCGGCCAGTTGCATTGCCGCGTTCACGCCGCGCTTCACGCCGATCATCAGCGCAAAGGGCAGGCCGCTCTCCCTGCAGAACGGCAGGATCGCTCCGTCGATCAGAGTCGAGCATTGCGTGTCGGCCGGGTACTCGAATACCGGCGGCAGCGACACCATCACGTACAAGGCGTCCATGCGCTTGGCCCAGTCCTGCAGGAACCGCTGCACCTCCTCCATCGTTCTGCCGGAGAAATCCGCCTGCACCTCATAGCCGGCCCCGGCCAGGCGTGGCGCAGTGGCATCCCAATCGAGCAGCAGCGGGTCAATTCGCAGCGCGGAGGTAAACCGTTCGTCCCGCTCGAAGCCGGCGTCCCACAGGGGTGTCTCCAACTCGTCGAATGGCGAGTTGGTCATACAAATCGTTCTGACCTTGGCCAAGTCCATGCAGCGCGTGATATAGTCATCCGAATCCTGTTCGGCAAACCACCTGCGGATGGACGGCAGATCTCGCTGGTTGGCGTCCAGGCCAAGCCGGTTAAGCGCCGTCAACAAGCCACGACACGCCTCTGACAACGGTGAATTCTCGACAAACAACGCATCCCAAATCATCTGCGCCTGTTCCTCCTTGGCCAGATGCCAGAACGCCTCGTAACCGATGTCGAAATGCCGGAACGCCTCGGCGACGAGGTAGTGGTACACCAACTGGTCGTCGATGCCCCACAGCAGCAGTTCACCAAAAGCGGGGTCGTACAGATGCGTGTGGATGTCGTAGACGCTCGTCTCGTGAACCGCGCGCCCAACCGCGGCAGTGATGACATCGCACTTGGCCTCGGGAAGAGTGCTGCCCATCAGTTAAACGTCGCAGATGCGAACGCCCTGCTCGAGCGAGGCCAGCTTGTCCTTGCGCTTGGGGATAAACTCCTGCCCGACGTGGCCCTTATAGCCGGTCGCGAGGATCGCCCGCATGATCGCCGGGTAATACAGTTCCTGTGTCTCGTCGATCTCGTTACGGCCGGGGTTGCCGCCGGTATGGTAATGGTAAATGTACCTGTGGTTGTCGCGGATGGTGCGGATCACGTCCCCCTCCATGATCTGCATGTGGTAGATGTCGTAAAGCAGGCCGAAGCGCTCCGAGTCGATCGCCTTGCAGAGCGCGACGCCCCACTCCGTCCGATCGCACATGTAATCCTTGTGATCGACCCGGCTGTTGAGCAGCTCCATCGCGATGGTCACATTGTGTCTCTCGGCAACGGGCAGGATGCGCTTGATGCCGATGGCGCAGTTTTTCAGGCCGGTCTCGTCGTCCAAGCCGTCGCGGTTGCCGGAAAAACAGATGAGATTTTTAAGGCCGGCGTTGGCGGTCTCCTTGATTCGCTGCTCGTAAACCTCGACCAGCGTGTCGTGATGCTCAAGCCGGTTGAACGCCCTGCCGATGCCGCCGACCCTGGTTTTGCCGTCCTTCAACTTGCCGGTTGGGAAACTGACCATGGCGCACATGAGGCCGTGCTTGCGCATCGTCGGGAAATCAGACGGATCGAGCAACTCGACCGACTCCATGCCGAGGCTGGCCGCCTTGGCCGCCAATTTCTCCAGGCCGGTGCTGCCGTAGCACCACTTGCAGACCGAGTGGCGGATGTTGCCCTTCACCTTGCCCTCTGCCGCCTGTCCACGCGCAGGGAGGGTCAGGGCCGCGCCCACGGCAGCAGTGCCGCCAGCGATCGATTTAAGCGCCGTACGGCGCGAGAATTTGGTACTTTTCATGGTTTAAAGTATGGCACGCCGACTAAACGAAAAATCGTCCTCGCGCTGTCAATTGTTTCAGAGACGAGTTGGGACTGTCGCGCTTGGCCAAGTGCACAGTTTCATGGAGGGCTGGGCTGGGTAACCTTGCCGTAAGGCTTCCAAAGACGGCTATTTCCTTTTTGGTCCCCATACATCTTGAACTTTTGCTTGCTCCACCCCTCGACGCGGGCATCCCCCATCAGAATGTTTCCGAGCCCGGCCCATTCTCGAGGATTTCCTTTACCATTTATGCCATAGCCGTCTCCGGAGCCCCTATGACGTGTAGCCAGTTTGTCCCATTGATTGGGCCATATGTGGCCGTCGTTGAGTGGAGCATCCAAGGCTTCCTCCATGAAAGTGAACGACTTGCTTGGATCCACCCAGGAAGCTAACTTTGCATTGTACACTCGCGGATTTCTATCGTCCATTCCAGGACCGCTGATCGCATAACTGAAGTCCTTCCATTGTGACCATTGACCTGGTCTCTTGAACACTATCTTGTCTGTGGGACAAAGGTAGATATCCTGGCTTTTTAAGTAAGGAAAAATCGTCCCTGTGGTAATATCCCAACCTCGGTTGTACTGCTGGCCGTTGGGCTTCTTACCATTTACAATCTGCTGGGATGACTTATTCCGAGGATGCACCAGCCATTCATGCATATGAGGCAGATGATCGTCATTGTCATCCGTATAATAAATTATTGATAGACCAAACTGCTTCAGGTTGTTCGTGCAACTTGTCAATCGTGCTTTTTCCTTGGCCTTGCCTAGGGCGGGCAGGAGCAATGCGGATAAAATCGCAATAATGGCGATCACTACCAGCAATTCAATTAGAGTGAATCCTTTGTTGAGTTGTTTTTTCATGTCAGTTGTTAGCTAAAAAATTATTTAACGAATCCAGTTCGTTCCTTCCACCACTGATAATCCAGCCTGCCTTTGCTGTCAAAGCTCGGTGTGCCCCAGCTGTACTTAACCGGTATTTTAGTCGTGGCGCTCAGCCAAATCTTAATCTCCGAGTGGCCATCTGCAAACGAAAAAGAACATCCCCCGCTGTGGTGCGAGGCAGGAGTGTCACCCCAATAACCGCGATTAGGGTCGTTAATGAAGTAGCCGTCGTTGATGGAGTCCGGATGCTCATCCAGGGTGACCCACGTGTTTCCTGGGCTCGGCACATCGGATATCTTCATGAATTGCCGGAACTGCTGAAGCAGGGCATTGCGCCCCCGAATCGTCGGGTCACTCCTGTTCATTGAATTGAACCGCCCAAAGAAGGCATTCATGACATTGCTACGCAATCGGCCAGGGTAACGCTTTTGTTTCTGAGACATACTCAGGTACTTGTCTGCGGGGCACTTGTAAATCCCAAACGCCGAGGCGGTGTAACGGGCCAACACCCCATTCTGCACCCAGGCACGGTTGGTGACACTTTGATCTGCGATGCTGCCGCCGGCTCCCCAGGTCATGACGTTATTGACCCAATTATCGTACCGTTTGTTGGAGATGGATTGAATCGTTTCGCTGACTCCGAAATTATTACAAACGCGGTCGTTGAAGTCCGTTGCGTAGAGATGCCACGCCTGCATCAGTTGCCGACAGTTATTCAGGCAGGCAATCCCCTGTCCCTTGGCCTTGGCCTTGGCCAAGGCCGGTAGCAACAGGCCCGCCAAAATGGCGATGATGGCAATCACCACCAGCAATTCGATCAAGGTGAAACCTCTATTTTTACCTTTGGTTTCCATTGGAAAACTCAGGAAAACAGAGCAAAACCTATGCCCACTTGATGATCCCGTCAACTAACAAACTGGATCCTGAAAAAAACAAAAAGCGGCCCGCTTTGAGCCGCCTTGAAAGATGAAATAATCGAGTGCCTTATTTTCGGGCTGAAGATCGATCCTGCATCCATGCCACATCGGGATTGTTGGGAGACGCAACGTTCAACTGCATCCCTATTCTGCCGTCAAAACTCGCCGGGACTTTGGTGCGTTTATCCATCCATTTCTTGATCTCAGCATGACCATCGCCAAACGCAAAACCACACGCGCCGTTGTGGAAGCTGGCCGGGAAATCGATGATGCGCGCTCCTCCATCGCGGGCATCGCATTTCACCGCAAACGCGGCGTCATTGATGCTGTTCGGATGTTCATCCAAAAAGACAAACAGTTGAGATGCCCCGGGAATACCCATATCGGCCTCCTTCATGTAGGTACGAAATGTCGAATAGGGCAGCCATTGACCGGCGCCTCCTCCCTGACCGGGATTACGCCCGAAAGACTGGCTCATGGAAATACTGCGCACACGGGGTACGGTGTTTTTTCCAACCCTCACGACACTCTTGTCAGCCGGGCATTTGAAGACTTCTGCGTTCTGCAAATATTTACCCAACAAGGCCCCCCGATCGGGATCTATCAACAAACCCTTGTCCGTATTATCCCGATTGCCGCCGTTGAAATTCAATCCACCTGGAACCCATACTTTACCCGAACGCCAGTCTCCCAGGCAGCCGGCCAAAAAGTTGTCGTTGTCTCCCGCATACATCAACCAGGCAAGGACAATTTGCTTGTTGTTGCTCATGCAACTGATCCCGGTGGCCTTGGCCTTGGCCTTGGCTAATGCCGGTAATAACAGGCCGGCAAGAATGGCGATGATCGCGATGACCACCAGCAATTCGATCAGCGTGAAACCTCTCTTTTTATTTTTTATTTTCATGACAAATTAATAGCGTGACAAAACTAGCGTTCAGAGGGCATTGCCGCTTTTCCTGTTCGTGGCATAGTGTTCCTTCATGTACATGATGTCTCGATTGTCGGAGTCGTGGAAGCCAAAACTGAAAGTACCGGGCCGTGAAGCTGTTCCCACAGTCCCATTGGCTGCAGTTTTCGTCTTTGAAGAAAGCCATTTTTTTGTGATCGCATGACCATCCGCCCAACTTAAGGTGCTGTAATCGTTGTGCCAGGGAGCAACCGGATCAATCCAGTTGCTTCCAGCACCCATACTAATAATCCATGACCCCATGTTGTATTGGCGGGGATCGGATTCCTCAACGTAAACATATTTGTCTGATGGACTTCTGACTTGGGAAATCTTTTTGACAGACAGGCCCTGTTGCTCCCCATTTAGACCTCCGGCACCGGAATAACTAACGTAAGTCAAGGTTGGCGATGCGGAGCTGATCCGTTTATCGCCGGGGCAGTGGTACACCCCAGGGTCACCCGAATGTGGGAAAAGTAAGCCCTTTCTAATCCCCTCTTTCTCAGATTCTATCTCACGCTGCTTGGAAGACATGTTCCCCATTTGCTGGGCCCGTTCACGGGGTATTGCTTGAGGCCCCCACCACCAGTCACCCCGGCCGTAGGTTGACCCGCCACAAAGCTTGTCACTGTTGTCGGTCGCATACATCGTCCAAGCCAAGGCTAGTTGCTTTTGATTATTCTGACAGGCCGCACCCGTCGCCAGACTTTTTGATTTTGCTAGTGCAGGCAAAAGGAGCGCAGCGAGAATGGCGATGATGGCGATCACCACGAGCAATTCAATTAGCGTGAAACCATGTTGTTTTTGTTTCATTTTCATTGGCAACTTCAGGTGTTCGAGGCGAAAAGTATGCCTGATTAATGAAGTCGTCAACCAACAAACTGGTTGTTAACCAAACAGAAAAGTGATCCGCTCGGGATCGCCTTAAATAATGAGCTAATCGATGGACCGCCGTTTAAAAGCAGCAGAAGCCTATTTTCTGATCAGGGCCGAGGTCCTCATTTGCATCCACACGATGTCCGGACTGCGGACTCCGCCCTTCGTCGCCGGACCGCGTTTTGCCAAGTCAGTTCCCGGCCAAGCCCATTTGCGAATCTCCGAGTGGCCGTCGGCAAAGGCAAAGCCTGCAGCCATGTTGTGGTAGGTGGCCGGCCAGTCGATCATCCGGAAGTTGGACGGCCCGGGACCGACGGTGGCGAAGCCTGCGTCGTTGATGCTTTGGTGATTCTCGTCCACCAGCATGTAGGTGCTCGCCGCGCCCGGTGCGTTGAAGCTGCCCATTTTGTCGTAGGTGTACCAGGTCCTGCCCCGGGAGTGGCCGTGGTTGCCGTCCAGCCACGGGCCATGAACCGCCTTCTTGGACTTGGAATCGTAGGGGTAGGTTCCCACCGCCTGGCTCATGGCAATACTCCGGTAGCGGGGAATTTTCTTGGTTACTCCATTTTCCCTTACACTGTATGTACTGGGATCAGCCGGACACCGCCAGACCGTGATATTGCCAGCGAGATAGGGCGCAATGCGATTCCATTGCCAAGGCCTGACTCCTCGCAGGTTATAAGACTCTATGTCACTGGGGGTTGGTCCGGTCATCATAAAACGGGCATTGGTGGCATTCGATGCCTGACCACTGCACCAGTTTTTCCAAGGGCTGGAATTACCGTCGTCATGATTTGGGGGGATGAAGTCCTCCTCATCCGAGGCATACAGGTGAAACCCCTTGATCATCTGGTTGGTGTTGTTCATGCAAAAGATGCCATGTGCCTTGGTTTTGGCCTTGGCCAGGGCCGGCAACAGCAACGCAGCAAGAATCGCGATGATGGCGATTACCACCAATAACTCAATAAGCGTGAAACCGGAGGAAGTGCGATTTTTTTTCATAAGTGTCCTTTCGTCAAAAGCTGTAGGGGGAAATCTGCCGCTTGGCCAAGCGGCTGTCAACCGTGAATCGCGCGAAAATCAGAGATCCAGCGGACCGATCATCCTGTCCCCTTCCATCTCATAAATGCCCACCAAATAGTCGTTTTCGAGCACTTCACCCACTTTCAACTGGCCCATGAGGGTGATCGGCTGGTCCATGATCGGCTGGACACCCTCGCCAGCCATCCGGATGTTGATCCACTCGTTGATCTTGGGCACGGTGCCGAAGCAGCACATCGACTGGTCCCGCATGATCAGCAGTTCCGTGACCAATCCGTTCTCCACCTTGAGCGGCAGCATGAAGCCCCGGATGGCCACCGCTTTTTTGTCGAGCGACTTGATGCGCTCCGGGATCTGGGCGTTGAGCTTGGCCAACTCCACCTTGTTGGTGACCGGGTCAAGCGGCACCTCGTACGCGAACGACGCCAGCTTGTCGAAGGTGACCCCCTGATACCCGTCGATCGCCTCCGGCGGCAGCTCCTCCCCGGTCTCGACAAACGGCTGGACCAACTCAACCAGATTTGGGGGCGGCTCCGTTGCGGCGGCAGGCGGGGCTTCATCGGCCGGCGGCTTGGGCGTCTCCTCCGGCTTGGCTTCCGGTGCCGGGGTTTCCTCGACCGGCTCCGGCTCCTCGATCAACTCGATGCTTTCGCTCAGGCTGTCGAGTTGATCCTGGGTGGGAGCGGGTTGTTCCAGGCTGGGTTTGTCGACAAAATCCTTGCACCCCGCAAACACGACCAACGCCGCGACCACGGCTTTTAGCACGTACCCTTTCCACAAATCCGGTTTTTCCTGTGTGCTCATTTCAGTTGCCCTTCGGATAGTTGAACGCAACGCTTCGATAGACCCTGCCCCGTATGCTCACCTCTGGCAAGACCGCATCGAACGACACCACGCTAGCCAGCCAATCGGCCCTGGCCACGAACTGTGACGTGTCGCCAATGGTCTCTCCAGTGCCGGCGTTGGCCACCGCCGCGAAGGTCATACTGGCCTCGCCATCCGGCAACCTGGCCAAGACGACGAACGACTCCGCCTTGATGCGCAGATACCGCTCCATGTGCGGCTTGAAAAACCAGGCGGTGACCGTTCCCGCCTCGGCGTCCACCAAAAATTCAATGTGCGCCTCCTCGTCACCCAGCGTCACCCCCGCGCCCCCATGCGGCGGATCGTGATGGTGCGGCCCGGCTTCCGAGTGGTCGTGGCCACCGCCACACCCCGCTTGGCCAAGCGCAACCAAGGATGCGAGAATCATCCAACTTATCAACTTAATCATCGCTCAGGAAATGGGGGTCAGGTTTTCCGCCACGTCGGTCCGGTACGCCTTGGCCGCCGGGACCAGCCCAGCCAACGCGCCCAGGCCCAGCATGGCCAACGGCGCCCAGGCCATCACCGGCTGAAGCTCCAGCGGGTTGAGCACGATGCCGGTTTCCTGCCGGATAAACCAGGCGGCGATGCTCATGATGACAAAATACACCCCAAACCCGGCCACTGCGCCCAGCGCCGCAATACCGCTCGCCTCCAGCACCACCACGGCAAAAATCGTCGAGCGGCGCGCGCCCAGCGCCCGCAGAATCGCGATCTCACGGCGGCGCTCGTTCATCGAGTTGTAGATGCTTGCGAGGATCGATCCCGCCGCCACCAGCGCCACGAGGAACGCCACCGCCCGCAGCACCATCTCCACCGGGGCGATCTTGTTGAACAGCTTCGACATGGTGTCGGCGATGGGCCAGGCGAACGTCATCACGTCGCCCTGCAGGTTGAACTCCTGGTTCATCATCATGCCGCTTGATTTGCCATGCAGTTTCACCAGCACGGCGCTCACGTCCGTCGCTGTCTCGGCGTTGTGCCCCGCCATGTTTTGCAGCCCGGCAATCGGGATCCAGATCACCCGATCCGCCGGCGTGTTGCTCGGCTCCATGATTCCCGACACGACATATGTCTCAGGATGCTGTTTGTTCTGGTCGAAAATCAGGCCGTGATACGGATGAAACGTGTCACCGACTTTCAGCCTGAGCCGCTCCGCCGCGAAGCTGCCCACCACCGCCTGCTTCCTTTCCGGATTGAACAGGTACCCGTCCCGTATCGTGTACTTTTTGCCCTCGCGATACTCGATCTCGAACAGGTTCGTCGTCACGCCGACCAGCCGGTAGCCGCGGTAATTGTCCCCGACCGCGATCGGCACCGCGCTGGCCACCCGCCGGTCGTTGGCAATCAGCCCGTACTGCTCCCACGACAGGTTGCCCGGCGACGCCTCAAGGTGAAAAATCGAGTTGAGCACCAGTTGAAGCTTGGAGCCGCGCGCGCCGAACACGCCGTCAAAGCCGGAGTCCACCCCTGTAAAGCTTGCGCGCGCCTGATCCTTCACCACCCACACGCTCATCAGCAGTCCGCTCGCCAGCGCGATCGAGAATGCGGTGATCACCGTGGAAAGCATGTGCTGCCGCAGACTGCGCAGGACGATTTGCAACAGGCTCACGACTGGGCCTCCCCCGCGCTTGGCCAAGCGGCCGCGTGGTTGATGTCCGCCAAGTTGCGGACGTCGTCAAACTGGCCAAGTACTTCCCGGTTGTGGCTCACGAGCAACAGCGCCGCGCCGTTCTCCCGGCACGTCTCACGGATCAGCCCAAGCGACTCGGCGGCGCTGGCTGGATCGAGGTTACCGGTCGGCTCGTCAGCCAACACCAGTTTGGGCCGGTTGGCCAGGGCCCGGGCCACAGCCACCCGCTGCTGCTGGCCGGTTGAGAGTTGGCGGGGAACATGATCCAGCCGTTGGCCAAGCCCCACCCGCCCGAGCAACTCGCGGGCCCAGCGCCGATCCGCCCCCGGCCCGAAGCTCATCCCGAGCAGCACATTCTCGATGCAGGTGTAGCCCTGCAACAGGTTGAACGTCTGGAAAATGTAGCCGATCGTCCTGGCCCGAAGCTGGTCACGCTTGGCTTCGCTGATCCCGGAGATTGCGCGGCCATCCAGCTCGATGCGGCCCTGCTCCGGCTGCAAAATGCCCGCAATGAGGTTGAGGAATGTGGTTTTGCCGGCGCCGCTGGTGCCGCACAGGGCCGTCTGCTGCCCGGACTCCAGCGAGAAGGAGGGCACATCCACCACCACCTGCACCGATCCGTCCGGTGTCCCGTAGCTTTTTCGCAGGTTTTCGATGTTCAGCAGCAACGGGGCGAGGATTGATGGCGCTTGGTCAAGTTTCAAGTTTCAAGTGGCCAAGGGCTGCTTGGGCACAAAAAAAGCCCTTCCAATACGGAAGGGCTTTGTGATCCAACTTGGTTGGAAATTAGAACTGGTAGTACAGGTTCAATGCGAAGCCGGTACTGTCGCCGTTATCGCGATCGCCTGTTTCATAGTTGTACTCCAAGCGCGTGAGAACATTGTCCCAGACGGAGTAACCAAGGGTGGCGCTCCACATGGACTTGGTGTCGCTGCCATCATCCAGCGTGTCATAACGACCCGCCAGTGATACGCCGTCACTAATGTCCCAGACCGCATAAAGGGCCAATGCATCCTGATCAGCAGCATCAGGTGATTCGAGATCATCATAGGCAACACCCAGGGAAACTCCCTCGATCGGGCTGGGCATAGAAGCACCCACGTAGAGGAGTTTATTGTCATCGTCGCTGTCAGCACCAGCATCAGCGCCACTCGCGTAGCCTATGTACACCGTGCTGCCGGACAAGAAGCCCAAGCTTTCGGGAACTGTGACCTCAAGTCCCACCAGATAGGCGAAGTTTCCGGTGCCATCGATAGACGCGTTGGCGTCTCCCGTGGAGTCGAAGGCATTGGCCAAGCCGAATGAAACGTTGACGCTGTCCGTCAATGATGTGGAAGCCAACACACCCGTGTGTGTTAATGGCTCCAAGCCATAACCGTAAGAACGATTGACATTCGGGTTGGCGCCACTGGCCTCGACTTCATAACCAACAATCGTGTCGAACAGGCCGACCGTCAGATCAACCCCGTTGCCGAATGGCAGATTCAAGCCAATGTTGGCATTCTTAATGTGGAGGCCATCATCGCCGCCGCCAAAGACATCAGCACGATCACCCAACAACAGTTCGACATTGTAGCCTGCGCTGTAGTCACCCTCGCCAAGCGGGCTACCGATAGCCAAACTGGCGCCGTTCGCGACGAATCCATCGTCGTTGTACAATCTATTACCACCGCTAAGGCTTCCTACATAGGAAGCTTCAACAGATCCACTGATAACGGTCGACGACAGAGCCGTCAACACGCTGTTTTCCTCTGCCTGAGCAGTCGATGCGAGACTGACAACACCAGCGGCGGCCAGACCCACGGTCCATTTGTTCATTTTCATTATGATCAGTTCCTCCTGAGAACTATGTTGTTTTTTGTGTACACGTAAACAACACCGGCTTTCGCCGATGCCATGAGGGGCTACAATTGTTCACCCCTCGTGCGCCCGGAAAGGCGCACTTGCGGGGAAAATTAGTGATGGCTCAGGGCCGGGGCAAGCGTTTTTATCGTTTTTTTTACAGGATTTCGGATTGTTTTGC
>JYMV01041557.1_pt1 | contig 11420 bp, 11 predicted proteins | sample 338911 | NCBI WGS metagenome assembly JYMV01 (sample SAMN03354496, study PRJNA234377) | hydrothermal vent metagenome | biome: Deep sea; feature: Hydrothermal plumes at the Eastern Lau Spreading Center, Western Pacific Ocean; material: Seawater | place: Tonga | collected 2009 | depth 2000 m m
TATTGTTATTATATGGTATCAGCTTCTTTCATAAACTCATCAATTCCTTGTTGTTGACATTCTCCAATTTTTTTAACAATATCTTCTCTTGAAATATTAACAGATTTTTTTTCGAAATCTTTTAATAATTTATCTATTATATCATCATCACCGGGTTTTTCTAAATCTGATAAACGTACTGCCTTAACATATTCGTCAATGTTTTCAGGCTTTATAATTTCAGCTGCCCACAAGCCTAAAAACTTATTACGTTTTGCTCGAATCTTAAATTGGGCTTCTTGGTCTTTCAAATATTTTACTTCATAACCTTTTTTTCTATCTTCAAAAGTATTCATATTGACTCCTTGAGATTAGGATGAATTCTTACTTATCCAATCTTTTAATTCATTTATACCATTTACAATATTAGGGCATGCTTTTTTCAGAAATTCTTCAGAAAGATGCGATTGATTATTAGCAAGATCTAATGCTTGTTTACCATCAAAATCTACGAACGCTATTCGTGTAATGAGATGGTTTTCATTAATTCCAAAATCAGAGCCAGGTAGCATAGCAAAACCTGTGTCTTTTAAAATTTTTTTAGTTAATAAAGTGCTGTTAGGAATTTCATTTGATATTGTAACAACATTAGAAAAATCACATAACATATAAAAACCTCCTTGAGGTTTTTGACAATCAAGGCCCGATTCTGTTAATTCATTGTAAACGTAAGTAGCAATACAATTTAGTATTTTGCGTGAATGATCTAAATAATTGCTGTAATCCTCTGTATAGGCCTTAATGGCTGCATATTGAATAGGAGCACTTACAGCAGTGAATGTCTCACTGGCAACAGACCGTAAAGTTTGTCTAATATGATCTAATTCATTTGGAAAAATAAACGTTCCCAATCGCCATCCTCCTGCTCCGCACCATTTACTTAATCCACTGCTGATGATTGTACCTTCAGGATAGTAATGAGTTAAGGATTTGTATTCTCCTGTAAAATCTAATTCAGCGTAAATTTCATCAGCTATAATGATGATATCATGTTTTTTGCTAACTTTGGCTAGAGTTTTAAGATCACCGTGTATAGTACCAGAAGGATTATTTGGAGAATTAAGAATTAATAATTTAGTTTCAATCTTTAGTTTTTTACACAATTCATCCAATGTTTGTGGACTTAGATGCCAATTAGTTTTTGCTGTTGTATTTAACCAATGAATTTTTTTATTTATAATATTAGCTTGTGGTTCATATGACACCCAGCTTGGGGAAGGTAACAATAAATCACCATCCATTATTAGTTGTGTTTGAAATATTAATTCTTTTGAACCAGGACCAATAATGATGTTATCAGCAGTGTAAGGATATTTATTTTTTTTGGAATGATATTTTGCAACCACTTCTCGTAATTCAAGTAAACCAGAAACATCGAGATAATTTTTTTGGTGGGCGTGATATTGGAGTTCCTTAACAATGATATCTGGAATAGGAAACGGTGATTGACCTAATCCGAATTTGTAAATCGTTTTACCATCCTCTTGTAATTTCAACGATAGTTCATTTATTGCAAGCGTAGAGGAAGTTTTGATATTTTTTAAAGTATCTTTAATTTTTGTCATTATTTATGAGTATAATTAAATAGTTAGACATTTAAATAGTATTTCGATAAAGTTTTGATATTTTCATTAAAAACAAGGGAGGAAATATGAAAAAAATTATTGTTTCTTTTATGGCAGTTACAGCTATTTTTTTTAGCTTTATTATCCCTGCTTCAATAGTAAGCGCCGCAGAATTTATTTCCATCGGAACTGGTGGACCAACTGGTGTGTACTTTGTTGTGGGTAACTCAGTGTGTCGTATGGTGCACAAAGAGGCTGCCGAAGGACGTAAAAGCGGACGAAAGCATGGTTTACGATGTGCAGCTCCTTCAACTGGTGGATCAAATTATAATATTGGTCAAATCAAAGAAGGCGAACTGCAATTTGGTGTAGCCCAATCAGATTGGCAGTATCATGCTGTTAATGGTTCGTCTAAATGGGAAGGTAATCAGTTCTCCAATCTTCGGGCTGTTTTCTCAGTTCATCCTGAGCCTTTTCAACTTATAGCTGGTAAGGGCACAGGTATTAATTCTTGGGGAGATTTAAAAGGTAAAGTTGTTAACATAGGAAACCCTGGTTCTGGTCAACGTGGAACAATGGAAGTTCTTATGGAAAAACATGGAACAAGTGTTAGTGATTTTAAACAAGCTACTGAACTAACTTCATCAGAGCAAGTAGGTGCTTTATGTGATGGCAAAGTTGATGCAATAGGATACACTGTTGGTGTTCCAAACGGAGCTATTGGTCAAGCAATTGATGGTTGTGGCGCACATTTTGTAAACCTTGACTCAGATGTTGAAAAGGCACTTGTTAACGACAATCCGTTCTATGCATTTGCTAATATTCCTGCAGGGGTATTTTATTCTTCGCAAACAAATGATGCTGTTACTTTTGGTGTGATGGCGACTTTTGTTTCAAGTGCAGATGTAAGCAATGATGTAGTTTACGAAGTTGTAAGAGCTGTATTTGAAAATCTTGATGATTTTAAAAAACTTCATCCAGCATTTAAGAATTTAGATCCAAAACAAATGATCTCTAATGGTCTTTCAGCTCCACTACATGATGGTGCAGTGAAATACTATACAGAACAAGGTTGGATGTAGTTTCTTTTAATAGATTAGCCCGCACCTTATTATTAAGGGCGGGCTTTTTTCTTATATGAATATTGGCACTAAAGAAATTGATCGTAAAGTAGATGAAACCGAAGGTAGGGCACGAGTTTTAATAGGATGGCAATTACAACTTGTTGCTTTAGTTGCTTTCATATGGTCTTTATTTCAATTATGGTATGCTTCGCCCCTCCCGTTTATTGTAGGATTCGGTGTTTTAATTGATGTTCCCGCACGTGCGATACATTTAGGTTTTGCTTTATTTTTAACTTTTCTATCATTTCCTTTTTTAAAAAGCGATCGACGTAAAAAAATTGGACTTATTAATTTTTGTTTAGCAATTGTAGCATTTTTTTGTACTTTTTATTTGTTTTATAATTACGAAGCAATTGTTTATCGTAATGGAATACTGTTAACGCATGAGATTAACATATTTGGAAGACAATTTAATTTTCCAACTGAATTAATTCTTGGCATAGTTGCAATTTTATTGCTTTTAGAATCTACACGACGTGCAATAGGAACACCACTTGTAATCGTTGCATTGATATTTTTATTATATTCTATTTTTGGACAAAGCATGCCAGAGATGATTTCTCATCAAGGACTCTCTCTTAAAAGGCTAGTTGGTTACCATTGGTTTGGTGGTGAAGCGATTTTTGGAATTCCAATTTCCGTATCAGTGAGTTTTGTTTTTTTATTTGTATTGTTTGGCTCAATGTTAGACTTTGCAGGGGGTGGTCGTTATTTTTTAAGTCTAGCTCTCGCCTTAGTGGGAAAATTTAGAGGAGGACCTGCGAAAGCCTCTATTTTGGCTTCAGGATTAACGGGCATGATCTCAGGTTCGTCCATTGCTAATGTTGTAACTACTGGAACGTTTACGATTCCAATTATGAAGAAGACAGGGTACCCAGCTGTAAAGGCAGGTGCTATTGAAGTAGCAGCTTCAGTCAATGGACAAATAATGCCTCCAATAATGGGAGCAGCTGCATTCATTATGGCTGAAATGCTTGGAATAACTTATTTTCAAGTCATCACTCATGCTTTTATTCCAGCAATAATCATCTATTTATCTTTATTTTGGATCTCTGATTTAGAGGCTAGCAAATTAGGTCTTAAAGGTATGGACAAAAATGAAATTCCTGAATTGGGTAAGACGTTTCGATCGGGAATTCATTTCTTAATTCCAATTGCTCTACTTATTTATCTATTAATTATTAAACGATGGACAGCTGGAAGCGCTGTTTTTTATAGCATATTAGCAATGATGACGATTATGATCATACAAAAAATAGATTTTAAAAATTTCTCAAGCACCTCCTTATTGCTCCACCAAATTGGTGATGGTTTTAAAGATATTGCTAGAGGAATGATCAGGGGTGCCGTTAATATGATAAATGTTGCAATAGCTATTGGTACAGCGGGTATTATTGTTGGAGCTGTAGGATCAACTGGTCTCAGTAACTATATGATAGAAGTAGTGGAAATCATTTCCAGGGGTAACATTATCATTCTTCTTTTTATGGTGATGGTCTTGTGTCTGATACTAGGTTTGGGATTACCAACTACAGCAAATTATCTTGTTGTTGCTGCCTTGATGGCAAATGTAATTGTTGAGATAGGTGGTGCTTCAGGAATAATTCTCCCCATTATTGCTGTGCATTTATTCGTTTTTTATTTTGGATTAATGGCGGATGTAACGCCACCCGTAGGTTTGGCTGCCTATGCTGCCGCGGCAATATCACGAGCAGATCCTATACGAACAGGCGTGCAAGCATTCTACTATGAAATTCGCACCGCGATTCTTCCCTTCGTTTTTATTTTTAATCCTGCATTGCTTTTAATTGGTGTAAATAATATTTGGCATGGACTATTAATTTTTGTTGTTTCTTTGATTGCTATACTTGCCTTTGCATCAGCTACTCAAGGGTGGTTGTTAACACGCCTTCGATGGTATGAAATTATTGCTCTTTTATTTATTACAGTAAGCATGTTTAGGCCAGATTTTATTATGGACAGAGTATTTCCAGAGTACACTTCTATTGAACAGGATTTAAGTAAATCAATTCAATATGAGGAAGAACGGAAACTACGCTTGCAAGTAACTCGTTACACTGACTATGGCGAACGATATAAAATGTTTGTTTTTCCAATAGAGCCTAATACAAAAGCATCAGTACTTGAAATTTCAGGTTTAGAACTGGAGAAAAATGATGATGGTAATTTGGAAGTTGTTAATTTAGTGTTTATGGGCTCGGCTGAACAAAAAGGGATGGATTTTTTTGACGAAGTAACACGGATTGAAATTAACTCCTTGGATCGACCCGCTAAGGAATACGTTTATCTAGTTGGATTATTAGTTTTATTATTAACATTTTATTCTCAACGACGACGAATTACCAAAAGTTATTGATTAACTATTATGATCATTTATAAAATCTGCAATGAGTTCTGACCATAAAATTACTAACATTGAATCTTCTGAGGTAAAAAAAATTTTTTCGCCTCTATGTTTAGAATTTGTCACTGATTTGCATAATTTATTTAATTCCAAAAGGATTCATCTTCTTGAAGAAAGAAAAATAATTCAACAAAAAATAGATTCTGGTTGGAGGCCTGATTTTCTAGAAGAAACGCGGTCCATAAGAGAATCTGACTGGACGATCTTATCTACACCAGATGATTTATTAGATAGACGTGTAGAAATTACAGCCCCCCCAGCTAGGAAAATGATCATTAACGCTCTTAATTCAGGGGCAAAAACATTTATGGCTGATTTTGAAGACTCTTTATCACCTACGTGGGCGAATATAACAACAGGACAATATTACCTTAACCTAGCTAATAAGAAATCGATTGACTTTACTGATTCTCAAAGCGGGAAAGAATATAAATTGATTAATAATCCAGCTGTTTTGATTATACGACCACGAGGATGGCATCTTCCTGAAAAACATTTTTTGATAAATAATAAAATGACTTCAGGCTCCTTATTTGATTTTGGTGTCTATTTTTTCAATAATTACAAAATTCTTTTAGATCAAGGAACAGCGCCCTATTTTTATCTTCCTAAGATAGAAAATCACCGCGAAGCACGTCTTTGGTCCGAAGTCTTTAAATTTACGGAAGAAAAATTTAAACTTCCTAAAGGTACAATAAAAGTAACAGTCCTAATTGAAACAATATTAGCTGCCTTTGAAATGGATGAGATTTTATATGAACTAAAAGATAATATTGTGGGATTAAATTGTGGTCGTTGGGATTACATTTTTTCCTTCATCAAGAAATTTCGCAACAATAAGAGTTTTCTTTTACCTAACCGTTCATTAGTAAATATGCGGGTTCATTTTATGAAATCATATAGTGAACTATTAATTCAAACATGCCATAAACGACGCGCACATGCAATTGGTGGAATGGCTGCGCAAATTCCAATCAAAGATAATGAAGAAAAAAACAAGAAATCCCTTCAAAAAGTATATGATGATAAGCTCATTGAAGTCTACAATGGCCATGATGGTACATGGGTAGCACATCCAGGCCTCGTTTCTCTTGCAACAGGAGTTTTTGATGAGCAGTTGGAATACCCAAGTCAGTTAGGAAATAAAAGAGAGGACATCAAAGTCTCTGCCACTGATTTAATAAAGCTTCCTGTCAAAACAGCAGGTGGAAAAGTTGGAATTATTTCCGAGCAAGGTATACGTACAAATATCAATGTTGGTATTTTATACATTGAAGCATGGTTAAGAGGGAATGGTTGTGTGCCACTTTATAATTTAATGGAAGATGCTGCTACGGCAGAAATTTCTCGTGCTCAGATCTGGCAATGGTTACATCATAAAGCTACAACGGTGGAAGGTAAAGAAATTGTGCTGGATTATTATAACACACTTCTAGAAGAAGAATTACAAAATATAAAAGATACAATTGGAGATGAAAAATACAATCAGGGCAAATACAAGGAGGCAGTAGAAATTTTTAACAAAATGAGCACATCCGAAACGTTTGAAGAATTTTTAACTCTTCCTGCTTACGATCTTTTGTAGCATTTACTAACTTTTTTTATTTTTAGTATCAAGATCTAATAGATGAAACTTTAATGCTTTTGTTGAAAGAGTTATTTCATATAAATAAATTATTAAAGCAAAAATAATAGATAATAAACAAAAAGCAAAAAAGAGTTTAGCAAGAATCATTGTATTAAAAAATAGCGCAAAAACTGAGAACACATTAAATAAAAAACTTAAACTCATTGCGATTTGAGCTCTTTTTAGAAGAATAATACGTGATTTTAATATTTTTAACTGTTTGGTAAATTCTGCAGGCATTGAATTACTATAAACATAATCATCATGGATTTTTCGAATTAGCACGCTAACAGTATGAAACCTGTTGCCAAACATGACCATCGTTAGAGGGATAGCTGGAAACATGATAGCAATAAATGTGTATTCGATATTCATTTTCTTTACTTTATATACCTATTACTATTAAAAGTGACTATCTGAAAACTATCCCTCTATGCCCATTCGTGATTTTATTCTAGCTATATCTGTACCTTGTCTGTGGGGAATTGGTTTTGTGATTACTAAGCCAGGCATGGAACAATTTCCTCCAATGCTCATCAATGGTTTACGTTGGAGTGTAACAGGATTAGTCCTTGTATGGTGGTTTCCTATCCCAAAAAAGTTTTTAAAAGAATTGTTAATACTTTCTTTTATAGGATGCACTCTCCAATATTCATTAACATTTTCTGGTCTTAACATTATTGATGCATCGTCTGCTGTTCTTTTTGTACAATTTGAAGTTCCGTTTGGTGTATTAATCGCATTTTTATGGTTAAAAGAAAGACCCAGTATTAAAAATCTAATCGGACTTTTAATTGCTTTTACTGGTTTAATTGTTTTATTAGGCGCTCCAAACCTTCAGGACAAATATCTTGGTGTTATTTTAGTTTTGAGTGGCGCATTTACTTGGTCTTTAGGACAAGTTTTTGCAAAGCCCATTAGTGAAAAGCTTAATGGAATTGTTATTACTGCTTGGCTAGGAGTATTAGCTGGACCACAGTTAATTCTTGCTTCTCAACTTATTGAAGGCAATGTAGTGAGCAATATTAGATCTGCTGATTATCAGGCCTGGCTCATAGTTTTATATTTAGGACTACTAATGAATGTGCTAGGCTACAGCATTTGGTATTATTTACTGGGCATTTATCCAGTAAATAAAATACTCCCAATTATGTTATTACTTCCCGTCACAGGAGTAGTCACTGCTATTATGTTTCTTGGAGAAAGACCAGATTTAAAAGTATTTATGGGTGGCATCGTAATTCTTTTTGGTGTTGGAATGATTTTAATTGGTAAAATAAAAAATCAACGCGTAAAGCACATTTAAATGGTAAAGTGAATAATGATTTCTGAGTACTTTGTACAAATGTTTGAAGCAGCAACAAAGGTTAGAGAAAGAGCGTATGTACCTTATTCTAAATTTAAAGTTGGTGCTGCTATCTTAACAGAAGACAATCACATTGTTGTAGGTTGTAATGCAGAAAATGCTGCCTATCCTCAATCTCAATGTGCAGAGGCAAGCGCTATAGGAAATATGGTGAGCCAAGGATACTCAATAATTAAAGAAGTATTAGTGATAGGTTCAGGTGATTTATTATGTTCCCCGTGTGGTGCATGTCGTCAACGCATTCGTGAATTTGCTTCTTTAAAAACACCTATTCATATGTGTAATATCAAAGAACACCTGAAAACCTCAACCTTAGAAGAATTACTCCCTGATTCTTTTGGTCCAGAGAATTTATAATGCTTTCATCCTCAAAAATTTTTAAAAAAAAAACAAATGATATTGAGTCCAAAATAGCTGTTATTCTTGGCAGTGGATTAACTAATTTTTTTGAAGAACAACACATCTTGCATAAAATTTCATATAAAGAACTTCCGGACTTTCCTGAACCTACGATCAAGGGACATGCTGGTAAACTAGTAGTAGGCACAATAGATACTCAAAATGTTGTTTGTATGTATGGAAGATCACATATTTATGAAGGCCATGAGCCAATAAAATTAGCAAATCCTATTCGTGTCTTAAAGGACATTGGTTGTAAATTACTTGTTATAACAAATGCTGCTGGAAGTTTAAAAGAAGAAATGTCGCCTGGTAGTTTGATGGTAATAAATGATCATCTCAATTGGAGCGGATTTAATCCTCTAATAGGTCCAAATGATGAATCCTATGGACCACGTTTTTCTGACATGAGTGATGCTTATCACCAGTATTACCGCAAACAGTTAATAAATGTAGCTAAAAAAAATAACCAAAAACTATTTGAAGGTGTGTATTGCATGTATTCGGGACCGAACTTTGAAACACCTGCTGAAATAAAAGCATTACAGGTTCTTGGTGGTAGTGCTGTTGGTATGTCAACTGTTCCTGAAGTAATTGTTGCTAATCATTGCGGATTATCAGTTATTGCATTAAGCGTAATTACAAACTATGCGGCTGGTATGAGTAAAACAAAGCTTAGTCATCAAGAAACATTAGAACAAGCATCTTTTGCTGAAACAAAAGTTCTTACCCTTATTAAAAATTTTATTCGTGAAGTAAAATTTAATGATACCACAGGAAATCATTAGAAAAAAAAGAGACAGTCAATTTCTTTCTTCTGAAGAAATTCAATTGTTTGTTGATGGATTAACAGATGGTTCTTTTTCTGATCAGCAAATTGCGGCTATGAGTATGGCTATTCTTCTTAACGGAATGTCTGAAGAAGAAATAGTTACTCTTACAAATGCTATGACTCATTCTGGAGATGTTTTAGAATGGAAAGATATTATTGATAGTGATTTGGTCTGTGATAAGCATTCAACAGGCGGTGTGGGTGATAAGGTTAGCTTAATACTGGCACCTATACTAGCGGCCTGCAATGTGTATGTTCCTATGATATCTGGTAGAGGATTAGGTCATACAGGAGGAACATTAGATAAGTTTGATTCTATTCCAGGTTATAATACGCAGCCCAACGTACAAACATTTCGTGATGTTGTTAAAAATGTGGGGTGTGCCATTATTGGCCAAACATCAAATTTAGCACCAGCAGATAAAAGGCTTTATTCGATCAGAGATAATGTTGGAACAGTTGAATCTATACCTTTAATAACATCTTCTATTCTTTCTAAAAAAATTGCAGCTGGGTTAAAAAGTCTTATTCTTGATGTTAAAATTGGCAATGGTTCCTTCAATGAAACCGAAGAAATAGCAAATAAGCTAGCAATCTCTCTGGTTAGTGTTGCTAAAGGGGTTGGGATACAATGCTCCGCAGTTTTAACTGATATGAATCAAGTATTAGGATGGAATGCTGGCCATGCTTTAGAGGTTTTGGAATCAATTGAATATCTAACAAACAAAAAGCAAAATATACGGTTAAAGCAAATTACAAATGAACTAACCTCAGTTTTATTGTCGATGATAAAAAGAATTACAAAAGAAGAAGCTATCAAACAAATACAGGAAGTAATTAATAATGGTAAAGCAGCAGAAAAATTTGAACATATGGTAGCAGCCCTTGGCGGTCCAAAAAATATATTAAACTCTTTTGCAAATCAGTTGCCTGAAGCACCTTATAAAGAAAAATTATTTGCAACAACAAGCGGAGTTGTTGGTTCTATTGAAACTCGCAAACTTGGGCTACTGGTAATTGAACTTGGAGGGGGCAGAAAACAAATAAGTGATAAGATTGATTTTTCTGTTGGTCTAGAAGGAGTCGTAGATGTAGGTTCTCAAGTAGATACATCAACTCCTTTATTGACTGTTCATGCAAAATCAAAAGATAGTGTTGATAGTATTAAGAAACCAATACAAGAGTGTTTTAATATTTCCAACCAAGATAGAACTCCGTTGAAAACGATTTATAAAATGGTTTCTTAAACAATGAGTACACAGATAGAAATTAATCAACGTGTTGTAAATTATCTTTCCAAAATTGGATATCGTTCTGATCCAGTTGTAAATGAATTAGTAAAAGCAACACAAACGTTAAGTACAACTGCTCAGATGCAAATAGCACCTGAGCAAGGACAATTTCTGGAGATTGTAGTTAAATTAATAAAGGCTAAAAATTGTTTGGAGATTGGAAGATTTACCGGATTGAGCACCTTATGTATAGCAAAAGGATTACCACCTGATGGTACTGTTCTTACGATTGATAATTCAATTGAGTTTCAAGATCTTGCTAAAAAATATTGGGCAAAAGCAGGCGTGAAACATAAAATTGAATCAATTATTGGTGAAGGAGTAGAAGTTCTTCAAAGTTTAATCGACCGACAAAAATATTTTGATCTTATTTTTATTGATGCGGATAAAAACAACTATAATAATTATTATGAGCTCTCTCTTCAATTAGTTTCTTCAAATGGATTAATCATTATTGATAATATGCTCTGGAACGGAGATGTAGCCAATGTAACCATAACAGATAAAACAACAGAGTCTATTCGCGCTTTGAATAAAAAAATATTGGAAGATTCTAGGGTAGAGTTTTCTTTATTACCATTAGCAGATGGACTGTCCTTTATTCGAAAAAAATAAAGCTAAATCTTGAATCTTGGTTCTTACTACCTATATTAATTATGCTGATATGCCATAATGGGTATCGGCACAGAAACTTGCTTATTAAAGGAATGAAAAATGACAAGAAATCTATCCGTTTGGAATTCTCTTAGAC
>JYMV01034549.1_pt1 | contig 11418 bp, 8 predicted proteins | sample 338911 | NCBI WGS metagenome assembly JYMV01 (sample SAMN03354496, study PRJNA234377) | hydrothermal vent metagenome | biome: Deep sea; feature: Hydrothermal plumes at the Eastern Lau Spreading Center, Western Pacific Ocean; material: Seawater | place: Tonga | collected 2009 | depth 2000 m m
GGGTGACGCGCATAATCTCTGTCAATGTATTTTATACAAGAAGCAAAGATCCTGTAAGCAAGCACGAGACTGAAGGCTGCTGGCAGGGTTTAACATAATAAGCTGACCAATAAATGTGGAAAAGCGCGATAGAATAGGGCCTGAGTCAACCTACCGTGGTGAGTTATCAATTCAATGCCAGGCGACGGCGTCCCACTGCAGGAATTTGTCGAAGAATCCTTTGAGTTGCTTCGGGGCATGGAGGAGACCATTCTCGAATGGGATAGCCGACCGGGTGATCGAACCTTAGTCGATTCCCTTTTTAGAGCCATCCACACTATTAAAGGTGGGGCAGGTGTCGTCATGCGACTGGATCTGTCTGACTATGCCCATCGATTGGAAGGGCTATTAGAGCAAGTTCGATCCGGTCACCTTGCCTGTTCGAAAGAACTCATTTCGACATTATTGGATGCCGTTGATTGCCTCGGTATGTTCCTCACATCAATAGACGGTGTCGAGAAAGTCGACAGTTCACGCATCGAGTCGAGTTTGCGAAGCATCGGGCTTCTCGATGTTCAGGTGAGTGGTGATCTAGTAACTCACACTAAAGGCGCCACGGTGGCGACGACAGTGGTTGGACCGACGCCTTACCTGGTTACCCTAAAATTTGATCCTGAGATGCCTCAGAAAGGTGGAGATCCGTTGTTGTTGCTCGATGAGCTAGCGCAACTGGGTGAGTGGATTCCGATTGTCCATCCTGGTGGTCTCCCAGATCTAGAAGACTTTGATCCGCAGCGCTTGTATGTGTGGTGGAGCGGTAAATTAAGTACCTCACAACCGCTGTCAAAGATTGAAGAGGCAACGATGTTTTTCCGAAATGGTAACGATCTTTCGGTGACACCTTTTGATCTAACGCCTGAGCAGACGGATGATGTCGAACGGGCACATCAAACGCAGATAGCGCGGGCTGTCCAATGGGTTGACGAAGATGTCCGTGTTTCCCGTTCCAACGCCGATGACGACGTGAGTTCCCTCCCTACGGACTTCAGTCGCCCGACCACTATGGATATTCCCGTGGTGGCGGCTTCGGAAAGCAGCGCGGGCAGGTCCATACGGGTCAGTATCGATCGATTAGAGCGCTTACAGAATCTGATCGGCGAAGCCGTTATTCACCAATCACGATTAACACAGTTATGTGAGGAAGCACATGAGCTAGACAGTGTTTTCGGCGCGTCGTTAGCAGAATTTTTTGAAGAAAACAGCCGGTCGGTTCGTAATTTGCAAGATGAGATTCAAGCCGTGCGGATGGTGCAGTTAGATAGCGTTTTTTCCCGTCTTCGTCGTGTGGTTAGAGATTACTCAGTTGAGTCGAACAAGGAAATACAATTACAGATTGAAGGGGGAGACACCGAGTTGGATAAGACGGTAACAGACCAGTTGCATGGCCCGTTGCTTCACCTGATTCGGAATGCAATGGATCATGGGATTGAGAATGAGACGGAGCGTCGGTTATCGGGCAAGGAGACGCCAGGAACCATTTGGTTGCGGGCATTTCATCGGGGTGGTCATGTCATTATTGAAGTGCAGGATGACGGGAAAGGCATGGATATCGAAAAGATCCGAGCAAAAGGGTTGGAACGAGGGCTTGTTGAAAAAGGTGAAGAACCATCCGATCACCAGTTGTTACAACTGGTGTTTCAACCAGGGTTTACAACAATGGAGGCGGTAACGGAGATTTCCGGTCGGGGAGTGGGGATGGACACCGTTAAGCGGGATATTGAGGCGTTGCTCGGTAGCATTGATATCTTTAGCCAGCCGGGCAGGGGTACCCGACTGCGTTTACGCCTTCCGCTAACACTTGCAATTATTGATGGAATGATTGTGCGAGTTGGATCTTCTTACTTCATATTGCCCCTCCTGGCTGTGGTGGAAGCGCTTCGGCCAAAGGCTGCTGACGTAAGACAGATGAAGCGGGATAACGAACTGGTCGAGATTCGTGGCGAGTTTCTTCCTCTGGTGAGACTTCACGAAAAGCTGGGTATTGACGGAGATTTTACTGATCCGGCAGATGCCGTGCTGCTGGTGCTGCAACATATGGATTCCAAGCATTGTCTGATGGTGGATGAAATTATCGATCAACGACCAGTGGTTATTAAGAACATGGAAGATAATTTTATTCAGGTGCCTGGCATGACCGGTGCGAGCATCATGGGTGACGGAAAGGTGTCCTTTATTCTCGACATAGCTGCCATTGCAGCATAGACGCAGGCGGATGGTAGGTTTATGACTCAACGGCCAAACCCTATCAGATCGGCACGGTTGTCAATGGCCGCGATCGATGACGATAGTGATGAATTTGATCTTGATTTCACCAGTCGCTCCGGTCCCCAACTAATTACTTTTATGCTCGGTGAAGAAGAATATGGGGTTGATATTCTTCGGGCACGGGAATTGATCACTTATCCTGTCGGTGGTGTGACGCCGGTGCCTGGGTTGCCGGTTTTTGTGGTGGGTGTGATTAATTTGCGGGGTATCGTCATTCCCGTGATGGACCTTCGAATTCGTTTTCGGTTGGCACAGGCCGAGTATGATCTCTACACAGTTATTATCATTGTTGAAGTCGAAGGGAAGCAGATCGGTCTAGTGATTGATTCGGTCTCTGATGTTGTTCACTTGGAGGAGGATCAGGTTCAGTCGATGGAACACTTGACCGCGAGCGTAGACACTGAATTTATCGGCGGAGTAGTAAATATCAAGGACGAGATGGTCATTTTGCTGGATGTCGAGCATTTATTGTCTGCGCGGGAACTCCGCGCGTTGGTCGACAAAGTTGAAGATGGTGAGGAAGTCTGATGTCATCATGCAGAGTGCTTATTATCGATGACTCCGCCGTTTCACGTCGTGCGTTGAGCGATATTTTATCGACCGATCCGGATATTGATGTGGTTGGGACAGCGCCCGATGCGATGATTGGGTTGCGAAAGATTGAGGCTTTGTCTCCCGATGTCCTTACGCTAGATGTCGAAATGCCTGGAATGGATGGCCTGACTTTTCTTGAAAGGTTAATGAAGTCAAATCCCATGCCGGTGGTGATGGTCAGCGCCTACACCGAGGCAGGCTCAGATGCAGCAATTCGGAGCCTGGAATTGGGCGCGGTCGATGTGGTGGAGAAGCCCCGCTATGAGGTCCGGGAAGGATTAAGTAATCTTTCTGAGTTGATTATCGATAAGGTAAAGGGAGCAGCACTCGCCCAGGTCGCAAGCCCTTCCATGCGCTTTTTTGAGCATAATACGGGTGAGTCCGCTGTTATTTCGGTCACTCAGGAGAGCCTAGGGCACGCGCCACTGGAACAACTAGTCGCAATTGGAGCATCTACCGGTGGTCCTCAGGCGATCCGTCAGGTGCTGGAGGTGCTACCGGCGTCTATGCCGCCAGTGTTAGTGGTGCAGCATATAACGCCATCGTTTACCGAATCATTTGCCAAAAGTCTTGATGCTAATTGTCAATTAAGTGTTCAGGTAGGTCGCGATGGTGTATGTCCGAAACCAGGTAATGTTTATATCGCTCCAGGCGATCGGCATATGTTGTTGACCAGGTCGGGCACAGACTATGTTCTTGCGCTTGCCGATCATGAACGGGTGAATCGACATCGACCATCCGTCGATGAATTGTTTAAATCAGTAGCCGTTCATGCAGGACAGAGTGGCACAGGTATCCTATTAACTGGCATGGGCGTGGATGGGGCGATTGGACTGAAGATGATTCGTGAGAGCGGGGGTCAGACATTCGTACAGGATGAAGCATCATCTGTAGTATTTGGTATGCCGCGAGCCGCAGTCGAGCTAGATGCAGCGGACACGGTGTTAGGTATTGATCGTATCGCGGAGGGCTTGACTCGTTATGTTTTCCGGAACTCAGAAGCAGACAAGCGCCGACGGCGCGGGAATTCAATATGAAAGGATTGACCATCAGCCGAAAACTCCTATTGATATTTGCAGTTAACGTCATAGTCATTGGAGCTATTGCGGCTATTGTTTTTCAGTCCTTTCAAGATTTGAGCGATAGCATTACCTACAGTTCAAGTACTGTCGGCAATTACAAGGCAGATCTTGATGAACTTCGAAGCGAACAAAGCCGGCTCGAAGCATTGACACAGCCTTTTTATCTCAATGTGACACCAGAGTCGGTGAAAGAGGCCAAGAACGCACTAGGGATCGCGCTTGAAACCATCGATCAGAGTATGGGGAGGTTGCTGGGAGCCGAGTATGGATCTGTGCGCAATTTGGTTGTGATCGGCGGAATTGAAAGAACGGTGCGCCCAATGATCATGGGTGAAGAGCTCAAGGCAATCCAAAGTGTACTTGAAGAAAGTATTACGCCAATGGTCGATTCAATTGCATCCAGTGCTTTGAAACAGGCGGTCAACGAAGGCAAGTTGAGTGCCTCGTTGCCGGATGTCGCTGTGGCTTTTGGAAATTTTCGAGCAGTCCGCAAGCGCTTGATTTTCCTATATCGTAGAAAGGCGAGTCTGGTCACGGGTATGCCCGAGTATGAAAAATTTATGGCGATGATGATGGGTGGGGAGAAAGGGCACGAACGAACTTCAACCTTGGATGACAATTTGTTCTACCAGCTTGAGAAACAAATTGAGGAGCTGAATGCGCTCCTTGCAGAAGAAGGAGACGACCGCTCTAAACGCATGGTAGCTGCGGTCGGTGGTGTACAGAGCTTAGATAAGAGCGGTGATGCCGAGAAGGATAGCCGCGTCGATACCGGTCTTGGACGCTTTGATCAGCTTCTCCTCGAGCATCAGGCGCTACGTGCGCGGTATGTAACGACCAAGAACAAGTTCAGAGACTACGTCTCTAGCATCAATAACGTACAGGTGTCCTCTGCTTACAAGACTTTTGATCGGCGTACGCTAAAAGCCTTCAAGGCCATGGAATCGCACATCAAGAGCAGCAAGCGAAGTGAAGACCTTTCAGATCAGTTCGCAATCCTCAATGCTAAGTTGTCTGGCGGGTTAGCGGACCTCAATCGGACGATCGAGGCCGAACGGCAACGGGTAAGCGAGGGTATTCTTTCCGATGGTCAAGATTTCCTGCAGGTATTGATCGGGTTGGCCGTAATCGGAGCCTTGATCAGTTTAATGATTGGGTTGTTTGTTAAGCGGTCCATCACTCGGCCGGTAGATGAATTGGTAGAGGTGGCCAAGGATATTGCGCAGGGTGAGGGAGATCTAACTAAGCGTTTGTCGGTATCGGAGACCGGTGAGTTGGGTCAATTATCAGGTTGGTTTAATTTATTTCTGCAACGACTCAGTGACTTGATTGTAGAAATAAAGGATTTCGCGGGAAATATTGAGCACGCCTCTCAGGAAATTGCGTCGGGCAATAAGGATCTCTCTGAACGAACACATCGGCAAAGTGCAGCTTTGCAGGAAACGGCAAGCTCGATGGAGCAGATGAACAGCATAATTCAGAACAGCGCGGAGGATGCAAAGAAGGCGTTTGAGCGTACGCAGGACAGTCAAGCGACTGTGGATGACAGTCGTAGTAACCTCCTGACTGCGGTACAGGAGACGATCGATAGCAACCAAGAAATGTTAACTAACGTGCTGCAAACCAATGTTAATGTGGTTGACGGAATGGCGGATATCTCTGCCAACTCTGAGAAAATGGCCGGTATTGTTACGCTGATGAATGATATTGCATTCCAGACCAATTTGTTGGCGTTAAATGCATCAATTGAAGCTGCGCGGGCAGGAGAGCACGGTAAGGGTTTTGCCGTCGTAGCAACGGAAGTCCGAAAACTTGCATCACGTTCTGCCAAGGCATCGGAAGAAATCGGTGAACTGGTTGAAACTAATTTAGAAAGTGTCGGCGCAGGTCAAGTGTTGGTTCAGGAAGGAGGACGCGAGCTTGAGGAACGGCGAGTAAAGGTGGATTCAATGTTGAGCAGCTTGCAGGAAAGCAGCACCAGCAATTTAACGCATATACAAAATGCGTTTAGAGAGCTGGCCGAAGTGATGGAAAACATTAAAACTGCGTCCGAAGAACAAGCGAAAGGAGTCAGCGAGGTTAATCAGGCCATCGCCGACATGGAAAGACTCACACAAGGAAATGCATCGTTGGTCGAACAGAATGCCTCTGCAAGTGACAGTATGGCGAGTGATACTTTAAGACTGACTCGATTGTTGGACGCTTTTCAAGTAGGACATCGCCCAACTGGCCAATCTGAGGAGGATGGTGACCATTATTCCGGAACGCTCCAAGGAGCCGCTAGGGTTGATGACGAAAAACTTAAATACTATGCGCCTTATTTAACGGAAGAGAATCCTAAATCGGGTTCGGCCGAGGGGCATCTTGACCATCGTTCTGCGACGGAGCAGGGTCTAACTGACGCGGAGTTGATTCCTGCACGGAGGGCCGAGAGCTCGCAAACCGGTGAGTTCAGTGAATTCGATTCCGAAAAGCCGTTTCGATGAAGCTCGGTACTGAATGCGAATGTTGGCAGTGCGCCGCGACTGTCCGAGCGCAATGTAGGCTGCTGAATTGATCGATCACGAGATGCCTCCTGTTGGTCCCAACCGAGCTGAGTATGAGGCTTTTCAGGCGTTTACCCTGGATACACTTGGCTTAGCTCTTGGGGATAACAAAGCCTATCTGCTGCATGGACGGCTGCAACGTCGCATGGGGCAGCTCGGACTAAACGATTACGGGCAGTATTATCGGCGACTCTCGAGTGATCGCTCTGGAGCGGAATTGCAGCTGTTCTGTAACGCTATCACCACGACCAAGACTGATTTTTACCGAGAGAAAGAGCATTTCGAATTGTTAACAAACCAAATATATCCGGCATTGAAACGGAAATTTAGTCACTCGTCGATAGGAAAGCTTCGCTTGTGGAGTGCAGGTTGTTCGATGGGCCAAGAAGTCTATTCAATGGCATTCGAAGCGGTCGATATTTTTGAGCAAGAACTTGAAGCTGGCCTGGATATGAAATTTCTAGGGACGGATATCAATACGGAGATGTTGGCTGTTGCGCGATCAGGAATATACAACGCAGAAATGCTTCAAACGTTAAGTGCGGCGCAACAAAAAAAGTACTTTTGTAAGACTGAGAGAGCTGACGATAGTGCACTACAGGTTAACGACCGCATTGCGGACTTGGTCGAATTTCGACGAGTCAATTTTATGCAGCCAACTTACCCTATAGAGACGACTTTTCAGGTAATTTTTTGTCGAAACGTTTTCTATTATTTTGATCCGGGCATCAGGCAGATTGTGCTCAACCGGCTTGCCGGTTATTTAGATGACGGTGGTTGGTTAGTCCTCAGCGTGACTGAAATAGGCTATGAGATTCCCGATCTGGTGAAAGTCCGGGGAAATATTTTTCGTCGGCAAGCGGTGACGGCCTGATGTTGGGGTAAGCCCTATGCCTCTAGACGTAGTGGTTAAAGATGGAGTCATGCTCCTTTCCGGCCGCTTGGTGGGCCGCGAATTGGTAAGGGTGCGTGATGCTGGGAAAGCATTGTTGGATCAGTCCGATCAAGAGATTATTGTCGATCTCAGCCAAACTGAGCGCGTGATAGACATTGCTGGAATTCAGATGCTGGCGGCGTTTTCTCGGTCCGCTAGGATCAGAGGCAAGCAGTTTCGGCTGATCGGTCTGAATAAAATACAGATCGACGCGTTAAAACTCGCCGGGTTCGAATCATTAACGGACAGTAACTCAGTCTGAAGGTTATGCGCTTACATATCTTGCTGGTCGATGACTCCGTGACCATACGACACTATGCCCGGTCTATTCTCGAGGGGCTGGAGGAAAATTATCGAATAACCGAGCGTGAAGATGGCGCGGCAGCGCTCGGGTGGTTGTCATCATTAGTCCCTAGTGAATTTCCAGATCTCATCATTATTGATCGAAACATGCCAAAGATGACAGGGGATGAATCCGTTCGCATCATCAAAATGGATGAGGAATGGCGATCGATTCCTGTGCTCTTTCTAACGGCTCAGGCAGAGGGTGCCCAGGTCGGTGATGACGGATTGTTACTGAGTGCTGATGCCTACGTATGTAAACCATTTGAGCCTGAGGAGTTAACGGCCGTGGTACGGCGGCTGATGCCGATAAATAATGCTGAGTCGATGCGGACATTGCGGGAGGAGGAAAAGTCGGTGGCAGATTCAGTTTTGCCAGAGGTCGAGGTTAAAGATAATGATTCGATGTTAGATCTTTTCCTTGTTGAAGTCTCTGAACACGCAGCCACAATGGTGCAGGGGGTACGGGATTTCCACTCGAGGGTCGCGGTCAGTGAAACGGTGGCCGAGTTGATCCGAAGTGCACACTCGATAAAGGGTGCTGGCGGAATCGTCGGGCTCAGCGGGTTTGCGGGATTGGCAGGTACACTGGAAGTCTATTTTTCACGGCTGAAAACTAGTGGTGGGTTGATCGAGCGTGAGCAGGCGTTGGTGTTAGATCAATCCGTGGATGTCTTCGTTACCCTGGGTAACGCATTTTCCCACCAGGTTAGATCGATGGAGTTGGAGTGTCTGCCGGAACTCCAGTCGCTCGAAGCTCGGCTCCAAGAGTTTCTTGGGGACCGTTCGAGTGCCCGAGGTGCATCAGACAGTTCGTTTCCACCTCCTGCAGAGGTCTCGCAGACTGCGCTTGCAGAAATCCAAGAGGTGATTGTGGAGAGGCTCTCGGACTCCACCGGTGCAATTAATAGTGGAGGCGGTACGGGTCAGGTGGTACATGTCACGCCTGATGCCAACACGGTTCATCGGATTGTTGTGCTGTTAATTGATGATCAACGGATCATCGGCGAATCGCTAAGACAAATGTTGCAGAACGAATCCGATATACAGTTCCATTTCTGCCAGGATCCAATGAAAGCCATTGAAATCGCGTTGGAAATTCGTCCCACAGTGATCTTGCAGGATCTCGTAATGCCGGAATTGGATGGGTTGGAGCTTGTGCGGCGGTTTCGGGCTCAACAGGATTTAGACAAAGTGCCATTGATTGTTTTATCGGGAACAGAAGTGGCCGAAGTGAAAGCGGAAGCATTTGCCCTTGGGGCGAATGATTACATGGTGAAATTACCCAATGCGCTCGAAGTGATTGCAAGGATACGTTACCACTCACAGGGGTATATCAATCTATTGGAACGTGAAGCCGCGATGGCCCGGGTGACCTGGCTGGCAGAGCACGATCCATTGACCGCCTGCCTCAATCGACGGACATGGCATGAGGGTCTTGACGAAGCGATCGTCACCTTAGCGCTCGACGAGGCCCTCCTTTTGGCCATATGTGATATTGATTTGTTTAAAAAGGTAAACGACACCTATGGACACCAGTGTGGCGATGATGCGATTCAGCACGTGGTGGCTATTCTGGAAAAAGGGATCGGCGGATTGGGCCAATTAGGACGTTTGGGCGGCGAGGAATTCGGAATTTTTATGGTGCTTTCGAAGATAACCTCCGAGGCAGGCGATCCAGTGACGGAGGCGGACAAAATCTTCGAACATATACGAAAGGAACTCGAAAATTCTCCATTAAGCTGGAATGAACATGTGCTCACATTGACGATGAGTTTTGGGATCACCTTTCACCGCGCCGGCGAAAACGGGGAGTCGGCATTGTCCAGGGCTGATGCTGGTGTCTACCAGGCCAAAGATGGGGGTAGGAATCAAGTGGCGCGGATGTGATCCCGTAGCCAGTTAGCGTGCGTCAACTGTTCAGGTTGTTGAGAAATCCCGTAAGCCCGATCAACAGAGGTCCGGTCAGCTCCAAATCAAGAATAGCGTTGCATGCGTTGGCGTGAGCAATACGGGGTCTCTCGTCTATCCGTTTGACGGTCTGACCGATCCCAGGGTTATAAATATTGTTAATAGTCAACGGTGTTCGAGTTGGTGATGCGACTCGATTGTCCTTATCGTGAGGACGTCATTGGTACTTGATTCCGACCGTTGCGCTTAGCCACATACAACGCTTGGTCGGCACGCGAAATCGCTGTATCTGGGAGCTCACCTGGTTGATAGATCGTGGCGCCAATACTCATAGTGAGAGAAATCTCTTTATCACCAACCTTGAGGGGGGTCGTTTCAAGAGCGACGCAAAGGCTCTTCATGACCTTTTCCATTGCTGCATAGGGTTCGTTTTGTGTCAAAGGGGTCTGGTGCAAATCAAGAAAAACTCCGAATTCTTCTCCCCCGAGTCTCCCGAGCGTCGCATCTATATCCAAAAGCACCTTGGTGGTATGTTGAACGACATGCCGAATCGCGGCATCTCCAGTGGCATGACCGTGAGTGTCGTTAACATTCTTGAAGTGATCTATATCAAGCATTGCAACACCAAAAGTAGCGGTGGGGTCGGCCGTATCAATAGCTGTTTGAAGTCGTTCGTGCCAGGTCCGACGGTTTAGGCACTCAGTCAGAGGGTCATGTTCGGCCAACCAGGTCAGCCGCTCTAGAGCAGAGTCTTTTTCAGCTTCCTCACGATTAACCCGATCGAGCACAGCATTATAGAAAGTTGCGATGTGATGCGCTTCTGTTTGATGGTCAACGGTTACGGGTTTTTTGAAGTCCCCACTTTTTGCCTGATGACTCATTTGGCGAATTAAATCCAAGGTCGACGTAGTGGCGTCATGTTCAACGATGTTGAGGCCAATGATCTCGGCTTGGGGGCTCACACGGTATTTAATTAATTTTCCGGAGACATAGAAGAACAGCATTGAAAGTGGGAATACATAGAGGCCAACGGCTAGGACGCCAAGTGCCTGTATGCCGAGAAACTCGATTGCGCTAAGGTGCTCAGGAGTTTCAACAAAAAGGGCTACCGCAAGCGTCCCCCAGATACCGGCACCCAGGTGAACGGGAATCGCTCCAACGGCGTCGTCAAGGCGAAACTTTTCGAGCAGGTCGATAACGTATATCACAACCAATCCACCGACAAAGCCAATAATCGCCGCCATCCAGGGAACTGTTAAATCACAACTGGCTGTCACTGCAACCAATCCACCGAGACTGCCATTCAATATATCTAGCGCTTTGGGTTTTCCATAGCGTAAGGCTGTGAGTGCCAAGGTAGATAGGATGCCGAAGACGCCACCAACGATGGTGTTGGTTATGATGAGAGGGACAGACTCGGTGGCGGCAAGCATACTGCCTCCGTTGAAACCGAGCCAACCGAACCAGAGTAGAAAGACCCCGAGTGAGGTTAAAGTGACGCTATTGGGTTCGATTACGCCACCAGGGTCATTGAAGCGGCCACGCCTTGGGCCGATGTGACGGATGGCGGCTAGCGCGACCCAGCCACCGACGGAATGCACAACGGTTGAGCCAGCGAAGTCATGGAATCCAAGTGTGGCTAGCCAGCGAAGTCATGGAATCCAAGTGTGGCTGGCCAAATTCGCGCCAAAATACCATCAATGTC
>JYMV01008588.1_pt1 | contig 11417 bp, 9 predicted proteins | sample 338911 | NCBI WGS metagenome assembly JYMV01 (sample SAMN03354496, study PRJNA234377) | hydrothermal vent metagenome | biome: Deep sea; feature: Hydrothermal plumes at the Eastern Lau Spreading Center, Western Pacific Ocean; material: Seawater | place: Tonga | collected 2009 | depth 2000 m m
AGACTCAATCCGGAAGGATTTTCCATTCCTTGAAGCGGGAAACGGTGAAATTCCCTTAGTCTATTTCGACAACGCTTCCACAACTCAAAAACCAATTCAAGTCCTGGACAAACTTGATCATTTCTACCGGAAATCCAACGCGAATGTGCACCGTGGAGTGTACCGTTTAAGCCAGCAGGCAACGGAATCTTATGAAAACGCACGGAAAAAAATTGCGGGTTTTATCAACGCAAAAGAAGATCGCTCCATCATTTTTACCCGGGGTACAACTGAAAGCATCAATCTTGTTGCCTATGCCTGGGCTCAACAGCAGTTAAAACCCGGAGATGAAATCCTTATTACCGAAATGGAACACCACTCCAACCTTGTCCCCTGGCAGATCTCAGCGAAACGAACCGGAGCAACCCTGAAATATATCCCGCTCAATGATGATCTTGAATTGGATATAACGAATCTGAAAAATTATTTCACTCCCAATACAAAATTATTTGCAGTAATCCATAAGTCAAATTCATTGGGAAAAATCAATCCTGTTCAGCAACTGGTTAAATATGCGAAAACCGTGGGTGCAATTACTGTTGTGGATGGTGCCCAAAGTGTGCCTCATACAGCAGTTGATGTACAAAAATTAGATTGTGATTTTTTCGCATGTTCCGGGCATAAAATGCTGGGGCCTACCGGTGTTGGAATATTATACGGGAAACCGGAACTTCTCGAATCCATGGAACCATTCCAGAGCGGCGGTGAGATGATTGATACAGTCTCAATGGCAGAATCAACCTGGAACGACATCCCCTGGAAATTTGAAGCAGGAACTCCCAATATCGCGCAGGCGATTGGTTTAGGAAAAGCAGTTGATTATTTGCAAAACCTCAACATGAAAGAAATTGAAGATCATATCGGTGAACTCACGGAATATGCCCTGGAAAGCATTCAGAAGATAAACGGGATGAAGGTATATAATCAGGAGAATAACCGCAGCGGAATCATCAGCTTCAATGTGGAGGGAGTTCATCCCCATGATTTAGCCCAGTTTCTTGACCAGGATGGGATAGCAATCCGTACCGGCCATCACTGCACCCAGCCCATCATGAAAAAATTAGGAGTCAGCGCTACTGCACGGATCTCCTTTTATATTTACAATACAAAGGAAGAAATTGATAAATTATGCCGTTGTATGAAATCAACACTCAATTATTTTAACTGATCATGTCAAAAACCAGAATATCCTGGAGAAAATATTTTATGAATATTGCCAATGAAGTGGCAACCCGCTCCACCTGCGACCGGAAGCATGTAGGCGCAGTGATTGTGCGGGATAAAACTATTTTGTCTACGGGATATAACGGAAGCATTCGCGGGCTCAAGCATTGTGATGAAGCCGGTCACGAAATGGAAAATACACACTGCGTCCGGACAATCCATGCCGAAGCGAATGCCATTGTGCAGGCGGCGCGGAACGGTGTGCAAATCGACAAATCTGAGATTTTTATTACAGCATCACCATGTTATGACTGTTTTAAAATGATCGCCAATGCCGGAATCACAACAATCCATTACGGTGAATTCTACCGTGATGATCGCATCATTACTCATGCCAAAGAGCTGGAGATTGAGCTGGTTCATTTAGAATAATAAAATCACGATAGTACTTCTTTGGAGAGATTAGGAATTGGAAATAGCGGATTCCAATTGATACTTCAGAAGGACGGCATCTACCTAATGGGCAAAATGGCTTATTATGGATTTATCACCTTAAATCAAATTATCAATTAGATGAGTATATTTCGTCAATTATATCTTGATAATAGGGAGGACACCTGCTGACTTATGAATGACTTACTCACCGGTCTTCTACAGGAATCTGTAAGTGGTATTGCATTGGGTTGCATATATGCCCTAATTGCACTGGGGTTTACCCTGATATTTAAAGCCACGGAAGTGGTGAACTTTGCCCAGGGTGAAATCATGATGGTGGGGGCCTATGTAAATTTCTTTTTTGTAGCGCAATTTTCAGGAGTGTCAGGTAGTTTAAATTTTTGGGTCTACCTCTTGGCGTTTGTCGGTTCAATCATTTTTGCCATTCTTTTTGGGATCTTGCTGGATTATATCATCAATAGACCATTAAAAGATGCACCTGTTTTTTCAATCATTATGGCCACCATTAGTTTAGCCATTATTTTGCGTTCGCTTACCGCCATAATCGCCGGACCTATCAGTCTTGTTCCCACATCTCCATTTGGTGATAATACGTTCAATATTGGTTCGGTTGTTATTTCAATTCTTGATATTTCAATCATTATCTGGACGATTGTCTTGATGATTCTTTTCTATTTCTTTTTCAATAAAACACGTTGGGGTATTGCTATGAAAGCAACCTCTACTGATTCTGAAGCAGCCCAGCTCATGGGTATCCCCGTCAAACAAGTCTATCGATTTGTTTGGATTTTTGCCGCGCTGGTCGGTGTAATCAGCGGTGTATTATTAGCACCCCGAATGGCGTTATTAGATACTAACATGAGCTATTTGGGTTTAAAAGCTTTCCCTGCCGCAATTTTGGGGGGATTTGGATCCATCCCCGGTGCAGTGGCAGGTGGTATCATTTTGGGCGTCATTGAGACGGTCAGCATGGGGACGCTGTCATTCCATTTTTCATGGATTAAGGAAATCAATGATATCATTGTCTGGATTGTTCTGATCGTTGTGCTTATGGTACGCCCCGATGGTCTGTTTGGAAGAGCAAAGGTTAAACGGGTATGATCAAGGACCGTTACGACGACGAAAATCTAAAGTGGGTTCCGCTGATTATTGTTGCTGTGTTTGTTTTACCCTTCCTAATAAAAAGCGCCACATTTAGTTATAAATATTATCTTTATGTATTAAACATGGCCGGCATTTATATCATTCTGACAGTGGGACTAGATTTACTAAGCGGTTTCACTGGATTGATTTCCTTAGGACATGCCGCATTTCTGGCCATTGGGGCATATACTTCGGCTATTTTGGTCGACCAAGTTGGACTGCCATTTGAATTATCATTGATAATTACACCAGTCATTGTAGGGTTTTTCGGGTTAATCATTGGCTTTCCGGCCCTTAGGATTGAAGGAATGTATCTGGGACTTACAACCATGGGGTTTGGTTTTATCGTGAAAAGAATGATTATTGCATTGCGTGATTGGACTGGAGGATCTGGTGGTTTGCGAGTCTCTGATGCAACACTCTTTGGATTTGGTGTTCAAAGTGATTGGGATAATTATTTTTTCATATTCACTTTTGCAATACTGGCAGTGGTCTCCGCCCGAAGGATTATTCATTCAAAACTGGGTCGGGCGTTCATGGCGATTCGGGATTCAGAACATGCGGCTGAAGCTTCTGGTGTAAACATAGCTAAGTATAAACTGATAGCGTTTTTCATATCGGGGATGTTTGCAGGTTTCGCTGGCGTTCTTTTTGCTCATACTACAAATTTTATTTCTACTGATCATTTTGACATTCTGCTTTCCATTTATTTTATAGTAATGGTACTTGTGGGCGGTATGGGTTCCATTTATGGTGCGGTGCTGGGCACATTATTTATCGTTTTGATGGAAAACCTGTTTATTCCATTGTTTGAGGAAAGTTTATCCCAAATCATTCCAACCGTGGCAGGAGATACTCAAGCATTCATTTTCGGTTTTATAATGCTGTTATTTATTATATTCCAACCCTTGGGTCTATATGGAATGTGGCTCAAGATGAGAATCTATTGGAAGGTTTTTCCTTTCAACCCGCGCAAGCGGTTTACCTAAACCAAGGAGATGGTTATGAATCAACTACTAGTAATCGCTTTATTCACGACATTGATCATGACACAAAACGATAATAAATTATCCCCTGGCATCACTGATGGTGAAATTCTAATTGGGAATATTCAGGATTTAAGCGGGCCGCTTAAAGAATTGGGCTTTCTAATTCCTGCTGGTTCACAATTATACTTCGATTATGTGAATGAAAATGGTGGTGTCCACGGGAGGAAAATCCGTATGATTACAGAGGATCACCAGTACAATCCCCAGAAAGCAGTCGTAGCTGCCAAAAAACTGATTGAAAAAGATCAGGTTTTTTCTCTGTACAATGTGATTGGCACTTCTCCGGCTGAAGCGATTCGATCCGTTTTGGAAGAATCGGGCGTACCATTGGTTGCTCCGGCCACCATGTCCGGGACCATGTCTGATTTATCCAGACAGGCCGGTGACTTGATATTTCATACCGATGCTGGTTATGATGTGCAGTCAAACGTGCTGGTGAACTATATTCTGGAACAAAATGCAAACGCGAAAATTGGTGTGGTTTACCAAGATGATGATTACGGTGCCAATGTCCTCAAAGGTATTGCCGAAGCAGAGGAGCGTCATGGTATTACAATCCAAAAGGAAGCTTATCAGCGCGGAGCAGCAGATTTTCAAGGTCAAACAATGAACTTAGTAAGAGGAAAGATTACGGACGTTATCATTGCGGGTATTGTTCGTGAGCCTGTAACTATTATGAAAACAGCCCAGGCGATGAAATATTCACCGCGCTTTTTTGGTCACGCACCCACCGTTGATGCGAGAGTTACTTTGATGGCCGGTGAAGCGGGTGAAGGTTATACTGCCTGTTATTTCGCCTTTCTATGGGATTCAGATGAACCGGGACCTACCCTATACCGCAAACTTTGTGAAAAAGCTGATATTCCCAAAGAAATGGTTGGTATTTACAATTTCTATGGATTCGCCACAGCGCAGGTACTGGTAGAGGGCCTTGAGCGGGCGGGTAAATCCCCAACGCGAAAAAAGTTGGTGAAAGCGCTTGAAACTTTGAATAAGTGGGAGAGTGGATCATATCCTCCAATCACTTTCAACCCAAATGATCATGCCGGTGTGGAAAAAGTGATGCTGCTTCAGGTACAGGACGGAAAACAGGTCGCCATTACCGGCTGGCTGGAATAAATAAAAGTAATAACTTAAACTGCATTTATTGTCACTACGCCTCCTCCCTGCATGGTGGGACGATTTAGTGACAATTCTTTATGAGTAATCTTTCGATTCAAAACCTGCATATTCATTTTTCAGGTGTTGTTGCACTGGAGGATGTATCCTTTGACGTAACAGAAGGAGAAATATTTTCATTGATAGGACCAAATGGTTCCGGCAAATCTACATTATTCAATTGCATCAATGGTTTTTGTTCTCCTCAACTGGGTTCTATCAAATATAACAATGTTAACCTTCTGGCCAGAAGACCTCATGAGATTGTCAAATATGGTATTTCCCGTACCTTCCAAAATCTCCAGAATGTTCCTTTTATGACTCTCCTCGATAATATTTTATTAGGTGCCCATCGCAGGTTAACTGTGAGGGATACATTCACTAGATGGATTTCACGAAAAGAGCGTGGAAGAGAAGAAGCGTTAGCCTTAGAAGTTATGGATTTTTTAGGGATTGCCAACTTTGAAAAGAAGTATTTGAGCGGGCAGCCATATGGTATTCAAAAATTGGTTGAAATTGCACGTGCGCTGATTTGTAAACCAAAATTGATCCTAATGGATGAACCTGCTGCGGGAATGAATGACCAGGAGACATTGGAAATTGGAAAAATTATTTCTGAAATAAGAGATATCCTGAATATAACTGTTTTAGTGGTAGAGCATGATATGAATTTGGTCATGAATATTTCGGATCGTATCTGTGTTTTGGATTCCGGCAGGATTCTGGCAATGGGAGAACCGGAAGAAGTAAAAAATCATCCTGAAGTAATCAAGGTATTTCTGGGGGACGAAGTCCATGCTTAAGATGGTTGGAGTAGAGACGTTTTACGGCAAGATCAAAGCTCTCCATGGAGTTTCACTGGGCGTTGAAAAAGGACAGCTTGTTTGCATTCTTGGAGCCAATGGCGCAGGGAAAACAACTATTTTAAAAACTATCTGCGGCATTACTGAACCGGAATACGGCACTATCCATTTTAATGATGAACGGATCGATCATAAAGATCCTGAAGAAATCATCAAAATGGGCATCTCCCATGTACCTGAAAATAGACGCATTTTCCCTGAATTAACTGTTGATGAAAATTTGTTGATGGGTGGTTTCTTGATAAAAGATAAAGATCTGTTTGCAGAGCGTTTTGAAAAAGCCACAGCCCACTTCCCAGTACTTTCAAAACGCGGTAGTCAACAGGCAGGAACATTAAGCGGAGGGGAACAGCAAATGTTGGCTATTGCCCGAGCACTAATGTTGGAACCGGAATTGTTATTATTGGATGAACCATCTTTAGGTTTATCACCAAAGCTCGTCCAGGAAATTTTTACAATTATTAAAGACTTACATCAAGCTGGAGTGACAATACTTTTGGTTGAACAAAATGTGAACCAAGCTCTTAAAATTGCAGATTATGGGTATGTGCTTACATCAGGAAAGATTTTCTTAAGCGGAACCTATGACGAGTTATATGAAGAAGAAAAAGTGCGGGAAATGTATTTGGGTGAAGGGAAATATGTCCACAGAGCACGTTTATGGCGATCATGAGTAAACCTAACTTTAAAATTTGCAATACGGTACCTAAAGCATTCATGCATCATGTGACTGAACAGAAACATGAAATTGCAAACTGGTCTAAGATAAAAGGAATTTGGGAACCTCAAACCTGGGGTGAATACGGAGCAATGTCTAAAAAAATCGGCCAAGCCTTGTTGGCCGCTGGCATGAAATCCGGAGATAAAATTTCTATTCTAGCGCAAACGCGGTTGGAGTGGGTGATGTGTGATATGGCTATTATGTGCGTTGGCTGTGTTACAGCACCAATCTATCATTCTAATACAAAAGAACAAGTTCATTATATAGCAGAGCATAGCGATGCACGACTCATGTTTATTGAGGATCAAGAACAACTTGATAAAATTTTAGAAATTTGGGATAGATTACCAAAAGTTGAAAAGGCAGTCGTATTTGATGCTTACCATCCCAAAAATCTTCCCAATGTGATTTCGTTTGCTGATTTTATTGAAACGGGCATAGATGATGGTTCTTTTGAACAAAGGATCGAAGCCAGTAAACCGGAAGAAGTGATAAGCTTTATTTATACATCCGGAACAACAGGACACCCAAAAGCTGGAGTCATCAATAATTACAACGTCATCTCCTTGATCAAACACTTACCGGATCTGCTCGATATTCGAAAAGAAGATATCTCAGTAGCATATTTACCATTGGCTCATATTGCTGAGCGACTCCTAGGTCATTTTTTAAAACTTGTTTATGGTAACGAGACCGCCTTTGCTGAAAGTATTGAAGACATGCCGAACAATACGCGCCAGGTTGGGCCAACCATAATGTTCGGTACTCCCCGCGTTTATGAAAAATATTATGCCCGAATTTCCACAGAGATCGGGGATGCGACATGGGTGCAGAAAAAAGTTTATAACTGGTCAGTAGAAACAGGCAAAAAACGAGTTAAATTATTATCTAAGGAAAAATCGATTTCCTTCACATTAAAATTCAAATCAGCTATTGCCCGGGTTCTGATTTACAATAAGATCAGGGATATTTTTGGCGGCCGGATACGATTTATGATCTCCGGTGCGGCTCCTATTTCACCGGAAATAATACATTATTTTCAATGGATGGGTATCACCATTTATGAAGCCTATGGTATGACGGAAACAACTGGTGTTATATCTTGCAATAAACCGGGGTTTATTAAAATTGGTTCCGTGGGTCAAGTAATTCCTAAAACTGAAGTGAAGATTGCTGATGACGGTGAAATCTGTGTCCGTGCTCCACAAAACATAAAAGAATATTATAAAAACAAAGAGACAACAAATGAACTATTGAAACCTGACGGCAACAGCAGCTTTTGGCTTCATACAGGAGATGTGGGTCATATTGATAAAGATGGTTATTTATTTATTACAGATCGAAAAAAGGATTTGATCATTACAGCTGGTGGAAAAAATGTGGCACCACAAAATATAGAAAATCTTTTAAAGACCAGTTCATACGTAAGCCAGGCAATGGTTTATGGCGATAAAAAACCGTATTTGACTGCACTCATAACCATGGATGAAGATGAAATCACCAAATTTGCCCGTGACCACAAACTCTTATACCAGGATTTGGCTGATCTTTCTAAAAAAGAGGAAGTCCACGAACTATTTCGCCAAGAAGTCCACATTAAGAATGAAAAGCTGGCTTCATATGAAACCATAAAGAAATTCTTTATATTGGAAGAAGATTTTGATCAGGGCAAAGATGAGTTAACTCCTACATTGAAAGTCCGGAGAAAAGTGGTGACGGAACGGTATAGAGACATCCTGGAAAATTTGTATAAGGCATAAACTGAATCCATAAAAAGAACGGTTAGGAATTTCTTTCATGAAAAACCGTATGATTAAATGAACTTTTTATTAATGCTTTAGAAATCATTTTTCGAAACTCACCGATTTTTTTATAGAGGTAAATCCTGAAATGCCTGGTGTAGCGCACCATTCCAAATTCATCACTTTTTTGGTCAGTTCTTAATTTTTTCTTTCGGGGTTTTTCTTTCAGCCAATCTTCATGCCAGGCAGCCATCACCGCCGTTTCATCCTGGTCACACTGAAGTGATAACCCTATCTCCCCTTTTTTCAATTTCCGTTCAAATTGTCCCAATTCTTTAAATGCAAATTTCCCTGATGTAAAATATCGGTCACGAATTTCCCAGTCAAAGGTTATTCGTTTCCCCGTCTTTGTATCGACAATCACGCCGTCATCCCTGAAATTTTCAGTGTTATAAATTTGCATTACCAGACGGAGGTCGTCCTTGACATTATTAAATTTTTCAACAAATGCCTTCAAGCTGGCCTCATGCCGATTGTACATGCTTGGGCGTTTCATTCGTCGACTGTATTTTGGGGTGAGCTGCCTTCTATTATTTCAACAATCTTCTGTCTGATATTTTCTGGTGTAACAATTATATCGGCATGCCCGTGCTGATGAAGCCACTGGGTTGTCTGAAAATCCCGTCCTAATTTGTGTCCCACATATTGTTCAATCACCCGCCGGCCGGAAAAACCAATATTTCCGCTGTTGAGCTCAAACAACCTGATTCCCCGGGAACCATAGCCAATTGCAACTCCTCCTAGCGTTGGATCGGTGATCAGGGTGATCACAGGTATTCCTTTGTGCTCTACGCGGGTGAGGGCTACATGTGCCTTGGGAATGCCAACCATGGAAGAACAACCTTCATGCATGCGGGCGCCCCCTCCGCAGGCTTGAAGAATCATGGGCAATCCTTTTGTCAAAGCAATCTCTGCTGCACGCCAGATCTTTTCTCCGGAACTCATACAGTAAGACCCGCCTAAAAATCCGAATTCCGTTCCGCAGTAAATAACTTCATTTTCAAGAATTTTTCCCATTCCGGTGATTAGAGCGGAAGTCATTCCAGTTCTCAGGCGAGTTTCCTCCAATTTTTCACTATATCCTGGAAATTCTAAAATATCTTTATCTTTAACATAGCGGGTTTCTTCATGTTCATTGAAGGAGCCTTGATCCAGAATCAAATCCATATAATCCCAGGCGCTTGGTCTGACATACTTGTGGCCACATATATCGCAAACGTAATTGTTTTTTTGAAGGAGGGAACCATTCACAGGATCATAAATACGCTTCCCTGACTTTGAGTAGCAATCCTTGTGACGCTGTACGAATCCCTCCTTATTTATTATAGGAAGTCGGGATACTTTTTCCTGAATTAATCGAGTTTTGTTTACCGTTACCTCATCCCAATGACCAATCTTTTTCCAACGTTTGATTCTATTTTGAAAAAGTTCTTTGGCAGGAATTTTATTCAATTTTCCAATCCAATTTTTTAGAGCTGTCCCCGCAGCCTGGATTGCTTCAGCCGGATTGCGGTGTGCCGGACCAGGCTTTTCAGGTACTATTTCATCTACAATGCCCAATTCAAATCCTTCCCGGGAAGTTATCTGGGAGACTTCCGCTGCTTCATTAGCTCGGTGACGGGTATGGAAAAGTATTGACGAACATGCCTCTGGGGTAATTACAAGATAAGTAGAATATTCCATAGCCAACACGCAATCGCATCCTGTTAACGCGATGGCTCCCCCGCTGCACCCGCGATTTATAATCAGAGACAAAGTTGGAGTGTTTGATTCAATCAATTTTTGAATAGTCTCTCCAATCCGCCATGCAATGCCTCCCGCTTCTGATTCTTCCGTGGGATCAGCCCCCGGTGTATCCACAAAAGTAATGATCATTCGACTTTCTTCATTCGCCGCATCAACAGCGCGGATTGCCCTCTCATAGGAAGCCGGAGTAGGCATTCCATGGTTCCAGTGTTTTACTTTTTCGCCGTCCTTCATCATTTCCAGCATTTCATTATAACGGGAAGTGGGGCCGGTCTGCTGGCCAATTGACATCAATGGGATTGATGACCCGTTGATTGTGATCTCTGCCCGATGAGTCTGGATCAGCCAGGCGCCAAATTCATCGCTGGAAAAGCATTCTTCAACAGAATCAAATAATGAAAGATAATCAAGATATTTTGGGCGCTCAGGATGAAAGGACAATTGATATTTTTCATATTCAGACAGTTGATCAATATCCTCCGCTGAATAACTGAAGTTCCCTTCTTGCTCAAAAGAATAGTAATAATGGTTCGTGTGTTCAGTCATGAACGCTTCGGGCTTTTGATTCCCTTTTTTCCATGAGTGAACGAAGGAGAATCATACACTCTTTTTGTTTCGTACTCATTCCAAGGAATTTAAAAATGTATTGATCAACAAAGTTTCTGTCTTCCTGTTCCAATTCTGTTCGCCAATTATAAATCGGTCGTTCTAAAAATCCTGAGAGGTTGGAAGGGAATTTTATGTTAGTGAAAAGCGGAATCGGTAATTTAACGAGATCATTTTTTACCAAACGGACGGCGCCTCCTCCCAGCCCTCTCCTTCCAAAAAGTTCTACCATGAGCCACACCCATGATGAATTCAGAATGTAAGCCCATGTTTCCACATTTTTTCCATCCTTTGGATGCAAACCGTAAAACGTATGTTCAAATGGAAGATTGTCCTGATTCCAAACAACAACATGACGTCCGCCGCGAAGGTCCATCCATAATAAGGGCGCTTTTTTAACTTTGAATCCTCCACCATTCAAACCAATCCAGGATTGAACATTTGTTCGGGTAAATTTAATGGAAGCTGTCTCTTTAGGACTTCGGATTGCAGGAAGGGAGTTTTTGATTTTTTCTTGATGGTAGAAGGCACGATTATTCCCGGTGATGATCCCGGAACAAACAGAAAATACGCCACCGATTGTTTCTAACGCTTTGTTATCCCCTATTTGTTTCAGAAGCCACGATGGACACCTGAATAAGGATCCATGCCAGCCAAGGTCTAAAGACTG
>JYMV01013364.1_pt1 | contig 11416 bp, 10 predicted proteins | sample 338911 | NCBI WGS metagenome assembly JYMV01 (sample SAMN03354496, study PRJNA234377) | hydrothermal vent metagenome | biome: Deep sea; feature: Hydrothermal plumes at the Eastern Lau Spreading Center, Western Pacific Ocean; material: Seawater | place: Tonga | collected 2009 | depth 2000 m m
ATGCACAATTGAGTCCCGGAGATACGGTTCAAGTTGGCTGGAAAGCAGAAGATGCACGTGCATTGGATGTACTTGTGTCATAAGATGCTGGAATAAAGGAGTTGGCCATTGGATTTACTCAAACTGCCAGCATCACGCTGCCAGCATCTTTTAATAGGAGGTCCCAATTCAGGGATTTCTGAAAAATAGCCCGTTGTGGGTTTTTTAATTGTAAATAAGGAGATAGTATGAAAAAATTCATACGAGCTATGGCGGCAACTGCTGTTATGGTAATGGTCGGCTTTGTCGGTCAGGCAATGGCAACCGAGTTGGTTGTTGTATCGTGGGGTGGTGCTTATACTGCCAGTCAGCAGAAAGCTTACCATGCCCCGTATATGAAGTTAAATCCTGGCATCACTATCATCAATGATGATTCTGCCGGATCAGCGGTCGCAAAATTACGTGCGATGAGCCAAGCAGGTAATGTCACCTGGGACTTGGTTGATGCAGTTGCATCAGACACAATGATACTTTGTGACGAAGGCATTATTGAGGTTATCGATCACGACAGAGACTTGGCGCCAGCTCCGGACGGAACTCCGGCTTCCAAGGATTTTGGAGGTTTCATTGTTTCCGAATGCTTTGTTCCTCAGATTGTGTATTCGACGACTTTTGGTTACCGTAAAGACTTGGTTTCACGTCCGATGTCCAGTATTTGCGATATCTTCGATCTTAAGTCTTTTCCCGGTAAACGCTCTTTGGAGAAGAAGCCAATTAATAACTTGGAATGGGCACTGATCTGTGACGGTGTTGCTCCGGCTAAGGTTTATGATGTCTTGGGTACAAGTGCGGGAGTAGATCGTGCATTGGCGAAATTGGATACGATCAAAAGTCAAGTAGTCTGGTGGACTGCCGGAGCGCAAACTCCACAGTTATTGGCTGACGGCGAAGTTATTGTAGGTTCAACTTACAACGGTCGCCTATTTGCTTTGATCGAGGAGCAAAAGCAACCAATAGCCATGCTCTGGGACTGGCAGGTGTTTGACCTTGACGGTTGGATTGTTCCTAAAGGTACTAAAAACAAAGCTGAGGTCATGAAGTTTTTGCGTTTTGCAACCGATACTCAGCGTCTTGCTGACCAGGCCAAATTCATTTCATATGGCCCAACTCGTGCGTCTTCCGCACCTCTTGTAGGAAAACACGCAACTCTTGGAATCGAAATGGCTCCGCATATGCCGACTGATCCCAACAATGCAAAAACCACTCTGCTTTTCAACTATGAGTTCTGGGCAGACCATCGTGACGACCTTGATGCCAAGTTTAACGCTTGGTTGTTGAAGTAATCATCCAGTTGGACAAATACGAATCTTTCGTAGGCCGGGTTGGCGTTAGCGTAACCCGGCTTGTTCATTCTCAATTTGTTGGATTACGCTACTCATTTAAATAGGTGCATAGTATTAATTTGACGACAGTATTTGCAGCTATCTTTAAATGATAAGCTGAATCGGTTTACTTTGTTTTCTTACCTATTTGATGGAAATTCCCCAAGAAAAATCTGTTTTAGTTACCGCCGACGGTACTCCGCTCAAGATTAGCTTGGCGAGGGCACAACGTCGTAGTAAAATTGTTGCATTCTCAATGGTTTTACCTCTGCTGATTTTTATCCTGATTGCCTTTCTGATTCCAATTGCTGATATGCTGTCGCTATCAGTGGACAACTCAATTACACAAGAAATTCTGCCAAAATCAGTAATAGCTTTACAAAACTGGGATGAAGCTTCTGGAGAACTTCCGGATGAAGTAGTATTTGCTGCAATGGTTGAAGAAATTAAAAAAGCAAAAATCGCAAGAAAACATACTAGAGTCGGGCAACGCCTGAACAGCTCTGGATTTTCCAGCTTGTTCCGGAAAGCTGGACGAAAAGTGAAAAAAATCAAAAACCCCCCCTACAAAGAAGCCCTTATTAAATCTGATAAACGCTGGGGGCAAATATATACATGGCAGGTAATTAAGCAATTTTCAACCGAATACACTGATGGTTACTACCTTGCTGCATTGGATTTCAAACGAAATCCTACAACAGGCAAAGTTGAATCTCTTCCAGGCAAAGAAAGCATTTATCTAAAACTTTTTTGGAGAACAATGCTTTTGAGTTCTCTGATTACATTTTTGACTTTTATCATTGGTTTCCCTTTGGCTTATATGCTGGCCACAGTGTCTACACGTTTGAGTAATATTCTAATTATTTTTGTACTCCTGCCATTTTGGACCTCACTCCTTGTGCGTACCACTTCCTGGATTGCTCTTTTACAGCAAGAAGGGGTAATCAATGATTTTCTGGTATTAGTGGGAATAATCAACAATGACGGTCGGTTGGCGATGATCCATAATGCTACTGGTACTGTGGTAGCCATGACGCACATTCTGTTGCCTTTTATGATTTTACCTTTGTTCAGTGTAATGAAAACAATTCCGAAATCTTATGTACGTGCAGCGGTTTCCCTGGGGGCGCATCCATGGAAGGCTTTTTGGAAAGTTTATTTCCCCAATACTGGTCCTGGCATAGGTGCAGGTTCAATTTTAGTTTTCATCATTGCAATTGGTTACTACATTACTCCGGCATTGGTGGGAGGAAGTTCAGGGACATTTATCAGTAACAGGATTGCTTATCATATTTCAAGTTCTCTTAACTGGGGATTGGGATCAGCATTAGGAGTTATTTTACTGGGAATCGTATTAGCCTTATTTATGCTCTATGATCGAATCGTTGGAATTGACAACATGAAGTTAGGTTAATTATGAGTTCTTTGCCTCCATATTTAAGTATTCCGGAAAGAATCTGGCACTATACATTTTGGGTGATATGCGGTGCCGTGCTGTTTTTTTTGATTTTTCCGCTGCTTGTAATTACACCACTTTCTTTTAATGCGGTTCCGTTTTTTACTTTCACGAAGGAAATGCTGGCTTTTGATCCTGCAGGCTATTCTCTAGTTTGGTACGAAGAGTTTTTTACCAGCTTGAACTGGCAGGGAGCCATCCGTAACTCAGTCATCATTGCCTTTTTTTCTACAATCATTGCAACTTTCCTGGGAACTTTGGCTTCATTAGGACTTTCCCGTCCAAATATGCCATATCGGACTTTATTGATGAGTCTTTTGATTTCACCAATGATTGTTCCTCTCATTATAGCTGCTGCCGGGATGTTCTTCTTTTACAGCCGTATTGGCTTGCAGGGGACTCATTTAGGTGTGATTTTAGCTCATGCAGTACTCGGTACACCATTCGTTGTTATCACTGTTACCGCTACCTTAACTGGATTTGACAATAACTTGATTCGTGCCTCTCAAAGTTTAGGAGCCTCGCCCACGACAACTTTTTTCAAAACCTTTGATCACTCCAGGAGTTATTTCCGGAGCTCTTTTTGCTTTTGTTACTTCTTTTGATGAAGTAGTGGTTGTACTTTTCGTTGGTTCATACAAACAACGTACTATACCATGGCAAATGTTTTCCGGAATTCGCGAACAAATAAGCCCCACAATTCTTGCGGCAGCAACGTTATTGATTCTGATCACCATTGCTCTATTGACAACACTGGAACTTTTAAGACGCCGCACTGAAAGAATTCGTGGTGTTACGCCTTCCTAATTAAGAAAATTCCGAAAAAATCTCTGATTGCTGTTTATCGAAAACCTCGATGATTCAGGCTGGAGATATTTCGATGCGAGCTCTGTGGAGAATCATTAATAATGGTTGTAAGAGTATGGAAAACCACTATTGCATGACAAAGGGATCAGCAATGGGATCCGGAGAGGTGTTCAGCCAGACGGCTTTGGGACGTGTGTAGTCGTAGATAGCATCTAATCCGGACTCACGTCCATATCCGCTGTCTTTGAAACCTCCAAACGGGGCCATTGGTGAAACCATTCGATAAGTGTTGACCCAGACAATACCGGCACGTAGGGCTTTTGTGACCCGCAAAGCTCGACCAATGTTTGTGGTGAAAACTCCGGAAGCCAAACCATAGCGGGTGTCGTTGGCTAATTTGATCGCTTCTGCTTCGTTGCGAAAACGCAACACGCTGACTACAGGTCCGAATAATTCACGTTGAACAATTCCCAAATTCTGATCCGGACAATCAACAATAGTCGGTTCACAATACCACCCCTTTTCAAGATGAGCCGGTTGTCCACCGCCATGAATCAAAGTGGCGCCGTTTGCCGTTGCATCAGCAACCGTGCTTTTGATATTATTGAGTTGAGCAAGTGTTGCCAGGGGCCCCATTTGAGTCGCCTCCTCAATGGGATCACCAATGCGAATATTTTGTGCACGCGCGGTAATCTGGTCCAGAATTTTTTCATGGATGCTTTCGTGAAGCAGTAGTCTGGAACCTGCCACACAACTTTGACCACTTGCACTAAAAATACTGAGTAAAACTCCATTTGTCGCACTTTCCAAATCGGCATCTTCAAAAACAATCATCGGCGATTTTCCGCCCAACTCCAGTGAAACCTGCGCAAGATTCTCAGCTGAGTTCCGCACCACATGGCGTGCGGTTTCAGGTCCACCTGTAAAACTGACACGGGCAACAAGAGGATGTGAGGTCAAAGCCTTGGCACACGGGTCTCCATATCCGGTAACAATATTCATCACTCCCGGTGGAAAACCGGCTTCTTCAAAAACTTTAGCAAATTCCAACATGGGAGCCGATGCATGTTCTGATGCTTTCAGCACAACCGTATTGCCGGCAGCGAGTGCCGGGGCAATCTTAACGGCAACCAGAAACAACTGTGAGTTCCACGGTACAATAGCCGCCACCACACCCAGCGGCTCACGGATTGTCATTGTCCACATATTTGGCTTGTCAATGGGCAGTGTTTCACCATGAACCTTGTCTGCAAGTCCTGCATAATATTTAAAATAATCAGCAATATAGCGTGCCTGCCACTGGGTTTCCTTCAACAATTTACCTGTATCGGTAGTTTCTACACGCCCCAACGATTCTGAATGTTCCGCAAGGACTTCTGCAAGGCGGTGCAATAATTTTCCCCGTTCAGTGGCTGTCATGTTGACCCAAGGTCCTTCAGAGAAAGCACGATGTGCTGCTTGAACGGCACGATCCACATCATTTGCTCCAGCCTCCGGAATTACCGCCCAAGCTTCCTCTGTAGCAGGGTTGAAACTTTCAAAGGATTTCTCACTTTCAGAATTAACCCATTGACCATCAATGTACATTTTATATTCTTTTAGATTTGTCATCTAGTTTCTCCTTTTTGTGGGTTTATTAATGTTAAGGTTTGTAGGCTATGCATTCTATTTCTACTTTGATGTCGATCAAAAAGTCGCTAACGAGGGCTGAACGTACTGGAGGACTATCGCTGAAGTATTCCCCATAAACTTCATTAAAGCCAGGAAAATCCTCACGATTTTTAAGCCAGACCATAGATTTTACGACATCGTTTAGCTTACAACCTGCTTCTTTGAGTGTCTCACGAATCAATTCTATACAGACTCGCGTCTGCTCCTCAATAGTACCATCGGTCATCGGCACACCGTCTTTCATGGGCACCTGACCAGTCAGGAAAATAAAATCACCTGCGCGTATTGCCTTCGACAATGTCAACTGACGACCATGGATGATCAAGGGGCCACCAATAATTTCTTTGCTGGTTTTTGTACCTGACATCTTGCTAATTGCATAATCACCTGTTTCTGATTGTTTGATCACAGTATATTCTCCTGTAAAAACGATACTAGACTTGAGTTGACAGCTTGAGGATTTTCGGCCAGTCCCATGTGTCTCAATCCGGGAAGAATTACGGCACGAGCATCCGGAATCAATTTTGCCATACGTTTAGTCATTTCCGGAGAATTTCCATGATCATCTTCACCTGTCATTACCAGAGTTGGGCAACGAATGTCTCTGATAGCATCTTTTAATTGTTCATCACTTTCCGCTAAGACACGGTAGATTTCCGGATAAATTTCCTTGTCATTAGCCATGATCCAAGCCTTTATCTTTTCCAAAATTTCGGGATTACTAGAAGCAAAATCAGTACTGAACCAGCGTTGTAAGGCGGCCTCTACTGTTGAAGCCGGGCCATGTTGTTTGGCCTGTTGAACTCGAACTAAAACGGCCTTTCTTTCAGTTTCTGTACGTCCATGCGCCGTATTGAGAATCACCAAAGCACTTACTTTTTCCGGATGAGTCAAAGCAAAATCCTGGACAATCAATCCTCCCAGCGAAAAACCAACTAAGGCGGATTGCTCTAATTTCATTCCATCCATCAACTCCAACAATTGTTCATTGAATTGCGTCAGTTTACAAGGTATCTCCGGATTGACGCTTTCGCCGTGTCCAAGCAAATCGTAATAAATAACAGAGAAATGTGGTATTAAGCTATCTATTTGCCACTGCCACATTTGGCTGTTGAGACCGAGACCATGCACCAAAATTACTGGAGGTCCGGAACCCTTTTTAATCCATGAAGTTCCTTGCCACGAACCTTGTTCGATTTTTTTCATCTCGTCATATTAATTTTGAGCAAGTGTGACACTTCCGGATTTGAAATGCGGCAGCACTTCTTTATTGAACAGCTTGACACTGCGCATTGCCGTCTCATGTGGAACATCTGGAAAATGTGACCAGAGCAACAACGACTGCAGATTCAATTCTTCTTGTAACTCCTTGATCTTTTTAACGATGTATTCCGGAGTTCCAAAAAGCATGTTGCGTGGATGAATCCAATCATAGGTCAATGAATCAAGTTTCCCCGGTGTGTCCGGAAGTTCTTCACCGGGATCTAGGTGATTACCCAATCCACGCCAGTGACAAATCCATCTAAGATATTTGAGAATGCCATCCCCGCCGTCACGCTGGGCTTCATCCATGCTTTCAGCACAGAACATATCACGTACCAGCGCTATTCCTTCTCCCAGAGGTACTTCACGTCCGAGCGTTTCCGAGCGTGCATCTCGATAAATTTCAAAGCGCTTTTTCAAGGTCTTCACGGTTGGAATCCACATAATTACATTGATGTCATTCCTGGCAGCCCACTCAATGGAACTGGTTGAATCAACCACTTGCCAAAGCGGAGGATAGGGCTTTTGCAATGGATGAGGTAAAATCGCAATTTTCTCGATTTCATTGGTCTCCAGGTTCATGAAAGCTTCGGATTTAGGACTGTCCGGATGATTCCATATCAGTCCCGGCTCCGAATAAGTAAAGAACTCACCTTCATGAGAGATAAAATCTTGCGTCCAGGCTTTCTTCATGAGTTCCACTGTTTCTGCAAACAAACGGAAATTCTTGGCCTGATCTTTAAGGTCGGCATCCTTGTTCAAATTAGAAGCTTCCCGTCCATATACACCACGGCCAATTCCTGCATCCACACGACCATTGCTTATGTGATCAAGCATGGCAATATCCTCTGCAAACCGTAACGGATTCCAGAAAGTAACAATGTTTGCTGCCTGACCGAGTCGCAGATTAGTTGTGCGTGCTGCGATGTCTGCACACATCATGATTGCGTTTGGACAAACTTCAAAACCTTCATGACCGAAATGGTGTTCTGTGAACCAAATTGAATCCCAACCTGCATCTTCAATCGTAACTGCGAGGTCTCGAATTTCGTTTAGTATTTGACCATAAGACTTCACCAGTCCGGGGTTGCTTATATTTGCAAAATATCCAAAATTCATAATTGTATCCTAATAAAGTTAGATATAAAAATATAATAGTGGTTAGTTCTGAACTGATTGCAATTTGTCATTCCTTATAAAACGGGAAACCAGAAACATCAAAAGTTTCCTGAATTTAGAGTATTAGATCCTCTTCGCCCGGAATGGCAACAAGGTATTCATCATTAAAAACAAAGTCGTTACCCCATAAACGTCAGGCGTATTTTGTTATTCAATGCCTTTGAGAGCATTACGGATGGCTACAAGCCCGCGATCACGATCACGATTCATATCAGAGATTTCCCGACCATCAGCTTCACGGATGCAACCATCAACCATTTTACTTCGTAGTTCCTGAGTCAGTTCAGGTGCTTTCAGACGAGTCCAGGGAAGTTTCAAAGCAGGACCAAATTGATCAAGAGTATAAGCCATACCACCTTCACCGCCACCTAAATGGAAAGCCATACAAGGCCCCATCAGGGCCCAGCGTGGTCCTGGTCCATTTGTGATGGCATAGTCGATTTGCTCGACAGTTGCCTCATCGTTATCCACCATGTGCAGGGCTTCACGCCAGATTGCTTCCTGCAAACGAGTTGCAATAAAACCTGGAATTTCTTTGTTTAAAACTAAAGGCGCCTTGCCGGCAATTTGATAAAATTCAACCAGCCATTTTACAGCCTCATCAGATGTTTTCTCTCCCCTAACAATTTCTACCAGGGGAAGCAAATAAGGAGGATTAAAGGGGTGGCCAACTACTGTTCGTTGCGGTGTGGAACAGTGGGCCTGAATTTCGCTCATGGGCAGTCCTGAAGTGCTGGAAGCGATGACCACATTTTCAGGAACAAGTTCACCAAGCTGTGCATAAATGTTTTGTTTGAGTGCAAGACTCTCCGGCACACTTTCCTGAATGAATTCAGCCCCCTTTACTGCATCCGCAAGATTGGTACTGCAAGAAAGATTGTCTAGTTTTGCGCCTTCAGCAAGACCCAGTGCTTCCAAACTACCCCAGGCATCGGCAATAAAACCATTTAAGGCATCTTCCTCTGATGCCTCATGCAAATAGACAGATACCTTATAGCCCTGTGCGAGAAAAGACGCTGCCCACCCAGCGCCAATTGGACCTGCACCAATGCTACAGACCTTTTGCACAGACTTTGGATTAATTCCTGAAAATTCTTTTGTCATAATTTTTTTTGTTAATAAAGTAGAAAATTCATACACCTTTAAAATCCGGTTTACGTTTTTCGACAAAGGCTTTTACTCCTTCTTTGGCATCTTCTGATCCTAACATTTTTCTATAAACAGGCAAATCTGCTTTTCGCATTGTTTGAAACGACTGTTCGATACTGTCGCCTTCTATGGCTCGTAAAACTTCCTTGACGGTTTGCATAGCAAGCGGTGCCGATTCAGCAATTTGACTAGCCCATTCTCGGGCTGTTTCCATAAGTTTTTCCTTTGGTACCACCTTATTCACAAAGCCATATCCTTGTGCCTCACTGGCCGTCATCCGGCGACCAAGAAGATACATTTCCATTGCGACATTATACGGTATGCGTTTTGGAAGCCGTTGAAGGGCACCGGCATCAGGAACAATCCCCAAAGGAAGTTCAGGTAAACCAAACTCCACATGATCGGCAGCAATTATTAAATCGCAGGCCAATGCCATTTCAAATCCACCACCAATTGCCAAACCGTTGAGAGCTGCAATCACCGGTTTATTCAGATCCCACATTTCTGTCAATCCTGCAAAACCTCCCGCTCCATAGTCCGTTTCCCACCAGTCATCCAGGGGCATGTCACCCTTATCCAGAGACTTGAGATCCCAACCAGCCGAAAAAATTCTGTCTCCTGCTGAAGTCAGGATTCCTACCCACAGTTCCGGATCATCGCGCAACATAACAAACGCCTCACCCAGTTTTCGGCTGGTGGCAAGATCAATAGCATTGACTTTTTGCCTGTCCAGGAGAATTTCAAGAACTCTCCCTTTCCTGACAACTTTTACTTCTTCCATACAATTTATTCCATTCTCATAAAGTTTATGCTTATTTTTATTACTCAACAGTCACGAGTTTCATCGTGTCATCCCGAACGTATGTGAGTGATCTTGTACGATATCAGCACTTTATAAGATTTCTCACTTTGTTCGAGAGAACATACCGCAGACAATGATATCAATATCATACAAGAATAAATGACTCACGAGTTGATTATAACTGTTTATTAGTTGTCATCAGAACTAGATGTTCCGTATGCAACACGCATCAAGACATCAACCGCACAGACTTTTTCCTTAAAAACAAAAAGTGGATTGATTTCAATTTCTTTGATACGGTTTGCTGCGTTCCGGACTCCCTCCACAAGATTAAGAAGTGCAATAACGAGTTGTTCCATATCAATCTTTTCTCCACCTCTGAAACCGTCAAAAAGTTTAGAAATTTTCAAACTCTTTAACGCATTTTCCAAGTCATTGCGGTACGTCGGCAGGAGAATTGTTACTGCGTCATCAAGCAGTTCTGTTTGAATACCACCGGCGGCCAGTGTCATGACCATTCCGAACTGAGAATCAGTTCTAACATTAACCAACAACTCGGCAATGGGCGGTTCAAGCATTTTTTCAACAAGAAATTTCTCGGAAACAGCAGTCGAATCATAACGATAGACATCCTTTTTAATTCGCTCAACAGCTATTTTTACATCCTCGCAACTGGAAAGATTCAAAGCTATTGCACCTGCATCGGTCTTATGTACCAGATTTTTGCCTAACATTTTGACAACAACCGGAAAACCTAACTTTTCTGCGAATTCCGGAACTTCAGCAGTATAGGAGATGCGCCCCTCTGGAACGTTCAAACCGATTTTCTGCAACAGTTGTTTACCTTCCGATTCATCAATTAAAGTGCTAACACTTATGTCATCGGAAATTCCGGAGCCAGGAATTAAGTGCAATTTTTCGATCCCATTCTTCCGGATTGCTTCACGACGACTGAAATACCAGGCAGCACCGGAGATGGCATCAAGTGCTTCGTGTATGCCCTGCATTGGAGCAACACCGTTTTCTACTAACATTTCCCGCGTCTCTTGATCCATGTTTTCCGGAAGTGTACTGCAAATTGCAGCAGGAATACTGGCTTTAGAACTCGCATCAATAAAAGATTTTGCGTCACTCAAATAATAAGGTTTGCTTTCATCAAGTTCCGGAGGTGGATAATCCTGTACGAAAACAGCGGTATCATAAGAATCTGTTAACAGAGCCTCGAAGACTGGAGTAACGCGCTCCGGAATGCCCCAGATTGGTGTTGTGTAATCCAGCGGATTTGACACGGTAGCGGTGTAATGAAGCAAGTGAGTGAGTCGTTTCGTGATTTCTTTTGATGGTTTTTTGAATTCAAGACCGATAGTTTCCGCATGGTCGGCGAGCATTGTTGCACCGCCACCGGAGCAAGTCAGGCCAACCATCCGTTTTCCTTTCGGAATACCTGCGACACAGATAAATTTTAAGGTTTCTAGCAACTGTGCAGGATTTGAAACACGAATGATGCCTAAGCGGTCAAAGAGTGCCTGAAAAAGATCATCGCTGCCTGATAAAGATGCAGTATGGCTGACCGTCAATTCCGAGCCAATTTTCGAGGAACCTGTTTTCAGGGCAACAATTGGAACACCTGCTTCAAGAGCCTTGAGAGCAACTTCACTGAAACGAGAAATATCCTTTACCCCTTCAATGTGCAGGCCGATGGCTTTGACTTCTGGCTTAGTACAAAGA
>JYMV01050467.1_pt1 | contig 11415 bp, 10 predicted proteins | sample 338911 | NCBI WGS metagenome assembly JYMV01 (sample SAMN03354496, study PRJNA234377) | hydrothermal vent metagenome | biome: Deep sea; feature: Hydrothermal plumes at the Eastern Lau Spreading Center, Western Pacific Ocean; material: Seawater | place: Tonga | collected 2009 | depth 2000 m m
TTCTCCTTAGCAGTGTCAGGGATGTAGATGCTGCCCTTCATCTGCTCTGCTTCTTCGAGTGGTTTCACTACGACGCGGTCAGACAGCGGCTTGACATTGCTTGCGCCCTCACCCATCTGGCCTCCTCCTAAACAATGGAAATGGTTTTTAAACGTAAATCAATTTGACGCTTAGCACTCTTACATAGGGAGTGCCAAGAGCGAGTTAAGATCAAAGATGGAGACTAACTGTCAAGCTCTCGTGCTTTGGAAGCACTGCCTGTGCCCTTAACAACTCTCCGCTCGAAATTCCTAGGGCATCAACTGCCCACGGTCAGTGCCTCCATACGGGCAACGCCGTCGAGCCCGACGATGGCATGGACAACCTGCTCGGCAAACGATGGCTCGAGCCAATGTCCAAGCTCGGCGAGCCCTATGAACGCTGACCGAGCTTCGCTGTACGCGATATCGAGAACTGAACCAGCCGAGGTCAGGAAGAGAGATTCCACAATGCCCTCAGGTACCGGCTCACCTGTCCGGAATCTAGTTAGTGCAGCTTGCTCTTCTTCCGATCCATGGTGGTGGATCTGCGAGGTAAGCAGGTTGTGACTACGCCGGCCAAGATCGAATTCGAAATCGGTAAGGTCGTCAACGATCTGGAATGCAGTGCCAAGTTGAGCCACCGCAGACTCCGCAGCCACCATCTTCTCAGCCAGGTCATCTTCTTCAAGTACTTTGGGTCCTGCGAATGCGAGCGTAAAAAGGTCACCCCCACGGATGCGGTGAACCCGCTCAACCATCTCCTCTGGGTTAGGAATCTCTTCAACCCCCTCCTCTTCGGACCCTTCTAGCCTGCCGATTGAGGTCATCCGGTCAAGCAATTCGCGCTGGATCGCTTCACACTGAGCTCCGTTAAGAATGTCATTACCACGCCCCCTCTCAAGGGCTCGACGTAACAAGCGTTCGAAGGACATCAATTGAAGGATCGACATGAAGCGCGCACCTGCATGAGGTGCAAGGGGCAATAGAGTCTTGGCCTGATCGTCAAAAATATTGTCGGCCGACGTGATCGTTCCTTTGATGCAGAAGTTCAGTTCCGTGTAAAGCCCCAACCGATCTTCCGGAACACCTACCGAAGCAAAGATGGACCGGAACAGGATCAGGAAGAAATACTCCTGAAGAAAATGAAGGCCACCCGGAGTCGTCGCCTCGGACGCCGATGGAACATGAGGTGCCTCGGTGCGGAATTGTTCTCCAAGGATCATTTCGAGATCTGCGTGCACTACCCGTATTGCTTCCGCCTGTGCTTCCATATCGCCCTCGAGGCGAGCCCACACACCCTGCTTTGCTAGTAGGCGCACCGCGTCCTGGGATCGGAATACGGGAGATAAAGTCATGAGGATCCGAGAGAGAATCGCAGTGAATTCAAGTTTAAATCTACCCCCCTAGATAATCACCAGCCATCGCCAGGCCATAGAGAGTAAGGAACGGCTCGATCTTGTCGATCGTTGCCAAGTGTGGCCCGATAGTGTTGGAGAAACCACCGGTCGCAACGACGTACACTTCTGGACGGCTCCATTCTTCCCTCAATCGTTGAACCATGCCGTCTATGGAATCGACCGCTTGATAAAAGATGCCGCTCTGAATGCAAGTTTCAGTCCTGCGGCCAATCACAGCACGTGGGGGGGTAAGTTCAACACGCGGCAACTTCGCAGTTCTCGAAGCGAGCCAGTCTATGCCAGTCAGGAGGCCCGGTGAGATCACTCCTCCCTTGAAAACTCCTTCGCTCGTGATGCAATCGAACGTCGTCGCCGTGCCAAGGTCCACGACTATCGTGTCGCGATGGTAAAGTTCTCGGCCAGCAAGGGTATTGGCGATCCGGTCTGCTCCAACCGACATCGGCTCCTCTACATCAAGCTCAATCGGAAGTTCGGATTGTGGACTTATCGCAAACACATCTCCCGTGACAATTCTCCCGAGCGTCTTCGTCCACACCCTGTTGGCGGCAGGAACAACGGAGCCAACTACTCCTCTCTCTATATTCGAGGCGCTCAAGCCCTCATTAGACAAGAAAGCACGTATCAATGCAGTCGTCTCGTCAGCCGTTCGAGACACACCGGAACTGATTCGCCAGTGACCGGCTAGTTCTCTCACGCTCGAAGCCAGACCAATCACGGTCTCGGTATTTCCTACGTCAACGACCAGCTGCATATCACCCCTCCAAGCAAAATCTACGTTGGGTGGTGTGAGCTAACCCGGAGTGACACTTCCGGACACTACGCGTACCCGGGAGCCATCGTCACGCTCCAGTATGAGTGCCCCTCGCTCGTCGATGCCCCGTGCCACACCACCACCCTCCTGCTGTGTCATCACCAGAAAACCGGAAAGGGCATCTCGGCTACGAAGTTCCTCGTGGAGCCCTGAGGGCAATCGACCAAGAGGCCTAAAATCGTCAACTAACGCCTTAACCGTACGTAATTCAGAGATCAGAACTCCTGCGACTTGGTTAGGCGCTAGCGTCAAACGACAAGTCTCCTCAAGTGAAGAGGCCCGGTCTGCAATTTCTGGTGGGAATCCCTCTACCGGAGTCCGGATGTTCACACCTATCCCTGCGACCATCCACTCACCAGCTGATTCACAAAGAATTCCAGCAACCTTACCCCCTTCGATAAAGACGTCGTTAGGCCATTTAATTTGAGCGCGGACACCGTCAGCCAGAGTCTCCACAGCACGGGCAACTGCAAGTCCAACGATCAGAGGAGCATAAGGATCAGGAGCCGACAAAGCTGGTAGAAGGACCGACATCAAGAGTCCGGAACCAGCTGGAGAATGCCACCTGGTTCCGGCTCGTCCGCGTCCCGCTGTCTGCTCATCTGCAATAACTACGCTGAACGACGCCCCCTTAACCTCAGCTATGCCCATCAGCTGGTCGTTGGTCGAGCCAACCCGACGGTGTATTTCCAGAAAAGGAACACCCCACACTTCAGCCCATGCTCTCACTGGGCGGCCCTGCCAGTGGTTCAACACCTAGTGAAGTACATCTTGAAATCAGCCCCCTGACTCCACCCACAGATAGGTGAGGAAGACGGCACCCATAACCCAGCAATAGACGGCAAAGAGGTGGAAAGAACCCTTAGTAAGGGTTGTGATAAAGGTTCGGATCGCGAGAACACCTGTCAAAGCGGCAGCCGCACCGGCCAATAAAAGCATCGGAGCCGGGGGGACCTGAGCCACACCAATCTCCGGCAGCTGAAGGAGAGTGGCACCGGCAATCACAGGTATAGCCATGAGAAAGGAAAATGCCGCGGCATCCTCGGCCTCTAGGCCCAGCCATAGTGCAGCGACTACAGTTGTCCCTGAACGCGAAATACCGGGAATCAGTGCGAACGCCTGGGCCAAACCGATCACTAGTGCGGCAATCCACCGGAGACGGCTTTCTTCGGAACGAACAGGCACTCTTCGGCTAGTCCACAGAACTGCTCCTGTCACCAGAAGAGCAAGCCCGGGAATAACCGGATTCTCAAATAGCACTTTCAGAAAATCGCCCAAGAAAAGGCCAACGAAGACCGCCGGCATAGTAGCCAAGGCGATCAAGCCCGTGTACTCAAGTGCACTCCGATCTCCGCTCAGAGCGCCCCTCGCTAATGCCCTAATCCTAGTCCTGTAAATCAGGAGAATCGATAGCAACGTCGCCATGTGCACCCAAACTTCGAAGAGAACACCGGGCATCTCGATATCTAGAAGCGCTTGAGCCATCACTAGATGGCCAGAACTGGAGACGGGCAGGAACTCCGTAGCTCCCTGGAGTATCCCGAGCAGTATTGCCTCCCAGGTCGTCATACGACCGTGTCCCTCAGGACTCGCCGATAATACTCTTCGTAATCAGGTACAATGCGTTCCGAGGAAAAATTCTTTACGGCCAAAGAACGGCCGGCGTCGGATAGCTCCTTCCAGTGTTTGTCGTCACCGAGAACTCTGACTCCAGCTGCTCCCATATCATCAATGTCGCCCGGCTCGCATAAGTATCCGGTTTCACCGTCGATGATTACCTCGGGTAAGCCGCCGGCACGAGACGCGATAACTGGTGATCCACACGCCATCGCCTCCAACGCGGCGAGCCCAAACGATTCACTTTTAGAAGGGAGAAGGAACAAGTCTGCGCATGATAGCAATTCTTGTACCGGTGTGTATTCGCCAAGGAACACCACCCTGTCTTGGAGTCCCAGTTCCTCCACCTTTAGCCGCGCCCGCGGGCGATCAGGCCCATCACCTACGAGGACTAGCCGGGATGGAATCTTGTTCAAGATACGTGCGAACACCTCTATCACATCCTCCACTCGCTTAACAGGGCGGAAGTTCGAAATGTGCATGACGATCTTCTCACCCTCCGGAGCCAGCGTAGCCCGGTGGCAAGGCTTCAAGCCGGGACGATAGATACGGGTATCGACGAAATTCGGTACCACCTCAATACGATCTTCTGGCACGGAGAAGTCGCGTATGGTTTCTCGCTTCAAAAACTCCGACACAGCAGTCAAGCCATGTGAGCGGAGAATGGAGAACTGAGTGATGGCCTGGAATGAAGGGTGAAGGCCGACCAGCGTGATATCCGTGCCGTGTAATGTCGTGACGATCTTGAGGTCCCGCTCCCCCTGGAGCATTTCACAGGCGACCCAGGCGGATGTAGCATGCGGTATTGCGTAGTGCACATGAACAAGATCGAGTTCATACTTTCGAGCTGCGTCATGAAGAGCGACCGCAAGAGCCAGTGTGTAGGGCGGATGCTTGAAGAGGGGATAGTCTTCCATCTCGACCTCGTGGAAGAAGACCCGTTCATGAAAATGCGCCAACCGGAAAGGCTGGTCGTATGAGATGAAGTGCACCTCATGGCCTCGCTGTGCGAGCTCTAGGCCAAGATTTGTCGCTACAGCTCCAGATCCTCCGTAAGTCGGATAGCAGGTAATCCCGATCTTCATAAGCCCGCCTCATCACTGAAAATCTCAGGAGTTGTCCGTTCACTAACCTCAAGCCACGCCTCAAGCACTGCTCCTGCCTGCAACTCTATAGATGCAGTGGCATCGATTATGCGGACCGAAGACGGAAGCTGGTTCCGGAACCAGGTAAGCTGTCGTCGGGCGTACCGTCGTGTGTTGACACGAATTTCTTCCATGGCTTCTTCGAGCGTTTGATCACCTTCCAAGTAACGTGCCACTTCGCGATAACCGGTTGCCGTCATTCCCGGAGCATCGAGAGCATAGCCGGCTCCAAGCAAGCTACGTACCTCCTGGACCAAACCCTCGTCTACCATATGTGTCACCCGCTCATCGATTCTCCGGTCCATTTCTTCACGAGGAAGATCAAGGAGAGCTACCAACCCAGTAAGTGCTACAGCATGAGGAGGTGATTCTCTGTGCCAGCGGGAAAGAGGGTGACCCGTTAAGAGTGCCACTTCGATAGTGCGGTTAATGCGCTGAGGACCACCCTCAATCGCCAGAGCGGCCCTTTCCGGATCCAACTCTTTAACCCATTTAGCGATTGCCTTCGAGTCGAGCTTGGTCATGTATCGGCGAAGTGCCTCGACGCGCGATGAGTCCATTGGAGGCTCAGCAAAAATCGGCTCTGTGATCGCTCGTAGAAAAAAACCAGTACCACCGACGAGTACGGGTACCCGCTTGCGGTTGCTAATCTGTTTTATCCAGGCGCGCGCATTGCGCGCAAACCGTCCCGCTGAGTAACGTTCACTTGGGCTTACGAGGTCAAGTCCATGATGCGGAAGCATCGCCCTTACACCAGCAGATGCCTTGTCAGTACCAATGTCCATTCCCTTGTACACCTGCCGCGAATCCATTGAGATAATTTCGACTTCAAGTATCCGAGCAAGTGCAAGCGAAAGTTCAGTTTTCCCTGAAGTTGTTGGTCCAGTCAGTGCGATGAAGGTCGGGTTGGGCTTAAGGGTCACCGACCAAATTTCCTCGCTAGCTCGGTAGCTGAAAGCCGGATGATGGTCGGACGTCCATGAACGTCATGATGCGGTAGATCAGTAGAAAATAGTTGATCAAAGAGCTCTTGCATCTCAGCATCCGCTAGCTGCTGTCCTGCCTTAATGGAACCCTTGCAGGCGAATGTCATCGCGATCTTCTCATGCTGATTCTTTGCCGAACGAACCAACTCTGAACCTTGGGTGAGTTCCTCAATCATCTCCCGAAAAGCACGTTCAGCGTTAAAGTAGGGATGCGGGTTAGGTACAGCTCTCACGATCACCGTATCACCGCCAAAGGGCTCGACCTCGAAACCAGATCTATCAAGTAAACCCTGCAGTTCTTCCACTAACTCCAACTCCGGAGGCGTCAAGCGGATCGTGAGCGGGAAGAGAAGCCTCTGTCCATCCTGTCCACCCGCCTCAAACGCCTCCATCAGCCTCTGGAATAGCACCCGTTCGTGCGCAGAGTGTTGGTCAACTATGAGGATACCATCTCGTGTCTCGGCGAGAATGTACGTGTTGAGGACCTGCCACAGGTTGGGGCGCGAGGCCGCAAGCTCGGTCACGGGCTGCCCCTCAGCAGCATCCCCTACCTCAGCATCTGCTATGAATAGCGCCATCTGAGCATCGGTATCTGCACCGCGCACCTTGAACTGTTCTCCGGACTCATGAACGAGCAATCGAGGTGCCGCGAGTTCCCGATCTAACGTCGCTGAACTCATTTGATCCGCCAGTGCAGAACGCACCGCGCTTTCGAAGAGATCTTCTATATGAGACGCTTCAGAGAAACGCACTTCAGCTTTAGTTGGATGCACATTAACGTCTACAACACCGGGAGCCACCTGCAGATAAAAGAACATCCAGGGTCGTGCTCCCTGCGGGATGGTGGTGCGGTATCCACGCTCCGCAGCCTGAACAAGTTTTTGGGCCTTGAAGGGTCTCCCGTTCACAAATAAGTACCTCCGTCCCAAGCCAGGCTTTGCTGCATCAGGACGCTGAATGAGACCCTTGAGTTCGAGTCCAGTGTCTTCAGTCGACACGAGAATAAGCGCGCCACCTTGCTCTGGACCCCAAACCTGACTTACTCGTGCAGCTGCGTCGTCCACTGCAGGGAGATCGAGCAACCTCCGATCCCCAGACGTCAGCATGAAGCTGACTCTCGGGTTCGCTAATGCTAGGCCTGTTAGCGCATCGCTGACTGTTCGAGCTTCGACGCTTACCGGTTTCAAAAACTTGGCACGGGCTGGAGCATTAAAGAACAGATTCCGGACCTCAACCGTAGTGCCCCGCTGCCGGGGGCTATCTTCTATTGTGCCTATAAGTCCTCCATTTACCACCACCCGGGTGCCCACTCCCTGATCGGCTTCCCGAGTGTCTAGGTTGAGGCGGCTTACAGCCGCAATCGAGGGTAGCGCCTCACCTCGGAAACCGAAGGTACGAATGTCAGATAAGTCTGAGGATGACGAAATCTTACTTGTAGCATGGCGATCCAGACTAAGCAGAGCGTCTTCCCGACCCATACCAATTCCGTCGTCACTGACCCGGATTCCTCCCTTCCCACCCCGCATTAGGGCAACCTCAACGCGCGAAGCACGAGCATCGAGAGAGTTTTCGACCAGTTCTTTAACCACGGACGCGGGCCGTTCAACGACCTCCCCTGCCGCGATTTGATTCGCTACGACATCGGTCAGTACGTGGATTCGTCTAGTCATCTCGGAATCTACCCCCTAACGGACGCCGTAGAAGCAACAGGCGTTCTCACTAGTTAGGCGACCGATCTCCCGAGGGTCAGACTTCAGGTGGTGAGCAACCGCCTCAGCTACATACGGGACGTACCCCGGTTCATTTCGTCTCCCGCGCTGCGGTACAGGCGCCAGATATGGAGAGTCTGTCTCAATCAGTAACCGGTCTTCCGGCACAGCTCTGAGTAATTCGACAGCTTCGAAACTCTTAAACGAGGCGATCCCTGAAAACGAGACGTACCAACCCGCCGATAGGGCCTCGTCAAATGCGAGAGGTCCCCCAGTAAAGCAGTGCAGCACCCCCGATGTTCCTGCTGGCATAGATCTTAGGGCCGCTGCTACATCGCTATCCGCCGCGCGCGCGTGAACAACAACCGGAAGATCAAGTTCGAATCCAAGCGCAAGGTGTTCGGCAAAGAGGCGCCTCTGCATATCCCTAGGAGCGTTATCGTAATAAAAATCGAGTCCGGTCTCTCCGATGGCTACGATTTTTTCGTGACTCGAGGCCAATTCCCGGATCCGTTCGATGGCATCCGCCGGTGCCTCAGCGACCTCATGTGGGTGTACACCTGCCGTCGACCACGCACCCGTCCGATCCTTTACGAGGTCCAGTGCGTCGCACGCATCCTCAAGATCGGAGGCAATGGTGACCCACCGGGTAACCCCGTTCTCCATAGCCCGGAGAAGCGTCTCGTCTAGGTCTCCGCTGAAAGCAGCGGTAGTTAGGTGGCAGTGACTGTCGAAGTACTCAGACAACGTCCTCGGTCACACCGTCGCGGGCTGCGGCTTCTTCTTCTTATCGCCGGCCCTTCCCAATCCCCAACGATTCTGGATTTCGATCAGCGCCGGAGAGGCAACGAAGATCGAGGAGTACGTGCCGATGATGACACCCAAAATGAGCACGACGGTAAAGTCACGTATTACGGCACCACCAAGGAAAAGGAGCGCCAAAAGCACGGCCAGAGTCGTACCAGACGTGAGGATCGTGCGTGGCAGAGTCTCGTTGATCGACTGGTTGACTAGGTCGACCGGATCACGCTTGCGCGCGCCCTTCTTGTGCATGTTCTCACGAATGCGGTCAAAGACCACAATCGTGTCGTTCAAAGAATACCCCAGGATAGTGAGGATCGCCGCGACCGTAGGTAGGGCAATCTCGACCTGAAACGCCGCAAGAAAGCCTAGGGTAATGAGGATATCGTGCAGGGTTGCGATCACAGCCGCCATACCAAAGCGGAACTCGAAGCGAATCGCGAGATAAATGAGGGTGAGCAGGAATGAAAAGAGGATCGCATACAAAGCCTTCAGTTGGAGCTCTCCTCCCACCTTGGCACCGACCAGCTCGGTTCGGACCACCTCGAAGGCGTTCTCACCAAAAGAGGCCGTGAGCTGCGCTTCAATGGCGTCAGCAACCTCACTGATCGAACCGTCTTCCTCTACAGGAGCTCGCACGACGAATTCGCTCTCTTCACCGAACCGTGTGATCGGCGGCGCGTCTGCCCCACCGAGCGCATTCCGGAGATCTCCAGCAGTCAGGCCCGCATCTACCCGGACTTGAATCAGTGATCCGCCTGTAAAGTCAACTCCATAGTTCTGCCAACTCCCGATCGTCACAACGTTTCTGCCCATTAAAAGGACACCTACCAAGAGCAGTATGGCGGAAATTAAGTAGGCCTTACGTCGGTTCTCAATGAACTGGTAGGAAGCGCTGTGAAAGAGTCGCATTGCCTTACCTTAGACGCTGATCGGGTCGGATACTTTCTTCCCTTTTAGGTACAGAAGGAAGAAGGAGCGAGTAACAAACAGGGCGGAGAAGAACGACGCGACGATGCCCATTGAGAGCGTGACTGCGAAGCCACGGACAGGGCCAGTCCCGAACTGGAAGAGAATTAGAGCTGTGATGAGCGTCGTCATGTTTGCGTCGAGGATGGCAGAGAACGCGTGCTGGAAGCCTTCTTCAACCGCCGTCCGTGTTGCCCGACCGACAGCTAGTTCCTCACGGATCCTCTCGAAAATCAGCACGTTGGCATCGACGGCCATCCCTACCGAAAGGATTAGGCCGGCGATACCGGGGACCGTTAGTGTCGCCCCGATACCAGCGAGGCCACCGAGGACAAGCACGACGTAAACGCCCAAGGCTCCCACAGCCAAGATCCCGGCGATCCGGTAGTAAGCAATCATGACCAGGACTACCAGCGCCATCCCCAGCATCCCCGCGATTCGCCCAGCGTCGATCGAATCCTGGCCCAGTGAAGGCCCAACAGTTCTCTCTTCTATAATGTTGATCTTCGCGGGTAGCGCTCCAGCCCGTAGGACGAGAGCGAGATCGGAGGCTTCCTCAAGCGGGGTCCCCGAACCCATATCGATTTGACCACGAGCACCGATCCGATCTCGGATAACGGGCGCGCTTTGGACCCTACCGTCGAGCACAATGGCAAGTAAGTCCCCAACATGCTGACCCGTGAACTGCGAGAAGGTCCGCCCACCGGCCCGACTGAGCTCAAATTGGACCTGCGATTGGTTGAACTGAGGATCGCGGCCCGCTGTCGCTGATTCTAGTCTATCTCCCGTTAGGAAAGCGTCTTCTTCGAGCACGTAGAGGTACCTATAGGTGCGAGCACCACGACCCACAGGCTCCATGCCCCATTGTAGGACTTGGTCACGGGGCATCGCGCGCTGCACCTCATCCATACCAAGGAAGAGTTCAACTAGCGGGATATCTTCAACAGCAATGAGGTATGTTCCCTCTACGTCACCGATATTGAGCAACGTGGAGAAGGGCTGAAAGCTATCCAACTGGTCTTCTTCCTCGGGTATCGTTTCAACAACCTCAGTGGTGTCGATTTGCTCTGTACTCACCGCCGTGTCTCCGCCACCGAAGATGATGTCCACGATCTCCGGCTGTTCCGCGCTGACGACATCCCTTCCCAAAGCTCTAATCGAATCGAGCCCGAGGGCGGCTACGACCGTTCGGTCGATCCTGCTCAGCGCGGCCGTCATGTCCGTCGTTGGCAAAACGAGCTTGAATTCGAGGAAAGCATTTCGCTGAACAATCTCTTTCGCACGATCTTCGTCTGAGATCCCTGCAAGCTCAACGATCAAACGCTCGCCCCCAACCTTCTGGATGAGCGGCTCTTCCACACCGAATTCGTCGATACGGGTGCGGATGATGCGATCTACCCTATCGATCATGTCGGCCTTAGCCTCGGCCGTCATGGTTCCCTCGGGGTCGTCGATCTCCAACACCAAGTGCATACCGCCTCGGAGATCGAGCCCGAGCTTGATGCCCTTACTATAAAGTTGCCAGCCAGCGACCACGGTCAGGAACAGAATCGTGATGATCCGGCCTCGAAGCGTCTTGAACATGCATTACCGCGGGCTCAAGAAAATGGCCCCTCATGGGGCCCGCGCGGTCAGTTTGACCGCATCTACACAGGTGGTAAAGCTGCAGATGGCACCCGAGTGTGTCAATCGGTGCTCAGGCATGCTCTTCCCCGAAAAAAGGAGGGTCAGGGATTGCAACAGTTCACCAGTATCTGCGAAAACCATGCTCCACTGCGGACCCTGCGCAAATCGATAAACTGGACGGTCTCTCAGCATTCCGATACGTAGACGATCAGGAGACAATCCGACTAACTGAACAGCCTCCCCGGGGGGAATCCGAACCCCAGACAGATCAAGAACGGGAAGGCTCATCAGGCGCTCTTCGGGATCAAGTCTA